>MKWU01001598.1_pt1 | contig 38162 bp, 33 predicted proteins | sample 809101 | NCBI WGS metagenome assembly MKWU01 (sample SAMN05860141, study PRJNA318959) | sponge metagenome | host: Aplysina aerophoba | place: Slovenia: Piran, Adriatic Sea, Gulf of Piran | collected 2013-05-07
CCTCTTTGTCTCGTCGTCGTGCTGCTGTCTCCACCAGGGACACCCGGATGGCTTCGGAACGGGTCAAGCCCGTCGCCTCCAACTGGCCTAAAGCGTGTAACGCTTCGTCGTCCAACCGTACAGACAATGCTCGAGAAGACACACCACCATCGTATCACGTTCTGTCCTACAGCACGGGTTCGGTTTGTAGCACGCGACGGGCCCATGCGGTCTCGGTCCCCCCAGAAGCCAACGCTCACCGCCGTGTTTGGCGTAGCGGTACCGCTGCTTGGAATACGCCCGGTGAGCGCTGCAAGTCGCTGTATGCGCTCTTCGGTGCGTCTCTGCACCCACATGCTCAGCCCCGGGTAATGCCCTTTGTACGTGACGACAAGGTTGACCGCTCGACAGTCGACCTGGAGTTACCCCCGGTGGCCGGACATTCCCACAGTGAGTGTTCGGTGTTTGGCGTGGGTCAGGTTGTGGGTTGGAGGCTGTCGAACCAGTCTTGTAGGTCGGTTTGGCGCCAGCCTTTGGCTCGGGTGGTGGGGGGTCCTAGGCGGATGGGCGACGGGAACGATCCGTCTCGGACCCGTCGCCAGATGGTGGTTCTGCTGAGGCTGGTGAGTTATGTCCCGTCGGCTTGTCTCAGGATTCTGATGTGTAGTTCGGATACGCTGGGACCAGGACTTGCGGACGCCTCCGCTGGCTCTTGGTCGGACCAGCAGGGTGAGCCCGTAGCCGCCGCGGCCGTCACCGTAGGAGCCCGGTTGTTTGACGGCTCGGACGTGTCCGGCTGTTAGTCAGCCCATACCCTCCCCTTCTGGTAGCACGTCTGGTAGGTCTTAATTGGTGATATAGACGATTCCTGGTGAAACACTGAGGGACAGGTTACCGGGAGAAAAACCGCCTGTTACCAGGCATTATAGGCATCGTATTAGACCGTGTAGCACAGCATGAAACAGACTAATGAGGTTTTGACCGAAACCGGATACAGTCATCGACACGTGCGGTCGAGGTCCGCCTATCTGCATACCCTCTAATAGAGTTCGAGGTATTCGTTGGTCTCCCAGGCGCTGATCTGATCGGTGCGTTGCGAGTCCGGGTCCTCGTTCTCCTCCGCGGCATACCGGCCCAACTCGTAGCGGCGGACGGCGAGGAGCGCGTCCTTGAACTCCTGGCCGAAGAATTCGGTCGTGGCCGCGCTGGCCTCGAAGTGGTCAAGGGCGTCGCCGAGGGTGGCGGGGAGTTTCTCCAGTGACTCGTTGTCCTCGGCGGGCTGACCCTTCCGGGAAGGAGGCGGGGGCTCCAACCCTTGCTCGATCCCGTCAAGACCCGCTGCCAGGATGGCGGCGCTGGCCAGGTACGGGTTCATCAACGCGCTGGGCGAACGCGTCTCGACCCGGGTGGCGTCCGGGCCGGCCGCCTTCACCCTCAGCAAGGCCGAGCGGTCCTCCAAACCCCATGAGATGTTGGTGGGGCTGAAGGTGTGGGTGCGCCGCCGCCGCCGGCAGTTGATGGTCGGGGCCAGGAGGGCGTCGATCGCGTTGGCGTGGGTGATCAGGCCGGCCACGAACTGGAGGCCCACCTCGCTCAGTCCTTGATCGTGGGACTCGTCGGCCATCACGTTCTGGCCGGTGTCCTTGTCCACCAGCGACATGTGGATGTGGCAGCCGTTCCCCGAGTGGCCTTCCCACGGCTTCGTCATGAAGGTGGCCACGTAGCCGTCCTGGTAAGCAATCTGCTTGACGCCGTTCTTGAACGTGAACGCCTTGTCGGGACCCTCTAGGCCCAAACCGGGAGTGAAGTTGATCTCCCACTGCGACCCGGCGTACTCGCAGTTGGAGGTGATGATGTCGATGCCAGCCCCCGGCATCAGGTCGACGATCCGGTTGATAGTAGGAACCCATTCGTTGCGGACCACGTTGAAGATATGGTAGCCCTCGAACAGACGTTCGTGGGTCTGGCCGTCGACGAGGTAGAACTCGAACTCGCATCCGGTCATCGGTGCGAAACCCATGCTGGCTGCCTTTGCACGTACCCGGCGGTAGACGGCCCGCGGGGTGGCCTCCAAGGTGTTGCCGTCGTACCACCGAGCATCGCATATAAGGCGAGCTGTTTCGGGAGCCCAGGGCACGATCGCAGCAGTGGTCGGGTCTGGGAAGAGGAGTTGGTCTCCGTAGCCGACCTCCTCGTTGTACAAGCTTCCGGGCACCACATCGGAGCGGGTGTCGAGCACCGCGGTCCCTCCGTACATGTTGAGACCATTCAGTGCGAAGCTGCGGGCAGCCTTGAGGGGAATGACCTTGGCACGAGAAGTCCCGTGCAGGTCGGGCAGTTCGAAGCGCACGCGCTTGATTCCCTGCGATTCCCAGTCGTCGAAGATCTGGTCGAACTCGGACACCTTCCGAACCTCCTCGTGGCCGGTCCTCCGCTCCGGAATGGCAAAGGCCTACGTCGTGCGCTGACGATTATAAGTGACCGAGCGCCGTGCTCGTCTCTCAGCGTCCACTCCGGCGCCGATCACCAACCGGTGACAGACAATCAACGACAGGTATCATCCCTTTGATGGCGAAACTACAACCCCGCGAATCGGCGGTTTTCTACCGCGTCCCCGACGACCAGTACCCGACCATCGTCCGTGGCTCCGGGTTTCACCTCTGGGACTCCTCCGGCAGGAAGTACCTGGACCTCTCGAGCGGCATCTCGGCTACTGCGGGAATAGGGCAAGGGCGGCCGGAGATAGCCGAGGCCATGGAAGCCCAGGCGCGAACCCTGTCCTTCGTCCACAACTCCCGGGTGACCAACGATCAGCAGGAGTTGCTGGCCAGCCGCCTGGCCGAACTCGCTCCGGAAGGGGTGGACAAGGTCATGTTCACCTCCGGCGGATCGGAGGCCAATGAGCTGTCCATCCGTATAGCTCGCCAGTACCACCTGGCCCGGGGTGACTGGGAGCGGACCAAGATCGTCGCCCTCTCGCCGAGCTATCACGGCGCCACGGTCGGCGCACTGTCGATGACCGGCCGCTGGGATGTGAACCGTGCCTACGACCCGCACCTCATGCACACGGTGAAGGTGACGGCGCCGGTCAACTTCCGGGGACCCTTCGCCGGGCTGGAGGGAGAAGCCCTTACGGACCGAGCGGCAGCAGCCGTGGACTCTGCCATCGAGGCGACCGGACCGCATACGGTATCGGCCGTCATGGTCGAGCCGGTGTCGCCATCGGGCGGCATGGCGGTTCCTCCCGATTCCTACTGGCCGAAGATCCGTGAAATCTGCGACCGTCACGGGATCCTGTTGATCACCGACGAGATCGTGAGCGGTGCGGGGCGGACAGGCGAGTTCCTGGCCATGGACCACTTCGGGGTGGTTGCCGACCTCTGCAACCTGGCGAAGGGCCTCAGCGGTGGATACGTACCCCTCGGGGCGACCCTGGTCCGCACCGGGATCGTCGAAGAGATAGCGGTCCAGAGCCGCCGGATGGCCGAGGTCCACACGTTCAGCGGCGCACCCATCTCTTGTGCGGTGGGTGTGGCTGTGCTGGACGTCATCCGCAGGGAAGGGCTGGTCGAACAAGCCGCCAAGCGGGGGGCCTTCCTCCGCTCGCTGCTCGAGCACGAGTTGGGTCACCTGCCGGTCGTCGGCGAGATCCGCGGGATAGGTCTGATGCAGATGGTCGAGTACGTGCGGTCACGCGAGGATCGTGAGAAGTTCCCTCCGGAGTCGAACGTGGCCCCGTCCCTGTCCGCGGCCATGTACGAACGTGGGGTGGTACTCAACACGCTCGGCTCCCAGAGCGCACTGGTGGGGGATTGCACGGTCTTCTTCCCGGCGCTGACAATCGGCGAGTCGGACCTGGAACAAGGGGTCGCCGTACTCCGCGAGGTACTGGAGGACCAGCATGGTCGATGGTGAGATAACTCTGGGCAAGGTCGTCGACGCGTATGAGCGGATGGCGTCGCCGGTACGGGTCACACCCATCCTCCCGGTGGCCCGGTCCTCAGCCGAAGTCGGCAGGGAGCGTCTGTTCCTGAAGGCGGAGCACCTGCAGGTGACCGGTTCGTACAAGGCCCGCGCCGCTTTCCACATCCTCCGCTCCCTCGACGACGAACAGCGGCGGAAGGGGATCGTCATGTCCTCTTCGGGAAACTTCGCCCAGGCCTTCGCCTACGCCGGACCGGTGGTGGGGTCGCCGGTGGCGATCGTCATGCCCGACTACACAGCCGACGTCAAGGTTGAGTCCACCAGGGACTACGGGGCCCAGGTGGTCCTGTGCCCGACCTTCGCCGACCGGGATCCCACCGTGGAGCGCGTCGCTGAGGAGCAGGGGATGATCGCTCTGCACTCGTTCGAACATCCGCAGGTACCGATCGGTCATTCTGGCATCGGCCTGGAGATCCTCGATCAGGTTCCCGACGTGGAAACCGTCCTGATCCCCATCTCCAGTGGCGGGCTCGCGGCCGGCATCGCGGTGGCGATCAAGGAGAGGCGCCCTGACGTGCACGTGCTCGGTGTGCAGCCGGAAGGGGGCAACGCCGCCTACGTGTCATGGCATGCCGGGGAAGTGCGAACCATCGAGCACTGGGACTCGATGGCGGACGCCCTCTCGGGCCGGCGACCCGGGGAGTTGCCCTTCCGCTACCTGCAGAAGTATCTGGACGACATCTTGCTCGTCAGCGAGGAGGCCATCGCCGAGTCGGTGAGGACGATCCTGTTCCGCACCAAGACCCTGGCCGAACCGGGCGGGGCGACCGCGGCGGCTGCGTTCCTCGACGGCCGGGTCGACAACGGCCGGGTGACCGTGGCGATCGCGTCCGGTGGCAACATCCAGCCCTCTGTCCTGGACACGATTCTCGCCGGGTCCGCAGGGAACTGAACGCATTACGGGAGGTAGCAGATGAGCGAATCACTGCCCCGCATCGGGATCGTCGGGTTCGGCCTGATCGGTTCATACGTCTACCGCCAGATCAGCACCCGACCCGACCTGGGTCTCGAAGTGGCGTTCGTCCACAACCGCAGCCTGGAGAAGGTCGCCCATCTACCCTCCGAGGTGATCCTGGACGATCTTGGTGACTTTGCCCGGTTCCAACCCGACATGGTGGTCGAGTTGGCCCATGCGTCCGTGACGGCGGCCCACGGTGCCGCGTTCCTCCGCCACACCGACTACATGCCGCTGTCGCTCACCGCCCTTGCCGACGCGGAGTTGGAACGGACGCTGCTGGACACCGCCCAGGCACATGGCACCCGGCTCTACATTCCGCATGGAGCGGTGGTGGGTTTGGAGGCGATCGGAGAAGGCCGAGACCAGTGGGACGAGGTGACCATGGTGATGCGCAAGAGCCCCTCGAGTATCGACTTCACCGAACACCCCACCGTCACAGGTGAGGGAATCTCGGAGGACACTGTGATCTACGACGGACCCACCAGGGGTATCTGCCCGCTGTTTCCCCGCAACGTCAACTCCCACGCGGCGCTGGCCCTCGGAGGCATCGGGTTCGACCGGACCCGGTCGGTGCTGATCGCGGTGATGGACTCCCACACGTCCGATATCGAGATCACCGCTCGCGGCGAGGCCGCCGACCTGACTATCAGGCGGGTCAGCCCCATGAAAGGAGTGAGCGGCATGTTCACCCTCATATCGGCGCTGGGCAGCGTCGTAGGCGTCAAGAGCCCCGGGGCAGGACTACAGATCTGCTGATACTGGTGGCTGGTGGCTGACACCCAACACCTACTCGTACCAGCCGACGCATCCGGGGTAAACGTGGCCGCGGGCCGGGATCATGCGGTGGGTGAACCATTCGGACGGTTGGTCGGTGTAGGTGCAACGCCCGCTGAAGTAGATCGTGACCAGGCCGCGTCTTGAGTGGTCGGACACGTTCGGTCCACTCCGGTGAATGGTCTCGCAGTGGTGGATACACGCGTCGCCCGCCTTCAACTCCACCGCTTCGAAGTCGAGTTGGTCGGGGTCCAGGTCCGGGACCGCCCCACCGAAGAGAGCGTCCTTGCTGAAGTCCCGGTCGTGCTGCAGCACCTCGCGGTGGCTACCGGGAACGAACTGGGTGCACCCCCGTTCCATGGTTGAGTCGTCGAGCGCCAACCACACCGAGAGCTTGCCCTTCCCGGACCAGAACACGTCCCAGTAAGCGTTGTCCTGGTGTGCAGGCGCGCCGCTCCCGCCGGGAGGCTTGAGAAAGGTCTGGTCGGTGTAGTAGACGATGTCCGGACCGAGCAGATCCTCCACCACGTCGAGCGTCTTCGGTCGCAGGGTGTAGGTCTCGAGGAGTTCAGTGCTTGCGTGTGCGGCATGCAGCAGGGCGCGGAACTTCTCGGTCCTAGCAATGTCGGTTCGGTCGGCGAGCACCGGGTCGATATCGACGATTGTGTTCTCGTCGGGAGGGTCCTGTTCGACAAGGCCCTCCATTATGCGGCGGAGGTTGGCGAGTTCGCCGGCGTCGACGAAGTTCTCGACCCTTAAGAACCCGTTACGCTCCCAGGCACCAATCTCATCCACGGTGAGTGCTTTCATGCTCCTTATGTCCCCTCTCGACGGCCACGAAACTCTACCAAGACCAAGGCGCCATTCCAGCTACCCGGTCCGCAACGTGCTCGGCGAACCCGGTCATCGAGTCTTCCGGGCATGGCCGCTCACGGCGGGCCGCTGTCCAACCGGCAACCTCCAGCCGGTCACCGGTCACGGCCAACCGGCAACGGGCAACGGACATCTGGCAACCGACATCCGCTATGACTGATCAAAGGCTTCTGAACCGCTTCGATCTGGTCCTCGCCGAGTCCTTTCGCCGGACCATCCGGGACTGTGGGGGAGAGATCTGGGAAGCGAACGGGGTGGTCTCGTGGGCCAGTTCCCTGAAACAGAGCTCTCCTGCACACGCCAACGGGGTGATGCGTCTGAACCGGCTGATGTCCGCCAGGGAGGTGATGGGCATCACCGCCGGGTTCTTCCGGGCACGCGGTCACGGATACACAGTGCTGGTTCGATCCGACGACCTGGCGTTGAGAGGGGAGATCCAGAGAGCCGGCTGGCGTATGCACGCCGAGCATGTGGCACTGGTAATGACCGAACCCCCCGACGAGCATGCGAGCGGGGACGACGTGGACAGACGCCGAGTGAAGGACCCTTTGGGCATGCTCGACTTCTGCGCCACTGCTGTGGCGGCCATGGGATCGGACCAGGACGTTCAGCGGTTCGTGAACCTCGGTCTGCGAAGGATCCAGGCCTTGCTTGGTCCCACCAAGGCTGCCTTCCTGGCATACGACGACGGGACCGCCGCGGCCTGTGCTCTCGGGTCGCTAATCGACGGCGTTTCCTTGGTCGGATGGATAGGCACCAAACCAGAACAACGCCGCCGGGGACTCGCCACCGCGGCCACCCGGGCCGTCATCCAGGCCGGCTTCGACCAGGGCGCCACCATGGCCGCGGCGCTCAGCCCCGTTCCTGCGGTCCACTATTTCACCCCCATGGGATTCGAGGAGGTTGGGCGCTACCGGGAGTATGTATTCCCGCCCCCGCGCTGAGAGTTACAGGATCGGTGCGGCCGGCGGAGTCATGACAACGGGCATGTCCCGGCGGTGTTACAGGGTGCTGCAGGATGAAGTTCCGGCAGCGGAATCGGCTCACTGGTGGACGGAAGCTCTGAAATGGGTCCCCGGCAGGCTCTGTTCGAGCGCGTGCTTTATCCATGAGTTGAGGCTTACGCCTTCCTCCGCTGCCACAAGCGCTACACGCTGATGCAGGTCTGATCCGAGTCGTAGGTTGAGCTTGCCGGAGAAGGGTCTACGAGGTTCCACCCCGTCTTGCTCGCACCATTCAAGGTAGTCGTCGATCGATCTCCGAAACTCGCGATGGAGACTCTCGACATCGGTTGCTTCGAATGTGGCGATCGGGTACGGTCCGCTGTTGATGACACTGCCGTGGAGCCTCCCGACAGACGCGTCGTACTCGATCCTGGCCACGTATCCCTTGTATTCGATCATTGGCTCGGTTGTCCCCTTCCGCTACTTCCTGGGACAAGAACCCACGGCTAGAAGATTCCCATCCCATTTGACCGCCCGTGTGCTGCTCTACGGCTCGATTCCAATGGTTTTCAGGAAGCTTGCGATGGCTCGTACCGTCTGTTTACCTGTATCTGGCTCCGGGTGAGGACGATGAACGACCATTCTTTCGCCCCCCTTCTTCAGACCCACGCGTGAGCCGGAGCGTTCGAACATTTCGACCCCCGCCGCATTGAGAAGGGCGACGATGTCGTTCCATCGGATATTCGCCGGCGTCGGCCTCTTGAATACTCTCTCCAGCGTACGTTCATGTTTTCTTCGCATGGTGGGCTAGCTCCTATTCGATGATTCTCAGTCTCCTTTCTCTAAATAGTGATGCCGAATAAAGCAATGAATGATAGATGGTACCACTAATGGTATCACTTTCGACGGAGAGGGGCAAGCTCGTTCTAGGAGAGTGCTGAGGAACCCCCCGTTGGGCCGGCGGCCGATGACAAGATGCCACATCAGCGGACGACGGGCCAACCAATTACCGTTCTTCAAGCATTCTCCTAGTGTCCTGATTCCTGGATTCGTTATAGATACCCGCAACGTAGCGACCACCGCAGCGGGGAGCCCGGGACACCGAGAACGCGAAAAACGCCCGACCGGACCCCTCGGGCGGGCCCACCCCCAACCGCCACCTCCGAAGTCTACGAACGCGTCCCGCCATCCCCGGCAAGGGCTCGGCTCCCACATGATCCCCGCCCCGGTCCGATCGGTATCACAAACGGACGGGTGGTGTTTGCAGCTACTTACCAGTATGCAACGGGGGTGTGACACGGACAACCCCTTCGTTACCAAGCGCCCGGTCGCCGCGGGTGCCGGAAGCGGTCGGGTATGGCGATCGCGGGACTGCAACGGTCCTGTAACACAAGCGAACCAAAGACTCGGGACACTAGGGGCGGCGCCCGCTCGCTCGGGTTGATAGAGGGAGAGATCCTCTACAGTGCCAGGGCTAGTCGATCTCCTACCGATGACTGTGCATTTCCAGCACCGTATTATTCGTCAGCGCCCGATCTTGCATAAGATGTTCATCATGGTCAGTCAAGCAAGAGGGGGTGATCTCCCACTTGGTCGATCGCCTTCTCGGAGGTGAGGATGTCACGCTCACTCGGTCTGGTCGTCCTGTCGTGGTCCTCGTTCGTCCCGACATGCCGCTGAGCCGTCGCGCCGCAGACATCTTGGATCCGTCGGCAATCCTCGACCACGCCCTCTCACAGGGTGAGGAGTCCGATCTGTCGGATCTGAGGTCTCACGGTTGAACGTCCGGAGGCGCTCGTAGCCGGAGTGCGAGCCTACCGCTCCCGACGCTAGGAGGGTGCTCCTGACCGCAGCATGCTATCTAACGTCCCGCCGGCCTTAGACTGACCTCCGCGGTTACGGGAGGTCTCGATTTTCCACGGTTCCGGAGGGGGCTGGTGGTCCTACCTCCAGTATGACCAGAACCAACCCGGCCCGGAACTCGATCGGGCACTGCTGAAGCGGGTTTTCTCCTACGGACGGCCGTACCGCTGGTTGCTGGTCGGGGTGCTGGCCACCATCCTGGCGGTGTCGGTCCTGTCGGTGATCCCCCCGCTGCTGATACGCGATCTGGTGGACCGGGCTATCCCCGAGGCCGACCTCGGCCGCCTGACGTTCCTCGGTGTGGGGATGGTGGCGGTTCCACTGGTGAACGTGTCGGTAGGCGCGCTGCAGCGATGGATGTCCGCCAAGGCCGGGGAGGGCATCATCTTCGACCTGCGCTGCAGCCTTTACTCCCACCTCCAGGCCATGGCGCTGCGCTTCTTCACGGAAACCAAGACCGGAGAGCTCGTCTCGCGCCTGAACAGCGACGTGGTGGGTGCACAGACGGCGATCACGGGCACCTTCGTCACCATCATCTCGAACCTCATCTCGGTGGTGGTGATCATGTTCGTGATGCTCCGGGCCGAGTGGAGACTTACCCTGCTCGCTGTCGCCGCCCTGCCCCTGTTCGTGTACCCGGCGCGCAGGGTTGCCCAGGTTCTGAGGAGCATCACCCGGCGGCAGATGCAGCACAATGCGGCGATGGCAGCCATTCTCAACGAGACGTTCAACGTGAGTGGCGCCCTGCTGGTGAAGCTCTTCGGGCGCCGCCGGGAGGAGATGGCCAAGTTCTCGGAGGAGGCCGGGATGGTGCGGGACCTGGGTGTGCGCCAAGCGCTGATCGGGCGGTGGTTCTTCGCCGCGCTCGGATTGATCAGCGCGATGGGGACTGCAGCCGTCTTCTGGGTGGGTGGCTACATGGTGATCCAGGGAGACCTGAGCCTCGGAACCGTGGTGATGTTCTCGTCCTTGCTGGTCCAGCTCTACGGGCCCCTGTCCGCCATGTCCAACGCACGTGTCGAGTTCGCCACGTCGCTGGTGTCCTTCGAGCGCGTCTTCGAGATACTGGACCTGCCGCACGAGATAGTCGAGAGTCCCGATGCGGTGGATATCCGACCGGTCAGGGGAGCGGTCGAGTTCGATCAGGTCTTCTTCCGCTATCAGGCGGCCTACAGCTCCGGACTGGCCCCGGTCACACGCCACCGGCAGACGCAGGATGGAGAGGCACCGGTCGTGCAGGCAAGCCGTCCCTGGGCGATCGAGGATCTGAGCTTTCGGATCGAACCGGGTGAGCTCATTGCCCTGGTCGGACCGTCCGGTGCCGGAAAGACCACGGTCAGCTACCTGCTGCCCAGGCTCTACGACGTCGACCGCGGCCGGGTGAAGATCGACGAACTCGACATCAGGTCTGCGATGCTGCAGTCCTTGGAACACTCGATCGGGGTGGTCACCCAGGAGACGTTCCTGTTCCACGACACGATCGCCGCCAACCTGCGGTATGCCAAGCCTGACGCCGTTCAGGAGGAACTGGAGCAGGCGGCCAGGGCGGCCAACATCCATGACTTCGTGGCTTCTTTGGCGGACGGCTACGAGACCGTGGTCGGGGAGCGGGGATACCGCCTTTCCGGGGGCGAGAAACAGCGGATCGCCCTGGCGAGAGTCATCCTCAAGGATCCTCAGATCCTGATACTCGACGAGGCAACCGCCCACCTGGACTCAGAATCCGAGTCTCTCATCCACGAAGCACTCGAGCGGGTGATGGTGGGGAGGACATCTCTCGTGATCGCCCACCGGCTCTCGACGATCCAAGCTGCCGACCGTATCCTGGTGCTGGACGAGGGTCGGCTGGTGGAGGAGGGAACCCACGAGGAACTACTGGATGTCGGCGGTCTATATGCAAGGTTGTACAGGACCCAGTTCCGCCAGCAGAAAACCCCGGCCTGAGCCGGCGGATTCAGGCGCCGACCCCTCTCGACACCGACGGCCACCCGTGGGCGAGTAGGAGCAGGGTCCCGTCGTGGCACATCCAGAGGTGCTCGTTGACCCGGAACCATTGATGGGGTGGCGCCACCCGCAGTGCTTCGAGATCCCCTGGACGCCGCGAACGGTAGGCGAGTACCTCGGAGGCGGGTGCGAGGACGGCGTCGATCCGGTCCACCAGTTCGTACTTGCCGAAGAGGGTCGACATGGAGGACCACGCGTCGCTTCCACCGGCAGGACTGCTGAACCGGATGCTCTGGCACTCGTGGCACGTTCCCACGCGGATGCCGCGATGGATCGAGTCGGTGATGGAGTGGTTCACGCATCGCATCGACACCATGGTGCCACGAGGGTGCGACAGGGAAGGTGATTTCGGCGTGACCCAAGGGACGGCCGGTCTGCTTCCATCGGTGTTCTTCGCAGCGTAAGCGTTCCTGCGGTTTTGGGAAACCTGGAAGCGCCCCGCTTGACGTCTTACATAACATGAAGGAGCCAATGGCGAAGCTCGGTGATGTCCGGTCCGGAGGCAGGGCATTGGTGGTCGGGCCAGACGCAACTCACCGACAACGACTTCTGCGCCGACACCGACCCGGTCTGGATACTTGCCTAGGACGGTGCTGAACAATGACGATTGCTCTGGCCTGCCGCCCGCCGACCCAGGAGTAATGCCGGCGGTTGGCAGGCCGCTGGCGGATTGCTCAGCACCCTCCTAGGTCAGGTTCCGGCCACGACCATCGGCGGCCGGCGGGGTCGGGACGCCTTCCCGGGGTCAGTGTCAGCCGGCCACCGGGGTCATCCGGACATCGACTTCCAGGTGGGAGTCGCCTCCTCCTTCGATGACTCCTCGCGTCGGCGGTACGTCCCGGTAGTCACGTCCCACGGCTATGCGCACGTACCTCTCGTCGCTGACCGTACGGTTGGTGGGATCGATGCCGATCCAGCCCACGTCGGGCAGCCGGCTCTCCGCCCAGGCGTGGGTGGCAGATCCGAAGGCGGATCCGCGACCTGTCTCGTCGGTGACGTAGAGGTAACCGGAGACGTACCTGGTGGGGATACCCCACGAGCGGGCGATCGCCAACAGCACGTGTGTGTAGTCCTGGCAGACCCCCTTCCTCGAGGCGAGGATGTCGTCGACGGGGGAGTCGACGGTTGTGGCGCCCGGTGTGTACTCGAAAGTGTCGTGTAGGGCAGCGGACAGCCTCAGAAGGTCGGCAAGGGGATCGGTGCCGGGCTCCACCCCCAACTCGGTGACGAAGTCTCGGAGCGCGGCGGATGGCCGTGCCATGGGGCTGGGTCCCGTGAATCCCCACCACCTCGGGTCGTTTCCCATTGACCGGACCCGATCCCAGGCGTCGCACCGCAGGCGTTCGGGCAAGGTCGGCGGCCCGTCTACCTCCACGGCGCAATTCGATACCACTTCTAACCGGTCGTGATCACGGTGGAGGCTGAGTACATGCCTGGTATTGCCGAAGGGGTCGGTCTCGGTCGTGAACCCGGCCTGTGGGGTGGTTTCAACCGAGAAGTCGAGCAACCTCTGGCCGGGGGATTCCAGGGGTTGGAGGCAGAGCGACATGGTGCATCGACGGACCGGAGAACTGTACCCGAATCTCGAGACATGCTTTATTCGATAGCGCCCCCGTACGCCTGCGGAGCCGTCGGGACTGCTCATTGGTCGATGCCGCTCGCCCTCTCTGTGACAGGGGCCACGACCGGGTAGTCGAAGTAGGTAGTGGTCACTAGTTGGTGCAATTCACGGCATGCATCGCGAACATCCCGGAGCAGGGTGTATCGGTCGGACGCGCCGGACCATCCGTCGGTGACGAGTTGGCGTAGGCGCTCGGCTTGTTTCCGCGTCCGAGCGGTTGATCGGGCATCGGGCCCGAGTCCGACGGCGAGCAACTCGGTACACAACTCCGAGACCGACAGGCTCAGGGAGTCGGGTAACTGAGAGTTGGTGACCAACTGGTCCAGAACCCGCCAGGGTTCGATAGCGGCCGTGGAAGCCCGGTTGTAGGCCTCGAAGGCGTGGTAGTGGCGAAGGAGGCTTGTCCAGTAGGCGTCAGCCGGAACTTCGAACAAGCGGACCGCGTCGATCTGAGCGATCAGAAGCGACGAGGATAGTTGGGCTCGCTCCACGTAGCTCCCCAATTGCACGAAATGCCATGCGTCGTCGCGGTACAGCGTGGACGACGTTACCCCTCGAAAGGTGTCGATCTCGGCTGCCGTCTCCGCGTAGAAGTCCTCGGGAGATGTGCGCCAGATGTCTTGTATCTCCATGTTCTGGAGCCGGAGGTAGGACTGGTTGAGACAGGTCCACATCTCTGCAGATATGTGGTGACGCATCTGGCGTGCGTTCTCTCGACCCTGGACGAAGCAGCTTCGGATCGAATCCGGGTTGGTGAGCTCGAAGGTGAGGTCATCGGTCAGAGTAAAGGAGTCGACCAGCGTGAAGAGGTCGTCGCTATCGAACTCGAGGGTCCCGGTGTGAGGTTCCCGCTGCAGGGCGCCGTAGATCCGGTGCCAGCCGAAGTAGATGTCCCGGGGTGGGCTGTCGACCAGGGACTCGGTCTGTTGTTTGAGCAGCCGACACAGGTGGCCTGCCCTCTCGAGATAGCGTCCCATCCAATACAGTCCGGCGGCGCTCCGTGCAAGCATCGCGATCAGTTCTCCAGCACCCAGAAGTCCTTGCCCCCACCGCCCTGGCTGGAGTTGACCACCAGGCTGCCGCGTCGAAGGGCGATGCGGCAGAACGCCCCCGGCACGATGCGGGTTTCACGTCCGGTGAGGATGAAGGGCCGAAGATCGACGTGTCGGGGCTCGATCCGACCCTCGATCAGGCAGGGGGCACGCGATAGTGCGAGCGTCGGCTGCGAGATGTAATCGGAGGGGTCCGCCCTCAGCGACGCTGCGAACTCGTTGCGCTCGGCGGGTGTCGAATGGGGACCGATCAGCATCCCGTATCCACCCGATTCCCCTACCCGTTTCACGACCAACTTGTCGAGGTTGTCGAGCGTGTATTCGAGGTCCTCGGGGCGACGGCAGAGGTAGGTCTCGACGTTCTTGAGAAGCGGCTCAGCCCCCAGGTAGTAGCGGATCATGTCCGGTACGTACGCGTAGACGCTCTTGTCATCCGCCACGCCGGTTCCGGGGGCATTGACAACCGACACATTCCCGAGACGCGCTGCGTGGAGCAAACCCGGTACACCGAGCAGGGAGTCAGGACGGAAGACAAGAGGATCGATGAAATCGTCGTCCACCCGCCGGTAGATTACATCCACCTTCTTGAGGCCCGAAGTGGTGCGCATGAACACGTGGCCGTCCTCAACCAGCAGGTCGCGGCCCTCCACCAGATCGGCGCCGATCTGTCGGGCAAGGAACATGTGCTCGTAGAACGCCGAGTTGTAGATGCCCGGGGTGAGCAACGCCATCGTCGGGTCGGAGCGCCCCTCCGGAGCCAGCTCGCGCAGGGTCTCCGCCAGGATGAGCCCGTAGTTTTCGATGTCTCGCACCCGGGAGCGGCGAAACAGGAGCCGGTGGGCGGACTTGGTTGCCTTGCGGATAGCGAGCATGTAGGACACCCCGGACGGCACGCGCAGGTTGTCCTCCAGCACCCGGAACCCGTCCCTGGTACGGACCAAGTCGGTCCCGCAGACTGCCACCCACACGCCCTGCGGGGCATTGAAGCCCCTCATCTCCAAGCGGTACTGGGGACAATCCCGCACCATGTCGGGTGGTATGACGCCATCGGCGACTATCCGGGCCTCGCTGTAGATGTCAGCGAGGAACAGGTTGAGAGCGGACAGGCGCTGTTCGAGACCTGCGTGGATGTCCGCCCACTCGGTGGCGGACATCACCCGGGGAACGGAGTCGATGGGGATGATGCGCTCGGTCTCCTCGGCGTCACCGTAGACGGTGAACGTGATTCCTTCGTTGGTGAACGAGCGGGTCACCCAATCCCCGATGGCGCCAAGGTCGGTCGGCGAGAGATGATCGAGTGTCCGGTAAAGGTCCTGGCAGTGAGGTCGAGGGGAGCCGTCGGCATCGAACATCTCGTCATAGATGGCCGGGTCGAGATCATAGGAATCGAGATTCATGACCGGAGCCCGGAAGGACCACAACTTTCCAGGGCGCCGCTACTTACCCTCGCGCCACTCGCGCAACTGGTAAAGATCATCGATCAGCACCTTCGATCGCGTGTCGCAGCATCATAGCGAGGAGCTTGATCCGGCAGCCGGAACGCCGACCGCCGGTACACCGGATTGTGTGGTGCCGGCCGGAGCTTGGTCAAATGCCTTGCTTGCCGGCCGGCATGGGCCGCTTCGGTGGGCTGGGGATCAGGAGAACCGGGACCCTGGAAGCGGTGGACACCTTCATGGAGATGCTCGTCCAAGCCGACTCTGTGAAGAGGCGTCGGGTCGCACCCATCACGATCGCGTCGGCTCCCAGGCTCTCTGATGTGGAGACTATCGCATCCGCCACGTCGTCGGACTCCACAAAGACCGTCTCAGGGTTGATGTTCCGGCGCTTCAACGCGGCCACCACCGGTGCGACCATCTTCTCGCCACGCTCCTGGACGTAACGCCGGGCTTCGCTGTTCGCTTGAGGATCGATAACGGTGCCATCGGAGGACCCGAAGGGCCGCCAATCACCGGCGCCAAGTTCCTGCAGGAATTCGGGTGGAGTCTGCACTACGTTCATCACGGTCGCCTCACCGCCTGAGCGAGTGAGCGCTTCCACGAAGTCGGCAACGGGTTCCGGTGGCAACACGCCGGCGGTCGTTACGAGTATGTGCACGATCTGGAATCTAGCCCCGGTTCCTCATGCGCGGGGTTCGACCGAGCGAATCGGTAGGCGCCGGCAGACTCCTGACCCGGAACAGCGGCGGAGCTGGATTGTTCAGCACCCTCCTATGGGCACGCGTTACTCTCCTACTACGCGCCCCGGGAACTGAGATGTCCGGGAGGTAGATGAGCGTGACTCTTGGAAGGAGACGCACATGGCCACACCCGTCCTGATCAACCGGGTCACATGGATGATCCCGAACGCCTTGGCTTTGATCGGGTCCCGACACGGCGACGAGTGGAACGGGATGACCGCTTCGTGGATAACGCAACTGTCGATGGAGCCGGTGATGATCGGTGTGGGGGTCGACAACAAGGCGGTCACCCACCGGCTCATAAGCCGTTCCGGCGCCTTCAGCGTCAACCTTTGGTCTCCCCAGGACACGAGGGTGTTTGTCAAGTTCTCCAAGCCTGCCGTCAAGGACGGAATGACGCTGAACCGCCGCGCCATCCGGGAAGGGATCACCGGCGTTCCCATCTTCGAGGAGGCCATAGCGTGGATCGAATGCGAGGTTCGTAGGGCCTTCGACTTCGGTACCCACACCCTGTTTGCCGGCGAATTGGTGGAAGCGGGCGCGGTGGAGGACCCCGGCCGGGCAGCTTGGATGGGCGATACCCGGATGAAGTACGGGGGAGTCCGCCGGGGAGGCCACTGAATGCAGTCCGAGAGGCCCGGACGGCGTTGTTCCGGTGCCGGGTCAGCATGATGGAGGCTCGTGTCGACGGCAAGGTCGCGCTTGTCACAGGCGCCTCCCGCGGCATAGGCGAGGCGATCGCAGCCGGTTTCCTCGCGTCGGGAGCTCGTGGGGTGGTGATCACCAGTCGAAGGCGGGAGAACATCGAAGCGGCAGCCGACCGGTTTGCCGAACCGTCTCGAGTCGCGCCGGTGGTCGCCAGGTCGGATACAGAGCAAGGCGCGGCGCTGGCGGTGGGTGTGGCGATAGAACGCTTCGGAGCCTGTGACGTTCTCGTGAACAACGCCGGTACCAATCCGGGTTACGGACCGCTCATGGAAGTGGATCTGGGTGCGTTGAAAAGAACCTGGGACGTGAACCTCCTGGGTCCTCTCCTGGCTACGAGGGTTGCCTGGGATCTCTGGATGGGGAGCCACGGGGGTGTCGTGTGTAACAACGCATCTGTTGGTGGCAGGCTTCCCGGACAGGGCATGGGAGCCTACAACATCTCGAAAGCCGCTCTCATATACATGACCCGCCACCTCGCCTACGAGTTGGCCCCCGCAGTGCGAGTGGTGGGAGTGGCCCCCGGAGTGGTCAGGACCCGGCTTTCCCGGCTGCTCTGGGAGGACGAGAAGGCGATGTCGGCCGTGCATCCGATGGGGAGGATCGGCGAGCCTCTCGACGTGGCCTCCGCTGTGGTGTTCCTGTGCTCGGACCAGGCGTCGTGGATCACGGGAGCCACTCTCGATGTCGACGGTGGTATCGCCAACGCTTCATCATACGTTTAAGGCATCAGAGCTCAAGCGTTTGATCCTTAGACAGAAGGTATCGACTCGATAATTGAGGGCTGGGCGCGTACCAACCGTTGGTGAACGGCTTCTGAGGGCTGACCCTCCAATATATGAGCGCCTGTTAAGAGTGCTTTCTCTACCGTAATAGACATATCGCCGGGTCCATTCGCAATCTCTAGGGATGCCTTGGCCCTGGTTGAAGGAGTCTCGGAGAATTCCCCCTCAGTACGAGGATCCACTTGATTAACCCTGTAGTATAAGGTAATAAGAAGGGGAGCGAGCGCAAGTCTCGGCCGAGGGGGTGACTTGGAACCGGTCGGTGAGACCGGAGCAGCAGAAATGGACACATGGTCGGTTAGGTCACGTGCGCGAACGTCTATGTTCGGAGACTATGTTGCATGCTCGGACTGCCCGATCGACACGCTCTGGCGCAGAACGTGCTCAGCAGACAAGCTGGTGGTGGGCCTTGCTCAGTAGTCCCGCGGAACCACTATCCAGGGCCGCGATCAGCATTCCGTCGTGATTCTCGTTGACACGAAGGACACCAGAAGGTGGCTCTGCCCGCGATCCGGTCCCTCCTGATGCGCGTGCCGCACCTGCGGCAGGGTCGGTCCTCCCGTTCGTACACGTACAGCCTCATGCGGTGGCCCCGAGCACCGGTTGTGGATCTGCGGCGTCCCGAGTTCAGGCGGAGCTGCCGGGCGGCCCTGCCGAAGGTTGTCATAAGCTGCTCATCGTCCAGGCTTCCAACCGGGGTAGCGGGATGGATTCCGGTCTCGAACAGCACCTCGTTGCGGTAGACGTTGCCTATCCCGGCCGCCACCGACTGGTCGAGCATGATCTGGGAGATGGTGTTCCGTGGCTCGCCGGCTCTGGCTCTGCTGACCGCCTCACCGAGATCAGGATCGGATACTGCCAGGTCGGGTCCGAGCCGGGAGATGCTTCTCCAGATCCTCGGCGAACGGTCCAGTTCCACCGACGGAGCGTCGTAGCATCGCAAGGACCAACCGGCGGTCTCGAGAGCGACGCGGCAGCGGCCATCACCCCTCCGTCCGGTCGGGGGGCCGAATCGCCAGCGGCCGGTCATCCCAAGGTGGACATGCAAGGTCCAACCTCCCTCGAAGTCGATGAGCAGATGCTTGCCGACCGCCTCCACCGCTTCCACGCGTGCTCCAACGAGTCGGTAGGCATGGCTCCGAGCAGCGGTTGAGGTTCCGCCGACCCGGCGAAGGGTTTGTCCGGCTATCCGTTCCCGGATCCCGGCCGCGATCCCGTGCACGGTGTCTCCCTCGGGCATTCGCTACCTCGTCAATGTCCCCGGTAGGCCAAGCCGCGCAGGCTGACCGCGAAGCCGCTCTCCAGTAGCGCCGAGCCGAGTGCATGGTCGGTGGCCGGCTGACCGTCGATGGTCTCGATCGTGAGCCGCGGATTCCTCAGACCGATCTCCATGAGGGCGGTGGCCGCCGCCTCGTGTAGTCCCGGGTCGCTGGTGAGCAGGACAGCCCGCTTGCCGCCGCGCTCGAGGAACACGAGGGGGTTCCCATCGTGCAGGGTCACGTAGGCTCCGGCGGATCTGGAGGCCCGGCCGTCGGCGGGTTCGGGCCACGGCAGCAGCGTCCCGTAGGGGTTGGCCGGGTCGGCTGCAGCCAGGATGACCACTCCTCCGGTTCGTTCGGTGGTGCGCAGCCGGTCGATGGCGCCGGGCAGTGCGAACTGAAGACCGCCGAGGCCCTCCACGAAGTAACCCCGGCGGATGCGTCCGGTCTCCTCGAGGTGGTTGAGCACCGGGTAGAGGGTCGTGAGGCCACCCGGAACGTTCTCTGCCAAGGCTCCGGCCCTGGTGAGTACACCGTGCCTTTCGAGCAACAGTTCGGCCCACGCCGCCGCCCACTCGGCGTCCGTCACGGGTGGCGAGCACAGATCGGCGACCAGGGACCAGCGACCCGACGAGGAGGGGGGCATTGCGGAGGGCATGTGGGGCCGGAGCCGGCCCGAGCGTCTTCTCACCTTTCTCATACCCAGTGCCCTGAGCGGAGCGAGCGTGTCGTTGGTCACCTCTCCCGACCACACCAGATCCCACAGTGCTTCCAAGGTGTCCTCCAGACCGGCCACTCCGGCTGCCATGTGGATGTCACGGAAGAAAGAGGCGCCCCTTTGCGACAGGTGAGACCGGATGGAGTCGTGGACTGCTGACTGGGGTTGCTCCTGCCCGCCGGGTCGGTGGAGGATGGGGAGTTGCTCGCGCAGGTACAGGGCCACGCGCCCGTCGCGCGGTCCGATCGGAGCGTGACCTATCCAGACGACCTCGCCCGAGGCCATCAGTTGGTCCAGCATTCCGGGCGTGTAGTCGAGGCGGGAGGCAAGGACGTCGCGTTCGAGGATCGAGGCGGGCAGGGGAGCGCCCTGCAGCAGGCGGACCACTTCGAGCAAAGCGGCGATGTGCCTCCGGCCAGTACGCCCAACTGCTTGCCACCCCGGAAGGAACCTGCCCAGGGCTGCTTGCTCGACGGCTTCGATCTCTCTGCGAAGCACCGCCAGACTCCGTCTCTTCAAACGACGCAGTACGGCGGCGTCCACCCATTCCTGGCCGGCGCCCCCCGGTCGGAAGGCGCCCCGGATCACCTTCCCGTTCTGTTCCAACATTCCGAGAGTGTTGCGTATCACGGCCGGCGGCAGCCCCAGCGCCGAGCCTGCCTCGCCGGGGGTGAACGGTCCGTGGGTTCGCGCATAGCGCCCTACCACTTGGGACAGGGGGTCGGGCTCGGAGTCGAGGAAGGCTAGTGGTGTCCCGGCCGGTGGCTGGACCCCCAAAGCATCGCGAAGCCGGCCGGCGTCCTCGATGGCTGCCCACACCGGCTTCCCCATTATCTGTATCCGTATTGCGCGGCGGGCAGCTTCCAGACCCGCCAGAATGGCTATGGCGTCACCGTCACGGAGCCGAGCCTGCACGCCGGATTCATCCAGCGGACCTATGGCCCGCAGGAGGTCGTGCACCCCGTCGATCCCCATGACCTTTCGCCCCTCGGCCAGACGCTGCAACTCGAGTTCGACCGACGTGACCACATCCTCGTTCAGGAGTTCCCGCAACTCCCCCTCGCCGAGCAGGTCGCGAAGCAACTCCCGGTCCAGCGTCAAGGCGGCCGCTCTACGCTCGGCGGGGGCGGTATCACCTTCGTACAGGTAGGAGGCAACGAACTGGAACAGCAGGGAGGAAGCGAACGGACCGGCAGTGTCCGTGTCGACCTCGACGATCCGGACCTTCCGTGATCTGATGTCGCGGAGGAGAGCCTCGCACGCAGGGAGGTCGAAAACGTCTTGGAGGATTTCCCGATAGGTCTCGAGGACTATGGGGAATGAACCGAAACGGGTGACGATCGCCATCAGGTCGGAAGCCCGGCGTCGTTGGAGCCACAGAGGAGTGCGTCCTCCCGGCCGGCGTCGGGGAAGGAGGAGGGCACGTGCGGCGGCCTCCCGGAAGCGGGCGGCGAAGACCGCCGTTCCGGACAACTCGTCGATCAGTACCGACTCGAGTTCGTCGGGGTCGATGAGCAGATCCTCCAGCGTGGGAAGGTCTTCTGTGTCTACGAATCGGAACGAGATGCCGTCGTCGCTCCAGATCACGTCAACGCTGCGCCCGTAGCGCCGACGGAGGCGTTGGTTGATAGCCATCGCCCAAGGGGCGTGGATCCGGGCACCCAGGGGGGACAGGACGGCGATTCGCCAGTCGCCTATCTCGTCGCGGAACCTCTCAACCACCACCGTCTGGTCGGTGGGCAGTACGCCCGTGGCCTCTTTCTGTTCTGCGATGAAGGCGACCAGGTTGGCAGACGCCCAAGGATCCAGATGGTGTTCCGCGGTGAGCGCCTCCACTGCCACCTCGGGTTCTAGGGCAGCGATACGCCGGACGAACCGACCGATGGCGCGGCCCGTGTCGAGGGTGCGACCCGCGCGGTCTCCCCGCCAGAAGGGCATCCGGGCGGCCGGCTCGCCAGGGGCCGGTATGACCTCGACCCGGTCGGGCGTTATGTCTGTGATCCGCCAAGTGGACGTACCCAGGATGAAAACGTCACCGGGGCGGGACTCGTAGACCATCTCCTCGTCGAGTTCCCCGACCCGGCTCCCGTCGGGCAGGTTGACACTGTAGAGCCCGCGGTCGGGAATCGTTCCGGCGTTGGTCACCGCCAGTCGCTGAGCGCCTGACCGGGCTGAGAGCGTATGCGTCACCCGGTCCCAGACGAGCCGGGGCCGGAGTTCACCGAACAACTCCGAGGGATAACGGCCCGCCAACATATCGAGTACGGCCTCGTAGGGACCCCGACGGAGATCCCTGTAGGGTCCGGCCCCCCTCATTATCCGGTACAGGTCGTCCACGTTCCATTCGTCCATCGAGACCGCGGCCACGATCTGCTGTGCCAGAACATCGAGCGGGCTCTGCGGGATCACGGTGGGTTCGACGTTGCCGGACAGCATCAGGTTTGTCACGACCGCCGCCTCCAGCAGATCTCCCCGGAACTTGGGGAATACCTTGGCCAAGCTGGTGGCTCCTACCTGGTGTCCAGCCCGCCCAACCCGCTGCAGACCTGACGCGACACTCGTAGGGGACTCGATGTGGATCACCAGATCTACGGCTCCCATGTCTATTCCGAGTTCCAGGGTCGAGGTCGCGACCACCGCCGGGATCTCGCCTCGTTTCAACATGTCCTCGATTACCAGACGCTGTTCCCGGGAGACGGAGCCGTGATGGGCCCGGGCGATCTCCCCGTCCGCCAGGTTGTTGAGTTCCGCGCACAGGCGTTCAGCCAGTCTGCGGGAGTTTGCGAACACGATCGTGGAACGGTGGGCCCGGATCAGGTCCACCAGCCTGGGGTAGACGGACGGCCAGATGGACCGGTATCCGACGTCGGTGGGATCCGAACTGAGCGGATCGGGAGGAGCCGGGGCCGCCATGTCCTCGACCGGGACCACGATCTCCACTTCGAGACCCCTGTCGCTGGGCACATCGACGATCGTCACAGGGCGAGGGGTCCACTCGGGCCCATCCACCATACCCCCTCCCAGGAACTCCGCGATGACAGGAAGCGGCCGCTGTGTGGCGGAGAGCCCGATCCGCTGCGGGGGTCGCCGCGCGATTTCCTCCAGGCGCTCGAGGGAGAGCGCAAGGTGGGAGCCCCGCTTGGTCCCTGCTACGGCATGCACCTCGTCGACGATCACCCACCGGACCGAGGCCAGCATCCGGCGGGCCTGGCTGGTCAAGATCAGGAAGAGCGACTCGGGGGTGGTAATGAGGATGTCGGGAGGATGTTTCTGCATGCGACGCCGGTCTGCTGCCGGGGTGTCGCCGGTCCGGATGGCGACTGCCACATCGGGAAGTGGAGCTGATCCGCGTCGGGCTGCCGCATGGCCGATACCCGTCAACGGCGCTCTGAGGTTCCGCTCGACGTCGTGTGCGAGGGCCTTCATCGGTGAGATGTAGAGGACCCGGCACCGGCTCTCCCGTGGCGGAACGGATCCCGTCAAGACGCGATCCAGGGTGTAGAGGAACGCGGCGAGAGTCTTGCCGGAGCCGGTCGGAGCGTGGATCAACGTATGGTCACCCGCTGCGATAGCCGGCCATCCGGCCGCCTGAGCTGGAGTCGGTCCCGGGAACGACTCGTCGAACCATGTCGCGGTCGCGGGGGAGAACACATCTTGGAGCACCATTCACGCCAGCGTATCGCGTGCCTATGACAAGCCGGCTACCACCCTGTCTTCTAGCTCTAACCCTTCAGGTTTCCCTACACACCCACATGAAGGGCTACTTGAAGCCTTCTTTTCGGGCGTCTTCTCTCGCATGTAGCCGAGGGGTGAGGGTCGCGCTCCGATCGGTGGGCTTGTCGCGTCCGCCGTTGACCAAGGCCGGGAGTCCTGCCGATAGCTACCCGTTCGCTCGGGCCCTCGCGCATGAAGAGCCAGGGTTCGTCGCAGTGGTCATCGAATCGAAGGGTGAACCAGTGGCTACTACCTACTGGTTTCCGGTGATTGCCCTCACAAGTGCCTTGGCTCGGTCCAGGCACACCGGACGGTGGATGTCGCCGTCTTCCTTGATGTCGGTGCCCACGATCGCGCCGTCGACGAGTCCGACCAGTTCCGGCACCCGAGAGGCTGTCACTCCGGACCCGACCAGTATCCTGGCTTCCGGGAGCGTTGTCCGGATCCGCTCGATGACCCCCCGATCAGCCGGGGATCCGGTGGCCGGCCCCGAGACGATCAGAGCGTCGGTCATCGCGCGGTGCCACAAGTCGGCTGCTGCGTCGGTGATCCGGAGCCCGGCCGGGGGAGTGGCGTGCTTGACGAATACGTCGGCCAGCACCTCTACGTCAGGGCACAGGGAAGCGCGCAGCCGGGCGAGTTCGGCAGCATTCCCCTCAATGACGCCTTGGTCCGTGTACATCGTTCCCGACAGCACGTTGACCCGGATGAACCGGGCCTCGCAGGCCGTCGCGATCGACAAGGCGGCCTCCGCGTCGTTACGCAATACGTTGACACCCACCGGGAACTCGACAGCGTTCTTGATCTCCGACACCACCCGCGTCATCCCGGCAACCGTCACAGCGGGAACCGTGTCGGCGAAGTACGGTGCGTCGCCGTAGTTCTCCACCAGCAGAGCGTCGAATCCGGCGCTCTCCAACACACGTGCATCACTCACGGCCTTGCGGATCGGCGCCCCCAAGGGAGGCCGGTAGCGGGGCGAACCCGGAAGAGGGTCCAAATGGACCATCCCTATCAGTTGCAGAGAGGGCATCAGTAGACGCGCATCACCTGCAAGGCGACTTCGGCTACCTCGCCCTTCACGATCAGGTTATCGGCGTCATCGGGGTGGAGGCGCTGGAGAGCGACCTGGCAGATCTCACCGGCCGGGCCGCGGATGAGTTGTCCCGAATCGACTGGCCCCGATGAGTACTTGGCGTACATAGGCCCGATCCCTTCGATGCGAACCGGGACTCCGTACTCGTAGCCGGCCTGTTCGAACGCCCACGGGAGGCTCTTCTGGGTGAGAATGATGACATGCCGCAGCCGCTCAGTGTCCTGAGCCTCCTCGTCAACGGCGGCGTGGATATCGAGTCCGTGTGCCCAGGTCTCGCAAAGGCGCAACGTAGCGAAGCTCCGAGCCGACATGTCACCGAAGAACCAGGGAACCCGGTCGCGGGCGGTGGTCCGGCTCAATGCGTCGACCACCTTGGCCCTTCCCAGTCGCCACCACTCGATCACATCCTGCGGGCGCATGTCCCTGCCCAACTCGACTCCAGCCTCCGTGAAATCGTCGAAGGTCTCGAACTCGTCGAGGTCGTCGAGCATTGTCCCGCCCTCTTCGAGAGCGTTGTAGGCGTACTCCTCGGTATGGGCGAGATGGGAGATGGTGTCGCGGATGTCCCACTCCTCGGAAGGCGTCAGAACGCTCCAGTTTCGAACCTTGATCCTCTGGAGGAACTGGTCTAACTGTTGCTGCTCCGCTACGAGGTCGGACAGTATCTCCCGCACGTTGTCAAGTCTAGTATGCGTAATCGGCCTCCGATCCACCGCAGCCCAGGTCAGAGCACGAGGAAAGCGCTGTTCCGGGTCGTTCTCAGTTCGTAAGAGGCCTGGGGAGGGGTCCTTCGAAACCGGGGGCCGGGTAGGCGAAACTGTTGATGCGGTCGACCAGGCGTCTCAGACGGCCCACCTTCCTGCGGTCGAACGTCATCCGCAACCGGGCGCAGTCGAGAGCATCCTGGTCACGGACCTCGAACTCATGGGGACCGACGCGCTCGATGCGTCCTTCGGTGATGGCGTCGCCGAACTCCTCGTTGAGAGACTTGACCTGGTCGCCTGTAGGGACATGGCGGAGCCGGATGACCAGCCGGCCGTCTATGTACCGCTGCGAGTGGTAGTTGGAATAGAAGCGGCATATCTCGTCGGCTGCCTCCTCGATCCGGCTGGTCACCTTGTAGAGTCCGAGATCCTCCGGGCTGATCATGCCGTCTCCGAGTAGCCGGTCGGTGACGAACCCTTGCCACGTGGACCAGTAGCTGTCCCCGGTCTCCATGAGGACGATCGGTTGGATGGGCGCCTTACCCGTCTGGACGAGCGTCAGCAGCTCAAAGGTCTCGTCCATCGTCCCGAAGCCCCCCGGAAAGATCGCGAAAGCGTGTGACTCCTTCACGAACCCGAGCTTGCGGGTGAAGAAGTACTTGAAGTTGATGAGACGGTTATCCGGAACGTAGGCGTTGGCACCGGCTTCGAACGGGAGCCGGATGTTGACGCCGAACGATCCTTCCTGCCCTGCGCCGCGGTTGCCGGCCTCCATGATGCCGCCTCCGGCACCGGTCACCACCATCCACCCCCGCTCGCGCCACATATGGCGGGCGAAGTCGTGGGCGAGCCGGTAGTCAGGATCCTCCGGAGAGGTACGCGCTGACCCGAAAATGGTTACCTTGGGAACCTCTCCGTAGGACCGGAACACTTTGGACGAGTAGCGCATCTCCTTCAGAGCGCTGTTGAACAGCTTCAGTTCACCCCGGTCCGGCCCGTCCCGGTTCAACTTCAGGGCGGTGGTGATCAACTCGGCGATCAAATCGGGGTGGTCGCCGTTCCCGGCCTGCTGTATCAGGTCCGCGATTCCGCGATCGAGGCCCGCATGTCCCATCTTGTATCCGGTCATACTCGTTAGGGTAATGGCGTGCATTCGGTTGGTCGCGCGACGTTCCGTGTAACGAGGTCAGAACGTCTCGAAACCTGCGGAAATCGGGCGCGGCGTGATCGTTCACCGGTCACCTGGCATCTCCCCGGTATCCCGTGAAGGACGTAGCCGCTCGCTTGGCGCGCCCCCTCACCCGGAGCCGCATCGGGCCCGGCCCGGGCGGAGGAAATGATCAGCCGGAACATGGCGAAGATCCACCCCGGCGTCACCTTTCGCGGTCTGACCTTCGACACTTTCGTGCCCGATGTCGAGGACTTCCATCACTACACCGTCCAGTTCCACGGCGTCGGCATGGCTGACGAGTGGCCCATGATCGGCTTCCCGCATACGTGGGAGCAGTCGGGTTGGGATGGCGTGGTGGAGGTCGGAATGGTGTTGTGTGTCGAGTCCTTCGTCGCCCGGAGGGGTTTTCGGGGAGGGTGTCAAACTGGAGCAGCAGGTGCTGGTGACTGACCGCGGCGCCGAGCTCCTCTCCGGCTACCCTCTCGATCTGCGATGAAGCACCGGGCAAGGTGATCGGCTTCGACGGGACTCGGGTCCCTTGCGTAGAGGGAGACACCGTCCTGACGGCTGTCCTTCGGGCTGGCGTGCGGCCCTGGGGCGGATGCCTCTGCACCGACGGCGACTGCCCGTATTGCCTGGTCAGCGTGGACGGCGTCGCCTACGTGCGTGCTTGCAGGACTCCGGCCGTCGACGGCATGGAGGTGCGTTCCCACCCCTCCGACGGCTATCCGCCCCTTCCAACCGATCTCCTGCGACGGGATGTTGCCTTCGAGACCGTTCACTGCGACACCGTCGTCATAGGCCAGGGCGGATCCGGGCGAGCCGCGGCAAGCGAGGCGGAGCAGTCAGGCCGCCGCGTGGTCACCCTCGATGCCCGTGCCGGAGGGGACGTGATCGGCGTGTATCCGGGTCCCGAAGTGGTAGCTCGGACCGCTTCCGGGACGTCAAGGATCTTCTGCGAAGAGGTCGTCGTCGCCACCGGTTCCGCCGAGAACCATCCGGTCTGTCCGGGTAACCAGTTGGTGGGTATCCTCACCAAGCGGTCGGCCGAGCGACTCGCGGCTGCCGGAGTCGATCTGGGAAGGGTCGTAGCCGTAGGGGTTCCACCGGAGGAGGTCGAACACGAGCACGCTGCCGGAGGACTGGTGCGATTCGAGGGGGAGGGGTCCATCCGGGCCGTGGTGACCTTCGACGAGGCGACCGGAACCGAACACACGTACCCATGCGATACAGCGGTGGTGGGCCTGGGCACGGGGCCCCGTGACACCCTCGCTCGGATGGCCTCGGGGCTTCCCGGAGTCCGGAAAGTGGGAGGTGCGGCAAGCGAGTTGGACCGGCCACCCGTTCCCGAACGAGGCATCGTGTGTCCCTGCTCGGGCATCACCGTGGACGATCTGAGATCCGTCTGGAACCGCGGTTTCCAGGAGTTGGAGCTCATCAAGCGCGCCACGCTCGCCGGCACCGGTGTCTGCCAGGGGACGGTCTGCATGCCCCATGTGCGCAGCTTCGTGGCCGCCGAGGGCAGCGAACTCCCCCCTTCGTTCACCGCACGACCGGTAGCCGCGCAGCTCACGATGGGGGAGGCGGCGGCAGGCCGGTATCTCCCTGCCCATCGCCGTACCGCCCTCCACGAGGAGCATCTGGCGCTGGGAGCCCTGATGGAGCGGTCCGGGGGGTGGTACCGGCCATGGACCTATGGCAACCCCGACCGTGAGTACTGGGCCGTGCGTTCGGGGGTCTCGGTCTGCGATGTGGGCACACTCGGGAAGTTCCTGGTCTCCGGTCCGGACGCCGAGGCATTACTCGAGCGGATATACCCGACCGGCATAGCCTCGATCCGGCCCGGTCGCTCGAAGTACGTCCTCATGCTCGACGAGCGGGGGTACGTCTTCGACGACGGCCTCGTCTGCCGGGACACTGCGACCCGGTTTCTCCTCACTTCAACGTCCGCAGGGGCTAGCACCACCGAGATGTGGCTACGCGACTGGGCGGAGGCCTGGGGGATGGACATACGGATCCTCGAACGCACCGCATCGTGGGGAGCCATCAACGTGACCGGGCCCCAGTCGCCCGCACTTCTTCGGCGCCTCGGTGCCCACTCCCTGCCCGGATTCATGGGCCACGCGACGACAGAGGTGGCAGGAGTGGACTGCCGTGTGATGAGGATGAGCTTCACCGGCGAGATCTCCTACGAGATCCACCATCAGGCATCCCACTCGGTTTTTCTCTGGCGGGAACTGATGCGACGGGGGCGGGACCTCGATGTCCGGCCGCACGGTTTGGAGGTACTCGAGGAGTTGCGCTTGGAGAAGGGTCACATACTTGTCGGTCTGGATAGCCTTTCCGACTCCACACCCCGCCGCCTGGGCCACGATTGGGCCGTCCGTATGGACAAGCGCGAGTTCGTGGGTCGCCAAGCGTTGATTAGAACCTCCCGACTGCCGTTGGACAGGTCTTTGGTGGGACTGGAGATGGACGGCGCGGCTCCACCCCAAGGTGCTGTCCTGCGCGTGGAGGGCGACTACGCCGGGTTCGTCACGTCCAGCGCGTACTCGCGGGTTCTCGGCAAGTCGGTCATGCTTGCCTGGCTGCACAGGGTCGACGGCCGGCTCAAGAACGAGGTGACCGTAGGGAACCGGACGGCGCGCCGGGTTTCCCTACCGTTCTACGACCCTGAGGGGAAGCGTGTGCGGGGTTGACCGGTTCCGACGCCTCGTGGCCATGAGAATCGTGGCCGACCCGGCGTCCCTTGACCGGATAGAGGCACCTGAGGCGGGATACCTGATGCGCTTGGCGCCGGATGATCTTCTTGTCGTGCCCGCTCCAGACCGGGTGGAGGTGGCCGATCCCTACGCCATTGTGGAGCCGGAGCACGGATTCTCGGGTGCTTGGTTCGAGGTCTCGGAGTTGGCGATGCTGCAGTCGGTCTGCGAGTGGGAGTTCCCTTCAGAACGCCCCGCACTGGCACAGGGACATGTCGCAGGTGTGGCGGTGAAGATGCTGTTCTCCGGCTCCGGCGTGATGGTCGTCGTTCCGACCGTGACGCTGCATCACTTCCGGGAGCGGTTGAACCTGCACGGCGGACGTCCGTGAACGAGTTCATCGAAGCCCAGGTGGATCTGACCTGGCGGGAACTGCGTCCGTACTACGACGTCGTGATTGTCGGAGGCGGTGGTCATGGTCTCTCCGCTGCCTATCACCTGGCCACCCGCCACGGCATAACGAGGGTAGCCGTGCTGGAACGAGGCTACATCGGGTCGGGCAACTCGGGACGCAACACCACGGTGATCAGGGCCAACTACGGCATTCCCGAGGCTGTCAGCTTCTACCAGCGCAGTGTCGACCTCTACTCCCGACTCGAAGAGGAGACAGGGCGCTGGATCATGCACGACCGCAAGGGTCTCCTGTGGTTGGTGCACGGCGTCACCGGTACCCGCAACGAGCGGGCCCGATCCATCGTCAACCAGGCCTTCGGAGCCGACACCGTTTACGTCACGCCTGATGAGATCGTCGAGATCTGCCCCGAGATCGACCTGAACGCCGGACGAGGTGAGTACCGGGTCATGGGAGGCTCCTACAGCCCCCACGGTGCGACAGCCCGCCACGACCGGGTGGTCTGGGCGCTGGCGGAGGGAGCGATGCAACGCGGTGTCCACGTTCACCAACGCACCGCGGTCACCGGATTGCTTCGCTCGGGAAGCCGGGTGGTCGGCGTGCGGACCGACCGCGGGCCGGTGCGCTCGGAGGTTGTGTTGAGTGCCGTAGGAGGCCACGTGTCCACGCTCGCGGCTATGGCAGGGGTACGCCTACCGATACGTACCCACCCACTCCAGGCGTTCGTGACCAACCACTACGCCCGTACCTTCCGGCCCATAGTCGCCTCGGTCGAACTCGGTTTCTACGTGAGCCAGACGGCGCGGGGTGAGATGCTGCTGGGTGGGGGCATAGATCTCCAGCCGAGCTACTCGTACCGCTCCAGCTACGAGTTCCTTTCCTCATGTTCCCACTCGGCGGTGACACTGCTCCCGTTTCTTCGCGATCTGAAGATCCTGCGCCAGTGGACCGGCGTCTGCGACATGTCGGTCGACATGTCTCCGATCATGGGGTACACGGGGGTCGACGGATTCCTGGTCACGACCGGCTGGGGAACATGGGGTTTCAAGGGGATACCCGCCGGAGGAGAGCAGATGGCGGAACTCATCGCAACAGACCGCACTCCCGACCTGATCGCGCCCTTCTCCCTGGATCGATTCAAGGAGGACCGGTTGATGTTCGATCCCGGTTCGACGGGGACCACACACTGATGGTTCTGCGTCTCGCTTGCCCGCATTGCGGCGAACGCCCGGTCGCAGAGTGGGTCTATGGCGACGTGCCCGACCCTCCCGAGAAGCTGACCGATGCCGACGAGCGTGATGTGGACCGAGGTTTCATGATCGGGAACACCGAAGGCGTCAAGGTGGAGCGCTGGTTCCATGCCGGAGGCTGTCGTCGCTGGCAGACCATCAGGCGAGACACGACCCTCGACTACTGATGGCGACTACGGAAGCTGCGCCTCACCGGACAGGATTCGGCACTTGCAGCGATCTCAGACCGGGGAGTGGCGGAGAATGATCGGGCTGAAGAGATGCAACGGGCCATGCCACCGATCAGCGACCACTGACCATTGACAAACACACCCCGTCGAGGATGTCGTGGCATGTCACGGTGATCCGTCTCAGGCCGAGTAACCGGAGTGATGTCTCTGCGACGACCGCCCCCCCGAGGATGATCGGTGCCCTCTCCGGGTCGAGGGAGGGAATGGCTTGCTTCTCCTCCAGGCTGAGTGAACCAAGCCATGCGACCAACTGCATCAGCTCCTCCAACTCGAGGGTGGTCCCCTCAACCTCATGGGAATCGTAGGTGTCGAGCCCAAGTTGCATGGCCGCCAGGCTCGTCCAGGTGCCTGCAGCTCCCATCGCCACCGACCGCCGTGGCAGATCCGCGGCGCCCATCACCCGGGTAGCCTCCCGGCGCGCCGCACCAAGGTCCCGTCCGGATGCCGGGTGGTCGGGTAGGCACCGCTCGGTGAGCCGTATTGAGCCGATGTCTGTCGATACCCCTCCGGCGTCTGTGACGACCTCGGTGCTTCCCCCGCCGATGTCGACCACCACCGTTGCTCCGGGATCGGGCATGCCACCGGTGGCGCCCGCAAACACCAGGCGCGCTTCCTCCTCGCCATCGATAATGTCGGGCCGGAATCCCAACGCGCGCCGGGCATCCTCGACGAACTCGTCCCGGTTGGTGGCGTCGCGCGCCGCCGAGGTCGCCACGCCTCCGGCGGCTTTCGCGCCCGCCTCCGCCGGGTTGGGGCCGCCGCGCGCCGCCGGGGCCCCCGCGCCTGGGGCGCTTTCCGCCCCCGCTCCCGGGGTGCGCCTGCCGTAACAGCCCAAGATCCGGGTGGTGCGCTCGATCGCGGCCGGTGACAAACGCCCCGAACTGTCCACGCCCCGGCCGAGCCCGGTCACGTTCTCTACCCGCTCGACATCCACGAGCCCGTCTGTGGTGACATCTGCGATCAGCAGCCTGGTGGAGTTGGTGCCGATGTCCACTGCGGCCACCCGGCGCGCGGTGCGGCCTGCGCTCAAGGTCCGAAGGGCGGTCTGGCCGGTCCCTTGCGAACGCACGCCGCCCAGACCGTTTCGTAGTGGTCCACGTCATACGAGTCGATGTGGGGGAGCACCATCGTCTGCCAGGCGCACCGGAGAGGATCTCCCCGGTCGGCGAACATCATCAGGCCGGCCGGGAGCCGGTCCAGGACACTGCGGAGGCTGATCGGCGTCTCGACGCGGCTACCGGGGTCGGTGGAGAGGAAGGAGGTATTGATCTCGGTCGCAAGGCGGCTGATGTGCTTCACGTAAGGTTCCGCCATCGACGGGTAGCGACGTTCCAGCATCGCCTCGATCTCGGTCGTGTCGGGGAACTCCTTCTCCCAGATCACCCAACGGTCGGCGAAGGCCTTGTTCAAAGTTTGCGTACCCGCATAATCTCTCAGGTCGGTGGGGTTCATTGTGCCGAACAGCCTCACATCTTCCCTCAGCGCAACGGACTCGCCTGTCGGGAGATCGAGAGCCGAATAACGGTCGAGCAGCCCGTGGAGAGCGAACAGAGTCTCAGCTCCGGCGGCGTTGAGTTCCGACAGGTTGAGCAACGCCGGACCCCGCAGCGCCCGCGTTATGTCCCCGTCCTCCCACCGACTCTCGGTACCGCCCATCCCGTCGCCGTAGAGCTTCACCGACCCGATCAGGGTGATGTCCCGTACCTCGCCGGTCAGCGGAACCCGGTAGTAGGGGAGTCGCAGAAGGGCGGCGAACTGCTCGATGTCGTGATCCTTCCCGGTTCCCATGTGCCCGCGGACCGCCAAGTGGAGTGGGACGGTCCCCGGTGGTTTCTCCCTGCGGATCCTCTCCACCTGGGCGAAGCGGTACAACATGCCGACGTCCACGTAATGGGGGTCGGGCTCCGGGATCTTGGCGATCCGCTGGTGGTAATCCTTCAGTCCGTCCATCGGGAAGACGAACGTGTTGAGGGTGATGGGGTCACCTTCCCCGTTGGGGTCCGTGAAGGTGACGGGTCTCGGTCTTTCAGGCACTCCGGCGCTCCCGGGTCGTGATCGTATTGTTCGTTCGCAGGCTCTGGCGGCCGGCTCGGATCCACCAGGTGTCGTCCCCGTACATGGCCAGCCCGCGACGCAATGCCATGCCCACCCCCACCACCATCGAGTTGGCGAGTTCGTCGGGCCGCGATATCACCTGGTGGTGCCGGTAGGCCGACACGACGGTATCGTCGCCGACTCCAATCCCGAGCACCGTGGTGCCCCGGCCGTCGACCTCCTCGACTGATCGGGCAAGAGCTTCGACCGACCCCCTGGTCATGCCATCTGCCAGCACCACCATGATCCGCACCTGCGCCCCATGGTTGGCCAGACGTTCGGCCGCGTACGTAACGTTGAACTCGTCAACGTTGGCGGCCTTCTCGAACAGGGATACCGGAGGGGCCTCCTTCGGTGCACGGCGGGCCTCCATGCCGGCCTCGCCGATCTTGGAGGCGGTCCAGAAGAGTCCCGCCAGCACATCGTCCGACCTTCTCCACGGCTCCTGGAAGCTCGACAGCAGGTAATGGTTCACGGTGGAAGTAAGCCGGTCAGCGGCCGATCCATGGGTGCGCCGCAACTCGCTGATCGCCGCCGTTCGCCGGCGTGAGTACGTCCACTCGGTGTCGTCCACCCTCGCGGCGAACGCCCGATTGAAGAGCGCCACCTCGAAATCCACCTGCAGCTCGCTGCACATGGCGGCCAGGGTCCAGGCTCCGAGCATGGCCGCTGCCAGACCCCAGGGCCGCCGGTCACGGGGTGCGGCCAAGCGGCGAGGCTGGAGCATCGAGGCGGATCCGTCTACGAGTACGCTCACCGCGTAGGAACGGCGAGTCGAGATCGAGCGTCGCTCGAACATCCGCTGGTACAGACCACCTCCGAGCAGCAGGGCAGCGTGGGGGGACAGGTCTCCTGCATCGAAGCCCGACCGGAGGCCCCTTCTCTGGTTGGCAACGAACAACGGATACAACTCACCTCCCACCTGACGCTGGTCCACGTTCCATTCACGGGCCGATTCGAGCAGCGCCACCCGGCCCCGCGGGGCGAACCGGCGGAATGGCTCGGGCACCCTGCCCACAGCCAGCTTGCCGCTCTGGCCGGTGGGCAGGTAGACGACGGGCGCTTGGCTGACCATGAGAAGCTGATCCGTCCCGTCACCCGATGCCCTATCCAGCGCCGCGGGCATCCCGCTCGGGGCGACGGCCTGCTGCGTGTTCGAGCGGGTCTCGTTGTAGCGCTCGGCGTCCTCGACGATGGGGGAGAAGAGGCGCACACGGTCCAGTCCGTCGATCATGGCTTCCTTCTCCGCTTGCTGCCGGTCGCTAGTCGCCGATTCTTCCGAACCTTCCGTAACCAGGCCGTGCATGCGGGCTACGGCCAGCAACTGGATCGCCAAGCCGGCGACCTCCCAAGGGTCCTCTGCGGACTCCGCCTTCTCCAATAGCCCGAGGGCATCCCGCCACGCTCCGCCAGAACGCTGATCGAGCCGCCTCTCCAGCGACGGGGCGGGAAGGTAGCCGCCCACCGTCATGAAACAGGCTATGGCGAACCGGGCGAGGGGTCCGTGACGGCTGAAGGCTCCCGGGAGAGACGCTCGGTAAAGATCTGTCAGCACGGAGCGGGCACCCGGATAGGAGGCCATCCCCTGTGCTTCCTGCCGGGCGTCCTCGATAGCGAAGAAGAGAGCCTCGGCAGGGGGACCTCCCGTCTGCTCCAGCGCCTCGAGCAGTGTGATCTCTCCGTCGGCGGGAGGTTCGACCGCACCGGCCACCCACTCGCTCGGGATGGTCCGTCGCTCGTCAAAGTCAGCCGACACCAGATGAACCACCTCATGGAGGGCGGACGCCAGCGCTGTTTCCTCTGGTGTCACGGGCGCCCTCCGTCCGTAGGCAGATTGGAAGAGGCCGGGGTCGATCACCACCTCCTGCTCCGACGCCCGGCTCGAAGATCCGAGAACCACCCGTAGATCATCACGACCGGTCAGAGTCCGGGCCACCCTGGTTACCGCGCCCGCCACCCGCTGGTAGCGGGCGACCACGGCTTCGATGGCTCGTTCCTCCGGAGGGAGAATCTCGGCTAGCAGCGGCCTGTTCCTTCGTACCACAACCCCCTATTGTTGCACAGGGACTCCGGCCCGGGGCCGATAGGGTCGACCCCGGCCGTTAGGCCCGAGTTTTGAGCGGGGGGTTTGTACTTGGCACACACGGTGTGGGATATGAGCCCTGACCTGACCAGGGATTACGGCTGTTTCGACAGTCCCGTCTCGTCCAGGCGGGACCTTCATCCGGCGGGTGGCAGGCCGCTGGTGGATTGCTCAGCACCCTCCTAGGCCGCCACGATCAGGAGAAGGGCTACCGCAGCCAAGCCGTAGACCACCAGCCGCCGCGACAACGGGGCCCTAGGCCCGGGCGGGATATGCTGCCACAGCGAGACGACGATCATGCCCATGACCAGTCCACCGACGTGCGCTTCCCACGCGATTCCGGGAACGAGGAGGGGCAGCGCCAGGTTGATGCCCAGCAGCAGCAGGAGCCTCCGGAACTGGTTGGCGCCCTGAGGAGTGCGTCGGAGGGGGTAGGTCCCTACCAGAACCGCTCCGAACAGGCCGAAGATGGCCCCCGACGCGCCGACGGCGCCTCCTTCCGAAAGGAACTGGAACGCCACCCCTCCGCCGAGGGCGGAAGCCAGGTACAGACCGACGAACGCGACGGTCCCCACCTGCCGTTCGAGGCGCGGACCGAACAGGTACAGGGCGTACATGTTGAAGAGTATGTGCAGCACTGAACCTCTCGAGTGGAGGAAGGCGGCCGTCACAGGCCTCCACCACTCTCCCTGCTGCACGAACTGCGTTATGTGGGCGAACTCGAAGGTGATCTGCGGGATCAAGCGCTGGAGTAGGTAGGCGATGACGGACACCGCGATGATCGCGAGAACGGCGGGAGTGAGTCCCCCGGAGAAACGCCGAGCGGCAACCACCCGTGTGACCCCCGAGCCTCGCATGCAGTCCGGGCATCGTTGACCTACCGGGGCTTCGCGCGAGCAGAAGCCACAGATGGGCCGGTCGCACTTCGAGCAGCGCAGAACCGTGGGCCGGTCCGGATGCCTGTAGCATCGAACGGCTCCGCCGGGCTCCATCCTTCTACCTTCCATCCCGACCATTGTACGGAAGTCCGCCGGTTCAACCCTCACCATTGGACCCGCCTGCCGGGGTTGGTGTGCGGCGGATGACGTTGTGGCTTAGATGGAAGGGTGCTGACGAGCCCCCCTTGCTCCGATCGCCGATGACAAGCGCCCAGATCATGGAGGGGCAGCCTCTGTACAGGACCACTCGCCTAGTATGGGAACGTTGAGGGGATGATCCAACGATGTTTACCGAGATGCGAGTGAATAACTTCAAGTCCTGGCCGGCCAGTGGATCCATCAGATTGGAGCCGGTCACAGCGTTCTTTGGAACGAACAGTTCCGGCAAGACCAGCCTGCTCCAAGCGCTCCTTCTGCTTAAGCAGTCGGCGGAGTCGGTCGATCGGCGGCAAGTCTTGAATCTGGGGGATGGGCGTTCGCTGATATCGCTCGGGCTCATGACCGACATCTTCCACAATCATGACCCAGAGTCTCGGTTGGAGTTCGCCGTTTCCTGGAACGACGAAACACTTTCCAAAGAACTTCGCGAGAGCGTCTCGGATATCGAACTCGGTCGCAGTGTAAACTACTCCTTCAATACGCAGATAATGCTTGATCGTACCAATAGCCCCTACGTTCAGGAACTCGTGTACGTGGGAGCGGGTATTCACATCAAGTATACGCGCCTGGGACCTCGAAAGGGGTATGACCTCAAGGTGTGTGTCAACGGACAGCACGACTATCTCATGCGACATCGTGGCCGGCCGTCCGGGTTTCCGCCTCCCTCGAAGTACTACGGGTTCCCTGATGAGTCATTCAAGCGGTTCCAAAATGCCGACTTCCTCTCTCTGTTCGAACTCTCGTTGCAGCAACAGTTCGATGGGGTGTATTACCTCGGGCCTCTGCGGAGGAGGCCGGACCGAGAGTACCGGTGGCAGGGCTCGGTGCCGTCTGGAGTGGGTGTGTCCGGTGAGCGGACCATTGAGGCATTGCTCGCGTCAGAGACGCGTCCGAAGAAGGAGTGGATCGCCCGGAAACTAAGAAAAAATGGATACCCGGTCAAGAGGGAAAGAGTCCAGCAGGTGGTTAGGGAGTGGCTGCAGGAGCTGGAATTGGTCGAGACTTTCGATGTAGAGCGGATCGCCCCTGACGTCGATCTCTACAAGGTGATGATCCAGCGAACCCCCGACTCGGCCATGGTGCTGCTGCCCGATGTGGGGTTCGGAGTCTCCCAGGTGCTTCCGGTTCTGGGCCTTCTGGCGTCCGTTCCAGAGGGTTCCGTGGTGATTCTCGAGCAGCCGGAGTTGCATCTCCATCCGTCAGTACAGTCCGGTTTGGCCGACATCATCCTCGAAACTACACGGGTTAGACGTGCTCAGGTGATCGTCGAGAGCCATAGCGAGCACCTGCTGACACGTATCCAACGTAGGATCGCAGAAGAAAAGCACTCGAAGGAGAGTGTGGCACTGTACTTCTGCGCTCAGGATGAGGGGCGTTCCCGAATCGAGCCCCTTGGACTGGACGAGTTCGGGCGGATTTCGAACTGGCCAAGGGACTTCTTCGGTGATCTCATGGGCGAGGCAGGTGCGATCGTAGAGGCTGGCGTCAGGCGCTCGCAGCGTTGATGAAGTGGAAAGTTGTCGACACGAATGTGCTCGTCGTAGCGGACGGAGGTACCCCTCAGGCTGATCAACGGTGCCAAGTCGCTGCGGAGAAGATTCTCCTGGACATTCGTGACCGGGCTTCTCTCGTCCTAGGAGGGTACTGAGCAATCCACCAGCGGCATGCCAACCGCCGGCATAATCCCTGGTCGGCGGACGGCAGGCCCCAGCAATCGTCATTGGTCAGCACCCTCCTAGACGATGGATGGCGTATTCTGGGCGAATACCGGAAACTGATTAGGGCGTGTTCACGTTTTTGTTGTGTCGTGGATGAGGGCGAGGGTGATGAATGCTAGGAAGATGACGTCGAGTTTGTCGTAGCGGACAAAGACGCGCCGGTAGCCTTTGAGCCGTCGGAAGAGCCGTTCGA
>MKWU01001599.1_pt1 | contig 38158 bp, 32 predicted proteins | sample 809101 | NCBI WGS metagenome assembly MKWU01 (sample SAMN05860141, study PRJNA318959) | sponge metagenome | host: Aplysina aerophoba | place: Slovenia: Piran, Adriatic Sea, Gulf of Piran | collected 2013-05-07
TGCGGGTCAGGCAGGCGTCCTCGCCGAAGACGCAGTCTCTCTGGCGATGATTCAGGTTTTCCACTGTCCAATGGCCGCGATTCAGCCGAAGCAGATCCTCCGGCGACGCGGCCTTGGCATCGAGAGAAGTGATGAGATACGCGGTCTCGATGTAGTCCTTCCCGTCCTCTGCGCCGGCATCCTTCTTCAACGGCTCCCGGTAGCGGATGACGCGGGCGACCTGACTGACGCCGGGGTAGTTGACGGCGCCCTTGAGCGGGGTCATGACGCGGATTGACCGCTGCTCCAGGCGCCCGTGGGCCTTTTCGACATCCTCCTCGAAGCGGTCGGGGGCGTCCCTCTCCCAGTCGATGCTGTCGAGGATGTCGAAGGTCTCCGGAGAGTTGCCCTTGACGGCGAAGACGTAGTCCGCGCGTTCCGTGATCAGCTTCGCGGTCTTGCGCGTCGTGTGCAGCGCGTCGACGGTGATCACCTTTCCGCGGATGTCGCTGCGCTCCAGGAGGTCGTGCGTGGCCGCCAGTTCGCCTCCCTCCTCGCCGAAGTTCAGGAGCGCGAAGGGTGCGCCGGAGGCATGGTCGACAAGCGCCACGGTCTCGTGATGGTCCTCGCCGTTGCGGTTGGCGCCGCGGATGCGCTTGCCGTCGGGGGCGAGCGCCCGGGCAAGGTGGAGCCGGGGCCGGGACCAGCGGGCGATCACATCCTCCAGAGCCTCGGGGTCGACCGACTGCACGACCCGGTGGATGGTGGACTTGGAGACCGGCTCGCGAAGCCCCGTCTTCGGGTTCGTCCATGCGCCGACGGCCTCCAGCTCCGCCTGGGACAGCGACCGCGCGAACTGCGCGGCGGCGAGGCAGCCCTTCATGTTGGCGAGTTCGGCGAGGACATGCATGGCGAGCACGCAGGCCACCGTATGCTTCCGTCCCTGCGCCCGGCGGAAGTCCGGAACCGCCGCCAGCTCTGCATGCAGGGAGAGCATCGCCCCAGGATCCCGGGGCGCCAGTTCAGGACCGGCGGGCGGCACCACGTCGGGCGGCAGCGGCATCGGGTTCGAAAGCAGCTCACGGGCGTCGGGCCTCAGCGGCGTGACGAAGATCTCCTTCGGCTTGCCGTGGGGGTCGGTGTACCGCCCGTTGGAACGGGCGAACCCCCTGGTCTTGCCCAGCCCCGTCCAGCCCGCCGCCCTGTACATGGTGCCCGGAAAGAACTCCGGATCGCAGAACGTCTCGGCCAGGAGAACCCCGTGGCCGTGCGCTTCCAGCCAGTCGTCGGCGAGCCGGCGGGTCATCCCCGCAAGGAAGCGGGAGGCGAGGTTCGGGAACACGCCGGGCTCCGAGAGCACCAGGAACCGAGTGTTGTTTGCGATCATCGCAAGCCGCCCGAACTGCTGTTCCGGCTTCCAGCCGCACCAGCGGTCGCGCGGCCTGCACTTGAAGGCGCCGTTCTGCCACGCGGCAAGGCCCAGCCACCGGTCCCCGAAGGTCGCGACGTAGCGCAGGCCGCGGCCCGCAAGCCGGCGAAAGCCGAGATAGTGGTGTTGGTCCATCAGGGCGTCCCAGAGCGGGCGCTCCTCCGGCTTCGCCAGGCGGACCTCGACCTCGGACAGCGCGAACCCTTCGGGAGGCGCCCTGTGAACCGGGCACGCCTGCATGCGTTTGCGAATCGACATGCCGCGAGCATCGCACATGTTGGGCGGGAACGCCAGAGAAAACCGCCGACGATCCCGCGAACGGGCTCGCGCGCGCACGCGGGCGCGCTTGCAACGCGGGGATGCCCGATGTCAAGAAAAATTAAACGGATTCAGCGTGGGATCGCCCTGAGAACGTGACTAGTTACAGAAAATTAGCAGCAATTGGATCACCGCCTCAACAGTCGTGCCCGTTAGGACGATGCAAAATCGTATGTTAACGGCGGCGGAATAATGCTCCACAGGAAGCACCCGGTCGGTCCGGCTGCCGTGGTGCAAGATTGCATTACCTGTAGTCCGCTGTCGGGATCGGCATGGGGCGAGAGATGTATGGCGTGGAGCTTTATGCAGCGGTTCGGCTTGCGGTTGTCGAGGAGGGTCTGAGCCATTCCGAGGGCGCCGGTTCGGGGTCGACCGGCGGACGGTGAAGAAGATGCTGAACCATTCGGCAGCGCCGGGCCTTTCATCCGTACACAGTTAACTCTGATCATGCCGTAATCTCGCCAAGCTCTGAAATCTTCGACGAACAATGATAGCAGCATGTAGCCCTCCCAGAGTTTTTTGGTTCACGGTAGCGGCTGCCTCTTCCTGGGGATGAATCCGGCGAGGCGGACCGTGTTGACCGCGAAGCTCGCGATCGTCTGGTTCGGGTCGGGCGGGCCGCGCTGCCTCCGGTGGTTCGGCTTGGGCATGTGAACGGCCGGAACCTCGATCTTGTCCATGTGGACGACCGTGCGCGCGGGCGCGTCCGGCATCGAGCGTGCAGGCGGGATGCGCCGCCGCTGCAGGCCAACTTCCAAAACGCCCTCTGGGAGATCGGCCGGCAGGTCGAGACCATGTTCCTGATGCAGCGGAACTTCCTGGTCGCGGGCCTGGCGCACATGGTCGCCGGAATATCCCGGAGCATGCGGCGCGAGCGGCCGGGACGCTCGCGCCCGCGCAAATCCATGAAGCCGAGATCGAAATGAACGAATGGATCACGCGCCTAAACCGGCGCCCCCAAAACCAGCCCCTGGCTCCGGCTCTCAACCCGGAACAGGGGCTTTTCTTATCCGAATAGCTTGATTCCTTAACCGAAGGCCATTGGCGCGCAGTCCTGTGAAAACTGGAAATTGGCTTGTCACATGGGATGCGGCGGCTGGGTATTCGGGCTACGGGTCAGCGGCGATTATTCGTTTAAACGACATTTACGCTTATAGCGCCGAGCCCCTCGATTTCGGCTTTCAATCGATCGCCTCGCTTGACTTCGGAAACTCCGGCGGGCGTTCCGGATAGGATGACGTCTCCCGCGCCTAGTTTAAAATATTCCGACAAGTACGCGATGATTTCGGGCACTTTCCAAATCATTTGATTGAGATTGCCGTCCTGCCGAAGATCGCCGTTCACTTTCAAACTAATGCGGCCCTCGGGCAAATGCCCTACCCTCGTTGCCGGGTGCACCGGGCCTACCGGAGCCGAGCGTTCGAATGCCTTGCCGATTTCCCAGGGCCTGCCGAGTTTTTTTTGCTCGGCCTGCAGATCGCGCCTAGTCATGTCCAATGAAATCGCATAGCCGAAGACATGGTCGAGCGCCTGCTCGATGGATATGTTCGACCCGCCCGACTTCAGCATGACTGCCAATTCAGCCTCGTGGTGGACTTCGGAGGAATGCGGCGGATAGGGGAATTCCCCGCTAGGATCCAAATTGTCGGGATTTTTCTGAAAAAAGAACGGCTGCTCCCGATTCGGGTCGTGCCCCATTTCAATAGCATGCGCCGCATAGTTTCTGCCGATGCAGTAGACTCTGCGCACTGGATACGGAGCCTCGGATCCATCCACGGGAATCGCGACAACGGGGGGCTGTTCAATTGCAAACCTATTCATGCAAGCGTACCTTCCAATTCGCATCTTATCTGGTTCAAGCTGCAGGGTCGATTTTGGGGTCCTGCCGAAAACTCGAATATTTCAAAACCAACCTTGCCAAACCGGTTGACTACCGATATGATAGACCAATGAGGCATATTGGTCAACCAATACAGGATTCAAGAAATGCTTGAATCGCTCGAAACGCCGGAAGAGGTCGACGCGCTGGCAGCCCTGGAGGCGCACATCGTCGCAGGCAGATACAGCCCGGGGGATCGACTGCCGCCTGAACGAGAGTTGACTTCAAGCCTCGGAATTACGCGCAGCAAGCTAAGGCGCGCTCTCGATGAACTTGAGCGCGAAGGCAAGATTTGGCGGCATGTAGGCAAAGGCACCTTTCTTGCAATGGACGGAGTCGATGGCTTGGCAAAGCTTTGCAATCGAGTGTCTCCGGCGCAAATGATGAGAGCGCGGCTAGCGCTGGAACCTGCGCTAGCGAGAGAAGCCTCCATAAATTCCTCGATGTCGGCCCTTTCGGAAATTCAGATGTACAAGCGCCGGGCGGAACAGGCCGGATCATGGGAAGAATACGAAGCCTGCGACGACCTTTTCCATCGGTCTGTCGCCGAAGCAACCGGAAACGATCTTTTGCTTTCGCTTTTCGACAGGCTCAATCAGGTCCGCCGGGCGATCGCATGGAGCGCTGTGGTTCGGAGCACGCGCGAGCCCCCGGCCGACCACGCCAGCTTCTCGGAGCACGACAGAATCGTTGCGGCGATCGTGGCGCGAACTCCCGATTCGGCCTTTCTGGCGATGAGGGATCATTTGAGCTCGGTCTCGAACCGCTTGTTCGGCGAAGCGTGATGCCGACGCGAATCGCCGGGCGACAGGTCGATTGAAAGTACAGCCGAATTTATTGCCTAATTTCGAACCAGGAAAAGGAGAAACCAAGAATGGTTAAACTAGTCAAAAGAATTATAGCGATGGCCGCCGCTTTGCCGCTCGCCGTCGGCCTGTCCGCGGCAGTCGCGCAGGCGGATACAATTCGCATTGCGCTCGCTGAAACCCCGTCGGACGAGCTAGCGGCGTTTTTCGTGGCTCTTGACAGGGCCAAGGCAAACGGGCTGGACTATGAATGGACGGCTTTCTCGGATGAGGAACTGGCTATTCAGGCCGTTCTAAGCGGTCAAATGGATATCGGCTTCGGAACGCCGTATGCGGCCATGCAAAGGTCCAAGGCTCCGGTTCGGATTATTTTCCAGCTGTCGAAGCTGAAATTCTTCCCGGTTACAACCAAGAAGTACAGCAAGCTCGAGGACTTGGACGGCGAGCCGATCCTGCTCCATTCGCGCGGAGGCGGAACGGATTCGATCGCAAACGTAATCGAGGACAAGGCCGGCATCACGTTCGGCGAACGCTCGTACGTGCCCGGCTCGGCCAATCGCGTCGTCGCGCTCGTCGCGGGTCAAGCCGACGCGACGATTATCGACCTGTCCAACAAGAACAAGGTCATGCGCCAGCATGCGGACAAATTCAACGTCCTTCCTATGTTTGACGTCGAGGCATCCGACGAAGCGCTGTTCGCCAATCTCGACTGGATCAAGGCGAACGAGGAGCAAGTGCAGATATTCGTCAATGCGCTTCTCAGCGTCTGGCAGGAAATGAACGCCGATCCGATGGCTATCAAGCGCGAAACCAACCCGGACGGGCCAATCGGCCAGCTGCCCAAGGAAATTCTTGACAGTCTCGACAATTTCTATGCCGAAGCGGTCGAAGGCGGGCTTTACGACGCGAACGGCGGCGGCCGCAAGGCTGCCATGGCCGACTTGGAATGGTACAGCAACGCCGGCCAGCTCCAAGGCGACATGTCGACGCTAAAGGTTGAAGACTTCTGGTACATGGCGCCGCTCGACGCCGCGATGAACTAGGACATTCCTGGCGGCGCCCTTCGGGGCGCCGCCATGTTCGATCGAGCTGAGAAATGAACAGATCGCTGCTCCTAATGAATAGATCGCTGCTCCTGAAGCTGCTGTCCGCCGCAGTCGTATTCGGCGCTTGGGAAATCGCCGGACGAATCCCCGTTAGCTTTGGATTCCCGACCTTTTTCGAATCCATGCTTGCGCTTGCGAACATGGTGGGCGACGGCTCGCTCTTCGAGGCCTACTCGGACACGCTGCGACCGCTTGTGATCGGATTGATTATTTCCGCGTTTCTAGGAATCGGCATAGGATTGTGGATCGGCCTGAGTTCCTGGTTCGACTGGCTGGTGCTGCCGATATTCATCGTCATGCAGGCCGCGCCTCTCGCCGCCCTGATTCCGCTTTTGGTCATGGTATACGGAATCGGGCTGACATCGAAAATATTCGTGGTGTGCATCATGGCCATGCCTGTAATAGTCCTGAATACGGCGGGGGGCGTGCGCAACGCGCCAACGAATCTCAAGGAGATGGGGCGTTCGTTTCTGGGAAACGAAAGGGACATTGTTCTCAAGGTAATCATTCCATCAGCTTCGCCGATCATTTTTTCCGGCCTTAGGCTGGGAACCTCCGCCGGGTTCATAGGCGCGATCCTGTCGGAGTTGAAGATTACGCCGACCGGGGTCGGCGACATCATCACCTATAGCCGTTCAATCGCCGATTATCCGAGCATGTACGCCGCCATATTCTCGATCATCGTACTAGCGGTTCTTTTCTTGAACCTCCTGGAAAGGATCGAGCGCTGGCTCTTTGAAGGAAACGTACGTGGATATGCATCGGACTGAAGCCGGCGGCGTGCCGGAGCCGGCCGTGTCGGCCCGAAGGATTTCGAAGACGTACGGCCATGTCGAAGCGCTTAGAAACCTGACTCTCGAATTTCCGAGGGGCCAGCTGACATCGCTTCTGGGACCATCGGGCTGCGGAAAGACAACGCTCCTGAAAATTATCGCGGGGCTGCTGGAGCCGACTTCCGGCGAAGTGCAGGTAAATGGAGCTCCCGTCACCGGTCCGGGACCGGACCGCGCCTTCGTATTCCAGGACTTCGCCCTCCTTCCATGGGCAAGCGTGCTTCGCAACGTGGCGTTCGGACTCGAGCTTCGAGGGGTCGGAAGAACTGAACGGGAAGGAATCGCCGAGAAGTACATTCGGAATGTCGGCCTCGCGGGATTCGAAAACAACTTTCCCCACGAATTGTCCGGAGGCATGCGGCAGCGAGTCGGGCTTGCCCGGGCGCTTGCGGTGGACAGCCAGGTTCTCCTGATGGACGAGCCGTTTTCGGCGGTTGACGAGCAGACTCGCCGAAAGTTTCAGGAAGATCTGCTCGGACTTGTCGCGGAGGAGAACAAGACTTTCCTGTTCGTAACCCATTCCATCGAGGAAGCGGTCTACGTGTCGGACCAGATCGCGATTTTATTGCCTCGGCCAAGCCGCGTTTCCGATGTCATCCGGCCTAGCGGCCTTCGCGCCAAGGATGTCGCGGACATCCGCCGCGACCCCGAATACCTGGATATCGTGGACCAGATATGGGCGTCGCTAAGAAACTACGTGGAGTAGGCGATGAACGTTTTGGGAATACGCCTTCCGGGAATGTCGTCCCTTATTTTGTGGGGGCTTCTTTGGGAAGCGGTCGGCCAATTCGGGATTTCGTTTTTTCTACCGCCGCTTTCGGCGGTTGTTGCAACCCTTTACGAAATCATCGGAACGCCGGCCTTTCTGAAAGCGCTGTCCGAAACCGCGCGCGCGTTCCTCGCCGGCGTATTCTTCGCGATCGCGATCGGCATTCCCGTCGGCATCCTCATGGGCAAGAACCGGCTCATCGACGAATTGCTGCTGCCATGGGTGAATATTTTTCTGAGCGCGCCGCTAACGGCCCTGGTGCCGGTGCTAATGGTGCTATTCGGCTTCGGATTGAAGTCGATAATCATTACTACTTCTCTCTTCGCGATCTGGATCATTATTCTGAACGCGCGCGCCGGGGTAATGCAAATCAACCGCTCGCTGATTGAAATGGCCTTGAGCTTCGGCGCCTCGCCCTGGGCGGCATTTACCAAAATTTATTTCTGGGCGGCGCTGCCCGAAATTCTCGGCGGCGTAAGGATCGGCGTTATCCGGGCCGTCAAGGGCGTAATCATTGGCCAGCTTCTGATCTCTATCGTGGGATTCGGCGCATTGTTCGAACTATATTCGGCGAATTTTCTAATGTCGCACTTCTGGGCGGTCCTGCTGGTATTGTTTGCTCTCGCCTTTTCGATATCGGAATTCCTTGCATATCTGGAGCGGCGCGTCGACTACTACGCCGCGAAGCGCTAGGCCCGCTGTTCCGACAGGAACCAGGGCCATGGCATCCGGAAGGCCCGTTCCGGTCCCCGGCGCATGCTGAAGCCCCCGGCGCGCCGGATTTTCAGCAAAGAACATTCCCCGTTTTCGCGTCGAAGATATGTATGGCTTCGCGCCGCGCGCTCAGCTTGACGCGCTCGCCGACTTCAGGCGGAGTCCTCCCGTCGGCCTTGGCGATGACCTCGCCATGCTCGGTGCCGACATGAACCAGCGTTTCCGGGCCGAGCGGCTCGCGCACGGTGACTTCCCCCTCGACGAGCGTCTCCGCTCCTCCGTCCGGGCGCAAATCGTCGGGCCTTACGCCGACCTTCACCGGCCGCCCGTCCTCGATAGCGACGCCGAGCTCGATTCCGCCGCCGGCGCCAATCCGGACCGCCCCGCCATCCGCGGTTCCCGAAAGCAGATTCATGGAAGGCGCCCCGATGAACTGCGCCACGAAGATGTTCGCGGGCTCGTGATAGACTTCGGACGGCGTGCCGACCTGCTGGATGCGGCCGTCTTTCATAATGACGATCCGGTCCGCCATGGTCATGGCTTCGATCTGATCGTGCGTTACGAAAATTATCGTGTTGCCGACGCGCTGATGAAGCTTTTTGATCTCAAGCCTCATCTGCGTGCGCAGCTGCGCATCGAGGTTCGACAGCGGCTCGTCGAAGAGGAACACCGCCGGATCGCGCACCATCGCCCGTCCGATGGCGACCCTCTGGCGCTGCCCGCCCGAAAGCTGCGACGGCTTTCGGTCGAGAAGGTCGTTCATATCCAGGATGCCGGAGACTTCCAGCAGCCGAGCTTCCTTCTCCGCTCTGGACAACTTCGAGGTGCGCAATCCAAATCCGATGTTCTTCCGAACCGACATGTGCGGGTAGATCGCGTAGTTCTGGAACACCATCGCGATGTTGCGATCTTTCGGCTCGAGGTTGTTAACGACCCTGCCTTCGATTTCAATCTCGCCGGCCGTCAACTCCTCCAGCCCGGCAATGAGGCGAAGGGTCGTCGACTTGCCGCAGCCCGACGGTCCTACAAGAACCACGAATTCGCCGTCCTTCACATCGAGACTGATCCCGTGAAGGACCTCCGTCCTGTCGAAGGATTTCACAAGATTTCGAAGAGCGAGACTAGCCATGCGCTATCCTTCCAGCAGGGCTTCGAAGGCGGCTTCCAGCGAAGCCGACGCTTTTCGACGAGTCGCGGCGCGCATCGCGTGCCCGCGGCGAAATCCCCTAACGCCCCGTTCATACTCCGCAATCGCGCTGTCCAGAGCCGGTCGCGCCGGCCCGCCCAACCGATCGCGCCGCGAAATGAAGGCCTCGGGCCCGATAGCCTCCGCGAATTCGCGTTCCGCGAGTCTCGTCCGCCTTCCCGTTCGCGCCTCGAAAGCTTCGCGAAAGCCATTGAACCCGTTCCGCAGCCTCTCGCCGTTTTCAATAACCCCGCGCGCCGTCTCGGAAGCGATTTCGTGCGCTTGGCGGAAGTAAAGCCCCTCCTCGCGCACGAGGGTGTCGGCAAGTTCAGTGATCGTTATGCAGGCGGCGTCTCCGTTTGCCGCGACCCTTTCGGAATCGATCGAACACGCCGACACGCACGCCGACAACAGCGAAAGCGCGCGTCCGCCGCATTCGAAAGCCTTGTAGCCGGTTAGCTGAACTTCGGTTTCGCTATCGTTCATGTCGGCGAAGGGCGTGTTGTGCATTGCGTTCACGGTCGTGTCGCAATAGCCGATCGCTAGGCTGGACAGCAGTCGCATGTGCTCGATCGAAACCGGATTCCTCTTCTGGGGCATGATCGAAGAGATCTGCACGAGGCTGTCGGGGATGCGGAGCTGCCCGACCTCGAAAGCGGACCATTGGGCCAGATCCTGAATCACCCGGCCGAGGTGCAGAAACACAAGCTTGATCGCCGAATAGAGGCCCGTGATGTAGTCGACCGACGCAATGCATCCGTAGGAATTCAAAACCGGTTCCGGAAAGCCCAGCAATTGCGAGGTCCTTCGCCTGTCGATCGGAAAACCCGAAGTCGTGATAGCCGCCGCGCCCATGGGGCATTTGTCCAGTATGGCGATAGCGGATTCAATGCGCTCCGCATCGCGGAGAATTGTTTCGACGGCGGCCGAAAGATAGTGACCGAACGTCGTCGGCTGCGCGGGCTGCCCGTGCGTATAGGCGACGATGACCGTGTCGCGCTCGCCGCGGGCCTTTGCGACGAACTCGGCGGCCAGATCGATCAGCTGCGCCATCAGCCGTTCCGCCCGTTCGCGCAGCGCCAGCCGAAACATGGTGTGGTCCATGTCGTTTCGCGAGCGCGCAATGTGAAGCATTCCGCCGAGATCGCCCAGCCGCTGCACGAGTTCGGATTCGAACTGGAAGAAAAAATCCTCGAATTCGCCCGTGTAGGCTAGCGAACCGGCGTCGAATTCGCGATCGAGGTCCCGCAGGGCCCCGGCAATTTTCCGCCCCCGGTCTTGTGAAAGTATGCCGGTTTCGCACAGCATCACCAGGTGCGCCTTGTTTATCGCTCCGAAGTGCTCGGCGTAGTGCGTCTTCGCGGCTTCGAAGAGCGGAGCGAGCACGGTTTCCCGATAGGTCGGATCCGGAAACGCCGAGGCGCCGCTCATCCCTTGAGGCCCGCCATGACGACGCCGCGGATAATGAATCGCTGAAAGATCAGGAACACGACCAGGGTCGGAATGGTGGAGATCGCCGCGCCGGTCATAATCAGTTCCCATTGCACGTCGGCTTCGTCTCCGAAGCTCGACAGCCCCACGGGCAGCGTATACATCTCAACCGAATTGGTCACGATCAATGGCCAGATGAAGGCCGTCCAGTTGCCTAGAAACACGAAGATGGCCAATGCGGCGAGAGCCGGCCTTACCAGCGGCATCGCCACGGTCCACCAGATCTGCAATTCGTTCAGCCCGTCTATTCGCGCCGCCTCGATAAAATCGTCGGGAACGGTTTCGAAGAACTGCTTCATGAGAAACGTTCCAAAGGCCGTCATAAGCCCGGGAAACATGATGCCCCAATAGCTGTCGAGCCAGCCTAGGGACTGGGACATCAGGTACCATGGAATGACTAGCATTTCGGTAGGGATCATCAGGGTGGAGAGAATCGCGATAAAGACGATGTAGCGTCCCGGAAATCGGAACTTGCACAGCGTGTAGCCGACCAGGCTGTCGAAAATAACGTTGCTGACGGTTGTAATCGTCGCGATGATTATCGAGTTGATGAACCAGCCGTAGAACCTGCCGTCCTCAAGCACGTAAACGTAGTTCTCCAGGTGCGGCTCATCCGGAATCAGAGCGAGATCGTAGATCTCGTGCGGCCATTTGAGAGATGTCGAGATCATGTAGGCGATTGGCGCGACCATCAGGATCCCGCCCGCGAATAGCAATAGCCAGCGCGCGATCTGTCCCGCGTTCGCCTTCCTGCGCGGCGCCCGCGGGGCCAGCAGAGTTTCGGACGCGGCCCGGAATTCGGTGTCGGCGACGGCCATCGCGCTACCTGTCCCGAAGGATGCGCAGCTGAACCAGGCTGACGATAAGAAGAATTAGGAACAGAACCACCGTTTGCGCCGCCGCGTAGCCCATGCTGTAGTCCGTAAACGCGGTTTGGTAGATCATCAGGACGAGCGGCTTCGTCGAGTTTAGCGGCCCGCCCGGATCGCCGGTGGTCATGTTGAACACATGGTCGAATATCCGCAGGAACCCGATGGAGGAGAAGACCACGATGAAGACGATAGTCGGCTTTAGAAGCGGAATCGTAATCTCCCAGAGAATGGTCCATGCCGACACGCCGTCGATTCGCGCGGCCTCGTAGTAGCTGCCGGGTATGGCGCGCAAGCCGGCCATGAAGATAATGACTTGAAATCCGAGCCCCGCCCAGACCGCCGGCGCGAGAATGGACGGCAGGGCGAGCGTGGTTGAGCGCAGAAACTCCACCTGCGGAATGCCCAGCGTGGACAGAAAGTTGTTGATGAGGCCTATGGGCACCGGCTGGTAGAACCATCGCCAGACCCAGGCCATCGCCACCGCCGACGTCATGAACGGGAGGAAGTACAGCATCCTCAGGAATCCATGCATAAATCGCAGCTTGTCGAGGTGGTAGGCGATGGCGAACGCTACAACCAGACTGACCGGCGTTCCGATCAGAAGGTAGACGAACGTGTTCCTGAACACCTTCCAGAATACCGGGTCGCTCCAAAGCTTTTCGTAGTTCTTCCAGCCCGTCCAGGTCCTGTCCCCGAGCAGGTTCCAGTCCTGAAAGGAGATCAGCATCGCGTTTGCCGTGGGATAGAACCGGATTACGACGTAGAAGGCGACCGGGATCGCCAGAAACGCCCAGGCCCAAACGATATGCTTATGGCGAACCGAGAGGCTGCGATACATTTTTTTCGCGTCGCGCGGTTCCGGACCGGCTGCCGGCCGCGCGAATTCGGAGGCGGAGCCCCGAAACCGGTTCGGGGCTCCCCGCTAATTAATTGTAGTACTCGTCGAGAAGCGTCTGCTCGGCTTCCGCGGCGACGGCGATACTGTCGGCGGCCGACTGGCCTTCAAGATCAATGCGCTGGACCATGTCGATGAGAATCTGGCGCTGCGCGCTCTCATTGGCGAACTTGGTCGTATTCGCGTATGCGAGACCGCGGATGAACGGTCCGAACACCGCGTCGTTCGAATTCGCCTCGGTTAGGCCGACGGACGGCTTGGCCGGCAGTTCGCCTACGACGTCGAGCCAGATTTGCATTGCTTCGTCGGACGTTACGTATTGCATGAACTTGACCGCGGCATCGTATTTTTCGCCCTCGGCCTTGGTTGTGATCGCATTCACCCAGTATGACGAATAATTGGACTTCATACCTTCCGAATTCGCTGGAAGCTCCGCTACGCCCCATTTCAGCCCGCGGGTCTTGTTCAGCGCGCCTATGCGGAACGAGCCGTCAATGTGCATGCCCGCTCGCCCGGCCTTGAACGCGGCCTGAGGCTCGTCCATGAACCCGAATGCGGTTACCTTGTGCACGTTCGCCAGACCCGTGTAGAACTCGGCCGCCATAACTCCGGCTTCGGAATTGTAGTTAACGGTCTGGTAGTCGTCGAGATACGGATCGCCGCCGAACTGGCGCACTAGAACCTCGCGGAACCAGTGATGATCCTGCGCAGTCATTCCGGCCGTGATGCCGACTTGGGTTATATTGCCCGCATCGTCGGTCATTGTCAGCTTCTTGGCGATCTCGACCATTTCGTCCAGCGTTTCCGGCGGCCCTTCGATTCCGGCCTCGTCAAACAGTCGTTCATTGTAGAAGAGAGCCAGCGAACGAACCGCCGTGGGCAGAGCCCAGTAGTTGTCGCCCTCTCTCATGGCGGCAACCATCGGGAAGAACTCTTCCTCGATCATCGACGGGGAGAACGGATCGCTAGGCAGCGGCTGAATCAATTTGGCCGCGACATAGTCGTTTAGCCATCCGTAGAACAACTGCACGACATCCGGGCCTTCGCCCGCCGGTATAGCCGCAGCGACCTTCGTTCGGTAGTCGGCATACGGGAAGGTCGTCATGTTTACCTTGATATCCGGATTGGCGGCTTCGAAATTCAGGATAAGCTGATCCATCGCGTTGACGCGAGCTTCGAAGAAATACTGCCAGTATTCGATTTCCACTTCAGCGGTTGCGGCTCCCGCCGAAAGAGCGATTGCAGCGGCGGCGCCCAATGCTGCAGATTTGAACTGGTTTCCAAGCGTAACGGGCATTGTCGGATTCTCCTTTCGTGAAACGAAAACTTTCGTTGAGCGGAACCAGGCGACGTCGAGGTTCGCGCTTCGACCCTATGCCAACCAAGTTGCAATATCAAGCTAATGAGTCTAACCCCAACCGGACGCTGAGACTGCGCATTCAAGGAAGCCCGCACTTGAAGTCGCGCGGCGGTCGAAGCGCGTTTGCGCGTCGATTCAAACCTCGACCTTTGCAAACGCTTGCGCATGCGGAATAGCCGAGCCGACCCGCTGCAGGTTCGACCGGGCTGAAATCCAAGGGGCGAGGACAAGCATTGCCGACCGACGATCAAATTCGCATTGCCGAAGACAAGGCGCGGCCGCGCGTCATGGAGCTGTGGCGGGCCCTGCGCCCGCTAAGGAGCGTCATTCGTTTCATGAACACCGGCGCGCATCCGGACGACGAGACAACATCGATGCTTGCCGCTCTCCGCATGCGGGAAGGCTTCAGCGTATCTTTCGCCTGCGCCACGCGCGGCGACGGCGGACAGAATGAAGTCGGAACCGAACTAACCACCCAACTCGCCGCTCTGCGAACAGTCGAAATGGAACGGGCGAGCGATGCGCTAGGCATGCGCCTGTACTGGCTGTCGGAATCGCCCGGCGACTCGATAGCCGACTTCGGATTCTCCAAGAACGGAGCCGATACGCTCTCGAGATGGGGTCGCGAACGGACATTGGCCCGGCTTGTGGAGATCGTCAGAACAGAGCGCCCGGACATAATTTGCCCGACGTTTCTCGACGTTCCCGGACAGCACGGCCATCATCGGGCAATGACGGAAATGGCTCAGCAGGCTTTTTCGGCTGCGGCTTCGAACGAATTTCCGAGCGAACTTCCGCCATGGGAGCCAAGGAAGCTCTATCTTCCCGCATGGTCCGGCGCGGGACGATCCTACGACGACGACGAGCCGCCTCCCGCGACGACGCTCCTAGTTTCGGGCAGGGGCTCCGATCCGGTCAGCGGATGGAGCTGGCAGCGAATCGGCCAGCAGTCGAGAGCCTTTCATCGCAGCCAGGGCATGGGCCGCTGGGTTCCGGCGGGCGAGGAGCGGGACTGGCCGCTTCACCTCGTCGAAAGCCGCGTCGACGGACCGGACCGGACCCTTGCGTCCGGCCTCTCGGACACTGTCGCCGACCTGGGAGACATCCCGGGAGCCGAATCAATCGGAGAGGAATTGCGCGCCGCGGGCGCCGCGATCGAATCCGCTATATCCGCCTATCCGGATTTCAGAACCGTAGCGCGAACCGCGATTCGCGCTCTCGGCCACGTTCGAGCTGCGCGAGCCGCCTGCCCGGAAGCCGTACGAGGCGAGATCGACCACCGCCTCGGCGAAAAGGAAATCCAGCTAGGCCATGCCATCCGCATCGCGCTGGGAGTCGAGGTGAGAGGCAGGGTCGACCGAACCTGGCTGCGCCCGGGGGAGTCGGCGAATTTGGAATTGGAGATCTTCAAAGGAGATGCCGACGGCGTAGATCTAAAGTTCGACTTTCCCTACGGCGTCGAGGCAAAGGCGAACCGGCTGCTCGTTGATCGAGCCGCCCCGCCAACCAATCCCTGGCGATCGAGTTTTGATTCTCTGCTGCCCCGCCCGCCTGCGCTTTCAGTACGGATTAAAGCCGACGGAACCAACGTTCATAGCCGCCTCGCACTCGACGGCTCGCCGTTGATCCTGCCCGCAATCGGCGCATCGATCAATCCGGATTCAGCCATCGCCAACCTCGCGCGGACTCGCCGGGAGTTCGAAGTCGCGCTGTCTGAACTAAATCCGGCTGCGGCGCAGCCGTCGCTCGACTTGCCGGACGGCTGGTCGGCCCGTCGGATCGATCAAGGATATTCCATTGCGTTGCCGGAAGGCGTTGGCTGCGGACTCTACTCTATTCCGCTGCTGCTGAACGGGAAGCCCGCCTGGTCGTCGCGGCGAATAGCCTATCCCCACATCGGCGCGACGGCTACATTCCGGCCAGCGGAAATCAAGGTGCGCGTATTGGCGGCGGAAGTGCCCGATACGCGCGTCGGGTACATCGGCGGCGGCAACGACAATGTTCGGCACTGGCTCGACGCGCTTGGCGCGAATGTTGCCGAGGTCACGGACGCCGAACTCAACTCCGACGCGTCGCTGGATGCCTACGACGCGCTTGTCGTCGGCATATTCGCGATGAGATTTCGAGAGGGGCTGATCGAGGCGGTGCCGCGCGTGAAACGCTGGACGGAAGCCGGCGGAACGCTTTTGACGCTATATCATCGGCCCTGGGACAATTGGGATCCGGATTCCGTTCCCCCGAGAATGCTGGAGATCGGCCAACCTTCGTTTCGCTGGCGCGTTGCGGACCCGTCCGCCCGCGTAACCCAGCTGGTAGCGGACCATCCGGTCTTGAACACTCCGAATGTCATCGGGCCCGAGGATTGGGAGGGGTGGCGCAAGGAGCGAGGGCTGTATTTCGCAAAAGCATGGGACAAGGCGTATACGCCGCTCGTGGAAATGTCGGATAAAGGCGAAGAGCCGCTGCGCGGCGCGCTGCTGGCGGCCGACATCGGCCGAGGCCGGCACGTTCATACGTCCTTAGTGCTGCACCATCAAATGGACCAGCTCGTTCCAGGCGCGTTTCGTCTAATGGCGAATTTAATTGCGCGCCGGGAATAGCGAAAACCGCAGAGTTTAGGCAATCGATCGATTCTCGATCCGAGCGAACTGCATGGCCTTCTCCGAGCTTGCCGGGAATGAAGCGGAATTCCGAGGCCGTTCGGCCTATTCATCGACCAGCGTCATCAGATAGGCGACCACGTCCTCGACATCCTGGGCGCTGTAAATAGGACGGCCCTTGTATTCGGGAGCAACTTTGCGCAGTCCTTCGACCCTGAAGTAGGACGGCATGACCGTATCGGGATTCAGAGCTTTCGGGTCGACCAGCCGAAGCCGGAGCTCGCCGGCGGAGTATCTGCCTCCGATCCCCTCCAGCGGCGGCCCGATATCGCCCGGGTCGGGTTCTCCGGCTATTGGAAGCGAATGGCAGATCAGGCAGGTCGCGTTGTCCGCGTCCCTCACGATTCGCTCGCCGCGTTCCGGATTGCCTGCCTGGCCGGTCAAGGACGTCTCGATCGCGTAGTCTTCAATGATAATCGGCGTCGATTCTTGCGCAATGGCGGCCGAAGACGGGATCAATGCAATAATGTGAATCCCGCCGAAAACCAATGACGGGATCCGAATTCGGCGAACCGGGTCAGCCGAACATTTCCGCAGTGATGTTCGCAAACCAGCCGCGCGCGTACTCCGCCTCCGCCTGCCGATACTCTGCGGGAGCATCCGGCGGACTCGAGCCGCCGGCGCCCGGAACGGAAGCGATTTCGCCATTTTCATCCGGCCTGTACACCCCCGCGACGGATATTCCGTAATCTTCGGAAAGCAAGCTGTAGCACGTATTGATATATGCCGGTTCGCGGGGGGATTCGCCTGCGAGAAGAGAGGCGATCGCGCGAGCGCAGGCTTTTGCCTGGCTATTCGCGCTATGCCCGGATTTCGGCATCGCTCCCGCGACGCAGGCATCGCCGAGCACATGTATATTCGGCGCCGCCGCGGACTCGAAAGTCCGCGGATCGACTCGGCACCAGTCGCCGCCTTCGGCGAGTCCGGCCGTATCCAGAAGGCGGGCGGCCCTCTGCGGCGGCACGATATTGGCGACATCGGGGCGAAACTCCTCGAAATCCGTTCGAACGACCATGCTCCGCGCATCGACTTCGATGACATTGCCGCCGTCCGAAAAACCGATCCATTCGATCATCCCCGGGTAGAGACGCTCCCATCCCTCCCTGAAAAGCCCCTGTTTGGAAAATCCGTCCTTGCTGTCCAGAATAAGCACCTTGGACCGCGGCTTCCGCTCGCTCAGGTAATTCGCAACGAGGCTCGCTCGCTCGTAAGGTCCCGGAGGGCAGCGAAACGGGGTAACCGGAGCCGCAATGACCACGAGGCCTCCGTCTTCCATCGCCTCGAGCTGGCGGCGGAGCAATGCAGTCTGCGATCCCGCCTTCCAGGCATGCGGCATGCGTTCCGCCGCGGCTTCGTCGTAGCCTTCGATAGCGTCCCATTTGAAATCGATGCCGGGGGATACGACGAGACGATCATAGGAAATGCCTTCGCCTCCGGAAAGCCTAATCGAATTGCCTCCGGCGTCGATCTCGACGACGTTTCCGATCAGAACTTCGACTCCGTCGGCACGAAGGCCTTCGTAGCCGAATGTCACAAATTCCAATTCGTTAAATCCGCCAATGACCGTGTTGCTAAAGGGGCAAGTCGAGAACTTCTCGTTTCGCTCGACAAGAACGATATCTAGCTCCGCCGAATGGAGCTTAAGATAGCGAGCCACGGCGGCACCGCCGAATCCGCCGCCGACTACGACGACTTTTCCTCGGACTCCAGCAACCGCCCGCTCGCCGGCTACGCCCGCGAATGCAGACGCTCCGGCAAGCTTCAATAGCCCGCGTCTTGAAGTTTCAGCGCCTCGAATACCCATTCCGCAACTTGCCTCGCCGACGCCCTATTCTTCCAGCTCGCCGAAATATTCGGCCAAGGAGGCAATCTCGGCATCGGTTAGTCCCCGAGCGATCCGATTCATTATGGTTCCCTCGATCTCTCCGCTTCGATACGCTTCCAGAAGCAACCGCACGGATTCTTCGTCCAAAGGCGCAAGAGACGGCATTGAACCGGAGCTTGCGCCGTCCCGACCGTGGCAACTCGCGCACATTTCGGGCATGCCGGAAAATCCGATGTCGTCCGAATTCGCGGCGGCCGCCAAAAAAAGTGCGGGAATTGATAGAAGCGCTGCTTTCATAAATTGCGCGTGCCTTGCCAAGATTCCGCGGACGACAATTTACAAACGCCAATTGGCGCAAATGCTAGTTTGCCGGCTGCCGCGTGTCAAAATACTTTTTCCCGCGCGCCAGCGGCGTCGGCGGCGACGGCTACTTTCGATTGGCATCGCATTTTCACCGCGAATTGCCTCCGCCGGCCAAGTCCGCGCCGGACAAGCGAATGTCGCTCATCCGCGAGCGGCACGTCCGCAGCGGCTACCGCAGTCGCCCTTTCATTGGAAGCTCCGCGCTGCCGCTCAACCTGATCGCGTTGCGCGCCCGGACCGGGCGGCGGAGCAAGGATATTCATGGAAAGCGGCGCGGCGAGAGGCCGGGTCGAATACGCTCTCCCGGCCTCGCTCCGCGCCGTGAATTACTACCGTCCAGTCGCCAATCAGCCCGTTAAATCGTGGTTTCGGATCGGAAGCCTGCGAATTCGCTTGCCTGTCGCCGCGAATATCGCATTGGTGACTGCCGGAGCAACGGGCGGAACGGCCGGTTCGCCCACGCCGCCCCATTTGTCGCCTCCCGAAAGCGCGAAATGAGTCCGTACTTCAGGCATCTCATTAATGCGAAGCATCTGGTACTGGTCGAAGTTATCGTCTACGACAACGCCGTTCCTGATATGAATCTCGCCGTACAGCGCTGCGGTCAGTCCGAATACGACCGAACTTTCCATCTGCATTTCGACAAGTTTCGGATGGATGACATTTCCGCAGTCGACCGCAACATCAATTGTTTCGACGCGCAATTGCCCTCTTCGACTAACGGTAACGTACGCAACTTGCGCCGAGATGGTACCGAAGGCTTCGGCCAGGCCGATGCCCATTCCCTCGCCTCTTCGAAGGTCGGCGGTCCAGCCGGCCTCCTTCGCGGCCACTTCCAGCGGGCGACGGAATTCCGAATCCTCCGGCATGAGGCTCAATCTAAATTCTAGCGGATCCGCTCCCGCGGCATGCGCGAGCTCGTCGATGAAGCTCTCAATGGCGAATGCGTTTTGCGAGGCTCCCACCGATCGCCACCAGTGAACGGGAAGATGAGAATCGCGGATTGCATAGTCGACCTGCTTGTTCGGAAAATGGTACGGAAGCCGCTCGTCCAGACCTTCAACCGCCTGCCCGTCGATTCCCTCCTGAAGGTACTGGGGAAGCTGATGATTGAAAATCGAATGCGAAACGATCCGGTTCCAGTAAGCTTCGGGCTTTCCGTCCGCATCGATCGACGCCGCGAAGTGATATGTCGAGTACGGTCGGAACTTTCCTTGCCGGGTTGTTTCCTCGCGCGTCCAAATTACTTTGACCGGCTCTCCGTGCGCTTTGGCTATCGCCGCAGCCTGCCGAACCTCGTCCTGGCGCAGGCGACGGCCGAACCCGGTTCCGAGGAAGGCGTTGTGCACGTAGACCTTTTCTTCGGGCAGCCCAGCTTCCTCCGCGGCGACCGAAAGCGCTCTCGGCGGATTTTGGGTTCCGACCCAGATATCGGCTCTATCCGGCGTAACGTGAGCCGTGCAATTCATTGGCTCCATGCAGGCGTGTTCCAGATAGGGCGTAACGTAAGTCGCTTCAAGAACGCTGGAGGCATCGGCGATCACGCCGCGAGCATCTCCAACGGAATCCGCAGGATTGAATGTCGAGTCATCCGGGTTGGCAAGCACCTCCAGCGCGGAATCGATAATGCTGGAATCGCTCACATTCCCGTGCTCTCCCGCATCCCATTGCTTCGGCATCAGCTGCAGGGCGGTAAGCGCGCGGTAGTAGGAATCGGCGATTACGGCGACTCCGCTCTGGATACCCGTTACACGGTTGGCAACTTCGTCCAGATTGTAGTTTAGCGAGCCGATTCCGCCTTCGCCCAAGCGATAGGCGGCAATTATGCCGGGTCGATCCTTTACGGCGTCGAAATCATAGCTCGCAAGTCGGCCGCCGGGAACCGGCGAAACCTCGACGGCCGCGTAGACCATGCCCGGAACCTGCGTATCGATGCCGTAGACTGCGGCGCCGTTGACCTTCAACGGAGTATCGAGGCGGGCAACCGACTTGCCGAGAAGCGTATACTGATCCGGCGTTTTGATCGCAGGCTCGGATTCAAGGCTTATCGCCGCTGCCGCGCCGGCAAACTCGCCGAATGTGCTCGAATTGCTTCCGGAACTGAGCATTCCGTTCTCGGCCGAAACCGCGGAACGTTCAACTCCCCACGCATTTGCGGCCGCCTGCTTCAAACGCTCTCGCGCGCTCGCTCCCGCTTGCGAGAGATACAATCTGGAACGCCGCACGGCGCCTGAACCGCCCGTCGACATTCTCTGATATACGCCGTCCGTTTCCTTGGCGGCGCCGGCGGCAACCATGTACGGCTCCGCAGTCTGGCGAGCGTTTCTATTCGCTTCCGCGTAAACCGCCTTTACGCTCGACCAGTCGCACTGCAGCTCTTCGGCCACGAGCATCGGCATTCCCGTAAATACGCCTTCGCCCATCTCGGACTGGCCGACCCTGATCGTCACCGAATTGTCGGGATCGATTACGAGCCAGGCATTGACCTCCTGGCCTCCCTCGCCGGCCATCCAGGGCTCGTCCATGATCGCGGCGGCGTTCGCGGCTGCCGGTATATGGAAGCCAAGCATCATGCCTCCTGCGGCGGATGTTGCGGTTGAGATGAATTTCCGCCTGTCCATTTCAAAATTTGTCATGTTCGTCATCCTTGCGCGATATCGGCGGCCCTGTGGATCGCCTTGCGTATGCGTGAGTAAGTACCGCAGCGACAGATGTTGTCGGACATCGCCGTATCGATATTGAGATCCGACGGATTCGGATTCTGCTCCAGCAGCGCTGCCGCAGCCATTATTTGCCCCGATTGGCAGTATCCGCATTGCGGCACGTCTTCTTCTATCCAGGCGATTTGAAGCGGGTGAGAGTTGTCCTCGGAGAGGCCCTCAATCGTCGTGATTTCCTTACCGACCGCCGCCGAAACCTTGGTAGTGCAAGAAAACGTCTTCTTGCCGTCAATATGCACCGTGCAGGCGCCGCATTTGGCGATTCCGCAACCGTACTTGGTGCCCGTTAAGCCGATACTGTCCCTAATAACCCACAGGAGCGGAGTTTCCGGTTCCGCGTCCACGGTGTAGGACGCTCCGTTTACATTGAGATCGAACGCCATTATTTTACTCCCCTAGTCCAATCTTTCGTTCCATCGAGCGAAAGCCTGCGTGCATGCGGCGCATACGCCGCGAATTGCGAACGCGCATGGAACGCGGTATCAGACTATTATATTCGTTTCGAAGGCGCAAACAAAATTTGATGTTTGCAAATCGCCTGCGCGGCGGCGGCAAATCCATTTCAATCCGGTTCTTGCTCAATCGCCGCACGGTAACGCGCTGCTGTCCTCACGCCAATTCCGCAGGACTTTCAGCGGACCTCGCAGGGCTGCGCCAGCGAATTCGGAACTGCCGCGCCACTTGGAAGTATCAACCGCTTGCTCTGCCTTTAATCATTGACAAGCTCGAACGCCTACCATGAAGCCCGCTTCGCGGCGACATGTTCGGCGACGCCCTCCCAAGGCGGCAAATCCGTAAAGTGCCAGCGCAAGTACTTCAGCAGATCAACGATGTCGCCATCCGCGAGCGAAGCGCCCTGACCGGGCATCGAACGCTGCATGGCTCCCCGGGTCGGCCTAATGCCGTCGAACACGATGTGAATGACGTTTCGAGGATCCGGAGCGTTTACGGTCGAGGTCAATGCAAGCGATACCGGCAATTGCTCGCCGCCGCGCTTGTGGCAATTAGCGCATTGATCGCGAAAAACCTCCATACCATTCATGGTCGACGCATCGCCCGGTATTCTATCTGGCAGGTAGCCCGGCGCCGATTCCCAGTCCAGGGATCTGGCCCGGTCGACCACGGATTGCTTTTCGATTTCAGTCAGCGAATCTCGCTGCCAAGATTCGAAATACGCGCCCAGCGCGAAAATATCGTCCTCGGACTGATCGTACAAATGGTTGGAAACGGGAGCCATCGGCCCCGCCGCTATTCCATGCTCCGCGTCCCATCCGTCAAACAAATAGTTGACGAGCTGAAATTGATCCCAGGGTATCGGCGCCGGCGAATTCGCGTTGAGCGCGGGAGCATGCCAGTCCTCGGCGTCCCCGCCGTCGTAGGAATTCCGGCGGGAAACCGCGCCGAGAATATTGCGAGGCGAATGGCATGCCCCGCAGTGGCCCAATCCTTCGGCGAGATACGCGCCTCGGTTCCATTCCTCGCTCCGCCCTGGATCGGGTTCGAACTCGCCGGATTCGAAAAACAGCAGCTTCCAGCCGGCGAGAAGCATGCGCACGTTGAACGGGAACCGCAATTCGTTGTCCGGGGCCGTGAAGCTTACCGGCTCGCGAGACATCAGAAATGCGTAAATCGCTTGAATATCCTCGTCGGAGACTTTGGTAAAATGGTCGTAGGGAAAAGCCGGGAATAAATGCCGCCCCTGCCGGTCGACGCCCTGGCGCATCGCTCGCCGGAACGCGCTTTCCGACCAGCCGCCGATTCCCGTCCGCTCGTCGGGAGTGATGTTTGTCGAGTAGACGACGCCGAAAGGCGTCGGAAGCGCGCGCCCCCCTGCGAAAGGAGCGCCGCCCAGCGAGGTATGGCAGACTTCGCATGCCCCGATTCCGGACAACGATTCGCCAAGGTCAACCAAATCGCTATCGAATTGGGAAGCTTCCGCCGGAACGGCGGAAGGGATTTCAGGGTGGCGGTTCGCCCAGGCGGCGGCAAGAACCAATAGCGCAGCGGGCAGCGCAGCCAAAGTCCAAATCCTACGCGAGCGGCTCATTCAATCTCCAATTCGCTTTCCCGCGCGGCACAGCGCGGACCAAGGCACTTCAAGCTCGGCAGGAATTAAATCCAGCGGCGCGCGGCTCGTCAAGACCCGGGCGAGCGCATTCGAACGCAGCCCTCTCCATATCGGCGATTTTCAATTGACCTGCCAATTCAACCTGAGGCTTGGCCAAGGCCTCCCCGCAGTCGCCCGAAGGCGGAGGCAAGCGCAAAGGGAAACTCTTTCGAGGCGGTCGCATGCTCGAAGGCTCTCGAACAGCAGGGCTTGCCGACGCCATTCGCGCGCGGTTCCGCAACACCGGGCATTCCTCGGGAAGCTCGCCGGCAGAAGGGAACCGTCATGGGCGAACGGAAGGCGCTTCGATAGGAAGCCCGCCACCTCTCCATGCCAAATAAAGTTCCAGGCTTAGGTATTCCGGAGAACCCAGCTCGTGCGTTTCAGCGCGAACCGCCCAATTGCACCAGCGAAACATGCGGTGCCTGGATCCCATGGTGCCCCATTGAACCCTGTAGAACGGGAATCCGTTGACGTGGCCCTGGCTAATCGTATCGCCGCGCAGCCGCCGCCCGGCTAGTTCGTCATGACATTGGCTGCAGGACAGGTCAAGCTGCCCTCGCCTAGTAAAATAGAACTCCTTGCCCCTGTCCCAAAATCGTTTTGCCTCGCCGGATATTTCGACTTGCATGGGCATGCCGCGCGACTGGAAAGCGACGTAGGCCGCCAGCGACAGCATTTCGTCGGTCTCCAGAGGAAATTCCGAAGCGTCCATATACGTCGCGCGCATCTCGTTGATGCGGCTTTCCAGGTTGACTAGATTCGCGGAATTCTCGTCGTATTGCGGATATCGGGCAGCGACTCCTTTCATTGAATCGGCCGCGTCGCCGTGGCAGGATTGGCAGGAAAGTCCCTTGTCGCCCTCGACCGCCGACCAGATCTCTTCTCCTCGCTCGACCGCGAAAATGCCGGGATTCAAGAAATCGTCGTCCTGCAGCGCCTGAATTTGACCTCCCATGTAGTGATAGCCGGAAACGGGGCGGTCGCTTGCGCCTGCTGCGGGCGCCATTTCGAGAGATTGCGCGGTTGGCGACTCCGCGCCCGGCACCATCAAAATCAGGCCGCAAAGCCCAAATAATCGCAGGTGCGGCCAGCCTCTCAAACGACTTTCAATTCGGCCGAGTCGGCATAGACGGACCCGTCGTCGTCGTACCAATAGAATTCGAAGCGCCCCGATTCTTCGGCCAGCGCGTAGAAGGAAATGAAGGGGTTCGGAGCTATCGCTTCATGCCAGTCCGCCACGAAAACAGCCTTGCCGTTGAAAAGCGCCTCGAACCGATTGATGATGCGCCTTGGAATTCTTTCGCCGTCCCGAGAATACATGTACCCGTTGTCCATAGGGTGCTTAATCAGGGTCTTGACTTCGATCAGCTCCCCCTTTGCCGCCTTGGAAGGAACCGAAATCCTAATTCTTGCCTTAGACATCTGTTCGAGATTCCGCCAAAGTCGCTCGGCGCTCCGTATTCGGAACTATCCGGAACCTATCGTCCAAAATTATCACTTTCGGCTCGCCTGCCGCGCATCGGGCAGAAAAATTTCTACGGCGCATGCGCCGAGCGCGACCGACACGTGCTTCGACGACAACCAAGCCGAACCGTCGCTCATTTTCGCGAATCCGAGAACGAGCTGGCTTTTGGCAAGCCTCATTCTCTGCGAAACCCTGGCGAGTCCGGAACTCGGCGTAAAAAAGTAATCGGCGACATTTGGTTGCGGGTTGCCGGTCGTCACAACGTGAAGACTTGCGACAAAATCCGCATCCGACATCGGCGAATCCGGAACGGAAATCGTCAATGGAACGGAAAGTCCGGTATCCGCTCTGTCGGGCAGAGCCAAGTCAACGCGGCCTTCCTGGAATTCCCTCGTTCCCAATCGCTCGAAAACCAGTTCGCGCAGCCCTTCAGGCAATTCCGGCAAGGCGGCGGCGGTTGGAACAGTAACTGCCGATAGGGCGGCGACTGCGCAGCCGAGCGCCTGGAGAGTTCTTCTTCGGTCAAACCGACCGTGTCCGTCGCAAAAGCGCGATGCTTCCGCGAGATCGGAATCTATTCGCATGGATCAAATGCTTTTTGCATCCGGTAGTACAATACTTATGCATTTAGCGAAGGAGAAATGCAAATCGCGATGCCGGCAGTCGCCCCGGTCCTCCCGCCCCAAGGCCGATTGCCCTGGATCGCGTAGTGCAATATAGGCTCGCAAGTGCACCGGGCGAACTCGGTCGGCGAAGAAAATGCAGAATTCGTACAGTCGCCAATTTCCAAATTCCGACGAACTCGGGCGAATCCGAGAACGGTTCATGTCGATCAAGCGGTGGTCCAGGCAGGGAACGCGGGCCCCTCACAAGCCGCTTTTGGTATTGCTGGCAATTGCCAAGTGCCTGAAGGGCATTGACCGACTTGTCGCCTTTGAAGATGTAAAGCGCGAGCTAATTCCCCTTTTGCAGGAATTTGGGCCCTTCGATCCCAACCCGAGACCGGAATATCCTTTCTGGAGATTGAGGAACGACGGGATATGGGAGGTGCCCGACCACGCGCTGGTCAAAACGACGTGTAAGGGAGACGCCAGCGCGAAATATATGCTGGAAAACCGCATTTGCGGCGGTTTTACGAAAGGGGTGTTCGAAACCCTAAAGGCAAATCCTGAATTCGCATTCGCCTTGGCGCAAGAGATGGTCAACGCGCACTTCCCCGAGACCCTGCACGAAGGAATTTTCGAATTGATCGGCATGGATAAAGCAGCCGATCTGGCGCAAATCCAGCACAACAGGATCTGGGTGCAAAAGTCCTTGCGCGATCCAAGGTTTCGCGAACGGGTGCTGGCAGCTTACGGCTATCGCTGCGCCGTCTGCAGCTACTCGGTGCGAGTACGCGATAATCTCGTTGGATTGGAGGCCGCTCACATAAGGTGGCACCAGCAGAACGGACCCGCCATTGTGAAAAACGGGATCGCGATGTGCGCCAATCACCATAAGCTATTCGACCGCGGCGCGTTTACTGTTGAACCCGACCGGACGATAATCGTATCCGAGTTCACATCGGGCAAAGGCCAACCGGAGTGGCTGGAGCGGTACAATGGCGCAAGTCTCCAGGCCCCGTCCGAAAAATCGAATTTACCCGCTAAAGAATATTTGATGTGGCACCGGAGCGACGTGTTCAAAGGCCCGCATTAAGCGACGCGGATTCAATTGCCTTCGCGACCTTGAATTCGGTGCAGTCCAATGGAATCAAGGCCTGCGCTATCGCGCATTTCGGCAAGTCGGGCCATTTGCCGCCGGCCCGGTACGTTTCGGTTTTATCGGCCTTCTCCCGTCGAAGAGTTGCGTACTCGATTTTCTTCGGCGCCTGCAAATAGCCCGCATCCCCCGTAGAGCCGCCCGTCAGCCGATTCGCAAGGCAGTGAATCGCGGCGGCGCTCAGCCGTCCATGGGCCGCATGCCGAAATTGTCTATAATCGGGCAGTCGGGCCTGTGGTCGCCTTTGCATGCGTCAACCAAGTGCGAAAGCTCGTCATGCAAAGATCGGAGTTCTTGCTGCTTTCTTGCGATTTCCGCCAGTCGTTTCGTTGCGATGCGCTTGACATCGGCGCTGGAACGGCGCTGGTCCTCGTAAAGCCCGAGCAATTCTCCGCACTCGTCGATCGAGAAGCCGAATTGCCGCGCCCTTCGAACGAACACGAGCTTTCGGACGGCAACGTCATCGTAGATTCTATAGCCTGAATCCGACCGGAACGGCGCGGCTACCAAGCCAATGTCGGAGTAGTAGCGAATAGTCTTCACCGGAAGTCCGGATTTTCTCGACGCGGCGGCAATATTCATGGTTTCATACCTTGACTCTCCAGTAGCTGGAAAGATTATCATGTGTTTGCAGTTCTATCCAGGAGAAATATTTTGAACACTTTCGTCGGCAGCCTCGCAATAGATTGGCGATGCAACCCTACTTGGCGCCGAGCATCCAAGAACACGGCATGGTGCCTGCTGGGATGTGCGATCGGCGATTTCGGCACGATAGCGTTTTTCCAGGTGACTGCGATTCCATGGCCTACGCTGGCGATCATGACTCTGGCGATAATCAACGGCTTGCTTACGTCGATCGCGTTGGAAACCTGCATTCTAGTTCGGCAGATGGACTTGAAAACCGCATTCAGGACCGCGATCGGCATGTCGTTTATTTCGATGATTTCGATGGAGGCCATGATGAACGCGGTGGATGTCGCCCTGACGGGTGGGGCCAAGCTGACATGGTGGGTTGTTCCGATCATGCTGGCCACGGGCTTCGTTACGCCGCTGCCGTACAACTACTGGCGCCTTAAGGCGCTCGGTAAAAGCTGCCACTAATGCCCCGTCAGGTTGTCCCGGCGCAGGCATCCGCTCGATCCCGAGTTCGGAAAGGATGAAATGTTCGCCTGCCGCGCGATGCGGGGCGGCGGCTTTCGGGACAGCAAATCGAAGGTTGGCAAATCGCAATTCGGCAGCTCGAAAGCCGTTTATCGAATTGCCGGAAGGAGCTGCGAAGCCGAGATGGCAAATGCCCTTGACGGCAGGAATGAATCCGATAACCTGCAGTAGCGAGGGCGTGAATTTCCGCAGCGGCGCGCGCAGTCCCGCCGCTTTTAGCCGAACCGCCGGAATCTGCATAAATTCGATGCCGGCGATAGCCGAATAGCCCCGCGGAAGTTCGGCGGCGGAGACAATTCGCTGGAGGTTCGAAAATGAAGCTGATTCCATTGGCGGCGGCCATTTTTCTCGCGGCCGCTTCGGCAAACGCGCATTCGGTGGTCGTCGCGACCCAGCCGACCAGCGGGGCCGTCCTGTCGGCGATGCCCCAAAATTTGGAAATTGAATTCGCCAAGCCGATTCGCCTTACAAGGGTTAAGATTACTCGAGGGGACGATTCCTGGGCAGACCTGGATTTAGGCGACGAGAATTCCTTCCAGACATTGTTCGAGTTGCCGCTGCCGAACCCGGGCGCGGGCCTCTATCGAATTGAATGGCGCGGGCTGTCGAGCGACGGGCACGCCATGAAGGGCGCCTTCACATTCCAGGTCCAGTAGAATTGCTCGATTTCTGGGATATTGCACTGATCCTTGCGAAATTTTCGCTCTATCTCGGGTTGCTCGCAAGTATCGGAATTGCATTAGTACGCCTAATATTCCCCCAAGAGACGCGAGGCATGCACGATGCGATAGCTAGGCAGGCGACTGCGTTCGCCGGCCTGGGCCTATCGGCTCTAGTGATCGAATTCGCGCTCAAAAGCGCAACTTTGACGGGCGAAGCTTCTAGCATGCTGGATACGGACATGCTGGGCATGCTTTGGCAAACGCCGGTTGGGACGGCGTTCGCCTATCGCTTTTCGGGTCTCGCCATGATCCTGATCGGGATGCGGATCTCGCGCTTCGGATTGCCGATAGCCGCCGCGGGCTGCCTTGTCGCGCTGTGGTCCTTTACCGCAACCGGACACGTCGCGGACGAACAGCCGTACTGGCTGACCGGCATTTTGATACTTCATCTCGCATGCGCGGCCTTCTGGATCGGCATTCTATCGCCTCTGCGCGCGATTTCGGAACAACGGGAAAGTCTTCGCGAGGCGGCAAGCCTGGGCTTCAGGTTTGGAAAAGTCGCGTCATTCGCTGTTCCCGGCTTGATCGCAGCCGGTATTGTCATGGCTTGGCTTCTCGTGGGCGAATTGGCCTTGCTGACGACAACCGCTTACGGGCTTGCCCTGGTCATGAAGGTCGCGGCGGTGGGAGTCCTGCTATCGGCCGCGGCGGTCAACAAGCTTCGGTTCATTCCCGCAATGAGACTCGGCGACCGGAACGCGGCGCTTCGACTTCGACGATCAATCGCGGTGGAATGGGTTGCTTTTTGCTTCATCATCATGGCGACAGCGGTATTGACTTCGCTTCCGACTCCCATGCCACAAGGCGTTTCATGATAAGGCGGCGCCGGCGGACGGAACGGCTCGGCGCACTTCGCCAAGCCCGGCCGCCGGGTCCTGGAAATTTTCCATTTGCAAATTTCTTGCCGGCGCATCCGTCTTGAATTCGGTCGATGGCGGAAATCGCGCGTAGCAAGCCAAGTCGATCGGCGCGCGATGCCGACGCAAGGATTAATCGAGATCGCTTTGCAATCTTTACGCTTAGCGAGCGGAATCACTGCAAATGCGGCAAATCCCGCGGCACTAAGCGGGCGAAACTCCCCTAAGTCGTTCCGAACGCCGCCTCAGCAATTCTACGGTCGTAAGCAGCAAAATCGAAATTATGACCAGGATTGTCGCGACCGCGAGGATTGTCGGGCTGATTTGCTCCCGAAGCCCGGAAAACATTTGACGCGGAATCGTGCGCTGCCGGACATCGGCCAGCTGCAGTACCACGACCACCTCGTCGAAAGACGTAATGAAGGCGAATAGGCCGCCCGATATGACGCCGGGAAGAATCAGGGGCATCTGGACCTTGAAAAAGGTGAGGACGGGACCGGCTCCGAGATTGGCGGAAGCTCGCGCAAGGCTCTTGTCGAAACCTACCAGCGTCGCCGTAACGGTTATGATGACAAACGGCGTGCCGAGAGCGGCGTGCGCCAGAATTAGCCCGGCATAGGTCTTGGCCAAGCTGACCTGGCTGAAGAAAAAGAACAGGCCGGATGCCGTGATGACCAGCGGCACGATCATTGGAGAAATCAGCAATGCCATGACCGGCCTGCGCCACGGCATTTCGCTGCGGCTAAGGCCGATAGCGGCCAGAGTTCCAAGCGCCGTCGCGAGAAGCGTGGCGAAGATTCCGACGATGAAGCTGTTCTTGATGGAGCGAACCCACTGCGCGTTCTGCCACATGTCCCTCCACCAGCCTTCGACTGCCTCTGGCGCGGCCATCCCGTTTTTCAGGATGTCCCAGTACCAGCGAAGCGAATATGCGTCCGCATCGAGCGCGAGCATGCCGGGCGTAAAGCTGAAATACGGCTCCTGATTGAACGAAAGAGGTATCAGAATGATGATTGGCGTGATCAGAAAAAGGAAAATCGCGCCGCAAATCGCGCGAAATCCGTAAAACCAAAGAACTTGGGCCCGATTCGCGTAGGGCGGAATCGGAAGGCGGTAGTCGCCCGAAGAAAGCCAAATCGACAGCCCGCCGACGATAATGCCGACGATGCCAAGGCATACGCCTTGCGCGAATCCGAAGAACGCATGCCCGATGGCGTATAGAACCGCTAGGCAAATAGCGCGCGCAAGGAGGGCCGATCGAAGAAAGCGCGCGCAAGCTCCGGCCAGCGCGGCAAATATGGCGGCAAATACCAGGAGGTAGGCGATCATCAGAGAACGGTCGCCCACCGCCATTAAAAGTCCAACGATGCCGCCAAGGCCGGAGCACCACGCCGGCGCGAACCATATCGGCGGCCGTGGCGGAACGTACCGATAGCTGCCGCCGTTGTCGCTCATTCCGCTATCCGAGCTTGATGTTGTCGATGCCGACAACGCGGTCATAGACCCAGAAGAGCAGCAGCACGATAACCAGAAGAACCAGGCCGATCGCGGCGGCTAGATTCCAATTTAGAGATTTCCGCATATGGAAGTCTATTATGTTGGAAATCATCTGCCCGTCCTGCCCTCCTACGAGAGCGGGCGTGATATAGTACCCTATCGCGAGTATGAACACGAGAAGGACTCCGGCGCCGATTCCCGCGACCGACTGGGGAAAGTAAACCCTCCAGAACGCCGTCCAGTCGCTAGCTCCCATGGATTTCGCGGCCCTGACATAGCTAGGCGGAATTGCCTTCATTACCGAAAAGAGCGGAAGGATCATGAACGGCAATAGAATATGCGTCATCGCGATTAGCGAACCAGTCTTGTTGTAGATCAGGCTGAACCGATCATCGTCGCTCGTAACGCCGAATGCGACAAACAGGTCATTCATGATCCCCTGCGACTGGAGCATTGCTATCCAGGCAGTCGTCCTAACAAGCAGCGAAGTCCAGAATGGCAATAGAACCAAGACAAGGAGCAAATTCGAAGTCCTGAGCGGAAGCGACGCGAGCAGATACGCGATAGGATAGCCGAGCAGCAGACATGCGATCGTAACGACCATGGAAATTTCAAGCGTTCTGAGGAATAGCTTGACGTGAATTCGCCTATTCTCGTCCTGACGAACAATCGATCCGTCCGCATTTAGTTTAAAATCGAGGGATGCAAGCAGGTAGCCCGGCGTGTACACGCGGGAGGCGATCTTCATGGCCTGCCAGGTTTCAAGCTCGCCCCAAGTTTTCTGGACGGCGATTAGCGCGTCCTTGTACGGCGCCTCAAGTTCGGCAGCCTTTCGAGCCGTCGAAGTAAACAGCGATCTCATGCCGGAGAGTTCGCGATTGACGCGCGTCGCGACCCTTCCGATGGTTTTCTCTTTTCGAGCTACGACCAGATCGGCGACTAGGGCCGAATACATTTCCTCGGTCGGCTCCGATACGCCACTCCAATCGGAAAGCGCCGCCGAGGTGTTTGGCATCAACACCGCAAACCTCTTGTCGTAGACGCCTTGCCAAAGCAGAGCTATGATCGGCACGATAAAGGACACGACGACGAAAGCCAGGAGAGGCACGACCAAGCCGAACGCGCTCAACCTGCTTCGGAAAAGCGCCTGTCCCAGCTTTTTCTTTAGCGGCGTGCCGTCCGCCGCGAGGATTGGTTCGGCCATATCCGGCATTTCGGCTCTAGTTCGGCGGGCTTCAAGAATGAAACCGGATCGGCGGAAGAATTCCTCCTTCCGCCGAAACTTAGCCTAGGAACTCTAACTGGCCAGCCAGGCGTTGAATCGCTCGTTAAGCTCATCCTGGTTGTCGGCCCAGAACACGTAATCGTTCTCGATAGCCGTGGCGAAGTTTTCCTCGGTCGTCGGCAAATGCTCTAGCACCTCGAGGTCGGGGTTCGTATAGTATGTGCCTACCAGAGGCAGCGAGGATTTGCGGACCGGACCGTAAGAGATGTAGGATGCCTGCGCGGCCAGCTGCTCGGTCAATGTCGAGAAGACCAAAAAGTCGATCGCGAGGTCCCGATTCGGAGCGCCGACCGGTATCGCCCATAGATCGGTATCAAAAATCTGAGCATCCCAAACGATCGTGAACGGCTTTCCTTCGCCTGCGATCGCGTTGAAAAAACGACCGTTATAAGCGGTCGTCATTGCGACTTCGCCGTCGGCCAGCAACTGCGGCGGCTGGGCGCCTGCTTCCCACCAAATAACCTGGTCCTTGATGGTATCCAGCTTGGCGAAGGCGCGGTCGACGCCTTCCGGCGTGCTCAGCACTTCATATACTTGATCTGGCGCAACTCCGTCGGCGGCGAGGGCTAGTTCCAATGTTGCCTTCGGGTTCTTTCGCATCCCGCGCTTTCCAGGAAACTTCTCAAGATCAAAGAAATCACCTATTGTAGTCGGACCATCTTGAATCTTCGAATGATCGTAGGCGAAAATCGTCGACCAGACGATAACGCCTATGGCACACTCTGTAATCGAACCGTCCATAAAGTCATCCATTGCCGGCGTGCCGTCGGCGCCGGCGGGAAGTATGCTGGTGTCAATCGGCTCAAACAAACCTTCGTCGCATCCGCGGATCGCGTCGGATTTCTCGACGTCAACGATATCCCATGTGACATTGCCGGCTTCAACTTGGGCTTTCACCTCCGCCAAGCCGCCGTTGTAGTCTTCGGAAACTACGACATGCCCTGTCGCTTCGGTCCACGGCTTGTGGAAAGCTTCGACTTGCGAGAATGTATAGGCGCCGCCCCAGGAAACCGCCGTAATCGAGCCCGACTGGGCGGCCCCGGCAACCAGAACGGTTGCGGCAACTCCAAGAATTAGTGAATCGCGTTTCATAGTTATCTCCTTTTCGCGCTTGCCCATTTCCATCACTTCCAGCCGCACAGGGCGAATGCGGCTAGCTTTGTCGGGCTTGGCTAAATGTCCAATGCCCGGCAATCGTCGATATTCCAGCTAATTTTGGCAGTTTCTCCGACTGTCAATTTAGCGTGTTCCGAAGTATTCGGCAACCTCAGGACGAAGTCGGGGTTGCCGTGAACCTTCATTCTGTACCGAATATGATCGCCGAGATAGGTTAATTCCAAAACCTCGCCAAGCGTCGTATTAGATTCATTCTCCCAGCCCAGCACTACCCGCTCAGGGCGGATGGACAGGACCGTCCGACTTCCTTGGCCCCCGCAATTGACCGCTAATGCCTTGCTTTTGCTCCCGTCGTCCAATGCGATGCTGACGATCTTGCCGTTGCGCTGCTCAACTGTGCCGGTTAGGCGATTGTTCTCGCCGATAAACTGGGCGACAAATGCGTTTTCCGGGCGCTCGTAAAGATCGTCGGGATTAGACAGCTGCTGAATGACGCCGTCGTTGAATACTGCGATCCTGTCCGACATCGTAAGCGCCTCCGACTGGTCGTGGGTTACATATACAACCGTAATGCCGAGTCGTTCATGCAGGTGCTTGATTTCGAACTGCATATGTTCGCGAAGCTGCTTGTCCAAGGCCCCCAGAGGCTCGTCCATCAAAACAAGATCAGGCTCGAACACTAATGCGCGGGCTAGCGCGACGCGCTGCTGCTGACCGCCCGACAATTGAGAGGGGCGGCGCTTTTCGAATCCATCCATTTTGACCATGTCCAGGGCAGTTCTTACTTTTTCCTCGCGCTCGGCTTTGCCTAGCTTTCGAACTTCCAATGGAAAGGATAGATTTTCCCCGACAGTCATATGCGGAAACAGAGCGTAGTTCTGAAAGACCATGCCGATTCCGCGCTTGTGCGGAGGGATGTTGTTTATTGGCCGCCCGGCTAGAAAGATGTCTCCGTGCGTAGCGGTTTCGAACCCCGCCAGCATCATCAGGCAAGTCGTTTTACCCGAGCCGGAAGGCCCCAGAAGCGTAAGGAACTCGCCGCGCCCTATGGCAAGGTTTAGATCTTTAACGACAAGAGACTTGCCGTCATAGCTCTTTTGCACCCGGTCATAGACTACAAATTGGCTCTTGTCGCTGGCGTTTGGCAGTGAGGAGCTCCGTTAAAAAGTTAAGTTCCGACCGAATCTAAATTGGCTTTTTAGTCAAAACGAACATGATGTCAACTTGTCATTTCAATTTTTCAATTTCTCAATTTCTCGGCGAAATCCAGAATGTGAAATTCGCTGGCGCAATTCGTATCGACGCGCGGATCTTGATGCCGAATTCGCTTCGCTAGGATTTGATTCACTACTCGATGCGTTTGGCGGCGCAACCAACCCTTTTACCGGCATCCATAGCTTGCCGGTTCATTCGAGGTCGCCGAAATTGAGCTGCCAGGATACGCCGAAGCAATCTTTTACCCAGCCGAATTTTTCGCTGAAGCCGTAATCGTCCAGCGGCATAAGTATTTCTCCCTTTTCAGCAAGCGCGCCAAACGCTTCTCGAAGTTCGTGTTCAGTGCTGAACTCGACAAACAAGGAGATCGACGGCGTGAAATCGAAATCATGAGCAGCGGCGCTGTCGATGATAATCAAGGAATGGCCGTGCAATTCCGCTTTGGCGTATTTTATCAATCCGGCGAGCCCGGAGTCGCTTTGCCCGTATTTTTCAAGCTTCAAAATTCGGAATCCGCAAAATACATCCGAGTAGAATTCAATGGCGGAACCGGCTTCGCCTTGAAACATGAGATGTGTCGCAGCGCTCGGCATAATTCGCAACCTGCCGTAAACTTCCTGCTTCGGCAAGCCTTAATGGGCGCGGATTGAATTCTTCCATTAAGCCCGAACCGCCTGCATTGCGCAGCTTCATAATCTTGTTTGCGCGAAATTTCTCGATTATGGTCCCGCTGCTCGGCAACAGGCCCACCATATTGCGGAGGGAGAACATCTTGGTGAAGATTCCAGTCTTCGCTCTTGCCCGAGAGTGCTGGTCCGATTTGATATCCCAAAAGGCTTTAGCCGCGTTTACGGTTGGATCGACGACTGGACTCGCGCTGCTTACAACGCATATCGCCTTCGCAACCGTCATTTATTCGGGAGATCTTGCCGCGTACGCTTCGCAGGGCGTGGGACTTGTTCTGTTTGGATGCTTCGCCGCATGTTTAGTCACCGGCCTCGCAAGCGGCTATAGAGGGACGATTGCCGGCCTTTCTCCATCGTTGGTTATCGGGATGGCCGTTATCGCATCAACCATGGCCGCTAGCGACGAGACCTTGTTTCCTAGCGTCGTCGCGGCACTAATTCTATGCGCCGTGCTGACCGGGATCTGCTGTCTCGTAGTGGGACGGTTCCGACTAGCGAACCTCGTGCGTTTCATTCCCTATCCGGTTGCTTCAGGCTTTGTTGCCGGAATCGGCGGGGCCGTGTGCCTAGCGGCCCTTTCTGTGATGGGTGCCGACCCGGACTGGCGGTCGGTTTCGGCCTTTCTGGAATCCGTGGCTCCCCACCGATGGGCACCTGGCGTGGCTTATGGAATAGTCCTTTATTGGGCAATGAAGCGATGGCGCAACCCGCTGATATTGCCGATCAGCGTCGCGCTCGCCATAGGAGTATGTCATTTAGCGCTAGCGTTGCTCGATATTTCTAACTCTGAAGCGCGCGAGGCGGGCTTGCTATCGGCCGGCACGGGAGGCGGCAGCCTCTGGCCTGCGCTAAGTCCGTCAGACCTGATGAGTGCGGATTGGGCTGCAATCGCTAATCAGATCCCAAACATGCTGGTGTTGATCGCGGTCGCCTTGATCGCCGTCGTATTGAACATCGCCGGTTTGGAAATGGCGGCGAAACAGGAGCTGGACTGGGACCGGGAGTTCGCAGCAAGCGGTATCGCGAGCATAGCCTCAGGTCTCGGCGGTGGCACGGTGGCCACCATCGCCGTGCCTCCTTCGCTGCGAAGCAAGCTGCTCGGCGCGACCACTAGGCTAACCGGAATTATCTCGGCGCTGATCGTAGCGAGCGCATTGTTTATGGGCGACAGCTTGCTAAACGTCGTTCCTACCGGACTTATCGGAGGAATTTTGGTATTTGCGGGAGTCGGCATGCTCGACGAGAGCCTAGTCAAGGCATATGGACGGCTTCCGCGGGCGGATTTCGGAATCATAGCGCTGATTTTCATCGCCATCGTCGGATTCGGACTGCTCGAAGGCATGGGTGCCGGAATGCTGGCAACGCTCGTGTTTTTCGCTGTTCGCCTTAGTCGCGTCGATCCCATCGAGTCTCGCTACAATATTCGGGACAATCGTAGCAGCAAGTCTCGCTCAGTACCGGATCGCGCCATCCTGATGGAGGAGGGGGATAGGGCGCTGGGCTACCGGCTGCGGGGCTACATCTTCTTCGGAAGCGTATCCCCGCTGGCAATTCAATTAAGGGAGTCCGTCCATAGCTCGGTCCGCCCGGTTTGCCTGATTCTGGACTTCTCCGCCGTCTCCGGCATCGATTACTCTGCGGCCAACGTGCTGTGCCGGTTTGTTGAGACAGCTCATTCCGCACGCGTGCAAATGGTAGCATGCTCATTGCCGGGCTACCTGATGCGCGTGTTCAAACGCAACCTGCCCTCCGCGGTATTCGACAAGCTAGCCGTTGAGCCAAACGAGGACCGTGCCATTGAGCGCTGCGAGGAAATTGTAATCGCCTCTTGGAAGGAGAAAAAAGGACTATCCGATGAACAGCGCGCCCAGTTGCTGGAGCACGCTGCCGACCACCTTGAAAGGCACCTTGATCGTCAGATCAAGTTTGAGGAGTTGCTAGAGGAATTGGATGACTGGCTCGATTCCCGGGACCATGCCGACGGCGAGATTCTCGACGATGCCTTGGCTCCGCGCGAAGGGCTGCAGCTGCTGGTTTCGGGCCGAGCATCCGCTCACGACGTGGACGGCGCGCGCCTTTACCAATGCGGACCCGGCGATCCGGTCCGCTCGTGGGCGCCCATGGCGGAAAAAGTGGCATTGGTGCGGGCGGATGAACCTAGTCGCACGGTGACCATGACGCCGAAGGCCCGGCGCTGGCTCGAGTCGCACCGTCAGGATCTTGCCCTGAAACTGTACGGATTCCTTCTCGCCAACCAGCTCCAGCCGGAGCGGGGCATCGAATCAAAGTGAAACCGAGGCTTCTTGCCGCAACCGAATATAGTGAACGAGATGCGCATGCGTATATCGTTATGGCTTCCTTGCATCGGTTTCTAAACTGGATGGAAGCGCGAGCACTCTTACCGCGTACGCAAATTCATATAAATGCAAAGAGAATAGGCAATTAAATTTCGAGTTGAGGGATGTCATTGTTTTGCAGCTCCGGAACTATTTTTCCACAGCTTTTCACCGACTTCTCCACAGTGGCCGGTCGAGGCACTTCGCTCTTTCGGTCGACATGCAGCGACGCACCAGCAGAAACGCAGAAACCGCTAGCCGGAACTTCAGGGGGATCTGAAGAAGGATTCCATGACCAACCTGCTGGTTTTTAAGGGTTTTCTGGCCATGCGGCCGCCGTTCAACCTGTCAGTCTTTTGGGAACGTTCCGGTCGGGATCCACTCCGAGAAGCTGGAACGCCCGTTTCTGGACCGGGGTCGGCTTGGTGACGACGGACAGCAGGCTTTCGCCATGGCCCGGCAGGCGCATCTGGTTCAGCGCCATCCCCGAGAGATCGTCGAGCAGCGTGCGGAAGCTGTGGGCCGGCAGGTCGTCTGCGGTGCGCTTTGTAGCGGCCTTGAGCCGGGCGGATTCCGACGGCCGGGCCGTCTCCACCGGCGAGTTGCGCTGCGCCCGGGCGCCCGCGCGGTCGTCATCCTCGAACAGGAGCGGCGCGAGGCGCCGGCGCATGTGCCATTCCACGTGCAGTGCCAGCATGCAAAGAAACACGTGCGCGCGGACATGGTCGGGGGAGTAGACGTA
>MKWU01001600.1_pt1 | contig 38142 bp, 21 predicted proteins | sample 809101 | NCBI WGS metagenome assembly MKWU01 (sample SAMN05860141, study PRJNA318959) | sponge metagenome | host: Aplysina aerophoba | place: Slovenia: Piran, Adriatic Sea, Gulf of Piran | collected 2013-05-07
ACCGCCTGGCGCTATTGAGGACCCGCACAACCGTGCCGCTGCCATTCGGCAGGTCGCAGCAGAGCGTGCTGTCACCCGGCTGGGCCCCGTGTGTGCAGAAGAAGAGCTGCGTTGCGAGACACTCGCCCAGCGCATGCTGGGTCACTTGTGTTCCAACACCCCCGTATACGACTGCGAGCTTTTGCTGTTTATGATCGGCCGCCATGTCCCGTTCAGAGACAAGCCTGACATGATCAAGGTCAGTGACACAGTTTTGGCCAGGGCACTGCTGGAGAAAGGGCAGCCACTGATCGCCCTCGCAGCCAAGCACCTTCCTTCAGCCTTGCTGACCCGCCTGATGGCCAATTGCACCCTGGCACAGGAATTTATCCGTCACCACCCGCTGTCCTTGTCAGCGGCTCCCGACAACGTCAAAACACAGTCCCTGCTGGCCCCCGTACTGGAAAGCATGGAACCAGGTCCAGGCCTCGGGCTGCTGTGGCACATCACATATGAGAATCCTCAACTGGGCTTGGCTCTGGGCGGGCCTGAGTACTTTGTGCGTTGTCGCACGAAGAATATTCTGGAACTGCCACCACACCAAAACACCCGTGCGCTGCGTCGCGTGGCCGTCCTGAATAATTTTTCCGTTCTTCCCCTGCTGAAAAACAGCATTTCCCCCGAAGAGTACGAGGAACTTTGTGATCTGATGCTGAAGGTGTCGGGGGAGGCTCTCCCCTACATAGATGAAAGCCGTTTGTCTGACGAGCGCGTTAACAGGGCGGTCAGCTGCACAGACTGCCTGCACCCAACGCCACCGCATATCGACGACATACCTCCCCGCTGGAGGACGCCCGAACGACTTCGGCTCGCCCTGAAACAGGCTCGCAAGCTCCAGTACTCCTACAACCCTCTGAGCGCGGCGTTTCTCACCCAATGGGATCTGTGGGACACCCTGAAACAAAAACAGGAATGGCTGACGTACCTCCCAATGCACGAACGCACGGAGGCACTGTGCTGTGAGTATGTCAAGCAGGTCCCGGCTCGCGCCTATAGCTCCATAGAAATTCCTGAGGCTGTCAGACAAAAACACCCGGAGTGGCATGCACACTGGTCGCAGCCCTCCACCTTTATGTCGCTCCATCAACTACTGGCTGTGCCCGCCTCCCGTGAGGCTGCCACATTAAAGGCATGGGTCAACAGCAACAGTGAGCTTTATCCCAATGCCGCTCGAAGCCTCCCGCTACAAGAAGTGCCGCCCTGGGTGTTGCTGATCACGGGACGATGGGACAAGCTGCCGTCTGCGTATAAAGAAATCATCTGGCGCAATGGCGGCACTGAGGGATTGGCCGCGCTGTTTCAGGCACCCGATTTTGAAATAGACCCCCTTGCCCTGCTTGACCCTGTCCAGGAAGACCACTGCAGCCGCCGAGCCGCCGCAGTGCCCGATCAAGTCTGCAAGAAACTGCTGTTTTGCGACCACTTTCAGCCAGTCAACGCTCAACTTGGGCGCCAGTTGCACCGCCTGATGGAACAGCAGACCACAGGCCTGGAGCAGGCCATAAAGACTGCGACACTGCCACTCTGGCAACCGCAACCGGCCAGCGCCAACTGGCAACGCCGGGGCGGACGCACGCTGGTACGGGATCAGGACCTGCGCTGCGTCCACATCAAGTTTCAGCGCCAGGGTGAAACTCTGACAGCCTTCGCCGCAGAACAGACTGTGCAGCAGTTTGCCCGCGACAACCAGAAAACGCTGGGATTGCGAAGTGAGATTCCCGCACCCGACGGCATCTACAGGGTACCCCTGGCCGCTATGCCGCTTTCCCCGGACAGCTTTGCCGATCCGGTACAGATCTACGAGGATGCCAACGGCCCCTACTGTCTGGCCTTTGCGTTCAGCACCGCAGACCACAGCTATGACACCCTGGCCTGGCAACCAGACAGCCCGGAGGGCGGCTGCCAACAGGCGCGACAGGGGCTCCTCAACGCCTTTCATGACCTGGGCGTCTGGAGCAGTCTGGGTGCTGTGCACACCTCCACCATCTGCCTGTACCACCACTTCCAACAGATGGGAACCCGTCCGGAGCTGCTGCTCAGCCATTTTTTCCTTCCCGGGCGCTTCTGGTTTCCGGGAATCATGCGTCACTGGAATACCAGCGCCATCGAAAAATCAGATCTGGGCCACTCCGGGCTGCGTGATCTGGGCGATCTGGAGTTCTATGGTTTCATCCGCTGCTATCTGGAATCTCTCGATGCCGACTGGCTGCTGCCCGGCTATGGGCAGCGGGCTTCCTACGTCAACGCCATAGCGCAGAACATTCTGGGTGGGCTACTGCACTACATGCGGCTGTACCGCGACACAGTCCCGGACTACCACTACCGCAACCGGCAGCAAGTCGAAGAACTGGCCCGCTTCCTGGATGAAGGCTGCAGCCTGTATATCAGCGGCCTGCTGGGCTGTCCCACCCCGTTCAGGGACCTGTTTCCCAAGGATGCCGAAGGGGGCACGGATGTCTACGGCCAGTGGCTCCAGCTGACCGCCAGGGAACTGATCTACTGGACCGCCAGACAAGTGCCGACAACAGACTGCTTCACCCAGCATTTCAAGGAACAACACAAACCCTCGGCCTTACTCTACCCCGGGCATCCACCCTTCGACCTGCCCGAAGACACTTCCGACCCGAGCTTCGCGACCTGTGCCACACAACGCCTGCAACAAACAGCACCACCAGTACCTGACCACCAGAATCTGGGATTCGACATGAAAAAGATGCCTCTGTTTTACCTCGTGCGTGGACTCTATGTACTGGCGGCCGGGCTGGCCGACCGACTCACCCCCGCGTAAAAAACCGGGGCCTGCCAGCCCCTTTCTTCCACCCCGGAAAAACCCTGGGAACCGGGGCTACGTCCAGGCCGTCCCTGGCTGCCCGGTGAGGCTACAGTGCCTGACTCCGTGCCTGCGCGATGATCGCTGTCAACTGCTGTGCCCGGGCATCCGATGTGCGCCCGGCGACAAAGTCCCCCACCAAAGGCGCAAGGAGGTGGCGCAACCGGGAAATGTCATCAGTGCAATCCTGGATTGCCTGTCCCGGCTCATCTAGCAACAGGCGGGCACCCGACATCGCCAGGGTCCGCACCAGCGTCTCCGGGCATTCGGCGTTGCACAGAAAGTCAATGGCGGCCGCTGCCAGCGGGGATCCCATGGGCATGAAAAACTCACCGTACTCAAGCGCCGCCAAGGCATCCGGTTCTACACGCGGATGCTTGAGCAGCTGCTCAACGGCCGCCTCAACCCGCATGAAAACAGCCTGATGCAAAGGCGTGCCTCCCATGATGCCGGCAGCCTCGTGCACCTGGCCTGGATCAATCCCGGGGTGCTTGAGCAGCAGCCTGAGCTTGTCCATCTGTAGCGCCTGCGTCTGGGGGGACCTGGCGTTTTCAATGCAGGCGTGCAGCGGCGTCCCTCCCCGGCGACTCCCTCTGTTGGGGTCTGCTCCCGCCTCCAGCAGGGCCGCCATCGCCTCAGTCGTTGGCGCCGACAGGGCCGCCAGCCACAACCCGGACTGCTCTCCCACATTGACGTCGAAAACGCCGGAAGCCAATAGCAACTTGACCCATTGGAGGCCAATGCCTTGATACAAATACGCATTTTTTATCAACTCCACCGCCTTATACTTGCGCGGCCGCTCCTCGTTCACAGAACCCGGCTCCTGTGCCCGTTGCAATCCCCTGAGAATTTTGAAAACGGTCGGCAGGTTACGGCTGCGAACGGCCCTTTCCAGCAGGTCCAGTGCCAGGGGTTGCGCAGCCATCCTCACTTGATCAAGCTGCTGGCACCTGAGAACAAAGGTGAGAGAGTCGTCGCCGAAAGAGTCGGGCATCTCCTGCTGCGGTGCAATATCCTTGCACAAGGGAACGATATGCGACTGGAAAAACACATCCAGCGCGCCTGCATTTTTACTCAGGCGCCCCAGCATCTCAGGGCCAAGCTTCTCAAGGCCTGAGGAAAAAAAAGCAATAGCCTGCGCCAGATCTTCTTCTGATGTCGGGCGACCTTCTCCATGCTCCCTCCTGATCCGCTTCAGTAGCTCGGCCCTCGATTCCGGCGTGGCCTTCTGCCCCTGGCCACCCAGCCTGGCTTGTCTGGCGGCCAATCCCGATTCGATCGCTGCAAAGACGTCTGCCAAAGTGATCCACTCGTCATCACTCTCACCCTGACTGCTGTCCTCGCCATCGTCGACCAGGCTACCCCATTCCAACGGCCTGGCTTGATTCTTCTTCTCCAGCTGAGGCTCCTGCTCAAGCTGAGCTTCCTGTTCAACGGGCCCAGCCTTGCCGTCAGTCCGGACCCGGCCGTCCCCTTTGGCAGAACTGGCCTGCGTATCCTGCTTCTTTGGTTTTTTACCCCTCCCTGTCCTGGATGCCTTTCTGCCACCCCGGCTCTTCTTCACCTTCCGTCCCTCCGCGCCCCGCTCATCCGGCCGTGAAAGCCGATCCTCGGCAGGGCTGGAAACGACAGAGGCCGCATCACCTGAAGTGGCTGTCACCACCCGGCCTGCAACAACACCGCTCGACTTCTGGTCTCCCTGAACAACTGACGGGCCGGATGCATCCAGAGAACTCGTTGAACCAATACCTGTGGGATGGTTCGAAATACTTATAGAGTCACCACGCCTTTTCATACATTTTCCCCTGTATTTTGTTTTTGTCCGTGCCTCGGTTTGCTGCGCCCTCTTTCTCCCGGGCCTTGGCGACAAACAGACATAACTGTATGCCTACCAACAGGCATGCCAAGTCCCGTGCGCGCGGCCTGCCGCACACCAACCTCAACCCCCCCAAACGGCAGCCCCAGGCCCCGGCCGCGGGCCCTCCCGCACACCACCCTCATCGTCTCGGCGGCTACGCCTGTCTCCAGCGGCGGGCAGCTCGCCATACCGAAGCCCGCCGTTTCCCTGAAAATCGCGCGCCAGACCGGGCGCCATCGCTTCGTGCATGGCTGCATGGCCGGTGGCATCAACACGCGTCCCTCCACCACAAGCAGGCTCAGCAGACGCTCACTGCCTGCTCGATGAAGCAGGGCGCACCATTGACTGCGGCACCCTGCGTAGCTGCCATTGGGTCCGGCCCGCTTCAAGGGCCCGTGTCACACCCTGCCTTCTGTCTTCAGCCGCCACAATGCCCATTACCTGTTGCAACAGCATCAGATCATCACCGCAGTTCAACGCCTCCTGCTGCCCCTCGCCCCACTCACCCACCACCAACAGGCGGGCACCTGCCGCCGCCAGGGCCTGGATTATGCGCAGGGGATAGTGCTCATCCCCCAGACAGCAGGCCACCGCTACAGCCAGCGATGACGCACAGGATACGGAAAATTGAGGGTAGGGCACCCGGAAAAGCCTGTCAGGATCAGTCCCGGGGTGGGTCAACAGACGCTCAACAGCCGGTGCCAGACCCTGAAGTGCCCCGTAGTGCAAGGGCGTACAGCACGCATGGCCAAAGCACGAGGGCCGATTGGGATCTATGGCAGGACTCGCCAGCAGCACAGCAAGCTTTGCCAGACCATCCGGCACCTCGGCCAGCATAGCGAACCCCAGCGGCGTCACACCAGCAGCGCTGGCCAGATTGGGGTCCGCGCCGGCCGCCAGCAGGGCGGCAACGGCGTCAGCATCGGCCGCATGCTCGACCGCACTGAGCAACGGAGAAAAGGTCGAACCCCACAGCGAGGTCTTATTGACATCGAAAACGCCAGCACTCAACACCAGCCAACGCCAGTCAGGTTCGGCCTGGTGAAAGGCACGGCTGTGCAACAGGCTGGTGCCGTCCTGGTAACACAAGCTGCCAGGCTTGAGGCACGCGTATCGGCGCGCCAGACGCAGTCCCTCCAGAATCCGGAAACTGCCGGCCAGTTTTTTGCGCGACAACTCGCGCTCCAGCAGTCTGAGACAAAGAGATCCCCCGCCGGTGCGTCCCGCTCTGACAGCATCCACAGCCTGACACTTGAGAACAAAACGCAAAGGATCGTCGTGCAACAAGTCGGGAACCGCCTCTTGTGCACAACGACGGCGACAGCCAATACCGAAGGCTTCAAACACCACCGGTGTACCAGACAGGATCCTGATGCTGTCCTCATCATAGCCGCCCTCATGCCCGGAAAAGTAACGGATGGCATGAACAAACAAGCCCCTTGCGACAAGATCCCGCCTGCTGGCGTGCAGCGCCTTGCCGTGAGACACCAGCTCCCTTGACCCTCCTGTCCTGTCTGCGACAAGCGCCCGGCGCGCGCCTGTTTCACCAAAGTCCGGCCCCCTGGTCGCGCATGTCGGCAGAGACACGCAAGGTCTCAGGACGGCAGACGCCTGTAACAGACTCTCGCCCTTGCCCAGATCAGGCAGCGAGACACAGCGGCGCACCGCCCCCCTCTGCTGCCGGGCACGCGCATCACCCCCTCCCCCCTCGCCGCCGCCAGGGGATACGCAACGCAAGCACAATGAATTCATGCGATGGCCTCCTTCTACACAAGCTGTCATCACGACGGCCAGGCACCGCCCCGGGCGAGCCGACCCTCCTTGTATATAGAGACAACCGGCCGCGCCACAAGTTCCCCGCCCAGGGCATCACCCCCCTGTCACAGGCGCGCAAAGTTTTCAGTCACTGTCGTCTGTCCATGGCTGTGTTACTCCGACACAAGTTGCAGTAGAATGCCTCCGCTGCCCGCCGCGCCCCCGGAACCCCGGATCCGGACCGCAGCGCTCCCATCCTCTTCGATTCGCACCCACCGGCCAGACTGGCAGTGAATGGGTATTCCTTGGGAACTGCGTCATGAACAACCGATCCTCACAAGACTTCAACCGCCGCCTCAACCGCACCGACAAGCCTTTTTTCCAGCTGGCCCAGGAATCGCACCCCAGGGACACGCCCGTGCCTGACACACAGGCGAACAGGCCTCCTGAGAGCGAAGGCTGGCACTGCACGACGGCTGAAACCGCACAGCCACACCGGGCACCACCAGAAGCCGCCGGGCAACCCGCACCGACCAGCGTCTGCGCCTTGCCCCCCGGCGCAGCCCACACCAGGGACCAGATCAAACAGCTCAACCAACTGGTCAAAAAACAGCAAGAGCGCGTCAGACAACTGCACGTCGATATCGACAACGGCAAGCGCCTGCTGGACGACAGACAGCAGCAACTGGCAGTCCTGAAGGATCAGCTGGAAGACAACCAGAACCAGGTGGCGCAACTCAAGGACCTGGCCAGTCAACAGCCACCACCTCAGCCACCGGCCATTGCTGCCGCAAATGCCCAGCTGGGCCGGCTGAAAGAACGGCACAGGGACGCCATCACTACCCAGGCCCGCTGCCGTCCCCTGCCCCCGGATTTTGAGCCGTCCCATGCCTGTTATGAGTATCTGCAGAACTTCCACGGCGTGCCGCCGGACTATGCTTGTGCCCAGCTGGCCGAGTTCAAGTTCTACTGGCACGACACCGGTGAAGCCCGCAAAGGCTGGGATTCCCAGTTCAGCAAGCACGTGCTCCACAACTGGCGGAGACAGCAGAATGAGAAACAGACAACACGAACACAAACGCGTCACCCTACTCATGAAGAGCTGACAGATCGCAGCTGGATTGGCAAGTATGATTTCGACCCGGATGGCGATCTCGACCCCTGAAGCACACAGGCCCCGCTGCCCTCGGCACCCCTACAGTGTCCGGGGGAGAGAGCCCCGCGCAGCAGGTGCCGGGCGGGGGGCGCATGCGTGCTGATTGATGTCACTGGCCCGCTGATTTGTGACAAATATGTACCCGGAGCACCGCCGCGCCACGCAAACCCGAAAAAACCGACCAGAATAGAAGCTGTGCACCGCCGGGTGCCCTCCCCGGACGGCCTTCCGGGGCCGGGACGCCGTCCGCTCGCCAGCGAGACAGCCAGTACCCTGAAGGACAGCTCCATGAAGGGAACTACCATGACGGACAGCTCCATGACGGACGCTCCATGACGGACAGCTCCACAAAGGCAGCACCACAAAGGCAGTACCATGAAGGCAGTACCATGAAACAAGGACACAGCATCGCCAGCCAACAGCTGCATCACCTGCAAACCGGTACCGGAATGCCGGCCGGACAGCCCATCCCGGCCGACACGGGCGCCCGTGGCACACCGCATCACAGTGCCCAGCCCCCTCCTCGCCAGCCCGACATCTACGATGCCGTCAACCTCGCCTTCATGATGATGCGGGATGCCTTTCCCCAACAATTTCTCAAGGCCTGGCCTACAGAAGAAGACCGGAGGCGCGCCCTGGCCCTGTGGGCGCGTGTGCTCCAGGACCAGAATCCGCGTCTGGTCAAAAAGGCGATCTTTCAGCTCATTCGGGAAGAGCGCTTTCTGCCCAGCCCCGCCAGCCTGCGGCGCCGCTGCCAGCTGCTGCGTCGCCAGCCAGGCCTGCCCTCAGCCCAGGCCGCCTGGCAGGAAGCCTGTCAGGCGCGTCATCAGACAGCCTCAGCGCCCTGGTCACACCCGGCGGTCTATCTGGCGGCACGCGCAACCGGCTGGTTCCTGCTCAACACCGAGCCGCGCGCTGTCAGCTGGCCCCCCTTCGAACGCAACTACAGCATTCTGTGCAACCGTGTCGCGGCAGGAGAGTCTCTCGAGAGCAGCATTCCCAAGGCCCTGCCGGATCCGCAGCAGCAGTCCGTGACGACCGCCTCGCAACAACTGCGCCAGGAAATGCAAGCGCAGGGGATCGACCCCGATGGCGGACATGCCGAATTCCTCAAGGAGATGAAAGAACTGTGACTTCCCTGACGCCGGACAGATTGCGCCCGACAATAGAACAGTGCCTGCGCCAGCTGCAGGACCCCTGGTCGGGCGTCAGCCTGCAACAGACACTCGATATAGAAAGCGCCAGTGTTGAAGGACAGCATCTGTCACTGGTGTTGGCTGTCGCTTACCCCTGCAACGGCGGCCTGCAAGCTATCCGCACGGCATTGGAAGCGGCATTGCTCCGGCTCGATCCGGTTGAACAGGTCAGCATGACGTTCAACACCCGCGTCCGGCCGGCCGGTAGCCGCTGCACGCAACCGGCTCTGCAACAGGTCAGGAACATCATCGCCGTGGCCTCGGGCAAGGGGGGGGTCGGCAAATCCACAACGGCCGTCAATCTGGCACTGGCCCTGCGCGATGAAGGAGCCAGCGTCGGCATTCTCGACGCCGATATCTACGGCCCCAGTGTCGGACGCATGCTGGGGGTAAAGGAGGGACAAAGGCCGGGGAGTCTCAAAACACCTGACTCCCCCCACCCTTTTTTCCGCCCGCTCGAGGCGCTGGGACTGGCGTCGAACAGCATGGCCTACCTGGTCACAGAGAATACCCCCATGGTCTGGCGCGGCCCCATGGCCAGTGGCGCACTGCTGCAACTGCTGGAGCAGACCTGGTGGGGAGAGCTCGACTATCTGATCGTGGACATGCCGCCTGGCACCGGCGATGTGCAACTGACGCTGTCCCAGAAAGTGCCGCTGGCCGGCAGCCTGATCATCACCACCCCCCAGGACCTGGCATTGCAGGATGCCCGCAAGGGCATCGAAATGTTCCGCAAAGTCCGGGTGCCGGTGCTGGGAATCGTTGAAAACATGAGCCTGCACCGCTGCAGCCAGTGCGGCCACACCGAGCCGGTCTTTGGTGAGGGAGGGGGGCAGCAGCTGGCGCAGGACGCCGATACCTGCCTGCTCGGCTCCCTGCCCTTGTCACTGCGTATCCGCGAGCAGGTCGATTGCGGCCTGCCCAGTGTTCAGGCGCGCCATGACCAGCCCGAACGCCATACGGCTGATGCACAGCTCTATCTTGCGATAGCACGTCGCCTGGCAGCACGGCTGGCCAGCCTGACCCACAATCGTCCCCCTGTCATCACCAGCGTTGATGACTGAACAAACCCGAGGTACACCATGCGCCTGAGTGATCGCGACATAGCGGCAGCCCTGGAAAAAGGCAAACTGCGCATCAGCCCCCACCCCAGACCGGAAACCATCAGCGGTGCCAGCCTGGATATCCGGCTGGGAAACAGCTTCCGCGTCTTTCGGGATCATGGAACAGCTTTCATCGACCTGTCTGGCAGCCGGGAACAAATCGAAACCACTCTCAACGATGTCATGAGTGATGAAATTGTCCTGCCAGAAGGCGGTGCTTTTTTCCTGCATCCAGGACAGCTGGCCCTGGCAGTGACCCTGGAGTCGGTGACCCTGCCGGATGACCTGGTGGGCTGGCTCGATGGCCGCTCCTCGCTGGCCCGGCTGGGACTCATGGTCCATGCCACAGCCCACCGGATAGACCCGGGCTGGCGTGGGCAGATTGTTCTCGAGTGCTTCAACGCCGGCAAGCTGCCGCTGGCCATGCGACCTGGCATGACAGTCGGCGCCATCAATTTCGAGGCCCTGAGCAGCCCGGCATTACGCCCCTACAACAAGCGCGTCAACGCCAAGTACAAGGGGCAAACCGGCGCCCAGGCCAGTCGCATAGGCCAGGACAGCAACGGACACGACTGAGCACCCGCTCACGACCGGGCACCCGCTCACGACAGCCTGACCAACCAGTTCGCCATCTCTTTGTTGCCAGTGGCGCAGGAGCTTCTAGAATGGTGCACTCATCAAGGCCTTACAGGCTGGAGTCGATTCCATGGAAGCCGCCGTTGCCCCCCCCTCGGTCCATCGCCAGCTGCTGGGCCTGCGCCAGACCCTGCGGGCCCGGATTATCGGGCAGAACACATTGGTCGACCGTCTGCTGATGGCCCTGTTGGCTGATGGACACATTCTGGTCGAAGGGCCACCGGGACTGGCCAAGACCAAAGCGATCAAGGAGTTGGCCTGCGGCCTTGATGCCGGCTTCCAGCGCATCCAGTTCACGCCCGACCTGCTGCCGTCCGACATCACAGGAACCGAAATCTACCGTCCGGAAGACGGCAGCTTCCTGTTTCAGAAAGGCCCCGTATTCCAGAACCTTGTTCTGGCCGATGAAATCAACCGTGCGCCGGCCAAGGTACAAGCGGCCCTGCTGGAAGCCATGGCAGAACGCCAGGTCAGCGTTGCCGGCGCCACCCACAGGCTGCCCGATTTGTTCCTGGTCATGGCCACACAGAACCCGCTGGAACAGGAGGGCACCTATCCACTGCCCGAAGCGCAACTGGACCGTTTTTTGATGCACGTTCGCATCACCTACCCGGCGGCGCAGGATGAGCGCCGCATTCTCCAGCTGGTGCGCGACCAGGAGAAAAGCGCCAGCCCCCCGCCACGGGAGACGACACAGCAGCCCGTGATATTCAGGGCACAGCGTCAGCTTCTGCATCTGCACATGGAGCCTGTTGTGGAAGAGTACATAGTGAACATCGTGGATGCGACGCGTCACCCTGGCCGCTACCACAAGGCCATGCACGCCTGCATCGACTACGGTGCCAGTCCGCGCGGCACCATTGCCCTGGATCGCTGCGCCCGCGCCCACGCCTGGCTGGCGGGGCGCAGTTTCGTCACGCCCGGCGATGTCCAGGCCGTCGTCAAGGACGTTCTTCGCCATAGAATCTCACCCAGTTACGAGGCCCAGGCGCAGGGACTGGATCCCGATCGGCTGCTGGATCAACTGCTGCTGCAGGTGGCTACCGGCTGAAGCCGTGCCGCATCTGAAGGGGGGGCATGATGAGCGGTGCCTATACACATCTGGATCGGCTGGTCGCTCTGGCTGGCGCCGCCCGACGTCTGGACCTGCCTGTCCGAACCAGGACAGGCGCGCCCCGTGCCGGTGGTCATCTCACCCGTGCCCCCGGCGCGGGCATGGATTTTATGGAGTACAGGAATTACCAGGCCGGCGATGACATACGCACCATTGACTGGCGCGCCAGCGCCCGCACAGGGACCACCCAGACACGCCTGTACCAGCAGGAAAAAGAGCGCCCGGCCCTGTTCATACTCGATCAGGGACCCAGTCTGTTTTTTGGCAGCCGCCACAACTTCAAATCCGTCACGGCCGCAGAAGTCATGGCTATACTGGCGTGGCAGGCCTTGCTCAGGGGCGACAGAGTGGGCGCCCTGCTTCTGGGACAAGTGGATGGCTCTACACACACCATGAATGTGCGACCGCATGGCTCTCGTCAACATCTTCTCCAGCTGTTACAGCAGGCTGTCACGCTCAACAACAGCCTCCGGGCCGGCTTGCCAGGCGACGGTCAGGCTCTGCCCCAACTGTTGGGTCGTGCTGTCCACCTGGCACGCCCCGGCACCCGGGTGACCGTTATCAGCGACTTTTACCAGCTGAACCCCACCGGGCTCAGCAGCCTGGCGCGTGTCGCACGCCGCTGCCCGGTGACGGCGGTGCAACCCTTTGATCCGCTGGAGCACCAGTTGCCACCAGCCGCCGTCTACGCCGTCAGCAACGGCCACAGGCGCGGCCTGCTCGATACCCGGTCACACCAGCTGGCGCAGCGCTACAGCCGGGCGGCTTGCCAGAGACAGGATCTGCTGGCACAACAGCTGGCAAGCCACTGTATCCGGCTGCACCGCATCGACTGCAGTCTTGAGACCGAGTCGCAGCTGGCAGACTGTATCCGGCGGGCAGGAAAAATCTGATGGCAGCGTCCAGCCCGCCCCCGGACGCCACACAGGCGCAACTGTTGGCCAGCCTGGAGCCCAATCTTGAACCGGCCGCCATTGGCTTCTGGCCGCCCGCGCCGGGTTGGTGGCTGCTGGCCTGTCTGACCGTCTGCACCTGCCTGCTGGCAGGGCGAAGCTTCTGGAAACAGCGGCATGCCAACCGCTACCGACGCCAGGCGCTTCAGGATGTCGGCAGCTTGTATCAACAACATCTCAACTGTCCGGCCGGGCAGCGCGACATCATGGGGCTGGCCAGAAGCTATAATCGCGTCCTGAAGCATGCCGCCCTGCAGGCCTGGCCGCGCGCCAGGGTTGCCTCCCTGTGCGGACAGGACTGGCTTGACTTTCTGGTCAACACCCAGAAAGACACGGCATGCCTCGAGGGCCTGTCCGTGTTGGGACAGGCCCTGTACACGGCCGGAAGCGGGCGCCAGCCGCCGGTCACACCGGAGCTGCTCCACGCGGCCGTGCGTCACTGGATAAAGACGCATAATCCGTCCCGGCCGCCACCCAAGCAAACGGAAATCCCTGTGCAATGACGTTCATCACTGTGCTGGCCTCCTGGCTGCCGGGCCTGAGTTTTCACCGGCCCTGGTGCCTGCTGTTGCTGCCGCTCCCCTGGCTGGTGTACAGGCTCATCCCCATGGCCAGGCCGGTACAACAAGCCATCCTGGTGCCTTTCTATGCTGATCTTCCGCTGGAAAGCACCCGGGCTGCCCCCCGGCCGGCCGTCAGCGGCCGCTGGCTGCTGACAACAGTCATCTGGCTGCTGCTGATGACGGCCGCTGCGGCTCCCTGCCACCTGGGGCCGCCCGCCCAGCTGCCCATGACAGGACGCGACACACTGCTGGCGGTCGACCTGTCTGACAGCATGGCCACCGAGGATATGCTGTTCCAGGGACGGCGCATCAACCGTCTTGAAACCATAAAACGTGTTGCATCACGCTTCATAGACAATCGCAAAGGCGACCGTGTCGGGCTGATCCTGTTTGGCACCCAGGCCTACCTTCAGACACCACTGACCCTGGACACAGCCACAGTGCACACTCTGCTTGATGAAGCCAGCGTCGGCATCGCCGGCCCCCAGACTGCCATTGGTGACGCTATAGGACTGGCAGTACGGCAACTGCGCAAAAGGCCTGCAGGACACAGGGTTCTTATTCTGCTCACAGATGGTGCCAACACGGCCGGCAACCTGAGCCCCCTGCAGGCCACTGAGCTGGCCGCCAGCGCCGGTGTCACCATCTACACCCTGGGCGTCGGGGCTGACACCCAGGCCTTGCCCCCCCCGGCCGGCTACCGGGGGCAGTCCAGCGCCGATCTGGATGAAGACACGCTGATCCGCATTGCAGCGCTCACCGGTGGACGTTACTTCCGCGCCCGCTCCACCCGCGACCTGACCGAGATCTACCAGACGCTGGACACCATGGAGCCGATCGAACTGGGAAAAGATATGTTGCGGCCCTCGCAACAGCTCTTTCACTGGCCCCTGGCTCTGGCTTTTTTCCTGAGTGGGCTGCTGGCGCTGCACTGTATGGCAGTACAGGCAATGCGCCCATGATTGAGCAGGGGCTTGACTTCATCGCCGCTGTGCGCGCCCTGGCAAGCGCCGCACACTGGCCATGGTCCTTTCACTTTCTGCGCCCCTGGTGGCTCCTTGCCTTGATTCCCGTGCTCTGTCTGAGCTGGATGGTGCAGAACCGGCACAGGCACGCTTGCGCCTGGCGGCAGCTGATCCCTGCCGCGCTGCTTGAACAACTAGTGGAAGACAGCGCCAACACCTGCCACGCCAGCCGGTGGGCCTGCGGCCTGCTGCTGTGCGCCGGACTGGTCACCACACTGGCCCTGGCGGGACCCAGCTGGCGGCAACAGCAGTCACCGGCAGCCAAAAATGCAACACCGCTTGTATTCATCGTCAATCTTTCCAGCAGCATGCGGGCTGATGACCTGAAACCCGATCGCATCACCTGGGTCAAGCGCACACTGACTGATTTGCTGCACAGCCGCAGAGACGGCATGGCCGCCCTGTTGGTCTATGCTGGTGACAGTCACGTTGCCGCACCACTGACAGACGATAAAGAAACACTGATCAACCTGATTCAGGTGCTGCATCCGTCCATCATGCCGCTGGCAGGTGACAGAGCCGACAAAGGGGTGGCCCATGCCATACAACTGATGGCGCAGGCGTCGGCTGTGCCAGGCTGTCTGCTGCTGGTGACAGACGCTGTCGCAGACCAGCACTATGTTGCCATCAGCCGCATGCTGAAGAACACGGGGCACAGGCTGTCGATACTCGGTGTAGGCTCTGTTGCCGGAGCTCCCGTACGTTCGGAACAGGGGCGGTTTCTGCATGACGAGACGGGGGCCATAGTGATCAGCCACCTGCAGCGGGACAGATTACGGCAGATAGCCCAGGCCCATGGCGGCCACTACCGGGACGCCACCATGAGTGATGACCAAATCGCCACTGTGATTCCTGCCATCCCTGCCGTGGCCGCCAACGCAAGAGGCCGCCCTACTCTCTCCTACTGGTACGATGAGGGAGATTGGCTTCTGCTGCTGCTTCTGCCTCTTGCCGCCATGGCCTTTCGTCAAGGCTGGATTTTACCTGTGGTACTTCTCGGTGCACTGGTGCAAAGCCCGACAAGCAGTGCCAACCTATGGCAGGACATCTGGTATACACCCGACCAGCGGGCACAGAGCTTGTTGCAAGAGGGCAAAGCTGCCGCCGCCGCTGCCCGCTTCCACAATCCTGCCTGGAAAGCCGAGGCACTTGATCGCAGCGGGAAACACGGGGAAGCGGCCTCGCTGTTTGCACAACAAGGTACATCAAACGGCAACTATAACCAGGGCAATGCCCTCGCCCGGGCCGGTGCCCTGCAAGAAGCCATACAAGCCTACGACCAGGCTCTGGCCCAGGCCCCCGGACTGAAACAGGCCCAAATAAACCGCGCCATTGTGCAACGGATGCTCAAACAGAAAGACAGGAAGGAACAGCAACAGCAACAGCAACAGCAACAGCAACAACAACAGCAACAACAGCAACAACAGCAACAACAGCAACAGCAGCAACAGCAGCAACAGCAGCAACAGCAGCAGCAACAGCAGCAGCAACAGCAACAACAGCAACAACAGCAAACCGAGCAGCCGGGGAGCCAACCTCCCCCCCCTTATGCGTCACAAGAGCACCAGCAACCCTCCGTTCCCCCCGCCCCAAATAGACGGAAAGACGGCCTTCCTCCTGCCAGCCGACATCCGCATGACCCGCAGGGAGCACAGGCCCCGCAGCGCAACAGACCACCGCCGACATCGGCCTCTGGCTCCAGTGACAGCAAGAACTCCCCACCACCACAAGGCAGCTCATCCCACACGCAGGAAGAAGCCTGGCTCCGCCGGGTACCAGACGACCCCGGTGGTCTGCTGCGCCGCAAATTCAAAAAACAACAGCAAGAGAACGCGCTGCTGCACAAGCAGCACGACCTTCTGGGGACAGGCCCATGAGCAGAAAGGCAAGTGCCTTTGGTTCCCTGCCCCTATTGCTGGTCAGCACAGTACTACGCGCCGAACTCAACGCCGAAGTCGACCGCACCTTGATCCATGAGGGCGAGACGCTGCGCTACACACTGCGCAGTGACCAGACGAACAAGCTGACTGAGCCAGACTTCTCCGCCTTCAAGGAAAAGTTTCACATTGTCCGCACCGAGAAAAGCCGCCAAATCCACATGACAAAAGGGCGCTATAACGTCTGGCTGGAGTGGGTCCTGACCTTGCGTCCGAAAACAAGCGGCTCCTTGACCATCCCCTCTGTACATCTCGACCAGCAAATCAGTAATGCCGTATCTGTCAGGGTGAGCAAGCCAGAAGACAGGTCTCTCGCGTCCCTGCCTCCGCCCGTTTTCATGCAAAGCCAATTGAAAAGAACCAGACTCTGGCAAGGGCAGGAAACCCTCCTCACCCTGCAGATACTGGCCCGCGTCCGTTTCACAGAAAATCCTGATCTGACGCCGCCGGAAGCAGAAGGCGTGGCGATCAAATTGCTCAGCAGCGACAAAAGGGAAGAGCGCATCATTCAAGGCATCCCTTACCGGGTCATGCTTGTTGAATACATGGTCACTCCCACCCGGACCGGCGAGATGACCCTTCCCGAGCAACAGCTCAGCGGCACTATTGCCGATAACGACCCCCTTGCCAGTCACAGTCTGCTACGCATGACCAGCACGCGCCCCTTTCATGTCACCTCCACGCCTGTCAGCCTGCAGGTCAAGGCCATTCCTGCGCAGTGGCCCGCCGACACCCCCTGGCTACCGGCCGAGCATCTTGCCCTGAGCGAGAGATGGAGTGCTGACCCCGACCAGATCAAGGCCGGAGAATCCATTACCCGCACCGTCACTGTGCATGTCAAGGGCGTCCACAGCTCCCAGATTGCCCCTTTGGCCCCCCTCACTCTTGCTCAGGTCAAAAGCTACAATGATCTTCCTGAAACACAAGACAAGCTCGATCCTGATGGCCAGCTGAGCGGAACAAGGCGTGAGTCCACGGCCCTGCTCTTTACAACGGCCGGGCAGTACAGGCTCCCGCAGATCACTGTCACCTGGTTCAACGTCAATACGCAGAGCCTTGAAACCTGCTCCCTTCCAGAGCGCACTCTGCAGGTGGGCGCGTCACCAGACAGCGTCCTCCCCGGCCACCAGCCGCGCCAGGAAACAGCGGCTGCCCTGGCACCGACCAGGCACGCGGCCGAAACCGGCGGCTTGCAGCTGTGGAAGTGGGGGTGCGCACTGCTGGTCACAGGCTGGCTGACAACATTGCTGCTGTGGTGGAAAGCCGGCAGACAAGGCCCGCACGCCTGGCTGCACAGCAGACGGAAGAAGCAGGACCCAGTGGCCAGACCCGCAGAAAACGAGGCTCAGGCTTTCAAGGCGGTTCTTGACGCCTGCGCCGGAACACAACCGACCAGACTGGAGCAAGCTCTCCTGCATTGGGGAAAACTGCTGACGGGGATCGAAGCCTGTTCCGCTACAGACATAGTGGAACACCTCAACATGGTGGAGCTGTCGCATGCCTGGCGGACCCTGCAGCAGGACTGTTACGGACGCCAGGAACGCGAAAAAAGTGAAGTCATATCAAATCTGAAACCCTTGTTGAAAAGAGCCCGGCAGCAGTGGCGAACACGGCAGGCGAGCGCAGCAGCGGACCGCAGCCCCCAGATGCGGCTCAACCCGCTCCCTGACTCCAGTCAACACATCAGGTGAGTTGCGATGGCCTCCAGCACTTCCAGGACACAAGAAAGCCCGGTTCAACAGCATCTGGCCGCCTTTTTTCGCGCACAGGCACCGGCGTGTTTGTGCCCGGCGCTGCCTTGAGCCGACGCCCTGCGCCCTGCATCGGATGCCTGTTGGGTCGACCGCTGTGTCCGTTGCCGTTCATCCAGCCAGCTGCCGTTGCCGCCCAAAGCTTTCTGCGCCATTGTGACGCAGCCGTCATCGTACTTGCGGCAAACGGACGTCAACGCCACAGGCCAGACGCCACAAGAGCCGCCACTGCCGCTGCACCATTGCTTCCTGCTGGTATGAACCGACCTTCTGCTGATCTCGCCACAGGTGTACTCTGCGGCACCATGGCAAGGGGCACTGGCCCTGCGCAGTGCCGACAACACAGCAGGGCTCCGGCACTGCGGAGCCGATGCCGGCTCCTTCCTTATTTTACGAACGGGCGCTCGCTTTCTTGTGTGCCTCCTGTGCAGCAAGGGCGTCCCGTGCAGCCTGCGCCTCAGGTCCTTCTCCGGCAGCCCGTTTTTCCAGCCATTCTTTCAGCTGATCCTGATCAATCCAGGCCCCATTTTTTTCAACCCGAGCCTTGTAATGCATTGAGATAGTGGTGTCATGTCGCCGCCGGTAAACAGGAAACAACTCCACAACCCCCGCTCTGAACATGGCAAGGGCAATCTCTGTTAACACCGGCTCTCCCGCTTTGCCTTTCTTCACCATCCCGAGATCCGGGTCAACGCCCAATGCCTGATCAGGCCTGTACCCAGAATAGAAGTGATTATTGTTGTACTCGTTCGCCCCGGACACACTCATTGCGAGGTCACCCGCAGCCTTGTAATCAGCCAACGCCCCTGGCAAACGAAACGAACGCAGTTTCCGAGCTCCCTGACTTCTGAGGCGGGTGATCTCAAGTTCGCGCTCCAGATTTTTACGCAGTTCGAGAGCCGTCGTATGCTGTGCCTCAGTCACTCGTGCGGCCAGAACTGTATCGCCGTAGGTTGTGAATCCACTGATCAACTGCTTCAACACACGCTCCTCATCTTTCAGGAGTGTCCTTGGTGCATTCAACACACGCTCTTCCCTGGTACGCCCTTGCTGCCTGGGAGCCCAGTCATCCCCCCTGTTTTCCAGGCGCCGCCGCACCTCTTGCAACCTGGAGAGCAGCAGTCGACCTTTCAGCGCGTCCATTGTGTAACCAAAGGTCGTGATTGCGCTTTGTAGTGCATCAGGCCTTCCGCTCCCTTCCCTGATCGCACGAAGCATTTTTTCAAGATTCTTTACCCGGCCGTCAAGGTTCTCCACCTGCAAATCGGTATTCTTCAGAGCGGCAAACAAGTCTCGCAGGCGAGGCAAACTGTTTGTCATCTCATCCGCCAGTGCCGCTGCTTGCTCCTGATTCCCGGCGCGGCCTGCTCTGGCAAGCTCCCGGCCTTTATCAATAAGCATGCCTATGCATTCAGACAACTCTCGAACACCAGGCTGGCCGTAGTAATACTTGTTCAGCACAGCCTTTTGCAGCTCCTCTCGATAGAGATCTACGTGACCGGCCTCCGACTTGATCAAGCCAACATCGATCTCGTCGCCGCAAGGCGGCGCCGCGGGAGGACTGTCATATTCCAGATTCTGCCCGGCTGTACGGCGCAGTTCCCTCACAAGAGTTTCCACCTCCCCCCTCAGCTGTCCGGAAGACGCATGGGTCGGCTCAGAGCTGTCGTTGAACAAAGAGGAGAGAGGGTTCAACAGCGGCCCCTGCGAAGTCCGCGCCACGGTCCTCTCCGACAGGGACAGGGTGCCATCCTTTCCTATGCGTACCCACAGAGACGCCGGATCAACATCCAATTGGCTGGACAATCGACGCATGGCGGCAACTTCGTGTGCAATACGCGCCTTCAAGGCCCTTTTCCTTATGTAATGCCGAAAGGCACCTATAAGGGAAGGACAAATCTTCAGCACCTTTTCGAAGGACCAGTCACTTTCAATAGTTCTCTGGTGCCTGGCCAGAACTTGCTGCGTTTCTTCCAGAGACTTCACAAGGGAGCCCAGCACATCCTGACAAGCATAAAGCTGCCCGGCTTGCTCCATTTGCTGCTGTGTTTCGAACCCGCCAATCAGCTGTTTCAGAACGCGCCGCTTCGCCAGCAACTGCTGTTCCTGGGCCAGCAGTTGGTCCTTTATCAAACTTTCTCTTTGATGATCAAGCTCCAGAGATGCCAGTCGTTGCGCCACCTGCTCGCCTTTCTGCTTCTTCAGCAGCTGGAACAGCCTCTCGTTCAGACAGTTTTTCTCTCTGGAGTAATACGTGAAAGCACATGAGTGACTGGGCCAGTAATCGAGCTCTCTTTCGCACTTGTCAAGCTCCTTCCGGAGATCCTCCAGATTGCGCGTCATGGTGTCCAATTCGGCTTTATTCTTATGGATACGAGCGGAATAAAACTCAAGCCCATTGCGGACATGGTGCAGTGCAACCCTGTGCACCTGTAACTCTTTTTCCAGATCGGCCAGCGCTGGCTTGAGATACGCCGCCCGCTTGCTGTCCAGCTCCTGTTTCCTGGACAAACACTCTTCGTAACGCAATCCCGTTGCGCGTTTCACGTCCGCCAGGGCCTTATCCAAGGCCTGTCGAGCGCCCTTATCCTTGTCAGCACTGGCGCTAAACTCCTCGACTACCCTCGTCGCTTTACGCAGGGGCTCTTGCAGACGCGCCACTTCCCGGGCCAACTCCTGCATGCCGGGCTGGTTGTCGACATGGGCTGCCAGCAGTTGATTTTCCAGGTGCCGGGCTTGTTGCACCTGAGACAGCGAACTCTGGTTCAAACTGACATCAGCGAAAGATTCAGAAGGACGCGCCTGTTCCACCTGCCGGGCTTCACGCACAGCAACTCGCCGGACGTCCCATGCGTTCAGCACCTTGGGGCGGGGCTGATCTGATGCAGCCTCAGCATCCGCCATCGCATCCCGCCCCGGCGTCTGACGAACCACCGGCTCCGGGGAGAGCATGACTTTTGAGGCTGCTTTACCCTCAGTTGCTTCAGGCACCCTGTTTGCGGGGGACTCATGGGGTAAAGCGGTATCGCTCTTCTTGACCTGCATAGACCGACCTCCTTGTTCTGGTCTCACCATGGGTGTACTCACAAGAGCCGTAACAAAGGGCGGTCACCCTCCGCAGGCTCCTTCCTTATGTTACGAACAGGCAATCGCTTTTTTCTGGGCCGCCAGTGCAGCAAGGGCGTCCCGTGCAGCCTGCGCCTCACGTCCTTGCCCGACAGCCCGTTTTTGCAGCCATTCTTTCAGCGGCTTTTGATCAATCCAGGTCCCATTTTTTTCAACCCGAGCCTCGTAATGCATTGAGACAGTGGCGTCATGTCGCCGCCGGTAAACAGGACGCAACTCCAGAACCCCCGCTCTATACATGGCAAGGGCAAACTCTGATAACACCGGCTTTCCGTCTTTGTCTTCATGCACAATCATGAGATTCTGGCCAATGCCCAATGCACGTCTATGGCTGTATCCAGAATCAAATTTGCTGCGGATCTCCTCAAGTTTGCCGTTGCTACCCGGATTTTTACGCAGCTCGTTACCCAGATCACACTGATTGTCACTCACCAGTTTGGCCCGAACTGTCTCTGTGCAGGTTTGGAAGCCACTGATCAACCGGGTCAGCACGCGGTGCTCGTCCAGCAACAGTGACCTTGGTGTATTCAGCAGACGCTCTTCCCTGGTACGCCCCTGCCATCGGGGTCCCCAGCGATCACTCATATTTTCCTGGCGCCGCCACACCTCTTGCCTCCTGGGCTCCAGCAGTCGACCTTTCAGCACATCCATTGCATCACCAAGGCCCGCGATTTTCCTTTGGAGTGCCTCGGGGTCTGTGCTCCCTTTCCTGACATCACACAGCCTTTCTTCAAGATCCTTCACCCTGTCGTCAAGCTCCTTTATCCCGAAATCAGCAACTTCCAGATCAGCAATCGCGTCTCGCAGGCGCGGCAGACTGTTTGTCATCTCATCCGCCAGTGCCACGACTTGCTCCTGTTTTTTGGCGCGGCATGCCAAGGCAAGCTGCAGGCCTTTTTTAACAAGCAAATCTATGCCTTCAGAGAAGGCCCGAACACCGGGCTGGCTGTAGCAATACTTTTCCAGCACAGCCTGTTGCAACTGCTCTTGATATCTCTGGTCACTACCGGCCTGCAACTTGATATAGCCAACATCAATCTCGTCGCCGCAGGGCGGTGCCTCGGGAGGACTGTCATGCTCCAGATTCTGCCCGGCTGTACGGCGCAGATCCTCCACAAGCGTTTCCACCGCAACCCGCTGCTGTTCGAAAGACGCATTGGCCTGCCCGGGCGTCACAGGCTCAGGACTGTCGTTGAACAAGGAAGCGCGAGGGTTCAACAGCTGCCCCTGCATGGTCCGCGCCAGGGTCCTGTCTGACAGGGACACAGCGCCGTCCTTTGCTATGCGTACCCACAAGGATGCCGGATCAACATCCAATTGCCTGGACAAGTGGCGCACGGCGTCAACTTCATGTGCTATACGCGCCTTCAATGCCCTTTTCCTTATGTACTGCACACAGGCACCAATAACGGAAGGACAAATCTTCAAGACCTTGTCGAAGGACCAGTCACTTTCAATAGTTCTCTGGTGCCTGGCCAAAACTTCCCGCGTTTCTTTCAGAGACGCCACAAGGGAGCCCAGCACCTGCTGACGCGCATCAAGCTGCCCGGCTTGCTCCATTTGCTGCTGTGTTGCGAACCCGCCAATCAGCTGCTTGAGAACGCGCTGCTTCGTGACCAACTGCTGCTCTTTGTCCAGCAGTGTGCCCGCCACCAAACTTTCCCGGCGATATTCAAACTCCGAAGCCGCCAGTCGTTGCGCCGCCCGCTCGCCTTTCTTTTCCTTCAGCAGATGGAAAAGCCGCTGGTTTTGACTGTCTTTCTGTGCGGAGTAAAAGTCGAAAAACCTTGACATAGAGGGCTGTTCAAGTGCTCTTTCGGAGGAATTGAGGTTTCTGCGAAGACGCACGAGCTTCCTGTCGATTTCATTCAATTCGGCCTTGTCCTCATAAACACGATCCAGACAAAGCTCAAGACCATGGCGGACATGTTGCAGTGCAACTGTGTGCACCTGTAACTCTTTGCGCAAATCGGCCAGCATGGGCTTGAAATACTCCGCCCTCTTGCTGTCCAACTCTTGTTTCCTGGCCAAACACTCTTCGTAACTCAACCCCGTCTCGCGGCGCAAATCCGCCTGAGCCTGCTCCCATGCCTTATGAGCGGCCTCCTGCGCGGCTTTCCCCTTATCACAACTGGCATCAAGGGCAGCGACAGCCCTCATCGCTGTGCTCAGGGGCTGTTGCAGACGCGCCACTTCCCCGGCCAACTCCTGCATGCCTGGCTGATTGTAAAAATGGGCTTCCAGACGTTGGCGTTCCCGTTGCCAGGCTTGTTGTTCTTGATGCGGTGAACGCTTGTCGGCACTGGAATCAGGAAAAGATACAGCAGGACGCGGCTGTTGCTCCCTCCAGGTTCCATGCGGGGCGACTCGCCAGACGTCCCATGCGTTCAGCACCTTGCGGCGGGGCTGATTTGACGCGCCACCCGCATCCGCCTGCGCATCCCGTTCAGGCGTCTGACGAACTGCCGGCTCGCGCGAAGGGGTGACTTTGGGGGGGGAGGCGGCGTTGCCCTCAGCACCTTCATGCGCCCTGTTGACGAGGGACTCAGGGGGTAAAGCGGTATTCCTTTTTACCTGCATAGACCGACCTCCTTGTTCTGGTCTCACCATCAGCTTGATCACCAACACCTCACGCGGGGGCAGTCAAACCCCGCAAGGGCTTGCCCATGCCTTCCGCGCATGCAGCCCCTCTTGTGCTCACGCAACGCCTGATTCGTCCAACCGCTCCGTCAGGTCTTGCTCATCCAGGGGCTGCCGGATTCATCCTGGCCTTCATAATCGACTGTGACGACACCATCGCTCTGACGTCGGTAAATGGGGATTAAATTTGTCACGCCGCCTGATAGAAGCTGGCTGACCTCGTCTGACAAAGTCGGCTGACCTGCGTCGGGTATTCTGACAACCCTTGTTTGCCAGGGCAGCTGCAGCAACTGCGCAAGAGGCTCTGCCTGGCTATTGAGGTCATGGATCTCCTGGTGCACACGACTGAGCGTACTTTTCAAGGCCGCCTGCTCCCGGCTGCGACGCAACGCCAGCAACGGGTGACGCAAACACCAGCCCCATCCCCGGCGCTCACGGCAGCTCACCTCCTGGTCAAGATGCCGTTTCGCCGCCACTTGCCTGATGAGTTTCTGGTCAAACTCACCCAGCAGCTTCGCCAGCCCTACGTGCTTGTCGCTGGAGAAACCACTGATCAACTGTTGCAGTGCACTCAGCTGATCTTGCAACAATGCCATGTATTCGTTGACTTCAGCCGCAAGAACTATCTGATTCTGCAGCCCGTCTTTCAGTGCTTTTTTACACTGCTCCAGTTGTGCTTCCATCTGGCTCAACCTGACACCCAGAACCTGACGTTTTTTGTTGTCGATCTGGTGATGCAACGCCCGAACACTGTTATGCAAAGTCTCGATGTTTCCAGTGCCTTGCCTGACATTCATCAGACTGGATTTGGCCTCAACCATAAAACGCCGTTCAACGCCAAAATGGCAAATCAGCTCGCCCAGCGCCTCCATCTGGCTTTCCATAGTCTCCAGAAATGCCGGCATCATGGCCGCCTGGTCGTGCGCATTCTGTTCCATCACCATCTGACACTGCTTCTGGATCCCGCTCACGGTATCCACTGCTCTGTACATGCCCGGGTAAACAAACTTACGCAACAAGGCGTCCTTGAGACGTTCGTTGTACTGCTGTGCACTCTCGGCACGCTCCTTGAGTTTGCGTGCAGCGTCAACATCCAGGAGAACCCTGTCCGTGAAATCCACCCCTGCATCATCCAGCTGCTCTTGCTGCTTTTTGCGCAGCTGTCGCAGCAGGGACTGGCCTTCCAGCAGATTCCCTCTCTCATCCTCTGCCTGGAATGTCATCTGTATATTCACCCCATCAAACGACCGGTACAGCGGCTTGATTTGAGAAAATCCGCACTCCTGCAAGGCCTGCGCCCTGTGTGACAGGGACAGGCTTGCGTCGTTCTCCATGCGTATCATCAGGGCTTCGGAGGGAACATTCATCTGCGCACATAGCTGCCAAAACGCATTCACTTCGCTTTCCAGATACTGCTGCAACGCCTGCTTGTTTTCCTGGACGGCTTTTGCCCTTCCTGCGTGACGGCCAAAGTCCCAAAATCCGCGCGGACAGGTCGCCAGCTCACAGTCGCTCGCTCTCAGGTCTGCGGCAAGAGCCAGCAGCGCACTCTGCTTACCGCTCAACAACGCACCCTGCTCCACCTGATATTCTGTCCTCAGCGCGCAAACTCGCTGATTCAGGATGCGCTGCTGCTCAGCCAGCTCCTCAGCCCGACGCAACAACCGGCTCTTGAGTTGCTCCCTGGTGCCTATGTCTTCCCCCAGTTGCGCTATCTCCTCGGCAAGCACTTTGTGTTCGTCTTTTATCGCCTCAAGATTGCGCTCCAGGGTTCTTCTTGATTCAGAAAACGCCTCCAACCGCAGTTGTTCCGGGTTTTCCTGCCGCTCTTCTTTGTGCTGATCCAGCTGAAGGTGAATGCGCTTCCACGCCTTATTGACCCCTACCAATTCCGTTACCAGCGGCACCAACAGTTGGCAGGATTGATCCAGATAAGCCTGCTCTTGAGGAATTTGCTGTCTGGTCTCTTGCAGCAGCGCCCCGACCCGCTCCAGCTCCGCCTCTGTACTCTGCAGTTTGCGCTTGTTGTCTGATACAGCATCGCTGGTAAAGGCTCGCCTGCCGCCACCGTACTGGTTCAGGCGCCCCCCTTCTGGCTCTGGGGAGACTGGCCGGACGACCTTGCCAGTCTTGCGGGAATCACCTCCGCCGGGCGCGCCTGGAACCGATGGCCGCAGTTGCGGATTCGTGTCCGTGTGCCTGGTCGTTTTTTGCCCGGCTCCCACCGCTTCCTGCGCGGCCGGCCCTTCCTGATCATGCACTGAGGGCCTTGAAAAACTCGCCCCGGACACTGATTCCGTTCGCTGTACACCTTGCATAGACCGACCTCCTTGTTCTGGTCTTTTTATCAACTGGCAACTTATGCCGTCACAAGGGGGGCGGCGACATGCAGCAACGCCGCCCCGACATCAACAACACCGGGGCTTTGTGCCCTCTCATCTATGCCCATGCCGTCGTGCATACACGTGTTGCCTCAGTGCGTCCTGGTCCAGGAGCACACCTGTTGCGTCCCGGCCTTCGTATGTGACTGTTACACGATTACCTGGACCACGCTGGTACAGGGGAGTCAACTCTCTGATGCCTGATTTCACCAGAACCCTTGCGCTCAAGGCTAAAACCGGTTTCCCGCTGTCAGTGTGCTCGACAATTCTTTGTCTCTGACCAATGCGCAGCCGCATGTAGCCTTCCTCCCCCAAACGATCAAGCTCCTGAATATCTCGCTGTAAGGCACGCCGGGTCTTTCTCAAGCCTGCCAGCTCCCAGAGGTGGAAAGCCGCAGATTTCAGGCGAAATGAACGCAAACTCTGGCTGCAATTGTTACGGCTGATTTTTAGTTGTTCGCCAACAGCTTCCTTGGCCTGCAGACGGGAAACCAACTCTCGCTCACTGGCACTCAACTGCAGCATGACGCGCCCCTCCTCGTCACTGGAGGTGCCATTTACCAACTGGATGAGCGCACGAAACTGGTCCTGCAACACAGCTCTGTGCTCCTTGAGTGCACGTGCAAATACGCTTTGGTTGGGCGTCAGAGCGTCCAGCACCTTTTGACTGGCCCTCAACTGGCTGTCCATATCTCTCAGCCTGTCAAACCTGCTCTCCTCACCCAGTTTGGTACTCGCTTGTTCACTCGCCATCTGTAAATTCCGGAGACTGTTCTGCAATGAGTCGGGGCGGCCTTTTCCACCTTTGTTTTCTTCCCCATTTTTGCGGCCTTTCTCATCTTTCTTGAACCGGGCCAGCTCGAATTGCACCTCATCCACAAAAAAACTGCGGACTTCCAGCGCAGCAGCCAACGTCCTCAGATGCGGCAGGCGGGATACCATGTTCGCCGCCAGCTGTTGCTGAGCGTCTGGCTGACCCGCCGCCCCCAGTCTGGCCAGGTCCTGGCTCTCTTTGAGTAGCTTGCCCACCTCGTCCGACAGCGCTTTTGCATTTTGCTGGCTGCCACTCCAGTGTCGGGACAGGGCCTCTTTCAGATCCTGCTGGTACGCCTGTCGCGTTGAGGCCTTCTTCTCAAGAGCACGCACCTGCTCGAAGGGCAGAACGCTAACACCCTCAAGCTCTCTTACCGGCCCAGCCAGCTGCATCTGCAATTTGCACTCCAGCTCGCGTAGCAGCTCTTCGCCCTCCCACGAACCCCTCCTGTCCTGCGCCTGATACGACTCCAGATGCACGTCCGAGCCATTGCGCGAGCGATAAACCGGCGTTATCTGCTTGAATCCGTACTCTCGCAGGGCCACCACTGTATCTGACAAAGAGACTTTTCCGTCTTCGCCTATCCTGACCATCAGCGCAGCAGGGGCGACCCCCAAATGCGCGGACAATTTCTGCACGCTGTCCACTTCATCCTTCAGACGCTTTTGCAGAAACTGCTTCTCCGTCCGGTACGCTTTTCTTTCTTGCCTGTGACGTACCCCTTGCAAACCATGGCGTGGACTGGCGTCGAGTGCACGATCAACAGCTTCCAGCCTGTCAAGAAGGGAAACCAGCGCGGTCTGGCTGGCACTCAATTTTTCGACTGTTTGTATCCGATAGGACTTCTCGAAACCCGTGCTCAAACGTTTCAGGACGCCTTGCTGATAACTCAGCTTGCTCTGCCTGGAGCGAAGACTCGATACCCGGTCATTCTTGCTCTTTTGTTCTGCACGCAACGCCGCCCGGTCATTGGAAAGCGCGTGGCGTAACGCTTTTATGCTGTCAATGCGCTCGTTGAGTTCATCTCGCCGTGCACGCAGCTCGCGGCGTTTATCCTCTGACTGCTCGGCGTTCAGCCGGGCATTGCACGCATCCAGTGCCGCTGCTTGCTGCTCCAATTCCTGATCCTGCTGGCCCAGTTCTCTTTCGCACTGTTCCAGCTTCAACTGCCAGGAGGAATTCTTCACATCAAGCCGCGCGGCTTCGAGCGCCTTCGCATTGTCCTGTCGCTGCTGCTCCACCTGTGCCAGTACAGGCTTCAGATGCTTCGCTTGCAGAGCAATCAGCTTTTGTTTTTTTTCGACACACTCAGAATACGTCATGCCCGTTTTCTTGCGCAGCGCCTCAAGAGCATCCCGCAGCACCGGCCCGGACGTTCTCATTTCGAATTGCCTTGCAGATTTTCCCTGGTGCTGGCAGGCGATCCAGAGCTTTTCTACTTGCCGCAGTTCAGGCTCCAGCCCAGCCACATCCTCTGCCAACTCCCGCATGCCAGGCTGGTTATAGAAATGCTTTTCCAGCAGCCTTTGCTCCTGAACCTTGTAAAAAGCCGGGTCCTCCAGAGGATCTTTGCTCCGTTGAACGCCGTCGTCAGCTCCTCCAGGACTTGCTGCCGAACAAGATTGGCGGACATCCTGCGGCCCATGCAGCGGAGAACTGCGTTCTTCTTGTGACGAGGCATCCTGAACTTGTGACGGAAAACCCGGTGCAGGGACTGGCTTATGTTGAGCGGATGGATTCAGGCCAGTCTCCACTGGCACCACGGCAATCTTTCGTCCCGCCGGCTCTTGCGCCCGAGTCGATTGATGCCCGTTGTGTACCTCTGCTTGCTGCAGAAGCTTTTTATTCTCTATTTGAGCCGCTTTTCTCTGCCGGCTCGTGACTCCAAAGATTCCTGACCGCCCCTTCGCTCCCGGGTTTGCCTGCACTTTACCCTCGCCGTCTGCAGACCTGAAAAGCTCTGCCCCCGTTATTGATCCAGCTCTTTTTACACCCGCCATAGACCGACCTCCTTGTTCTGGTCTACCTCAACTTTCCCAGCCCATCCTCAAGGACGGCTGCGGCCCTCACCAGCACCTGTCTGTCGACACCACCAGTACGGCTCCATTGCCGCCCCGCTTCCCACGAACCCCCTCATTGCCGGGCATTGTGCTCAAGCATAAAGTCTGCGCAACTATCTCCCCTATCTCCCGCCGCCGCCCGTACCTGCCGCTGCAAGGGTGCCATTTTGCTATCTTCTTGCGCGCACGCCTGTTTCTGCCCAGTCGCGCATCTCTCTCACAGCCCTCTCCCCGGCATTCTGTGCCCGTTGAGCCAATCTCTTTATCAGATCCCGCCCCTCCAGGAACTCACCATTTTCATCCTTGCCCATGTATGTGACTCTTGTGGAACCGTCGTCATAACGCCCGTAGACAGGGGTCAGTTCTGTCACACCGGTGCTCAGCAACCTGCTTGCAGTGTCCGAGATAACCAACTGATGGTCGGCATCCCTCGTGATCATTCTTGCGCGCTCGGGAATGTGCAGCACTCTGGCATATTCCCGAGCCCGGGCACTGATGTCAGTGATTTCCTCCTGCATCAAACGCTGGGTCTTTTTTAACCTTGTCTGCGCCCGATAGAGGTGCCACGCAGACCACAAGCGAAGCGAGCGCAAACTCTGACGGAACCCGTTGCGGCAGTTTTCCAATTGTTGATCGACATCCTGCTTTAGCTGAAGGCGATAACCGAGGTCCTTCTCACACTCGCCCAGCCTGTAGGCCCATCGGTAGGTTACATAGTCGGGAAACCCACTGGTCACCAGGCGAAGTCCTCTTGTCAGGTCCTGCAACAAGTCCCTGTTCTCCTTGAGCCTGCGCACAAACAAACTCTGGCCGGGCGGAAGAGCCTCCAGCCTGGCCTGAATTTTCTGCAACTGGCCGGTCACAGACTTCAGACGCTCCTTCAGGCTGTGCGTCCTCGCATCTTCAATCAGGTCACGTAAAACCAGAAGACTGTCTCGCAGGCGGCTGAGGCTTCCATCTGCCATTCTCACAGCCTCGAACCGCTCGGCAACAGTGTCCACAAAGGATCGCTCTATCCCCAGCGCGGCAGCTATTTGACACATCTCCTCGACTGGCGGCTCGGCCCGCTCCCGCGCCCACTGCACAGCTCCCGGCTCCCCGTTCTGCTTCATCCTCTTGAAGTCTGCACAGAATTGCAGCAGCCGGCTTAGCGCAACCGACAGGACATCTACACCAGGCTTTTCTTTCTCCCAAAGGTAGTTAAGATCCACCGCGATACGGGATTCGTATGCATCCGCCACCCAACCCACTTGTTTCTTGAGAGTGCGCATATGTTCAAGGGACAGAAGATTCAGGGCCTTCCAGTCTATGCCGGCCTCAGTCAGCTTCTTTTGCTCCCTGTCGCGCATCTGTTGCAGCAAAGCCTCGCCTTCCAGCAGCGCCCCCGTCTCATCCCGCGCCTGAAACTCAAGATGCACACGCACACCATCAACTGACCGACAAATCTGGGTTACCTGCTCGAACCCATATTCCCGCAAAGCCGCTGCCGTCTCTGACAAGGCTATTTTCCCGTTGCGCCCGCTTTGTACCATCAGTGCAGAAAGATCGACCTGTAACTGCCCAGCCAGCTGCCGTACAGCTGCCTCCTCTTGCGCAATTTCCTGCTGCAGTGCCTGCTGCTCCAACAGCCGCGCTTCGTTTTCCCCATGGTGACGCCCGCCTGCCCGGCTTTCGTCCTCACTGGCAGCCAGCGCAGGCTCTACCACCTCCAGCTGTTGTACCAGATCAACCAGCAAGCTCAGCTTGTTCTCCAGCAGCCTGGCCTGCTGCGCTTGCTCGTCCGTATTGAACCCCCTGACCAGACCCTCAAGGATCCGCTGCTGATGCGTCAGCTTTTCCTTCCTCTCCAAAAGGTAGCGCTCGCGCTCAGTACCAGCCCGTTCGGCACGCTTGAGCGTCTCCATCTGACGAAAAAGCGCAACACGCTCGCTCCGTATATGTGCGATGCTCTCATTCAGCTCTTGTTCCCGCTCTCGCAGCCCTTTCTTCCCGGACTCTGATCTCTCCTGCGCCAGCTTGTCCCTGCACCTGTCCCTGTCCAGATCTGTGTGCTGCAGCGCCTTGTCCAGTCGCTCCAGTTTTGTCTTGCTCTGCTGCAAAAGACCCGAAACTTTGCGCGCATCAAGCTGCACCTTCTCAAGCTCCTGCTCATGCTTGCGTAACTGGCACTCCACTCGCGCCGCAGCAGGCTTCATATGTTGCACCCTCCGGGCAACAAACTGTTCTTCTATCTCGACACACTGACTGTGCTTCAGGCCCGTTGCCTCTTCCAGCGCATAGAAGGCTTCATTCAGTTCTCGCGTTGTTGCAGAGTTTTCATCAGACTGCCAGGCAGCGGTTTTCATATCCAGGTTCCGCAAACAAGGTGCCTGCCTGGCGACGGCCTGCGCCAGCTCCTGTACACCCGACTGGCCATAGAAGTACCTCGCCAGCAGTTTCTCGCGCTGATAATTATAAAAATCAGGCTGATCCAGCGCGTCCTTGTACTTCCAGACAGGTTGATCACCTTTTCTGCGGGGGCCCGGCACATCAGACTGGCCGGCGCAGACCTGCTCTTGCGCGTGAGCGCCGGGCACTTTTTGTGAGGCAGTGTCTGAAACAGATGTGCTCTTGTGTTGAACCGGTTGGCCCAGACCCTTACTGGCTTCAACTTCAGCCACTTGCCGCCGCTCCCCGCCCTCAACCTGAACGGCTGGACAACCACTTCCGCCTTGAACCTGTGGCAACAGCTTGCAGCTTCCTGTCCTGGCCGCTTGCCTCTGGTCTCTTGTTCTTCCCCGGATTCTTGACCTTCTTTTCGCTTTGCGCGCTGTCCGTGATTTTTTTCCGCCCCCGACGGGCCTCAAAGCCCCATTCCCCGGAACCAATCCCGCTCGTTGCATATCTTGCATAGACCAACCTCCCTGTTCTGGTCTACATCAACTTTCCCAGCCCATCCTCAAGGACGGCTGCGGCCCGCACCAGCACCTGTCTGTCGACACCACCAGTACGGCTCCATTGCCGCCCTGCTTCCCACAAACCCCCTCATGGCAGGGCATTGTGCTCAAGCATAGCGTCTGCACAACTATCTCCCGTCTCTCCTGCCGCCCGTACCTGCCGCTGCCATGGTGCCGTTTTGCTGTCTTCTTGCGCGCACGCCTGTTTCTGCCCAGTCGCGCATCTCTCTCACAGCCCTCTCCCCGGCATTCTTTGCCTGTTGAGACAATCTCTTTGTCAGCTCCCACCCATCCAGTAACTTACCTGTTTCATCCCTGGCCGTGTATGTGACTTTTGTGGAACCGTTGTCATAACGCCCGTAGACAGGGGTGAGTTCTGTCACACCGGAGCGCAGCAACCTCTGTGCAGTGTCCGAGATAACCAACTGATTCTCGGCATCCCTCGTGACCACTCTTGCGCGCTCGGGAATATTCAGCAGTCTGGCTAAATTCATCGCTTCGGTGTTGCTTTCATTGATTTCCTCCTGCATGGAGCGCTGGGTCTCTTGTAACCTTGCCAGCGCCCGATCGAGGTGCCACGCAGACCACAAGCGAAGCGAGCGCAAACTCTGACGGCGCCCGTTGCGGCAGCTTTCCACTTGTTGATCGACACCCTGCTTTAGCTGAAGGCGATAAACGAGGTCCTTCTCACACTCGCCCAGTGCACCTGCCCTTTGGTGGTCCTTGAAGCTGGAAAACCCACTGCTCACCTGGCAAATCGCTTTTCCCAGCTCCTGCAACAAGACTCTGTGCTCCTTGAGCCTGCGCACAAACAGACTCTGGCCGGGCGCAAAAGCCGCCAGTGCGGCTTTACTTTGCCGCAACTGGCCGGTCAGGCGCCCCAGACGCTCCTCCATGCTGAGATTCCTCGCACCTTCAGCCTGGTCACGTAAAACCAGAAGACTGTCCCGCAGGCGAGTGACGCTTCCACCTGCCAATGTCACATCATCGAACCGCGATGCAACAGTATCTACAAAGGCACTCTTTATCCCCAGCGCGGCAGCTGTCTGGCGCATCTCATCGACTGGAAGATTTATCTGCTCCCGCGCCCGCTGCATAGCTCCCGGCTCCTTGTCCTGCTTCATCCTCCTCAAGTCTGCACAGGATGCCAGCAGCCCGTTGACAGCGGCCGACAGGGAATCTACGCCAGGCTTTTCTTTCGCCCAAAGTTCTTTCAGAGCCACCTTGAGACGGGAGTTGTATTCATCTGGATCAGAGCCCACTGTCTCCTTGAGAGTGCGCATCTCTTCAAAGGACAGAAGATCCAGGGCCATCCAATCTATGCCTGCCTCCGCCAGCCTGGCTTCCTCCCTGTCGTGCATCCGTTGCAGCAGGACATTTCCCTCCAGCAGCTCGCCCGTCTTGTCTCTCGCCTGATATTGCAGATGGGCATCCTGACCGTTAACCGAATGATAAACCGGTACAACCTGGTAAAATCCGTATTCCCGCAGGGCGACTGCTGTGTCAGACAAGGACACTTTCCCATCTTCGCCCCTGCGCACCATCAAGGCCGAGGGAGCCAGCTCCAACCGCCTGGACAAGCTGTCCACAGCGGCTCCTGCCTGCACCAGTCTCTGTTGCAGCTCCTTTTTCTTCTGCTGGCACTCTTTTCTTTCTTTCCTGTCACACTTTCGCGTCGAATGACCGCCTGAAAGGGAAGCCAGTCTGCGGTCAACCGCCTCCAGTCTTTCCGAAAGCTCAACCATTGCTGTCTGGCTGGCACTCAACTTCTCGACAAGGCACACCCGCGTGTGCCGTCTGAATCCCGTCGTCAAGCACCTCAGGACATTGCGCTGATACATCAGTTTCTGTCGCTTCTTCAAAAGGCGGGATACAGACTCCGTCACCTCCTTTTTGGCACTGTGCAAAGGCGCCATCTCCTCGAACAGCTTTTCGCGTATCGCACTGATGTTGGCGATATTGCGATTCAAGGCTCTTTCCCGTGCGCGAAGCTCTTTCGCTTGAGGCTCTGGCGGCTGCTGCGCCAACTGCGTTTTACACGCATCCAGGTCCCAGCACGCACTCTCCGATGCCTGGTCCCATTGATCCAGCTCTGTCGTATGCTGCGTCCACAAACGCGAGAGGTTTCTCACGTCAAGTCGTGCTTCCTTGATCTCCCCTGCGTTCTCCCGCAAGAGGCGCCCCACACTCACCAGTACTGGCCTCATATACTGCGCCTTCAGGTCAGCCCACTTTTGTCGCTGACTGACACACTCCGAATAACTCAAACCTGTTTTTTCTTTCAGCGTCTCGTAAGCCTGTTGCAGAACAGCTCTGCTCACAGGAGGCTTCGCGCCATTCAGAGAAGCTTTGAGCTCCTCCACTTGCCGCAGGTGAGGCTCCGCCCTGGCCACATTCTTTGCCAGCGTTCTCATGCCTGGCTGGCTGTAAACAGCCTTCTGCAGCAGCTTGTCTTTCTGCTGTTTGTAAAAGTCAGGTTGATCCAGAAGCTCGGCAAGCCACTGGGCAGGAGTGTTGAGTCTTTTGTGAACGCCAGGCGCATCAGAACGCGGTCTGGCAGCTGCCGGCCCCATCGCCTGAAGGCCGAATTCCTCCGCTAACGCATCGCGCTCGATAGCGGCTGATTTCTTCTGGACAACTGGCCTCTGTTGAGCGTCGCGCCTCTGTTGAGCGTCGCGCCTCAGACTGACCCCGGATCGCACTTTCGCCACCTTGCGACCAGGCCTGGCTGCTGCTTGAGCGGCAGCAGGCTCCCGCCCGGTCCGACCCTGTTTCAACAGCCCGTTATCGTCTGTGCGGGCTGCCTGCCTTTGACCTCTTTTGACTCCGGTGACTCCCGGCCTCCCCCGCCTTCTTGATGTTCCCTGCCCTTTTCTTCTACCTCTGCCGGATTTCAAAGTTCCACTTCCCGAAACCCATGTAGCTGGCACAATCCTTGGCATGAACCTACCTCCGTGTTCTGGTCCTGTCCTCAATGAGCTTGTGCACCTTTCACATCAGAAGTGCACAATTTTGTTCGCCACCCTCGGCTTATGAGCCTTATAGAGTCATACCTCCTCGCCCAACGACTGCCCCTTCTGATCCTGGCCTGCGTAGATCAGCCCGACAAAACCGCCTGCATGGCACCGGTAAACGGGGGTGAGCTCTTTTACGCCAGACTGCTGAAGCTGCGCTGTTCAACCCGACTGCACGCCTGTCAGCAGCAAGACGGATCATTCTCAAATCCCGGGAAAGGCCCAGCATCTGGACAAGAGTCTTTGACCGGCCATCCAGTTCAGTGATGCGCTTGTGCAACAACTTCTGGCTCCTTTGGTAGACCATGATGCTCCAATGCTGACGAACTGCCTCCACCGGACAAAACAAGCGCACACTCTCGCGAAAGTCTTTTCGACTCTGCAACAAAGCCTCATTGACAACGCGTCTGGCATCCACACAGGAAGCCAGCTCCTTATCACACTCGGGCAGATCCAGTGCCGCTTGTACCTGGTTGAGCATGAGTTGAAACGGCCCCGATTCGTTGCATCCCCTGCATGGATTGGCCTCCCAGCCATCAACACCACCGACTTCTTTGTCAGAAAAATCCGGGGACGACTCCAGCAGCAGACACAAACGGTGCAATGCTCTACCCGCAGACGAGCAACCTGGACCGGCACCTATCCCCTGCTCTTCACTCTGGCAAAGAGGCAGCCAAAGGCCAGAGGCGGGGCAAGCATTGACAGAAAAGTCGCCCGACCGCGAACAAAGGCACCGCACACGGCAGAACACAGACAGCATAATGACGCCATTCAGGCGCTCACGGCTTTACGCTCTTCCGCTGCGACCACTGCAGCGGCCCAGTCTTGAGTGCCTGGCATCAGAAACCAGCTCGGGCCTGTCCCATTTTTCGCCCGCATCCATTAGACTGCACCCCTCTTCCAGCCTTCAGGTCTGCCAGACGGTAGACCTGCAACCCGTACACGAGCCCGATTCATGGCCAAAGCACCCGCCCGAAAACCCGCCAGGGGTTTTGAAGAAACGCTCTGGGATACCGCCAACAAGCTGCGTGGCAGCGTGGAATCCTCCGAGTACAAGCACATCGTCCTGAGCCTGATCTTCCTGAAGTTCACCTCTGACAAGTTCGAGAGCCAAAAGAGCAGGATCGAGAACGAATACGGTGCGGACTTTGTCGATATGGTGGATTTCTACACCAAGGACAACGTGTTCTATCTGCCAGAAATCTCCCGCTGGTCCTATGTGCTTCAGCACGCCAAGCAGAACGATATAGCGCTGAAAATTGATTCCGCCCTGCACGCTATCGAGAAAAACAACAGCCAGCTGGCCGGTGCCCTGCCGGACAACTACTTTTCCCGGCTGGGGCTCGACGGCAGCAAGCTGGCAGCGCTGATCGACACCATCAACAACATTGATACCATTGCCAACCAATGCCATATGAGCGAGCAGGATCTGGTGGGGCGGGTCTATGAGTACTTCCTGGGCAAGTTTGCGGCGAGTGAAGGCAAAGGCGGTGGCGAGTTCTATACCCCCAAGTGCGTGGTGACGCTGATCGCCGGGATGATTGAACCCTACAAGGGCAAAATCTATGATCCCTGCTGCGGTTCCGGCGGTATGTTTGTGCAGTCGATCAAGTTTGTGGACAGCCACAAGGGGAACCGCAAGGATATTTCGATCTACGGCCAGGAATACACCAGCACCACCTACAAGCTGGCCAAGATGAACCTGGCCGTGCGCAGCATCGCCGCCAACTTTGGCGACCTGGCCGGAGATACCTTCTTCAAGGATCAACACCCCGATCTCAAGGCCGATTTCATCATGGCCAACCCGCCATTCAACCAGAAGCAGTGGCGGCAGGAGAACGAGCTGACCGATGATCCACGCTGGGCCGGGTATGAAACACCGCCCACCGGCAATGCCAACTATGCCTGGATCCTGCATATGATCAGCAAGCTGTCCGCCGTCGGTACCGCCGGGTTTGTACTGGCCAATGGTTCCATGAGCTCCAATACCAGTGGTGAGGGCAGTATCCGCCAGAAGATTGTCGAGAATGATCTGGTGGACTGCATGATCGCCCTGCCGGGCCAGCTGTTCTACACCACCCAGATACCGGTGTGCCTGTGGTTCCTGACCAAAAACAAGCGTGGCAACGCCGAGCAAGGTACGAAAGATAGAGAAGGCGAAACTCTGTTTATCGATGCCCGCAATATGGGCACCATGATCAACCGCACCACCAAAGAACTGACCACTGCCGATATCGCCGAGATTGCCCGTACCTTTCACGCCTTCCGTGGCCAGTCAGATGCCGGGATTTATGAAGACAAGCCCGGGTTCTGTAAGGTCGCGACCATCGAGGAGATGGCCGCCAACGACTATGTGTTGACGCCGGGCCGTTACGTAGGCGCTGCCGAACTGGAAGACGATGGCGTTCCGTTTGAAGTGAAAATGCAGGAGCTGAGCCAGATCCTTTATAAGCAGATGGCAGAAGCGGAGAAGCTGGATGCGGTGATTCGTAAGAATCTGGAGGTGCTGGGTTATGGTGAGTGATTTGGCATTCGCGAACTGTCCTAATGAATGGGAAATGACAACTCTGGGTCAACTCGTTGATACCGGCGGCGGTTCCGTACAAACTGGACCTTTTGGAAGTCAACTGCATGCGTCAGATTATGTCGAGGCTGGCATTCCTTCTGTAATGCCTAAAAATATTGCGATTGAAGGAATTGCTGAAGAAGAGATTGCACGTATCACTCCTGAAGATGCCAGGCGTTTAGCAAAATATCTTTTAGCTGAAGGCGATATTATTTACAGCCGCAGAGGTGATGTTGAGAAATCTGCATTAGTAAAACCAGAAGAGGCTGGTTGGCTATGCGGCACTGGCTGCCTACGAGTCAGACTTGGAAAAAATCCCAAAGTTACCCCTGAATTTCTCCATGCTTATCTCTCCACACCGACCATTCGTGAATGGGTTTCTCGTAATGCGATTGGAGCAACCATGCCAAACTTGAATACATCAATACTTCGAGATGTACCGGTATTGGTTCCAGAATCCAAGGATATTAAGTACATAGCCTCCACTTGGGATGCCTTTAACGACAAAATCCAACTCAACCGCCAAACCAACCAAACTCTCGAAAGCATGGCTCAGGCTCTGTTCAAAAGCTGGTTTGTGGATTTTGATCCGGTGATTGATAACGCACTGGCTGCGGGTAATGATATCCCCCCTGAGCTGGCAGCTCGGGCAGAAGGTAGAAAGTCTCTGCAAATACGCGCCGAGCAAC
>MKWU01001604.1_pt1 | contig 38016 bp, 31 predicted proteins | sample 809101 | NCBI WGS metagenome assembly MKWU01 (sample SAMN05860141, study PRJNA318959) | sponge metagenome | host: Aplysina aerophoba | place: Slovenia: Piran, Adriatic Sea, Gulf of Piran | collected 2013-05-07
CATCCGGACGTATGCCGGCCCGCGGAGTCCGGAGCGGTCGGTGTCGACCGCAACGTGGGGCAGGCCACGGACAGCACCGGAGCCGTGCACGAAATTCCCGACTCTTCCGTTGAAGACGCCAAGATCAGGCGGTACCAGCGCAGGATGGCCCGGCAGCAGAAGGGCTCCAACCGGAGACGCGGGACCGGCGGCAAACTCCGCAAACTGCATCGCAAGCGCGCCCGTCGGCGGGACACGGCCACACATCAAATCAGCCGCAAGGTGGCGGACACCGCCCACACGGTCGTTATGGAAGACCTGAACACGAAGGGCATGACGAAGAGTGCGAAGGGCACGGTCGAGGATCCCGGCCGGAACGTGAAGCAGAAGTCCGGCCTCAACCGTGCCATCCTGGCGTCCGGCTGGGGACAGCTGGAGCGCAAGCTCGACATAACGGTCCCTGCCCCGCAGATCCGGGCAGAGCCGGTAGTAGGAGGTGGACCGCCGGACTGGATCTGGAGGAACTCACCGCATCCGGGCTGGCGAGGGTTGCGGCGAACCGGTGCATCTGGAAGGCTATTTCAGGGTGTCTTTTCAGGATGTGCCGAAGACGTTCGTCGGTGAGCCGGACTTCGTTTCCGCGCTCATCGGTGAAACGCCGCATGCCGTTTTCCCTCCCCGGCTACTGTACCGGAAAGTATACCGCTTTGCGGTATGGAGCTGCAGTGACCTGCCGTGTATGCTGGCATTGTTTTTTGACGTTGTCCGTCCCACCACCGGCGTAATGTTGCTCACCATCTCCACCACACATCGGCCTGCGACCGATCTTGGATTCCTGGTACACAAGAACCCCGGCCGATTTCAGTCGTTCAAACTCCCGTTTGGGCGGGCCGATGTCTTCTATCCCGAGGCGGAAGGCCACCGTTGCACGGTGGCACTGCTGCTGAACATCGATCCGGTGGGGCTTGTGCGCCCGAAGCCCGGTGCACCCAAGGCCGGTGGCTGGCTGGAGCAGTATGTCAACGATCGTCCCTACGTGGCGTCATCGCACTTGAGCGTGGCGATCGCCAAGGTGTTCGGCAGCGCGCTCGCGGGCAACAGCAGGGACCGGCCGGATTTGGCGGAACGGGCCTTTCCCTTGGAAGCCCGGATCCCTGTCGTGCCCTCGCGGGAAGGCGCGGACCTCATTGGGAACCTGTTCGAACCCCTTGGCTATGCCGTAGGGATTGAGGGCCACCCGCTGGACGAGCGCTTTCCCGAGTGGGGCCCCAGCCCGTATTTCAGCGTGTGCCTCGCGGCGACGACCCGGCTCCGGGACCTGCTTGCCCACCTGTACGTGCTGTTGCCCGTCCTGGACGACCACAAGCACTACTGGGTCGGCGACGATGAGGTGGCCAAGTTGCTGCGCTTTGGCGAGGGTTGGCTGGACAGCCATCCGTTGCGGGATCTCATATCGCGCCGCTACCTGAAGCATCAGCGCGGCCTTGTGGACCAGGCGCTGGTCCAACTGCTGGATGCCGGGCCGACGGACCCTGGCGCCACCGCCACACGGCACGAACAGGCAGAGAAGCAGCTTGAAACCCCGCTTCGATTGAGTGAGCAGCGTATTCAGGCAGTGTTGGACACGCTCCGCAGCCTTGGGGCTGCCAAGGTGCTTGACCTCGGTTGTGGCGAAGGCAGATTGATTCATGCCCTCCTCGGTGAGCCTTCGGTACGTTCAATCACCGGCATTGACGTGTCGCTCCGGGTATTGGCCACAGCGCGCCGGCGTTTGCGCCTCGATGATCTGCCCACCCAACAGCGGGAGCGTGTCACCCTTCTGCACGGGTCCCTTGTCTATACGGACAGCCGACTTTCAGGCCACGACGCCGCCATCGCCATGGAGGTGATTGAGCACATCGATGCCCCGCGGCTTGACGCCTTCGAGGAGGCCGTGTTCGGGACCGCGCAACCCAATGCCGTCCTCGTCACAACCCCCAACGCGGAGTACAACGCGGTGTTCGACAAGCTGTCCGCCGGAGCCTTCAGGCACGGGGACCACCGGTTTGAATGGACGCGGGAGCAATTCCGGGACTGGTCGAGGCGGGTTGCCCACCGCCGCCAGTACGATGTGCGTTTCCAGGACATCGGTCCTGTCCACCCCGACCATGGGGCACCGACCCAGATGGGGGTCTTTACGCAATGAAGATCGCCATTCCCGAATTGTGTCTGGTGGTTCTCATCGGCCCCACGGGTTCGGGGAAGTCCACCTTTGCCGCCCGCCACTTCAAGTCCACGGAAGTGGTGTCCTCGGACGCCTGCCGGGCGATGGTGGCCGATGACGACACCGACCAGTCCGCAACGCCCGACGCCTTTGCCCTGCTCAACTTCATCGCGGCCACGCGCCTGCGGGCCGGCCGCCTCACCGTCATTGACGCCACCAGTGTGCAGCCGCGGGCGCGCAAGCCTCTGGTGGGACTCGCCCGGGAGCACGACTGCCTGTCGGTGGCCATCGTCCTGAACATGCCCGAGGCCCTGTGCCTGGCCCGCAACAAGGATCGTCCGGAGCGCTCGTTTGGCCCCCACGTGGTGCGCAATCAGGCCTCGCAGCTCAAACGATCACTGCGCAGGTTGAAACGCGAGGGCTTCCGGTATGTGTTTGTGCTCAACTCTCCCGAAGAGATTGAAGAGGCATTCGTTGAGCGGATGCCTATGTGGGTCAACTTGCGCAACGAGCATGGGCCGTTCGACATCATCGGTGACGTTCACGGATGTTTCGATGAACTTGCCATCCTCCTGAAACGTCTTGGATACAGGTTGGAGACCCGTGCCGACGACATCGGGGGAACCGGTTTTTCCGTCACCCATCCGCAGGGGCGCAAGGCCGTATTCGTTGGCGATCTCGTGGATCGGGGTCCGACCGTTGCCAAGGTACTCGAGCTGGTGATGTCCATGACCGCGGACGGCACCGCGTTTTGCGTGGCGGGCAATCACGAAGCCAAGCTTGTTCGCAAACTCCAGGGCAGGAAGGTGCAGATCGCCCATGGACTGGCGGAATCACTCGCCCAGTTGGAAATGGAGCCCCCGGAGTTTCAACAACGGGCGGCTGCGTTCCTGGATGGACTGATCAGCCACTATGTGTTCGATGACGGGAACCTGGTGGTGGCCCACGCGGGGCTGAAGGCAGAGTACCAGGGCCGTGCATCGGCCCGTGTCCGGGACTTCTGCCTGTATGGCGAGACCACCGGGGAAACGGACGAATTCGGTCTCCCGGTACGCGCCGACTGGGCGACCGGCTATCGCGGGCAGGCGATGGTGGTCTACGGCCATACCCCGGTCGTGGAGCCCGTTTGGCTCAACCGCACGATCAACATCGATACGGGCTGTGTCTTTGGCGGCAGGTTGACCGCACTCCGGTATCCCGAAAAGGAGCTTGTGTCGGTTCCGGCGGCGCAGGTCTATTGTGAACCGGTGAGACCGGTGGCCGAGGATGTTCAGCCGGAGGTTCCCGTTGTGTCGGCCGGGACCCGCGCGGCGAACGTCCTTGACATTGGCGACGTAATCGGGAAGCGCATCGTTGCGACCCGGCTCCGCGGCAATATCACAGTGCGGGAAGAAAACGCAGCGGCGGCGCTTGAGGTTGTGAGCCGTTTTGCCCTGGACCCCCGCTGGCTGGTGTATCTCCCGCCGACCATTTCCCCGTGCGAGACCTCCGCGCTCCCTGGCATACTCGAACATCCAACCGAAGTGTTTGCCCACTTCCGCAACAACGGCGTGTCCGAGGTGGTCTGTCAAGAGAAACACATGGGTTCACGGGCCGTGGTCGTGGTTGGGCAGGACGCCGCAGCCATCGAACGGCGCTTTGGCATCGCGGGTGAAGGCATCGGTGCCTGCTACACGCGTACCGGACGGAGGTTCTTTGAAGACCGCACCCTTGAGGTGCAATTCCTGGAACGTGTCCGCAAGGGCATTGCGGACGCCGGTCTTTGGGCTGAACTGGAGACCGATTGGATCGTGCTGGACAGTGAAATCATGCCGTGGTCCCTCAAGGCGCAGGAACTGCTCCGCGAACAATATGCCGCGGTGGGCGCGGCTGGGCGGACCAGCCTCACGGCCGCCGAATCCCTCCTCAGGCAAACGGCAGCGCGCGGCATTGATACTGGTGATGCCTTGACCAGAGTTGCAGAGCGGCTGAACCTCACGCAACTCTACAGCGACTCCTACGCCCGGTACTGCTGGCCGGTGACATCGCTCACCGATATCCAATTGGCACCGTTCCACCTGCTGGCGAGCGAGGGCCAAGTGCATGCCGGGAAGGACCACCTGTGGCATATGGGTGTGGCCGGACGCCTGCACACAGCCGATCCGGCACTGTTCCGGAATACCGACTACAAGGTTGTGCGGTTGAATTCCGAGGATGAGATTGAGGCCACAGGCTGGTGGGAGGAACTAACGGGTCAGGGCGGGGAAGGCATGGTCGCCAAGCCCATGACCTTTGTGGCGAAGGGCAAGCGCGGCTTGGTGCAACCGGCCATGAAGTGCAGGGGTGCCGAATACCTGCGCATTATCTACGGACCGGAGTACACCCTGTCGGAGAACATGGATCGCCTGCGCAACAGAAGCACTTCCACGAAGCGGTCACTCGCCCTGCGGGAATTTGCACTGGGCCTGGAGGGCCTGCAGCGTTTTGTGGAGCGAGAGCCTCTTCACCGGGTACACGAGTGCGCGTTCGCGGTACTCGCGCTCGAGAGCGAGCCGGTTGATCCAAGGTTGTGAGTATGTTCCCACTCGAGCAACGCTTGGCATTCCCGCGCGTGAAGGGACCTGTCCGTCTGCTGCAGGCCATGGTGGATGCCATCGGATGCAGAAAGTTGAGTGTTCCCGTCCCGTCTTCAGTCACCGAGCCAAGCGTGCCCGCGGTTTGAACTGTTCGAACCAGTCTCAAGCTGATTGGCTCCGATGGGGGGCCGGGTTCTGCGGGCAGCGAGCCAGCTCTTGCCAGCAGTTCGGTCGATGCGCCACTAAGGCCAGCCGCCCTGTTGGCACCTCCTCGAACTAGCCGGCAACAAGCGCCTGGTCCTGCAGGTTGCGTCAAGATGCGGGGGGATGTGCCGTTGCGTGACCAGAGATGACTACTGCTACGGGGATAGGCCTTGGGCGGACTGGGCTCGAACCAACATCATCAACGAAACTGAATCAATAGCAATGTCGGAGACCTCATGAGCAAGCTTGAGAGAATAAGGAAACTCGGTCGTCGAACCGGTTCAGGTACGCATCAGCCCGAGCACGCTGAGGAGGAAGCGGACAGCGTGGACAGTCAGACAATCGGACATGGCAACTGTGACTTGCCCGAGACGGACGAACTTGAGGCCAACACCGCTGAACGACCAAAGGCCGGCCCCGACAAGATTAGGGATACCGTTGGGTCATTCAGTCGCAAGGCCGCCAGCACAGTGGCCGAGGCTACGGCTGCCGCGGCGGAAAGAGTGCAAGACGCGAATAGCAAGGCTGTGTCCGCTACGGATTCGTTGAGCCAAGGTGCGCGACGAAGAACAGAGGGCGCGACGGCGGCGGCCCAACGACTGAGGGATGGAACTACACGTGGGTTGGGGGCAACCGCCTCGGTTGCAGGCCAGTTGATGGCCGGCACACAGACCCTCTTGGCAAGTAACCTTTCCACGGACCTCAACTACCTTCTCCAAGCGATCGTCAAGGGAAGCGCCACGATCTATGACAAGGCCATGGATGCGAATTACCTTGATCCATTGCTGAGGTCCGACTTGGGAGGCAGTTACCACCGGCTATTCGACGGCGGTCACACACTTGGCGGTGCGATAAGGGCCGCGCGCGATGCTTCTCCAGACGACACCGTCATTCAGGAAACCTTGGGGGCAATTCAAGGTTTGCTGCGGGATGGCACCACCCCCAGGGGATTGCCTCTGGCAAATTGGGACAAAAGCACCTTCGACAGCGTAGCGGGATCGCTGGAGTCGACATTCGGCATACCCAAGATTTGGTTCTACGATCTGAACACCTATGATGCCGCCGAGTTGCTCGGCGGAACCGTGGGTGCCATCGCGTTGATCTTCGGTTGGAATCGCGCCGACACCGAGACTTTTGCCAAACTGGTTGGCAGCATGGGATTGTCGGCTGTAATGAGCGCGAACCCCCTTTTGTTGGTAGTTACCGTCGTCGCACTCGCAAGATCAGTCCACAAGGCGCGCCAGACAGGCGAGTACGCTGAATTCGTGGATGGTCAACTGAAGGGTGGTATCAGTGCAGGAGCAACTCTGTCGGCAGTTGCACTCGTTGGGATTGCCGGAGGACCTGCAGGTTTGGCACTACTTGTCGGTGTTACCACAGCGGTCCTGGTAAATTTGACCACTGATAATCTCAGCCTTGTGGCAATGAGTCGGATTTTGGCTAAACCCGCGGTTGCCGCGGCAAAAGAAGCTTGGGCAACGGCCGAGCGGCAGGCTGGTGGGCTTGTTGATTCGTTGCCGGTTGTTCATACACGGATGTGACTTGGCGGGCCAACCGCAATCACCGCCGGTTGGCCACGCGGCGGTCGTAAGCCCTCCCATCCGATATAAGTAGAACAGAGAACAGCCTAAGGCTGACCTGTCCGCCGCCAGTTCCGGCCCTCGGCAGATAGGGTGAATGCGCTGCTCAGTGCCCGCATCTATCCAATCAATTCGGCGATGGCGGAATCAATGGATCTCCATCTCGTCCCGATGCTCCCGGCACCGGGGCGGTCCCCTAACCTGAACCGCGGCACCATCGACTTCAGGCAGCCAAGGCCAGATTCTCGGGCTCGTTCTCCAACCGGGTGAGCCAATAGCTGAGATCGAAGGTGTGGTTGCCGGTCAGGAATCGCCAGAACTTGACCCGGTTCACAATCTCCAGGCGGCCCACAGGGTACTCGTACCACGGCTCGGGCCGGGAGAGGATGGAGTAGATGTTCTCGTCCGTCCGGTTCCTGGCTTCCAGGTTGGTCACCGGATCGGCCTGCATCTGGTCGTCCAGATCACCGGTGTTCCAAAGCCGGTGCTGGCGCACCCGGGGGTTCAGCCGGATCTTGAACATGTAGCGGACCCGGTCCGTCTGGTTGCGGCGTCCGCAATGCCAAATCCCGTGGTGGAGGGCCAGCACGGTACCTGCCTCGCACACCATGGGAATCTGTCCCACGAAGTTCTGGTAGCGGGCAATGTCCGATTCGTTGATGCGGCGGAACTGGCTGCCCGGCAGCAGGAGGGTGCCGCCCATTTCCAGCGGTGTGTCGTGGGGGAAGTACATCAACTGGATGTCGAAGTGCATCCGGGTGTCGATGATGGCGTCTCCGTGCAGGCCCTGGGCCCGGCCCTCGTTGGGCTGGCGGATGTGGACGGCGTGGTGATCGAACAACGGATCCGGACCGACCAGGCTTTGGACAATGCCCTGGATGGCCGGCAGGTGCATCAGATCGTCCAACGGCGATCCGGGTGCATAGACCTCGGACAACGGCAGACCCGCGGCCGGACGCGCAACCGGTCCGGCGTCGAAGGCGTCCATGACGCGTTGGTTGAGGTCGTCGGGCACCAGCTTGTCGAAGCGCAGGAAGCCGCGTGCGGCAAACGACGCCATCTGGTTTGTGGTCAGCAACAGTTCGGGGCTCACGGTCGCGGTCGTCATGCTTCCACCTCCACAATCTTCTCGAAAACATACTCGAACTTGAAGAAGGACGTCGTGTATTCCAGATCCTTGTCCGGGGGGATCAACTGGGGCATCTGGATTACGCGCCAGCCGTCCTGCATCGCCGCCAGGCCCGTGGGGTACGGCGGCGTTTCGCTGTCTCCGGTGGTGGGGTAGGTTTGGCCGGTCCCGTCATAGATGGTCCACCCCCTGACATCGCTGTCCAGGGCGGAGTTGGACAGGTAGAGAATCATGATGACTTGACGCTGGCCGGACATACGCGATTAACCCTGGGGGTACGCAGACGGAAGGCAGGATGCCCCTAAGCATAGGCCAACGCGCGATGTACCGGCGAACGGATGCAGTCCATGCTGGCCATGTCCGGCATCTTGCGGAACAGGAGGCTATCGGTGATGTTCCGCTCTCGGCGGCGCCCATGTACTTGTGGGCGACCAGGCAGCCGTTGCACTCGGTGTAGTTGACCAGTACCCGCAGATGGACAGCCACGGAGAGTCCCACGTCTTGGTGTTCGCCGGAAACTTGGGTGTACAGGACCGTCGGGAGCCGGGGCGGAATGGAGCTTTCATGCTTCGCGCCTGTCGGATGTCAACTTGCTTCCATCCGCACCCAGGCAATCCCGTCGACGTATCCGAAGTGGTTGTCTGCCGAAACAAGATCGGCACCCGTCTCCATCGCGTGGGCCGCAATCCAGACATCGTTGATGGGAATGGGCCGCCCCTTGGCCTTCAGGGCCGTCATGACTCGGGAATAACGGTCCGCAGTCACCGGGCCCACAGGTACAAAGGTCACGTAGGGCCGTTCGAGGAAGGATCGGAGTTCGGCCAGGTTCCGCTCGAAATGGATCCCCTGCCGAAAGCCGTAAAGCAGTTCCCCGGCCACGACAGCCGAGAACAGCACCTCTTCGGCAGCTTGAATCAGGTCTCGCACTCGAGGAGCGCCTCGCATGAACGCGGAGTAGGCGTTGGAGTCCAGAAGGATCTTCATGTCCACGCTGACTCGTCCACGGTCTCGAAGATCTCGAGGGCGGTATCGAAGCTCTCTGCCTCGTCTTGGTCCCACACGCCGAACAGGTCGTCCAGTGAAGTCCCTATCGCGTGGGGGTTCTCCTTGCTGTCGGTTAGACCGGCACCCTTTTTGAGCAGTCTCAACGCTGCTTGGCTTAGGGAAATTCCCTCGGTCTTGGCCAGGCGGCGCACAGCTGCGCTCAGTTCGTCGTCGAATCCCCGGACCGTGAGTTGGTTCATGGTGCCTTTTCCTTGCGAATCACAATTTGAGTTGCTATGAGGCATTATATGAATCGGCACTGTTGGACTCAACGGCGTGCCGTCTGCCTCATCTGGTGGGATTCTGTACAGCAGCACCCTCGAGCGTTTGACCTGCTCGCTTGGATTGGCGGTTGACTTCATTGACAGGCCGGCCAACGGCCATGAAGAAGATGTCATCGGCCGCTGCAGGGCCTTGCACGCGGCGTTGCAACTTGTGGAGGGCCATGGACGAGGGAGCCTGGAACGGAGTGTGCGACAGGGCCGGAATGATGGTCCACCGGCCGCAGGGGCGAGTGCCCGCTACCGGTTCCGCACCTCGTCAGGCACACCCCAGGGTGGAAGTATCGATCTGAACCCGGTGTCCGTACCTTGAACATCGTTAGGATGCCTGTTCCGGATCCTCTAGAATTCGGTATTCGTCGCACCTTCTCTTCTCGCCCGGGCGGGGCATCGTCTTTTTGCAACCATGAGAACCTACATTCTCAAGCGGGTGATACAGGCGATCCCTCTCCTGTTCCTGATTTCCTTCATCGTCTTCCTGAGTATCCAGGCCACCGGCGACCCCCTGGCGGCCTACACCGTGGACGCGTCGCTCACGTCGGACGACATCGCCCGCCTCAAGGCCAAGTACGGACTGGATCAACCCGTTCCCATCCAGTACCTGAACTGGCTCAAGAACATGGCCACCGGCAACTGGGGCACCTCCTACTTCACGCGGGAGAGTGTGGTGGACATGTTCCTGGAGCGCCTCCCCAACACCCTGATCCTCTTCGCGGTGTCCTACTCGCTCATCCTGGTGGTGGCCCTGATCCTGGGCATCCTGACCGCGGTGCGCCAGTACTCGCTGTTCGACTACTCGGTGACGGCCCTGAGCTTCCTGGGGATTGCCACCCCCAGCTTCTGGCTGGGCCTGATGCTGATTTATCTCTTTGCCGTGCGCCTGAAGACCTGGGGCCTGCCCTCCCTGCCGGTGGGGGGGATGTACGACCTCAGCGAGGGCAAGACGCTGGCCGAAGTTGCGCGCCATGTAATCCTGCCGGCCACTACCCTGTCGGTGGTGGTCTGTGCCCGTTACGTGCGCTATATCCGCTCGTCCATCCTGGAACAGCTGCAGCTGGACTACGTCCGCACGGCGGCGGCCAAGGGCCTCCGGAGCCGAACGGTCCTCTTTCGCCACATCCTGAAGAACGTACTCCTGCCCCTGGTCACGCTCGTGGGGCTGGATCTGCCCAATTTTCTCTCCGGTACCATCGTCATTGAGTCCATATTTGCCTGGCCCGGCGTGGGCCGCCTGTTCTGGTCCGCGGCGGAACGCACCGACATTCCCGTGTTGATGGCCATCATGCTGTTTGTGGCCGTCATCACGGTGTTGTTCAATCTGATTGCCGACATCTTCTATGCGGTCGTGGATCCGCGGATCAGCTACTCATGACCGCATCAGGCAACGATTCCCAGGTGCACGGCACGGTGCCACTGGCCAACTTGGGAGCGACCGGTGCCCTGGTGCGTCCGGCCGAGACCCTGTGGTCAAGTTTTTGGCGGCGCTTTGTCCGCCATCGACCGGCCATGATCAGCCTGGTCGTGCTTCTGTTCATGGTGGTGGCCAGCTTTGGGGTTTCCCTCTTCGTGTCCGAGGACGCGGCGAATCTCATCGATGTCCAGGCCATGCGCAGCGCACCTTCATGGGAACATCCCTTCGGCACGGACGATGTGGGACGCGACATGTTCCTGCGCACTCTGTTCGGTGGCCAGATCTCCCTGCGCATCGGCCTTCTGGCCGCCAGTATCAGCGTGGTCATCGGCATTACGGTAGGGACGGTGACGGGCTACAACACGGGATGGATCGACAACGTCCTCATGCGCATTACCGACGCCCTGCTGAGCATTCCCACGCTCTTCATCCTGATCGTCCTGACCCGTGTCCTGGGCGATCGCATTGGCGTAGGCAACATCGCCTTCATCACCCTGGTGATCGGCATGCTGTCCTGGATGCCCACCAGCCGCATCGTGCGGGCCCAGGTCCTGTCGCTTAAGGAGCAGGACTTCGTGCTGGCCGCCCGTTCGCTGGGCTGTCAGGCAGGGCGCATATTGGTGCGCCACATCGTGCCCAACACGCTGGCGCCCGTCGTGGTGGCTGCGACCCTGGATGTGGGCCGGGCCATTATTTTCGAGGCATCCCTGAGCTTTTTGGGGTTGGGTATCCAGCCCCCGACGGCGACCTGGGGCAGCATGCTCAACCGGGCCCAGGCCTACCTGCTGAATGCTCCCTGGATCGCCCTGTTCCCGGGTATCATGATTCTGATCACCGTTCTGTGTGTGAATTTTCTGGGGGACGGCTTGCGCGATGCGTTCGATCCCCATTCCCTCCATTGAGGCCCATTCCATGTTGCAGTCAACCGTCAATGCCGATCTCCACGCCCATATCCGGGAGGCGTTTCCGGACCATCTGGAACGGATCCGGACCTACATGGCCCAGCCCAGTGTCAGCGAAGGCAATTTGGGCGTACGGGAGTGCGCCGAACTGCTCTCCGAAAGATTCCTGCAGATTGGATGCCAACAGGTGGAGATTGCCGAGACACCGGAGCTGCCGGGCGTCTGGGCCCATCTGGATGCCGGCGCCGCCCAGACCCTGGCGGTGTACGGGTTTTTCGACACCAACATCGTGGGCACGGGCTGGACCCACGATCCCTTCGACGGGGTCGTAACGACGCATCCCGACTTCCCCCAGGTGCTGTACGGGCGCGGTGCCTCCAACAAGGGCGGGTTCATGGCATTCCTCAATGCCATCGACGCAGTCCAGCAGGTGCGGGGCGCCTTGCCGGTCAATCTCATGTTTGTGTGCGAGGGTGAGGAGTTTGTTGGCAGCCTGCATGTTCCCCAGTTGATTGAACGCTATCGGGAGCCGCTGTCCCGGGCAACAGGCATGCTGTCGCCCGGTCCCTGCCAGAATGCCGCCGGCGCCGTGGACCTGGCCCTCGGCAACAAGGGGTGCCTGCACATCGAAATGCGGTGCAGCGGCGAGGAGTGGGGCCGCGGGCCGCAGGGGGCGCCGACCCATTCCTCCACCATGGGGGTCGTGGACCATCCGGTCTGGCGCCTGGTGCATGCCCTGTCCACCTTGTACGACCCCGCCACCGGCGCCATTACGGTTCCGGGTTTCCTGGACGGCCTGCGCGAGCCCTCCGCCGTGGATCTGCAGCTGGTGGAGGATTTGGCGGCACGGTATGCAGACAACGAGGCGGCGGGCGTTCCCGGCATTGGGCAGCCCGAACTGGTGTCCTGTTTCGTCAACGACGCGACCGGCACGGAAGTGTTCAAGCGCTATTGCTTCCTGCCGACCATGAACATCAACGGCCTGCGCGCGGGTTTCACGGGGCCCGGCACCACGCTGTGGACCCTGCCCCACGAGGCGCGCTGCACCATCGACCACCGCCTGCCGCCGGACCTGGATCCGCAGACCTGCCTGGAGCGCATACGGGAATACCTGGACGCGCAGGGCTACACCGACATTCACATGGAAGTGTTGATGTCGGTCGGGGCCCAGAGCCTGGACCTGCACGACGATTTGGCCCAGTCGGCGCTCGCGGTGTTTAACGACTGGAGTGTGGAACCCATGATCTGGCCCCGGCGCGGCGCCAGCGGTCCCACCGGCTATTTCAGCCAGATGCTGGGGCTCAAGGTTCTGGGCAGCACGGGTCTGGGGTATGCCAGTGGCCATTCGAGCGCCGACGAGTTTCTCGTCGTGGAAGGCAACGGGCGCGTGGGAGGCATCGTGGAACTGACCGGTTCCTACGCCGACCTGCTGTGTGGCCTCGGAGCCGACTGATCCAATCCCAATAGACGGAACGAGGAGCATTACGAATCATGACCAATGCCTTGCTGTGGTCCCAGTTGCAGGATCGTGTTCGGAATGGATTGGCGGATTTGCCGGGAGTCGCGGGGTTCTGTCTGCAGGACCTGGCTACCCGGGACACCATGGGATGGCATGAACAGGAAGTATTTCCGGTGGCCTCCACCATAAAGATTCCGATTCTGGTCACACTGTTGGACCGGGCGGAAAAGGGGGAACTGGACCTGCAGGAGCGCATTGCCCTCACGCCGGAGGTGCTCGTGCCGGGCAGCGGCGTGCTGACCTACCTGGAAGGGCCGCTGGATCTGTCCGTCCTGGACATCGCCCAGCTCATGATTATGGTGTCGGACAACACGGCAACCAATCTGTGCATCGATTGGGCCGGCATGGACGCCACCAACGCCCTGATGGGTTCCCTCGGCCTGAGCCAAACCCGGATTCGGCGCAAGATGCAGGACCACGAATCGGTGGCCCGCAACGAGGAAAACGTTTCCACCCCCGCCGATGCCGTGGGGCTGATGCGAGCCCTGCACGAGGGGCGGCCCAGTTCCGCGGTGGCGGAGCAGGCCTTGGCCATTCTCAAGAAGCCCAACCGCGGGCCCATTGAGCGTGCCATGGAGGCGGGCGTGGCCGTGTCCAACAAGCCGGGCGGCATGGAACGCGTCCGTTGCGATGCCGGCATCGTGTGGCTGCAGCGGCATCCCTACGCGCTGGCCCTCATGAGCAAGTTCGGCATGGAAAACCCGTATCGACAGGAGAACCGCCTGGTGGCCGCGGTGCAGCTGATCCACGAATACATGGTTGCCATCGATCGTTCCAGCGCCTTGGGCCAGGGAATTCCCGCGTCCCTGCTGGACGGCTGACAGGCATGGCAGAAGCAGAACAACATCCGGCCCGGAGTGGCGAGGCAAATCATGACCGCTGAAGTGACCATCATTCGTGCACCGCGACTGTTCGGTTCCGAGGGAACCGTCCACGACCATGGAGCCAGCCTTTGGATTGAAGGGGACAGGATCACCGGGGTGTACGGCAGCGAAGCGCCGGCCGTCCCCGAGAATGCCCGCGTCCTCGACTTTCCCGACGGGTGCATCCTGCCCGGCCTCATCGATTCCCACACCCATCTCATGTACGGGACGGGAGAGCGCATGGGCGGTCCGCGGTCCTACGACCACGTCAACGACGTGGACAGCGATGGCCTGATGTTGCTGCGCAGCGTGCGCAATGCCTATCAGCACCTGCTGAAGGCCGGTGTTACCTCGATGCGGGATTTGGGTGCCCGCAATCGCATCACCTTCGATCTGAAGGACGGTGCCAGTGCCGATCTGTTCAAGGGGTTTCCCACCTTGCACGTGTGCGGGCGCGCCGTCACGATCACGGGGGGCCATTTCCACTTTGGGCACGAGGAGGCGGACGGGGAGGCCGAGTGTCGGAAGTCCGTGCGGCGTCTCGTGAAGGAGGGGGCCGACTTCATCAAGATCATGGGTTCGGGGGGGGGCACCTACATTACCGACAACCGGCGGGCCTCCTTCACGGTTCCGGAACTGCGCGCCATTGCCGACGAGTCCCATCGTCACGGCAAGCCGTGCACCGTGCATGCGATTGCAACCGAATCCATTGCCAACGCGGTGGAAGCCGGGATCGACTGCATCGAGCACTATGAGTTTGTGGAAATGAACTACGACCGCAAGCTGGATCCCGCCATCGCCGATCAGATGATTGCCAACGACATCTGGCTAAGCCCCACCATTCAAACCGGGTTCCGGAAGATGGAGAGCATGTTGGAGATCCGGGAAGAACGTACCCTGACGCCGGCCGAACAGGAAGCGCTGGTCTATTTCCAGTGGAAGCAGGAAGGGCAGCTGTACGTGACCGGAGCCCTGTATGAAATGGGCGCCCGGCGCTTCCTCATGGGCACCGATGCCATTTCGCAGTTTGGCGACTATGCCGTGGGACTCCGCCTGATGGCGGAGTCGGGACTGCCCCATGAAGAGGTGTTGTATGCGGCGACCCGCAATCCGGCCGCAGCCATGGGCATCCTTGACGACGTTGGCACCCTGGAAACGGGCAAGATTGCCGACGTAACCATCGTCAAGGGCGATCCCATGTCGGACATTCGGGCCGTGGAAAACGTGCAGCAGGTAGTCAAGGCCGGCTACGTCCTGCCCATGGACAGTCTGGAACTGTTCCCCGATGGCGAGGGTGAGGCCAAACCTCCCGTAGCGCGCAAACCACCCAATCCCAGGGTTGTGCGCCTGCCCCATCATCACCCGCATCCCCATCCACACCCCCATTAAGCCTTGGAATGACCAACCGCACGGACATGCAAAGTCAATGGCGGATGCAGCGACAACGGGCGGTCTGGTCACGCGCACTGCAACATCCACGGGTTGCCGATGTCCGATTCAAAGAGCTGGGAGACAAGCAAACCGCGGAATTTTTTCAGGCATAAAACGCCTCGCATTTTTTGTTTTTTCACCAAGGAAGCTTCCGGAGGACGTGGCCGCGCCCAAACTCCGGGGGTTCAAAGGTCATCAACGGCTCGAAGGTTTGGGTCCAACTCCGTCCGAGCCTCTTGGTTCGGTGCCGATTTCCGAACCATCCGGTAAGTCTGAAAGTGCAAGACCAGGCATGATGCCTGCCGAGCAAAGGCAGTAGTGTTCTGTGGGTTGCCTCGGTGCAGGTTCGGGTTCGTTGCTTGGTTTTTTGTGCCGGGTCCGGTTTTGAACAGGCGACTGTTCATGTTTGCCGCAGATGGTTCCCAACTTCAAATGGCGGGAGGCGACCGGTGTGCCACGGTTGGCATCTCGGTAGGTAGTGCAAGGCAGGGGTGTCGGCACACCTGATCCCGTGTTCGCTGCACGCAGGCGGCTGGGCTGGGAAGGTGTCTGCCAGTCAGGTCGGTTGAACGGACTGGCATCAGGCCGCTGCCGTTTGCATGCGGCGACGCAGGACCGATTCCCCTGCACAGACCAGGGTTGTGGCTGCCGCAATAAGGGCGGCCGTCAGACAGACGATGGCAAACCCCTGCAATTCGGACACTTGTCCAAGGTCCGCGATACCGGCGGGAAGGGCTTGTTCCCGCAGCCGGGCCGAATAGACCCATAGTCCGCCCAGGGCGGCTATGCCAAGACTGCGCGAGTGAATGCGCACCACCGCGGTCAGGCTGGACACCATGCCCAGTTCATTTTGGGGAATACGGCTGGTAATGATGCTGTTGGCGGCAGGCTGCAGCAGGCCGCCGCCCAGGCCCAGCAGGACCATTTGAAGCGTGAAGTGCCAGATTTCCAGCGACCCGATGACCAAGCCCAGCCATGCGTATGCGACGGCCATGAGCCCAAGGCCACCCAGTATCAGGGGCCGTTTGCCAACGATCTCCACCAGCTCACCGGACATCCACGAGCCGACACCGAACGCCACGGGCTGTACGGACAACAACACGCCCACCGTCAGCGGATCCAGCCCCATCAGCACTTCAAGATAGAAGGGCAGGATTAGGCCCACGCCGCCGTAGACAAAGAAGTAGAGGTATCGGGCCGACAGGTAAACAGAGAACGGCCGGCTCCGGAACAGATTGAGATTCAGGATGGGGTTGTTGACTCGCAGTTCATGGAGGACAAATGTGCCCAGGCACACTACCGAGGCGGCCATAAGGTAGGGACTCAGAAACTTCAGGTCCGGTTCCTGGTTGAAGGTGGTTCCAAGCAGAAACGTACACAGGCTGGCAAAGAAGACGGCCACTCCGATGATGTCGAACCTGCTCCGGCCGGTTCCGTTGGAGCCGCCCAGGTACAGGTGGGCCAGGGGCAGGGCGGGAATTACAAACAGGAGATCGAACAGGAACACCAGACGCCAGTGGAACGCCTTGAGAATTACGCCGCCGGCCAGCGGGCCCACCACAATCCCGATCGACACCATGGTGCCGATGAACCCAAAGGCCTTGCCCCGATCCTCGGCGGGGAATGTCTCGACAACAATGGCCAGCAGGAGGGCTCCGGACATGGTCAGGCCAATGGCCTGGACCACTCGGGCCAGAATCAGCCAGAGCAGCGACGGGGCCACGGCACTCAGGACATTGCCCACTCCGGCCAGTACGAGCCCCCAGACCAACACCCGTTTGTTGCCGAACATGTCGCCCATGGCCCCGATCATCAGGCTCAGCGACGCTTGGATCATGGCGGACACCAGTGCGACCCATTGCACCCGCGTGAAAGGGGCGTCGAATTCCTGGGCAATCGCGGGCAAGGCCATCGATACGATGCTGACGTCGATGGTCTCGACAAATAGTGCGAATGCCACTGCCGCCAAGGCCAGGCGGGTGTGCCTGCGGGCGTTTGCCACGGATTAGCTACCAGTCAACTGTGCGGGGAGCGGGATGGAGATCCAATGGGTTGATGCCCAGGGATGGCAGGCAAGGCCCGGAGCGTCGCTTGGAGTGCGGTCGGTGACCCGAACCCGTTATCCGCTTGTCTGCGATCCGGCTCCGGTTCGAACGATTGACTTCAGGCCGGAAGCGCCTGCCTGTTTCCCGCGCTTTGGCAACAGGAACGTTGCCACTGTCGGTCCCAACTCATTGGTGCGGGATGGCCCAAGGACACGGACTGCCGGGCCAAGCGGCTGGGTGCCGAATCAGAGGGGGCATCCGTTCGGATGCCCCCTCCCTCAACGCAGCCTCCGGCAGGGAGGCTGGGCATATTTCCTATTCACTGACGGTCCATTCGTTAATGTTGCCGTACCACAGGGTGAAGGGACGGAGCTCAAAATCCTGGACGCGGGTGCTTACGCCGTAATGCCGGCCCGTGGCAAACAGGTAGAGCGCATAGGCGTCCTCATGCATGATGCGCTGCGCTTCCATGATGAGCCGCGTTCGCTCGTCGTCATCGAATTCCGTTTGGGCTGCAATAAGTGCGGCGTCCACGTCGGCGTTGCAGTAGCGATGCCACTGGGAACCGCCCGGGTTGTCTTCGGATGCAATTTCATTGCAAAGGAACCGGTTGGAGATTTCCGGATCCGGGACTCGGAGGCCGTGACTCCAGCCACCCATTTCGTAGTCGCCATGCGACCAGGTGCCGTTCTGGTCCCAGGTTCCGAACAACTCGGCCGTGCGGCGGTTCTCAATGACCATTTCCGCACCGATTTCCTTGAACATCTGCTGCACCAGGAGCTGTACCTGCTCTCTCTGCAGAACGCCGGATGTGGTTCGGTGGGTGAAGGTCAGGCGGGTGCCGTCTTCGTACCCCTCCACGCCACTGGACTCGCGAATGCCGTCTCCGTCGCTGTCGGTCCAGCCGTTGTCCTCCAGGAGGCTGCGGGCCAAGTCGGGATCGTAGTCGTAGGGAACGAGGTCGCGATTCTGCCACGGTGTGCCGTGCCACTCCGTGCCCACATTGACTTCCGCCTGTCCGTGCAGGATGTTGTCGATCAGACTCTGCTTGTCCACGGCATGCTGCAGGGCCACCCGGACGTTCCGGTCGGTGAAGATCGGCGCTTGCGAGTTGTCGCCGTTCATGACGTACCGTTCACCGCCCGCGGGTGGGGCGTTGACCAGATTGATAATGCCCTTGTCCTGCAAATCCAGGAGCGTGGGCAAGTTGGCGGCGCGCAGGCCCCAGGCGATATCCACTTCACCGACTTCCAGGGCAGCCAGCAAGGCTTCCGTGCTGGGATAGATGACAATGAAGAACTTGTCCAGGCCGGGCCGGCCCTGCCAATAATCGTCAAACGCCTCGTATTCGACGAATTCACCAGCTTTCCAGTCCACGATTCTAAAAGGACCGAAACCGACCGGTTGGCGCATGGCCAACGACTCGTCCAGTCCGGGTGAATTGGCTTCGATCACCTCTTCAGGCAGGATGAAATCGAAGAGAATCTTCCAGGATGCAAACGGTTCACTGAAATTCACCACCACGGTGTAGTCGTCGGGCGTGTCGATTGACGCGATCTTCTCGTAGCCCAAACGAGTGATCGGCGTGTTGTCCGGGCTCATGATGGCTTCCCAGGTGGCCTTGACATCCGAGGCTGTGGCCGAGGTGCCATCATGGAAGGTAACGCCTTCCCGCAGGTTGTAGGTGACCTGGGTGCCGTCCGGCGACACCTGACCGTTGGCAACGCTGGGAACCTCCGTCGCCAGTTCGCCTATCCAGTTGCCCTGTGCATCCAGGAACAGCAGACCGCGCTGTGCGGTCTTGGATGCCTGCAGCGAATTGCCGCCCTGGGTGTACATGACGTTGAGGAATTCCAGTTCCTGGTTCATGCCGAGCCGAACCACGGCAGGCTCCGCGGCTTCCATTTCACCGGCCTCGCCCGACGGCGCGGCAGGAGCAGCACAGGCGATCAGGGCCAACGCCGCCAATAGCAATAGACTCGCCCGCAATAATGTTTTCATGTGATTTGCCTCTACTGACTGTTGAAGGGCGCAACGCGCTGGCCTGATAATACCAGACAGGGAACAGGTCAACACATCGCACAGAACATCGAAATTTGGTTCGGCATTCACCGGCTCCGGGAAGCGGCAGTCTTGGCAGAGATCTGCTTCCTGCGCCGTTCTGTCCCGTCCGATGATGCCGGTCATGTCCATCGCTTCTTTTCTGTCTTTGGTGCGATGGCGGCCCGGGTCTGCCGGGTCCGCTTGCAGGTAATCCTGGGCCATCACCACAAAGGGACTTGCCATGGCTTCTTTGTCGTTACACAACGGACTTGCCCGTCACATCCTCACACGCGATGTTTCCTTCCGGACCAGGCTCCTGGAAATGGCGGCGGACATCCCGGATGTCATCGCGCTGGGGCGGGGCGATCCCGATTTCCACACCCCTGCCCACATTGTGGCCGCCGCCCACAAGGCCCTGGACGAAAACCGGCATCACTACACCGCGGTGGCCGGCCTGGAAGAGCTTGCGAAGGCCATTGCGGCCATGTTGCGCCAAGAGCACGGGCTTGGCTATGCCCCGGAAGAGATCGTGGTCACCAATGGCGTGGAGGAGGCCATCATGACCTGCATGGCCAGTCTGCTGAATCCCGGCGACGAGGTTCTCATGGGGAGTCCGCGCTTCACCAACTACGACAAGGCCATCAACCTGTGCCACGGTACCGTGGTTTCGGTCCCCACGCGCCAAGCACAGGACTTTGTGATGCAGCCGGAGGATGTGGAAGCCAGGATCTCGGAGCGCACCCGCATGTTGGTGCTGGTGTCCCCCGACAATCCCACGGGGGCGGTGACGCCTCCGGAAACGGTCAGGGCCCTGGCCCGTCTGGTGCAGCGCCACAACCTGATTCTGGTGAGCGACGAAATCTACTCCCGCATCCTGTTTGACGGTGCCCGGCACCTTTCGCCGGCATCCCTGCCGGACATGCACGAGCGAACCATCACGCTCAATGGATTTTCCAAGGCCTATGCCATGACCGGATGGCGCCTGGGTTACATGGCTGGACCTGCTGCCTACATCCGCCAAGTGCTGGAAGTGCGGCACACCCTGAGCATCAGTGCCAATACGGTTGCGCAATATGCGGGGCTTGCCGCTCTGGCGACGCCGCGAGACTCTTGGTGGGGGCCCATTCAGGCGGAACTGGAAGCGCGGCGCGCGTGTGTGATGTCAACCCTTGACGATCTGGGATTCACCTATGGATTTCCCGGTGGCGGCTACTTCATCTTCCCCAATGTATCGTCCCTGGGGATCCCCGCAGCACGGTTCTGCGAGACTCTGCTGCAGGAAGGACGCGTACTCGTATTTCCCGGCAGCCAGGAGGGGGCGGAACTGGAAGGCGAATACATACGCATGAGCATCCTGCAACCCCTGCCGCGACTGGAGGAGGCCATGCAGCGACTGCGGCGTACGGTGGATGCCCTGTCCTGATTCCTCAACGGATCCACTCCCAGCGGGAGGCAATCTGTTCGGGGTTGGTGGTCAGGGAGGACGAGTCGGAGCCGTTGTTCAGCTTGGTTGTCGCGCCCCGGCACATCAAGCCCCAAGGTGGAATTGTAGACGTTGCTTCAGGGCAGACGCACCGTGATTTGGAGCATGAGCATGGGCAGCACTTGGCTGGTCGGTGACCTGCACATCGACGTCCTGCCGATCACCAGATGCCCCTCTATCGCCCTTGAAGCTCGGGGAAGTATGTAGCGTAAAATCCCCGATCCCGGGTCAGAAAGGTGTCGGCGCTGGCTACGGCATGGGCACCGATCAGGAAGTCGGACATAATCCTTGTTCTTGGACCGCCCGCCTGCCGGTAGCGGGACCAGCGCAGTCCCGCTTCGTACGCGATAGTCGTATCGAGCGGGGAGACCGTCGCATTGATCTGACGCAGTGCTCCATCCAATGCGGAGCGGTCGCCGAAGGCCGGCACCAACTCCGCATAGACCACGTCACAGACCAGAATGGCACCCCTGTCGTAGGCACCGATGAGCCGCTCCTGCGATTGAGAATGATGCGGTGCATTGGAGACGAATACATCCAACAGGATGCTCGTGTCGACTGAGGTGATCATCTTCCCCTGATCTCTTCAATGTACTGGTCAACATCAACAACGCCGTCAAGGATCCCACTGATCCTCTCGACCGGATGCTTCGCCGCGGTCCGTTTTTGGATGAGCAGGCCGTGCTCGGTTGGTGTGATCTCGACCTCGACATCCTTGTTCATGCCAAAGAGGTCTCTGAGCTTCTTGGGGATGGTGATTTGCCCTCGTTCGGATATTTTCATGTCTGTCTTATATGAATTTCCGTTCTTATTAATCATACCCTGTCCCACAGACCACCGAAGAAGCCGGATCCCGTGTCCTTGCCGTCCAGCGATGGATCTCTCCACAAGCAGCACCAATGCTCTCTTTGCAGGCTGTGAGACACGGTGTCGGACAGGTCTCCGCGCGCGGTTGACGGCGGGCGAACTCTCCTCCGGGAACACCTGAAGGTTCCGGACCACTTCCAGTCCCGGTCTGACTTGACCCCGTATGTGTGGAGGGGTACGTGCGTTCCCACAGCCGCAAGGCGGCCTGCACAGCCCTATACGCACTGCAGTGGAGCTCGGGTCCCACCCATCTGCACGAACTCCATGCCGTACCACTGGCATCAGTACTCCAGCATCCGTAGGAAGTCGGTCTGTTGCCCCGAGATGGCACGGGCTAGCAGTTTTGTCTCACGCCGCTTACGTTGAACATCTCGACCTCACGGTCCAAGTATTGGTTGTTGCGCAGGCGGCCTGGTGATGGTGGTTCCGGTGCAGGCGGCGGATGGGGTGCAGGTTCTTGCCTCTCTTGAATGGACGGTTGTTCTGTACCTTGCAGGACCGGGCGATGGCCGGATCCGTGATGCCGACGCGCTACGGTGCTGCATCGTCGTACAGGAGTGCGAACTGGTGATGCCGGGCCGACGCAACTGCAAGGCGCTGATCGACCATGGCCGGGAGCTGTACTGGGAGCACAACATCGTGGTGAGTGACTTCGGCTATGCCAGGCAGTGCCACCGTCTCGCTACGCGCTCTGAGAAAACAGCCTCCGGCTACCCGGGCTTGTGATGCTCGGGGCCTCTGACCATTGGCTGCAAAACCCCTTCGCAGCCAATGTCCACAGTCCCCGATGTTTCCGGTAGCCATCTGCCTGTCAGGGACGTCTCGGATGGACGGTATCGAGAACGTGACGCCCATCCGTTGATTGGGAGCGCCTCGGTCAAGGGGCATCACCGAACGCCATGGGGCAATCAGAGCGGGTACGATTCCCGTATCCGGCATCGGATACGGCGACCGCGCACCTGACGGGAGTGTCCACCCCCATGATCACCTCGCTACGACTCAAGGACTTCAAGAACTTCGTCGACGAGACGCTGCACCTTGGTCCGCTGACCATCATCGTGGGTGCCAACGCCAGTGGCAAGAGCAACCTACGGGACGCCTTCCAGTTCCTGCAGGGGATCGGTCTTGGGTTGACGCTGTCGGAGGTTATCGATGGTCGGTTTGGGCCAGGTGGTCAGGTTTTGTGGTCGGGCATCCGCGGTCCTGGAATCGAACTATTCCGCTTCAAACAGGACACATTCGCCCTGCAGGTCTCCCTAGAGGTGGATGGCGCACAGGTTGAATATTCCATTGAAGTTGGCAAAGGTTTCGACTCCGTCGACTTCTTTCGCATCGTACGGGAGGAATTCCGGGTAGCCGGTCAGTGGATCTACACGAGTCATCCTGGTGTTGGGGATGCGGTTCATCGTCAGGGCGACGACACGCATCTGTTGCTGCGCATGGCCAAGGGCGCGGGTCAAAGAAGGTTGGGGCATCGGATTGCAGTCAGGCCGAATCAACCTGCCTTGACCCAGATCCACGAACACCGTCACATCCTGCGTACACACAAGGCCTACGCCGCGGCGATCAGGTCTGCATTGTCAAATATGCGATTCTTGGACCCGAGCCCGGAACGGATGCGCAGGCCGGCCTTTCCGGGACAAACAGTTTTGGGAGACGGAGGCGAGCACCTGCCGGCCGTGTTGAAGGTCCTGTGCGAAGACCCGGATTTGGGTGCGACCCTTACCGACTGGATCAATGAACTGACTCCCATGGATGTCCAAGACCTGGATTTTCCGCCGGACTTCCTCACTCACGAAATCCGGCTTGCCATCGTGGAGCGAGATGGTCATCGGGTGTCTGCCTATGGCATGTCTGACGGAACTCTGCGGTTCCTCGCGATGCTGGCCGCCTTGCTCGGACCGAGTACTCAAGGACTCATGTTTTTCGAGGAGATCGACAACGGCCTTCATCCATCCCGACTGTATCTGCTACTGGATCTGTTGAAAGTCACGACGGATGAACGCCAAGTTCAGGTTGTCACCACAACGCACTCTCCGGCAATGTTGGCGAAGGTCGACGATGACACATTTGAGGACATTGCTGTGGTCTGCCGTCGTTCCGACACGTCCAGTGCAGTCATTCGCCAGTTGGCCGACCTGCCGGATGCGCATGAACTGCGAGCCTCCCAAGGGATGGATCGCTTGCACGCCTCGGGATGGATGGAGGACATGCTCGATTTTGAAGACGTGGAACAGGTGGCAGCATGAGGGTTCTGGTCATTCCCGAGGACTTCCGCCAGGATCAGTTCCTGCTGAAGCCGCTCTTCAATTCGTTGTTCCAAAAGCGGCTTGGTCTCTCCAGATCGAGGGTTCGAGTATGTCAGGACCCCAATCTGGGAGGTGTGGGCGAAGCTCTGAAGGCTGAGCGAATCCAGGAGATCGTGAACAGATACAAGTCCATGGTGGACATCTTCATCCTGTGCATCGACAGGGATGGCGAGTCGTCGCGCAGACAGGCACTGGACAACATTGAGCACAAGGTTCAGGTACCGGGTGCCTGTATGTTCCTGGCAGAGGCTGCCTGGGAAGAGATTGAAACTTGGGTGCTGGCAGGACTGAATTTCCCTACTGAATGGCGGTGGCAAGAGATCCGCAAAGAGGTTCATGTCAAGGAGGAGTACTTTGAACCTCTGGTTCGAGTCCGAAGGCTCGAGGCATCACCCGGCAGGGGCCGCAAACCGCTCGGATTGGAAGCTGCACGCCGGCTTGACCGGATCCTGCAATGGTGTCCTGAAGACTTCGGCGCGCTAGCTGCTCGGTTGGAACATGCGTGTGTCTGAACCTGTCAGGATACCGATGGAGAGACGCGGCCCTGCCAGTCTTCCGCTCCACTTCTGGTGCAAGCTTCGATCCGCCACCTGGCGGAATTATCCGTGCCATGTCCTATCCAGGCCCATGGGCATTTCGACGGGGTAAGCCAGGACAACACGGCATCCCAGTGGAATGCTGGAACCCGGATCATCGGGGTGCCACAACACAAAAGCGCCGTACGCCTGAAATCAGGCGTACGGCGCTCGCAGGCCTTACGGCTCCATATTTTTCAAGGTCGGCTACTCCGAAGCTTCGGGCTCCAGGACCGATACGACATGGAAGCGGCTGAAATAGTCGGTCGCCACGCGTTGCACTTCTTCAGCGGTTACCGCTCGCAGCCGATCCGGGTACTCGGCGTCCAACTGGATGCCGGCACCCAGCATTTCGTACCAGCCGATATCGAACGCCCGGCTGGAGGAGGTTTCGCGCCTGCGGATGAAGGAACCGATCTCCCGGTTGACGGCCAAATCCAGTTCGTCCTGCTCCACCCCGTTTTCGGCGACATCCTGCAGAATGGCACGGATGCCCGCGATCGTGGCCTCCTTGTCCTCCGGCAGGACAATGGCGTACAGGGCCACGTGGCTGGTTCCGGACCGGGACGGGAAGAAGGATCCCGTCGAGTAGGCCAGGCCCTGCTCCTCCCGCAGCGTTGTGAACATGCGGCTGGCGGCGCCGCTGCCCACGATGCTGTTGATGACCTTCATGACCGCATAGTCGTCGTCGCCGACGCCGGGAGCCGGGTATCCCATCACGATCCAGGCCAGGTTGGCGTCGGGACGTGCCACCGTGGGTTCGATGGTGGTTGCCAGATCGATGGTGCGCGAGCCGTGCTCAATCGGGTCGCCCGTGCCTGCAAGCGACTCGAAGGCCGACTCCAGGCGCAGGGCCAGCAGTTGGGGATCCACATTGCCCGTGACCGAGATCACCATGTTTTCCGGCACGTAGTACCGACTGTGGAACGCCTTGACGTTGTCCAGCGTCAGGGACTCGATCGTTTCCAGCGTTCCCAGTTCGGGACTGCCGTAGCCGCTGTCGCCGTACAGTCCCGCCAGCAGTTGGTCGTAGATGACCCCGAACTTGTCGTCGAGGCTGGCTTCGAGGTCGAGCAGCCGTTCCGTCTTCAGGCGGTTGAACTCCTCTTCGGTGAACGCCGGCCGTGTCAGCACATCCACATAGATCGGAAACGCCTCGGTCCAGGTGTCGGCGGTGGCCACAAGCGTGACATTGGCCATGTCGGGCAGCTGGGACTGGCCCAGCGTGGCGCCCAGGTTCTCAATGTCGAGGAAGATCTCCTCTTCCGTCTGGTCCTCGGTGCCTCGCAGCAGGAGTGCGTTGGTGAAGGTGGAAATACCGGAGTTGGCCGCGGTTTCGACCGAGGTTCCGGTGCCCACAAACGTCTGGAAGGCCACGACATTGGTGGCTGTGTCCTGGCGCAGGATCAGCCGCAGCCCGTTGTCCAGGACCATCAGGTCTTCGGATGTATCCGCTGTTGGCATCTCCGCGTCCATCGGAACCATGCGGATTTCCAGCTGCGAGCCCAGATCCACGTACTTGCGCGCCATCTGCACAATGTCGTCGGCCTTGATCGTGCGGATGCGATCGAGGTATTCGAACGCAAAGTTTGGCTGGCCCATTACGGTGGCGTAAAAGCCCAGCGTACTGGCGATACTGCGGCTGCGCTCGGCGGACCTGTCCCACTGCGCGATTAGCACCGTCTTGGCTGTTTCGACCTCCTCTTCCGTAAGGTCTCCGTCCAGGACCCGCTCTATCTGGTCGAGCAGCGCCACCCGGACGACGCCGGCGCGTTCCGGCGGATACTGGGCGGACAGCTGGAAGATGCTGGGCAACTGGGTAGTGAAGTAGCCCGCGTCGGCCGACGTGACCACCCCCAGATCCCTGACGATGTCGCGATAAATCCGGGAACTGCGGCCGCCGGACAGGACGTACAGCAGAACATCGAGCGCAATTTGGTCGTCCAAGTCCTGCGCCTCTGGCCCGCGCCACATCAACCGTATGCGTTCCTGTTCGATATCGCGGGCGATTTCAAGGGTTTCGATGGCGGTGCGCGGAGCCAGTTCCGGCGGGTTGAACTCCGGCAACTCGCGCGGTTCCATGCCGCCGAAGGCATTATCGACGGCCTGCAGGGCCGCGTCCGGATCAAAGTCGCCGGCCACGATTACGGTCATGTTGTTGGGCACATAGTAGGTGTCCAACCACTCCTCGAACGTCTCCAGCGTGATGCTGGACACCGTCTCCGTCGTGCCGAGAATCGGCTGCCCGTAGGGATGGCCGCCGTAGAAGGCCTCCCAGGATTGGTAGGCCAGGTAGGAATCCGGATCGTCGTTGCGCTGGTCGCCCTCGCGCAGGACGACATCCCGCTCGGACGTCAGGTCCTGCTCCGTGTAGTGGCCGTTGATCAGCATGTCGGCCAGCATGGCGACCGCATCCTCAACGTGTTCGCTGGGCACCGTGATGTAGTACTGGGTCCAGTCGAAGGAGGTGCTGGCGTTGGACGTGCCGCCCCAACCCTCGATCACGGCATCAACGGCGCCTGCATACTCTTCGGAGCCGTAGAAAATCATGTGTTCGAAGAAGTGCGCAATGCCGTTGTGCTCGGGCGGTTCGTGTACCGAGCCGACTCCGATCCAGGCGTTGACCGTGGCGACCGGAGCGCCGTCCTTGGGCGCCAGGATGACCGTCAGGCCATTGTCCAGCGTTGTCACGGTGACGTCGTCCCGAATCGAATCCAGGGCGAGCGCGCGCTGACCGGAAACGGGAGGCAGGAGGACCAGCCACAGGGTTAGGGCCACCAGGGTGTACAGTGACAGGCGAGCCGCGATGCGTACCGACATGGATTTTCCTCGTAGGATGATTTGCAAGGGGTCTTCAATCCTATTCTATTGCCCAGAGGGGCGCGGAGGGGCGGGAACCCGACCCGGCACGCGGTCCTTAAGGCAAATTCAATGTTTGGCTGTACGAAGGCTCCCCGCGGGCGTGGTCTCCCTGTGAGCCGTTCAGCCAGGTGCGCTGCGGATTGCCGGCCAGGGCCTCGGCCAGCGGCTGGTCCTGGGCAATCCGGTAGTGGGGCAGGCGGGCACTGGCCAGTTCGGCAAACACGGCCTGCATTGAACGGGCCGGGTCGAAGGTCTGGCAGTCGACAACCAGGGCCAGGCTGCCCACCCCGCGCATGCGGAGTTCCCGCAGGGCCTGGACCCACAGCGGGTCGGGGTCGGCCGTTACCACCATCAGGGTTTCGTGACGCGACAGGTGCAGTCCGTCGTTGAGTATGAACTCGGCCATCGACACGCCGCCTTCCGCCTCCAGTACGGCCAGCGATTCCAGCAGCTTGCGTTCCTGGCGACCGCCCCGGTCGGGCGGAAGGGTGATGCGCACCTGCCCGTAGGCCGTCAGGCCGACGGCGCGGCCGCCCCGCAGAAAGTGGCGGACCACGCTGGCGCTGGCGGCGATCGAGTACTCGGTGGTGCTGGGGGGCAACCAGGTCGCATCGGTCCGGGACTGCCGGCCCCAGCCGCCGAACACCGTCGGTCCCGTCACGGGCGGCGGTGTGGGCAGCGACACCTCGGGAGCGGCAGCCAGATCCAGAAACAGCTGCACATGGGCGGAGGGGTCGAGCTCGAACTCCTTGACAATCAGCCGGTTGCGCCGGGCCGAGGAAAGCCAGTGGATGCGATTCTGACCATCCCCCGGCGTGTAGTCCCGTACGCTTGAGGCGTTGGTGGTCACCACCGGCGTGCGCAGCCTGATGCGTTCATCGCCCGAAAGGTCCGAGACCACCGGCGTGAAGTGGGGCAAATCCACGGCGACCGGAAAGACCGTGATGCCGGTCCGGGCGGGCAGATGCAGTTCCCGCATGAACAGCCCCAGGGGATCGCTGCTCCGCACGCGCATGGGACCCAGCATGAAGCGGCCCCGCATCCGGCACTGGGTGCGAATCTGCCAGCGCCGCCGGCCGCCGCGTCGCAGGTTGGCCACCACCCGGCTGGATTCGTGGTGGGGCAGGGTCGAGTAGTCTGTCAGTTCCAGCCACATTTTGGGCATGCGGCCGTGATTGCGGAGCTCGAACACCTCGTCGATGCGCTGCCCGACCTGGCTCGTGCCCGCGGATGGAAAGCGCCGGAGCTCGATGCCGGCCAGCACGGTGCGCGACCACAGCCAGCTCAGGATCAGGCCGCCCGTGCCCAGATACGCCAGATTGGAGAAGAACGGGTCGCCGGTATTGAACGCCAGCACCCAGAAAAAGCCGATGCTCCCGATCAGGAGTGCGAGACGCCCGTTCAAGTAACTGTACCCGTGCAGGCCCGGTCAGGCCACGGCGGCATCGGCGCCGGGCACGGCGGTGGTGCCCAGGATTTCGCTGACAATGGAGGTGGCGTCCACGCCCCGGATGCGGGCCGAGGGGCTGGCGATCAGGCGATGGGCCAGCACGGCGCCGGCCAGGGCCTTGATGTCGTCCGGGGTTACGAAGTCCCGGCCCTCCAGCGCGGCCCAGGCGCGCGCGGTCTTGAACAGGGCCAAGCTGCCGCGGGGGCTGGCTCCCAAGTAGATGTCGGGATGCTCGCGGGTGGCCCGCACGATGTCCACCACGTAGGCGCGCACCAAGTCGTTGACGTAGACGCCGGTGAGGGCTCTCTGGGCAGTCAGCAGCTCCTCCAGGGTTGCCACCTGCTCGAGGGAGGCGATGGGGTGGGCTTCCTGTTGCAGGACCATGATTTCCATCTCCTGGCGCTTGACCGGGTATCCCAGTTGAATGCGCAGCATGAATCTGTCCACCTGGGCCTCCGGCAGGGGAAACGTCCCTTCGTACTCAATCGGATTTTGCGTGGCCAGGACGGTGAAGGGCCGCGGCAGGTCGTAGGTGCGGGTGTCCACGGTGATCTGCCCTTCCTCCATGGCCTCAAGCAGGGCGGACTGGGTCTTGGGGGTGGCCCTGTTGATCTCGTCGGTGAGCACAATCTGGGCCATGACGGGACCGGGCCGGAACTCGAACTCCAGGTTCTTCTGGTTGAAGATGCTGACGCCGGTCACGTCGCTGGGCAGCATGTCGGGCGTGAACTGGACGCGGCTGAAGGAACAGCCGATGCTCCGGGCGATGGAGCGGGCCAGCATGGTCTTGCCCACGCCGGGCACGTCCTCAATCAGCACGTGGCCTTCGCACAGCAGCGCCAGGATCGTGAGGCGGATTTGTTCGTCCTTGCCAACGATGACCTTGCGCACGTTGGCCAGGACGCGTTCCGTAAATGTCTGTACCTGCTCCATGAGACCTGTCTGGATTGTGGTGGCAGCGTAACGTCAGCATAACAAGCGGATGCCCGGCCGCAAGGGGATCGTCACCGCTTTCCATACTGGGACGGCATTGGCCCGGCCTGCCCACCGGCATTCGATTTGTTGGGGACTCATATACCTGACCAAGCAGCAATACTGATCACTTAAGCACAAAATTTTGTCGACTTAAAGCAGGGTTGAGATTGTGTCCGTTGCCCGAAAGATGGTGCTAGTGGACATAACTGAGCTAAATAGACAGTATTGGACCAAGCAGCCGGCATATCCGGTTCACGGGTCATCGGGGTCCCCCAGGGGATCGTCCCTCGCCGTGCAGCAGCCCCTGTCCCGCGGGCCGCCACGGGCGCGGACGGAAGTCCCGCCCGCACCAGAATGTTGATGGCGGGGTTGTGTTCGGCGTGGGCCCGGCTCCCGCAGGCCCCGCACGCGAACACCGCCTGCGACGGCCGGTTGTCCCCGTGGACATGGCCGCACCGGCTGCACGTCTGCGACGTGTAGGCCGGATCCACTTGCAACAGCGCCCCCGCCTTGTACGCCAGCTTGCGCTCCCACGAGCCCCAGTCGCTGGCCAGGATGCTGCGGTTGAGTCCCGAGGTTTGCTTGACCTGCCGGCCGGGTTTCGCCACCGTGCCCTTGGCGGACTTGGTCATGGTCAAATCCTCAATGGCCACGGTGTGCGCCGTGTCCGCCAGCTTGTGACTGACCTGATGTGTGGCGTTGTCGCGCTGGCGTGCCCGTTTTCGGTGCAGCTTGGAAAGTTGCCTGTTCACGCGCCGGCCCCGGTTCGACTTGGGCCGTCGGTCCTTGGGCCCCCAGCCCTGCTTGCGGGCGATCTGCGCATCCAGCTTGTCCGTGTCGGGCATCGCCTACACGACGCCTTCGCTGTCCGTGGCCTGCCCTACGTTGCGGTCCAGGCCGAGCGCGTCGTCCGCGGCGGGCGGCCGCACCTGCTCCGCGGGCACGGCGTAGCAGACATGGGCGTACAACTGCGGGTATTGCTCCGTGCCTTCCATGCGCACGCGCACGGTCAGCAGCCGGCAGCCCGCGTACTGGTTCGACCCCGCCAGCCGCAGCCAGCCGACCTTGGGCACGTACAGGCGGTCCCCGTCCATCTTGACATCATCGGGAATGGTGAACGCCGGCACGGTGAAGTGCCGGGGCCTGCCCTTGTTCCGGGGATCATTGAGGAAGCGCGTGTACGCGTCGGCCAGGTACTTGAGCGTGTAGCGCACGCAGGCTGAATCCGGAACCGCCCATGGTAGCCACATGGCAACCCACCCCGTCAGCACACCCAATTTAGATGCAATTGCCCTGCGGGGCCACGAACCGGCTTTGCCGGTGCTTGGTCCGGTATATGAGTTCCGTTTGCTACCATTTTGACGGCTCCGCCGCGACAGGGGGGCGGACGACCATCCTCAACCGGAGTGTGAAGGACTGACCATGGCATTGCGCGTATTCAATTCCCTCGGCCGCGAAATCCAGCCGTTCCAGCCGCTGGAGGAAGGGTGCGTGCGCATGTATGTCTGTGGCCCCACGGTCTATGCCGACGCCCACATCGGCCACGCGATGAGCGCGATCGTCTTCGACATGATTCGGCGCTACCTCGAGTACTTGGAGTACGAGGTCATCTACGTGACCAATTTCACCGATGTCGACGACAAAATCATCGACCGCGCCCGCGAGACCGAACAGGACCCGTTCGAACTGGCCGAGCACTACACCAACCGCTATCTGGAGCATCTCAGGGATCTGAATGTCAAGGAGGCAACGGAATACACCCGGGTCACCACGGAAATGCCCAATATCATCTCGGATATCAGCGAGTTGGGTGAGGCCGGTTTCGCGTACGAACTGAATGGCAGCGTGTATTTTCGGGTCCTGCGGGACGAGGACTACGGCAAGTTGAGCCAACGGCGGCTGGAAGACGCGCGGGCCGGCACGCGGGTTGAGGAAGACCTGGACAAGGAGGATCCGGCCGACTTCGCCCTCTGGAAAGCGGCGCAGCCCGGCGAACCGTCCTGGGAGAGTCCGTGGGGCCACGGCCGACCCGGCTGGCACATCGAGTGCACGTCCATGTGCCGCCACCATCTGGGCGACACAATCGATATTCACGGCGGGGGCAACGACTTGGTGTTCCCCCATCACGAAAACGAGATTGCCCAGAGCGAGTCCCTGACCGGCCAGCCGTTCGCCAACTACTGGGTGCACAACGGCATGATGCAGCTGTCGGGAACCAAGATGAGCAAGTCGCTGGGCAATCTGATCACCATTGCCGAGTTCCTGGAGGATCACCCCCCGGACGCCCTGCGCATGGTGGTGTTCCAGGGCCACTATCGCAAGCCCGTGCAGTTCTCGGACGACATTGTGGCAGCAGCGGAGCGGGGTCTGCGCCGCATGCGCCAGGGGCTGCGGCCCGCCCAGGGGCGAACCACCGTGGGGCCCGAGGCGGAAGCCCTGCGGCAGGCGACCGAGCGGGCGCGGGCCGATTTTCGCGCTCACATGGACGACGATTTCAACACCAGCGCGGCCATCGCCTCGATCTTCGATCTGGTGCGGGCCGTCAACACCGCCCAGGCGGCCGATGTGGGTGGATTGTTCATGGATGTCGCTCAGGACACCGTGCGGGAACTGATGGGTGTCCTGGGCTTCACGCTGGAGGGGCCGGCGGAGCCGGAGGAGGAGTCTTCCGGCCTGGCGGAACCCCTGATCGAGCTCCTGCTCGAGACCCGCTCGGAGCTGCGGGCTGCGCGGCAGTTCGAGCTGGCCGACCGCCTGCGGGATCGGCTGGGCGAATTGGGCATTCAGTTGGAGGATGGGCCGCGGGGCACCACTTGGCAGCGCAACCGGGCATGAAGCCGGAACTGCTGTACGGGTTCCATGCGGTACGGGAGGCACTGCGCGCGGGACGGCGCGACTGTCGCGTCCTCTGGCTCCTGCAGTCCAAGGGCCGCGGCCGGCCATCGCACCGGTTGACGGACCTGGCCCGGGCGCGGGGGGTGGAGGTCAGAACCACCCCCGGCGGTGTGTTTCGCGGGTTGCAGGAGGCGGGGGTGCGGCACCAGGGGGTGGTCCTGGAGGCCGGTCCTTGGCGATCGTCGACCCTGGAGGAAGTTCTGATAGGGGCCGCGGACAAGGGGGAGCCGCCCCTGCTGTTGGTCCTGGATCATATCCAGGATCCCCAGAATGTGGGGGCCCTGCTGCGCGTCTGCGACGCCTGTGGCGTCCACGGCGCCATCTGTGCCCGGCGCCGGGCCGCGCCCCTGTCGCCGGCTGTGAGCCATGCCAGCGCCGGCGCCATGGAGCACCTGCCAGTGGTGCAGGTCGCGAACGTGCGGCAGGCCATGGACCGGCTCAGGGACGAAGACGTCTGGCTGGGGGGCCTGGAGGGAAGCGCCGGCGAGGCGGTTCCCATCGGGCAATTCGACCTGGACCGATCTTTGGCTCTGGTGGTGGGCAGCGAAGGTGCGGGCCTGTCCCGCCTGGTGCGGGACGGCTGCGACTTTCTGCTGCGGCTTGCCATGCACGGCCAGGTCGAGAGTTTCAATGCAGCCAGTGCCGTGGCCATCGCCCTGTACCTGGCCAGGCAGTCGCGATCCGGCGCACGCTGAAGCCAAATCATTGGTTTGGATGTGGGACGGCGGTCCTGTGCGCGTAGGATGGTTGGAAACCGAATCGCGCTCGCTGTGCTACACTGCCCCGCGCTGGCAACATACCCTGTCCGGGACCTGAATCAACAGTTTCCAAGTCCGTGAACAACCGTCCGTCGCGCTCCATTCGGTTGGGTTTTTGGGTTTTGGTCGCGGCAGCGCTTCTGGCTGCCTGCGCGCCCAATCCGACCGCCCAGCTGATCTCGCCCAACATGGTGGCCATCACCGAAGCCGGGATTGTCCTGATCGTCAAGGAGGTCCCCAAGCTGACCGAATTGACCCGCGACCAGGTGATGGCGGATGTGCCGGCCGCAATCGTGGCGGCCATCGAGGCCGGCGACATTGAGGAAGGCATGCAGATCTCCGAACTCCAGGGATGCGCCGGTTGCCACAGCCTAGTGGAGGACGAGGTGCTGTCCGGCCCCAGCTGGTACGACATCGGCAACACGGCCGTGGGCAGAGTGGACGGTGAAAGCCCGGCCCTTTACTTCTACAACAGCATCACCAGCCCCAACAGCTTTGTGGTGAGGCGGTTCGACAGCGGCGTGATGCCCGACAACTTCGAGGAGACCCTGTCGGACGAGGAGATGGGCCACTTGATTGCCATGCTCCTATCCTTGGTTGAGGACTAGACGGGCGCGGCCCGCGATGGGGCCTCCCGCAGTGCAAATCCGGGACGCGAACCCGGTCAAGGCGAACGTAACGGACTCTTGAAGCCGTTCGGCGTACCATTGCCTGTATGGCGGACCGGTTCCAGGAAGCTCCCTGGCTAGAACAACGGCGGTGCCCGTACTGTGGCACACGCGTGGCACAGCAGGCCAAGACCTGCTTCATGTGCGGCCGCGAAGTTCGCATCAGGCCGTCCCGGCGCAGGCTCGGCCAGAGGATCAGCCCGATTTGGATGATTGTCGCCGTGCTGCTGGGCCTGTTGGTCTGGCAGATTGCCGGCCGGGACGGTCCCGGTCCCGGCGAGTCCGCTCCGGAGGTTGTGGTGCTGCCGCCTACCTTGCCTCCGCCCACCTACACGCCGGAGCCGACGCGCACCCCGACACCCAGGCCGCCAACGCCCACCCCCTGGGTGCCCACCCCCGTTGTCCACACGGTGCAGTCCGGCGAGGTTCTGCAGTACATTGCAACCCTGTACGGGATCACGGTGGACGAACTGATGGTGGAGAACGAAATGACCTCGACCATAATCCACTCCGGCGATCGGCTGGTGATTCCGGGTCAGTTCGAAAATCCGCCCACCCCCACCCCCGAGGGCGGGACTCCCCGGACCGGTTACTTCACGTACAAGGTGCAGCCCGGGGACAGCGTCATCGGCATCGCCTACAGGTTTGGGGCCTCGCCCGAGGAGATCTTCGATGCCAACAGCCTGACCCCTTCGTCCCTCCTCTACAAGGATGATGTCCTGCAGGTGCCCGTTCCGTTGTTTTCGGATGCCGTGGAGGTCTCCAGCGATCTGGCGCCGCGGGTGACCAATGCCATCTATGCCGCACCCAAACTGCTCCATCCCAGCAATGCGGCCCTGGTGGCACGCCAGGACCCGGTGAATTTCCGGTGGCTGCCGGTGGATATTCTGGCGCCCAACGAATGGTATGTCCTGCGCATCTGGACCAACCAGGGGGATGATCCACCCACGATCTGGACCAAGGCCACGAGCCATCGGATGGAAACCAGCATGGCTCCCGTGGAGGGCGGCAGCCGGGAATACTTCTGGCATGTGACGGTCGTGCGCGTGGTGGCTCCGACCCTTCCCGGAGCCCCCAGGGAGTTGGAATCGGCCAGCCTGACCAGCGAAGAGCGTCGGTTCACCTGGCAGTAGACGCTGCCGGGCGGACTTCAGGCTACGGGTCTGAGCCACTGGAACAGCCTGGCCACACGCGCACCCAGACAACCCTGCGGTGCCTGGGGTTCGCTCCGGTCCGGCGCCTCCGCGGGGGAGCCTGCTTCCCCGTCCGGCCGGGCCGGCACGGGTTCCGACCCGGGCAGCGGCTCCGGCATCAGGGAGTGAACGGCGGCCCATCCGTCCAATTGGCCGGCACCCTGGATCGTGGTGGGAAGATTGAACGACCGGCAATTCAACTGCAGGAGGGCCTTGATTTCGGCCGGGGTCAACTCCGGCTGTTGCTCCCTCATCAGGAGGACGAGGCCCGACACCAGGGGGGCCGCCATGCTGGTTCCACTCATGATGGTGTGGTGCTGGTCCACCACGTCGCCCAGCTGGCTGCCGGCGGCCCTGGCGCCGACAATGTTGTAGCCCGGCGCCAGCAGGTCCGGCTTGAGCAGCCCCTGCTGTGTGGGACCCCGGCTGCTGAACGAAGCCACCGTTCCCATGCCGTCCGTGGCTCCGACCGTAATCACACGGGCGGCGCTGCCGGGGCTGCCGATGGATTGGGGCCTGGGACCTGAATTGCCGGCGGCGGCCACGATCACCGTGCCCTGATCGCTCAGTGCATTGCAGAGTGCGCTGAGCGGATCTTCGCCAACCATGTTGATGTCGGTGCCCACGGAAAGGTTCAGCACCTGTGCTCCGCTGTCCACCAGCCACTCAAGCCCGGTCATGACCCTGCTCATGCGCCCGGCACCGCCGAAGTTGAGGACCCTGGCGGAGAGAATGTGGGCGCGCGGGGCCACCCCGACATAGCGGTGGTTGCTGGCGGCACCCGAGCCTGCGGCGAGGGAGCTGACATGGGTACCGTGGCCGTCGGGATCGCCCTCTGCCGGGCGCGGTGTGAAGTCCCTGACCCCCGCCACCCGGCCTTCGAAGTCCGGGTGCGTTTGATCCAGTCCGGTGTCGGCAATGCCGACGACCGTGCCCGAACCGTAGAGCCCCCAATCCTCCCAGATGCGTGGCGCGCCCAGTTCCATCCCTGCGCGATCCAGGCATGTGGTGCACAGGGCGTCGTACCAGATGGAGCGCACCGTGTCGTTGTCGGCCAGCGCATGGACATCGGTCCGGCGCATGCGGGTGGCGGACCAGGGCAGCACGGTGCCCAGATGGCCGGCGGACAGCCCGGATCGGCTGCGGGTTCCCTGGCGGTGGAAGGCCTGCAACTCGTCCCGATCGCCAAACATGACGATCACGGGCACATCGTCGCTGCGCGTGGAGGCTTGCGCAGTCAGGATGGCCGGATCGATTTTGGGATTGAGGGTTTCCACACGCGGGCCCGGGAGAAGCAGGATGTCAAAGGCGGCGTGTGGCCCACGCACCAGGCTGAGTCGATTCTATCACCGGCAAGGCGAACCGGCCGCGCAAGCCGGTTCGCGGCATACAATGGATTTCCGATCCCAAGCGAACCCGGTGCCGGGGCCGAACGGAATGCTGAAACGGAAAATCCAGGCAGTCTACTGTGGCAAGGTTGTGGTCCTGACGGGCGCGACGCAGGGCATCGGACGCCAGATGTGCCTGCGTTTGGCGGGCGTGGGCGCCCAAGTGGTCATGGCCGCGCGCAACCGGGAACGCCTGGACGCTTTGACGTCCGACTGTTCAGACCTTCCCGGCTCGGTCCTCGCAGTCCCCACCGACATTGCCTCGGAGCCGCAATGCCGGGCCTTGATGGAGGAAGCCCACCGTGCCCATGGACGCATTGATGTTCTCATCAACAACGCGGGCTTGTCCATGTGGTCGCGCGTCGACGAACTGGAAGATCTGGGCCTGTTGCGGCGCATAATGGATGTGAACTATTTGGGAAGTGCCTATTGTTCCTGCCATGCCCTGCCTTTCCTGAAGGAAACCCGTGGCCGCCTGGGATTGGTGGCTAGCCTGACAGGTCGGATTCCGGTGCCTACGCGGGCACCCTATGCGGCCAGCAAGATTGCGGCCGCCCGTTTCCACGAGTCCCTGCGGGTGGAACTTCACGGTTCCGGCGTCAGCGTCACCGTCACATTTCCCGATTGGGTGGCAACCACCATTCGGCAAAATTCCCTGGGATCCGACAACAAACCCCTAGGCTACAGCCCCGCCCAGGAGGAACATATGATGACCGCAGCGGCCTGCGCCGACATTGCGCTGACGGACATTGCCCTGCGCCGCCGGGGGCGTATTCTTTCCCTGCGCGGCAATGCCGCGGTGTTAATAAAGCAATTTTGGCCGGGCTTGGTTGAATTGATTGCACGGCGTGCCATCCACAAGGGCAAATAGTGCACGGCACGGGTCCGGAGGATCGGTTGCCCGGGTTGGCGATGGGGTATTGAACAGGATCGATGCGCGGGATTGTCCGGTTTGATGGACAGATCGGTTTTGTCTACACCGGGGGACATTGACATTGGTGCCTTCGGCCAGACAACTGCGCGAGGTCAAGCGGAGCATTCGGCTGTCTGTGCTCGCGCTGCGTCACCGGTAGGCCGTGCCGACGGGGACCGGAAGGCGTCTCTGGCTGATGGTTGCCGCCGAGCGACTTGCCTAGGGCATCGAACTCGACGAACAGGACTCTTCAGGATGAATAGGGGCTTATATCGATGAGTTGACAATCGATACGCAATCCGGCCCTGGTGGACCGGACCGCACAGGCGTGGGCGGACCCCGCCTGCCGTGTTCGCGGGTCGTCGAGGTCCCCAACGGGATCGCCTCTCGCCGCGCAGAAGCCCCTGCCCCGCGGGCCTGTCCGGTCATGGGAAGTCCCCTGGCCAGAATGTTGATGGCGGCGTTGTGGTCTGCGTTCGCAGTGTGTCCAC
>MKWU01001607.1_pt1 | contig 37998 bp, 29 predicted proteins | sample 809101 | NCBI WGS metagenome assembly MKWU01 (sample SAMN05860141, study PRJNA318959) | sponge metagenome | host: Aplysina aerophoba | place: Slovenia: Piran, Adriatic Sea, Gulf of Piran | collected 2013-05-07
ACGTGGCCGTCACCGTCAACGTCACCGACGTGGACGATGAGGCTCCGGCATTCATCGAGTCGAGCTACGCCTTCGACCTCGCGGAGAACGCGGACGGGAGCACGACCCCGGTGGTGCTGGGGACGGTAACGGCGTCGGACCCCGATTCGGTGCCGGCATACAGCATCGTGGGCGAGAACGCGGCGGGCCGGTTCGCGATCGACGCGGCGACCGGGGCGCTGTCGTACGCCGGCGCGGGCGAGGACCACGAGTCGGATACCACGAGCTACGCGCTGACGGTGCGCGCGAGCGACGGGAGCCGGCACCGCGACGTGGCGGTCACCGTCAACGTCGTGGACGTCAACGAGGCGCCGGAATTCACCGGGTCGAGCTACGCCTTCGACCTTGCCGAGAACGCAAACGGGAGCACGGTCCCGGTGGCGCTCGGGGCGGTGGCCGCTTCGGACCCCGAGGGGACGACGCCGACCTACCGCATCGTGGGGGGCACCGCGGCGGAGCGGTTCGCGATCGATCCGGTGACGGGTGCGCTCGCGTACACCGGAACCGGCGAGGACCACGAGTCGCAGGGCGCGGGCCACGCCCTGACGGTGCGTGCGAGCGACGGGGACCTGCACCGCGACGTGGCCGTCGCGGTCACGGTGACCGACGTGGATGAAGCGCCGGCGTTCACCGCAACGAGCTTCGCATTTGCCCTGGCGGAGAAGACCGACGGGCGCGCGAACCGTGTGGCGCTGGGTACGGTGACCGCGACGGACCCGGAGGACGACGCGGTGGTGACGTACGGCATCGCGGGAGGCAACGAGGCGGGGCTGTTCGAGATCGACGGACCCACCGGCCGGCTGTTCTACGTCGGTGCGGGCGAGGATCGCGAGTCGGGGACGGCGAGCCATGCGCTGACGGTGCGCGCGAGCGACGGCACCCTTTCCGGCGACGTCGTGGTCACGGTCAGCGTCGAGCCGATTTTGTCGGAAGGGGACACGGATCTGTCGGACGGTGTCCATACCGCCGGCCGGACCCGGGCCGGGGAGTCGGTAACGGGCACGATCGACGGCGCCGACGATCGGGACTGGTTCGCCGTGGAGCTGGAGGCGGCCAGGGCCTACCGGCTCGACCTCGTGGGCACGGGGGAGCACGGCGAGGCGCTCTCGGACCCGCGCCTTTTCGGAATTCACGACCAGAGCGGCGAGCTGATCCCCGGCACGGCGAACGACAACGGCGGCCGGGGCCGGAACGCCCGGGTGGTTTTCGTCGCTCCGGAAAGCGGTACCTACTACGTGTCGGCCGGGTCGGACGAAGGACGGCAGGGAGCCTACACCCTTGCGATCGAGGATGTGACGAGGGTCATCCGGGTGTCGGATGCGTCGGCGCGCGAGCGGGACGGCGTCCTGAGCTTCGTCGTCGCGCTGAACCGGACCCCGGAGCAGACGGTGACCGTCCGCTACGAGACGGCGGACGGTACGGCCGTGGCCGGAGAAGACTACGAAGCGGTCTCCGGGGTGTTGGAGTTCAGGCCCCTGGAGCTGGTCAAGCGTGTCGAGGTCAGGCTGATCGACGACTCGGTGGAAGACAGTGGAGAGACTCTCTTCCTGAGGCTGAGCGATCCGACCGGGGGCACTCTGGCGGACGCGGAGGGAACGGGCACGATCCGGAACGCCGAAACCCGCCCGAGCGTGTCGGAGGGGGATACGGACCTTCCGGACAACATCGAAACCCCCGGCCGGGTCCGGGTCGGGGAGTCGGCGACGGGGGAGCTCGCCTTTGAGCGTGACGATGACTGGTTTGCGGTGGAACTGTACGCTGGAGTCACGTACCAGATCGACATGTGGGGGGCGGTTCCCGAGTATAGCGGCCTGGTTTCCGGCGGCACCCTGGGTCGGTATCACCAGTATATCCGGGGGATATACGATGCCGACGGCAATCTGATTCCCGGCACGTCGACCGCAAGGGGGGGACAAGATGGCGCCGCACGGCTCTATTTCACGCCCTCGGAGAGCGACACCTTCTTCGTCTCCGCGAGCACCGAGTACTACTCGGTGTGGGACCCCTGGTTGAGTCGGTACGTCTGGGTTACCGAAGAGGGCACGTACACGATTTCGGTCAAGGAGTTGACGGACGACTATCCGGCCACGACGCACACCTCCGGGCTGGTGCCGCGGAACGGCTGGGCCACGGGCGAGCTGGAGCGATACGGTGACCGTGACTGGTTCGCGGTGCAACTCTACGAGAACCGGACCTACCTGATTCATCAGGAAACATTGCGCTTGCCCGACCGCAACGCCTTGTTAGAGGAATACATCTACGGAATCTACCGGGAGGACGGCAGCCTGATTCCCGGCACCTCGGACGATCACCGGGGCTCCTCCTACCCCCACGCCCAGGTGCGGTTCACGCCGGACACCAGCGGCCTGTACTACGTGTCCGCCAGCGGAATGGGGGAAGGTACCTATCGGCTCACGGTGATGGACATCACGCGCGATTTGCCGGCGTCGACCGGCACGACCGGTCGGGTCTCGGTCGACGGATCGGTCACGGGCGTAATCGACTATCTTCGCGACCAGGACTGGTTCGCGGTCGAGCTGGAGGCCGGCACGCTCTACCGAATCGAGCTGGATCCAAACTGGGACCCGGGCAATGGCCGCCCCTCCATCACTGGCCTGGGCCGCCCCTCCATCAGCGGGATCTTCGATTCGAACGGCCACTCCGTAGGCGGGATCTTCGCGGGCAGCAATCCGATCGACGGCGTTGAGGACGATCTCCGCGTGACGTTCTTCACGCCGTCGGAGAGCGGTACCTTCTATCTGGCCGCGGGAGCGTTCAGAGATCAAACCGGCAGGTATGTCCTCCGGGTGAAGGACGCCATGGCTCAGGACGTCCACACGGCCGGGACCGACACTCGCGGCAGCGTCACGGTGGGCGGTCGGGTCACGGCCGATATCGACTACCCCGGCGACGTGGACTGGTATGCCGTCGAGCTGGAGGCCGACACGGCCTACCGATTCCGTCTCTTCGGCGGCGGCCTGCGATACCCGTACCTGGGAGGGATTCACGATTCGGCCGGCGGCCTGCAACCGAACACCCAACGCCCCACTTGGATCTCCTCTTACCCCTCTGTGGATTTCACTCCGGACACCGACGGAACCTACTACGTGGCGGCTGGCGGCGGTGGCCTGGGAGGCGCTATCCCCCTCACATACCTCTACTTGTACGGCGGCTTCCCGACAAGTGAGACCGACTACGCGGTAGGCACCTACACGCTTTCGGTGGACGAGATCTAGCGATCCTGCAAGGCGCAGGCCGCGCCGGCGGCGCGCCGCTTCGCAGCGATAAAGGACGGTTGCGGGCGCGTTCCGGAACTCCTCCAGCCGACGCCGAAGCGGCGAGCCACCGCCATACCGAGCACACGGCGCCGGCCGCATGACTCGCACTGAACAGTCTCCGGAAATCCCGGCGCGCCGGAGACAAGGACACGGACACAGGGTGAACCGCCATGAGCTACCAGATGGGCACCTACACGCTTTGGGTGGATGAGATCTAGTGTCGTGTCCCGTAAATACCTGGCATGAGTTGCGCAGGATTTTTTGTCGTCGGCAAGGCGCGATGAAGAGCAGTGGCGGGTAGTCGGCGAAGCGGCTGCAGGAAAAGAAAACGCTGCAATTTCGGAGACTTCAAGCGATTTTCGTGTCGACGACAATCCTCAACCCAGGTCTCGCCAGAAACGTGGCAAGCACTCAGGGGCTCCCGCCGGTGACCTCGCCCCACTTCTCTCCTTCGCGGCAGAAGGTTCTGACACGCTGGTCCGTGGGGCGGTTCTTCATTGCCGTCTCGATCAGCACTTCGCGACACTGCCGGCCATCCTCATTTCGACCGGTCGCGAGCACTGTCACGCCGCCCGCGGCGTAGCCGCTCGCGTCGTCGTGGTTCTCCCAGTAGACCCCCTTGTCAAGGGCGCCTTGACCGAGGGCCTGCTGCAAGGTCTTCGCGGCCAGCCGTCCCGACTTGGCGTCGATGGGCGGCAGCGGCCGGTGATTGTCCTTGGCCCTCTCGAGGAACGACGCGCGATCATTGCGCCTTGCTTCGATAAACATGATCGGCGCAATGATCGGTGCGGTGACGATTGCGCCCGCCACGTCGAGCACTCCGCCCACTCCTTTTTCGTTCGAACATCCGGCCACGAGAGCCGTCAGCAGAAATATCATGAAGCTGATCTTCACCGTGTCTCTCCCTATGGTTCTCGCGCCGTGGGATGACGACAGGCCCGTCGGAGGCTGACGGCCACCTGATTCGGTCAGAGTACCTGGATCGGGCCAGGGTACCGTCCCACAATCTTGTCGGCTGTCAACAACGTGACCCCTTCGACCTGGGCCTGCGCGACCAGGATGCGGTCAAAGGGATCCTTGTGCAGGGGCGGCAACAGGACCACCGCTACCGCATGGGCACCGGTCACGGCCAACTCCGTGTAACCGTGTTCCAGCAGACCTCGCCGCAGTAGATGAGGATCGACGTGGAAATCCGGGCGCCCGATTCCGCTCTTGATCGCAACCTCCCAGATCGACGCGGCGCTGAAGACGGGTTGCGTATCCCGCTGTTCAAGGAGAGCGCGTCCCTCGTCCGGCAACCGGCCTGAGACTCCCGCCGCCCAAAGCAGCACGTGTGTGTCTAGGAGGAGATTCACTCCTTGCCCTCGAACAGCGCCTCGATCTCGGTGGAGCCCATGCGGTCAAAGTCTTCCGGCACGGAAATTTGCCCGTCGAGGAAACCGATACGGCGCATCGATCCCGATTCCGGAGCTTCCACCGCGACCACTTTCACCACCGGCTTGCCAGCGCGTGCAATGATGAAGGGCTCGCCGTTGGCGGCAGCCTCGACGAGACGGGAAAGGTGGGTCTTGGCTTCGTGCATGTTGACGGTACGCATGATGTCGCTCCCGACTTAGTCTGTTTAGTTTAGTTGGATAGGTCGCATCTCGCAAGTCCCAGTACGAATTTCGCACTCCGGCATCGTCAATCACCCCATTGACTTCACGGGGGATCACCCGTTGGCTTCACGGTACTCTCCACCCTGTGTTCCCGTGTTTGCGCCACCAGGTTTTCGCTGGCTTCCCACAATCTGGCCCCGTTTCCCGGATCGGACGCGTACGGGAGGACCGATTCCCGTTGCATCAGGTGACGATACATCCCGGTGGCCCTGCCTGCTTCCTCGGCGCAGCACAGGTAGAGGGCCGGTCCCTCCGGAACCGGCCTGACTTCCGCCTGCTTCGGACCCCTGAGGTCTCGGATGGCGGCCACCAGCGCGCTCAAGGCCGTGCCGTCTCCCATGAGCCTGGGCGCACTCTTCAAAGGGTGGGCTCCTTCAGCTTGATCCGCTCTCTTCATTTCGAAGTCGTCACTGGAAGGGGATCACATGTTTCTCGCGATGGCCGGCGATGGCCGGCAAGACTCCCTTCGATGATCTCCAAATGCCCGACAGCCGCGCTCACAGATCCCGGTCCCGCAGATCCGGCCGCTTCAGCACGAGGCCCGCGGTGAGCGCGATACACACGGCGGCGGTGACCATCAGAGTCCACGGCGCGCCGATGAGCGCGGCGACGGCGCCGGAGTGGGCTTCGCCCAGCGACGGGGCGCCCACCCCGAGCATGCGCTGGAAGCTCGCGGTGCGGCCTCTCAGATTGTCCGGGGTCCGCGCCAGGATCACCACTTGGCGCACCACTGCTTGCAGCGCATCGAAGATTCCCACCACGAACAGGATCGCCACCGAGCCGAGGAACCACGGCGAGAACGCCAGCCCGAACAGGCAGGCGGCGTAGGCCATGACGCTGAAGGAGACGAACAGGCCCTTGTACGACATGTTCCCCAGCCACATGACCACGGCCACCCCGAGGAGCGAGCCCAGTGCCGGCGCCGACAGGAGGATTCCCAGGCCTCCCGCGCCGAAGCCCATGGCCACGGCGAAGATGGGCAGCAACGCGCGGTAGCTGCCGAAGAAAACCGCTGCGAACTCCGTCACCAGCAGGACGATGATGAGCGAGTTCCGCCGGATGAAGGCAACGCCTTCGAGCAGGCTCTGCACCGGGGACTGCTCGCGGTCCAGGGGCCCGGACTCGTAGCGGATGCACGTCATCACGGGGATCGCCACAATGTAGATCAGGCAGGCCACGCCGTAGGTCCAGCCGGAGCCGGCGACCGCGATGAGCAGGCCGCCCGCGGCCGGCCCGATGAGCTGTGAGAGTTTTCGCGCCGACGCGATCTGCGCGAAGGCGTTGACCATCAGCTCCCGCGGCACGAGACCCGGGACCATGGCGGTGCGCGCCGGCCCCGCCGCGGTGGTGAGAGTGGAATTCACGAAGGCCGCCAGATAGAGGTGCCACACCGAGATTAGCCCGGTGAGCGCCAGCGACCCCAGGGACAGGGTGATCAGCGCGTTCACGTACGCGGTCAGAATGATGAACCGGCGCCGGTCGATGCGGTCGGCGACAACCCCGCCGGCCAGGGCGAACACGATGGTGGCCGCGCCGCGCACCAGACCCGTGAACCCGGTCAGCAGCGGCGAGCCCGTGATCTCGTAGACCAGCCACAGCTCGATGGTGCGCTGGAGTTGGTAGCTGACCGACGTGCCGAAGAGCGCGATGTACAGCAGCCGGAAATCACGAACGGCCAGGGAGGAAAGGCCGCCATCCCGGCTCAAACGCACCGCACCGCCACCCACGGCCTTCGGCACCCTCCTGATCCGCCGAGAACGTGCCCGAGATGTCGGGCGGCTTTCATTGCGCTCAACCTCGTGCCCAAGAAACCCTCCTCCGGAGGGCCGTAGCCGCTCCAAAAGGGTAGGCCAGTAGAGCCACTACCGACTTAACCCAATGTTGCAATAAAGGTCTGTGAAGAGCGATCCGAAGCACCCCCCCCCCCCCCCGAATCGTCATTCCCGCGGAAGCGGGAATCCAGGGGCGGTAGTGGGGCACTACATCTGCGTTTCCCCGCCTCGCCACCCCTGGATTCCCGCTTCCGCGGGAATGACTTCTCTGGGGCGTTTAGCGGGACTCTTCTCTCCCATCCCCATGCGGACCGTACAAGTCGGTCTCCATGATCTCCGCGGCGGCGGCGCCGGCGTCGGTGAGGCGCAGGGTGCAGCGCGACTCCAGCATCCAGGCGTAGTAGCCCTCGGGCACGTCTTCGGACGGGCCGTGATGGATCACGCCCTTGGGCACCAAGGTCAGCATGCCCGGCTCGTCCACGCCGCCCCAGGCGCCGGGGCCCTCGAAGTAGAAGACCAGCTCGTCGTAGTCGACGTTGTTGTGGATGGGCGGGCGACGCCGTTGGCGCGCGCTCAGGTTGTAGAACAGCTCGTCCCGGCCGGGCGAGGCGATGAACTGCACGGGGGGACCGTTGGGATCAGTAGGGACGTCCCTGAGGTTGAGCTTCCACACCGGGCTCGGGCCGTCGGCGAAGGACTGGGTGGCCAGCGGGTTCGTGGGCTTGACGTAGCGCGTGACGCCGTCGAAGCACTTGAGCAGCCACACCGTTTCCACGTCCCGGGCTTCATCCTCGCTCAACACCGCGCGCCGGAGCCCCGAGCCGAAGGACGGCGACGGGTCGAAGCGGACCGCGCCGGGAGTCTCGACGATGACCGAGAGGCTCGCCCCGGTCAGCGGCAGCACCCGGTAGGGCACGCCCCGCGGAATCACCACGAAGTCCCCCGGCTCACCCGTGATGGTGCCGTAGGCGGTGCGGAACTCCAGCGTTCCCTCCTGCACGAAATGCACCTCGTCGGCCTCGACGTTGGAGAGCACGAAGGGCATGGGGTGGGCGCGGCCAGAGACGCTCAGGCGCACGCCGGTGCGCCCCGACTCGATGGGCACCGGCAACGCCTCGGCGTCCTCCCGATCCGGCAAGGCCACCGCGCCGACGTTCAACCGATGCGGGACGTGCGGACCCGTGACCGAAATGAAGTCGGGGCTGTGGTGCGTGCGCATGACGTTCACGCCCGTCCCCGCGAACCCTTCCCTGCCCCAGTGCTCGCGATACTCGGTGCCGTCCTTCGCCATGACGTTCCTCCTGGACTCGTTCCAATGGTGGTTGGCGACTACGCATCGTCGCCAGGACCTTTTTTCCCGCCGCACCATAACACCGCGCACGGGTCGCGGGAAAGCCTGAGCGGGAAAGCCCGGTCGGACTCCGCCTCCCTCGTGAAAGACCCTGCTCAGGACAGCAACAACCCCAAGGGCACCACGAACAAGCCCTTTTCCGGGACAAAGGCCTCGGAGCCGTTGTAGGCGAGAATGCCGACCGAAGCGCCAGGCGTCTTCTGCCGAAAGGCCCGCAGGCCGGCCAGGTCCCTTTCTCCAAACCGCCCGGCGGCCTTGACCTCGACGGCGACGCGACGGCGTTTGTGGGAAATGACGAAATCGACCTCGTGGCGTCCCTGTATGCTCCAGAAGCCCAACTCCGCGTCCGGAAGGTGAGCGCCGAGTATGCCCGCAAGGTTCTGGTACACGAGAGTCTCGTACAAGGCTCCGCGCAAGGGTTCGTCAGCGGCGACACTGACGTCCGAAGTTGCCGTCAAGTGACAGGCCAAGGCCGAATCCGTGAGAAAGATCTTCGGCGATCTCAACAGACGAGTCGTGCGACTGCGCATGTACGGCGGCAGACGGTTGAGAATGAAGGACGTTTCCAACAGACCCAGATACCGCACCGCGGTACTGACCGGGAGCTTGGCGTCACGCGCAATCTCGCTCTGATTCAGAAGCTGGCCGGTCCGGGCCGCGGCCAGGCGCAACAGAGTCCGAAAGGTGACCAGGTCCGCAACCTGAGCCAGGTCACGCACGTCGCGCTCGAGGTAGGTCTGCTCGTAGCCCAGGAGCCACAGATCCCGGTCCACCTCTCCGGGGACGACAATGGACGGCATGCCACCGTACAGAACCTCCGTGTCCGTCAAGGCCGGCGCGGACGCGGTCGGAGGAAGTTGCGCCTCTTTCAGGAAACGGACCAGGAACGGTTCCTCGGTTGCGCCAAGCCGTTCGCGCCGGGTGAAGGGCCCCAAGGTCAGCCACATCGCCCGACCCGCGAGGGATTCGGTCACGCCGTGGCGCAGGGAGAGATTGGCGGAGCCGCTCAACACGAACCTGCCCGGTGTCCGCTGCTCATCAACCGCGCGCTTGATGGCCACCAGCAGCTCCGGACAGCGTTGCACCTCATCGATGGTGACGAGCTCTTGCCCACGGAGAAGACTCTCCGGATCCAGCCGCGCCGCCTCTAGCGCCGCGAAATCATCCAGGGTCACATACCGCCGTCCCGCGAATGCGCCGTCATGTCGAAGGAAGGTCGTCTTCCCTGCCTGTCGCAGCCCCGTGATCACGACCACGGGGAACGTCTTGAGTGCGCGCCGGGCGAGAGTGCACAAGTCCCGTTGATAGTATGTAACCTCTGCCTCGGTTGCGTTCACGCCGTTTTCCCCATGTATCCGAAGTGGATGGCCAGAGAGCAACTTGTCATAATTAACCAGCATATAGCGCGTATATGACAAGAGTCAAATTGACACATCCCCACCATGGCCGTTCCGCGCAAGATCCGGCGGGCTGTCCCGTTCACTCGCCGCCGCGCGCCGGCGCCGACCCGCACAACCAAGCGTACCCCCCGCGTCTTGCCTTGTGCGCCGTGACTGGGCTAAGAGAACCCAAAGACACACGGGCGCAAGGCATTGGAAGACCACAAGCCGGGAGCAGGAATCCATGGACTACTTCGAACCCAAGACCGTGAGCGAGGCGCTTTCGCTGCTGGACCAGCACGGCGACCAGGCGGAGGTCATCGCCGGCGGCACGGACGTGATGGTGGACATCAAGTACAAGGACGAGCCGGGATGCCTGGTGAACATCAAGCGCATCCCGGACCTCAACGCCATCCGCGAGAGCAACGGCGGCGTGCACATCGGCCCGCTGGCCACCATTCACGACCTCGAGGAGAGCGACCTCGTGCGCGAGCGGCTGCCGCTCCTGTGGCAGTCGGCGCACCAGTTCGCCTCGCTGCAGATCCGCAACACCGCCACCATCGGCGGCAACATCTGCCGGGCCTCTCCTTCGGGCGAGACCCTGGCGCCGCTGCTGGTGCTGGAGGCGCAGGCCGAGGTGACCTTCTCCGACGGCGCCCGTACCGAGGCCTTCAGCGCGTTCTTCAAGGGACCGGGCCAGACGAGCCTCGGCGCCAAGGGGTTGCTCACGGGCATCACGGTGCCCTTCCCCGCCGCCGGAAGCCACGCCGTCTATCTCAAGCACGCGGTGCGCGGCCCCATGGACATCGCCATGGTGGGGGTGGCGGTCATGGCCACGGCCAACGCGGACAAGTCGGCGCTGGACGACGTGCGCGTGGGGCTGGGAGCGGTGGCGCCGACGCCCGTCCGCGCGCCCAAGACCGAGGCGATGGTTTCGGGCAAGGCGCTCGACGCGGCGCTCTTGAAGGAAGCGGGGGCGTGCTCGGCGTCGGAGTCGAGCCCCATTACCGACCAGCGCAGCAGCGGCGAGTACCGCGGCTGGATCGTGGACGCCCTGACACGGCGCGGGCTGGCCCAGTGCTGGCAAGCGCTCACCGGGAAGGAGGTGGCGTGATGAGCCTTGAAATCACACTGACGGTCAACGGCAAGACCCACACGGCGGCACTGGAGCCGTCCACCGCGCTGGTGGACTTCCTGCGCGACACCCTGGGCTACAAGGGCGTCAAGCTCTGCTGCAACACGGGGGAGTGCGGCGCCTGCACCATCATCATGGACGGCAAGCCGGTGAACTCCTGCGTGGTGCTGGGATTGGACGCGGCGGGAGCGGACCTGGTCACGGTGGAAGGCATCGCCGACGGCGACGAGCTGCACCCGGTGCAGCAGGCCTTCATCGATACCGGCGCGGTGCAGTGCGGCTACTGCACGCCGGGCTTCATCGTCTCCCTCAAGGCCCTGCTGGACCGCACCACGAGTCCCACGGCCGAGGATGTCGAGGAAGCCATCTCGGGCAACATCTGCCGCTGTACCGGCTACACGAAGATTTTCGACGCTGTGGAGCTGGCCGCCAAACGAATGGCGTAAGCAACCGATCGTGGCAAGGGTAGGGGCGACCCGCGGTCGCCCTGGGCGAATATCCTGAACGAACCGGAAGGAGTTAGGACCCATGGCAAAGGCTGAATACACGGTCCTGGGAACCGACATGCCCCGCAAGGGCGGGGTCGAGCGGGTGGTCGGAAAGGGCGTTTACGGCATCGACCTGAACCTGCCCGACGCGCTGGCCGGCGGTGTGCTCCGGAGCGAGCATGCCCACGCGAAGATCGTCAGCATCGACACCAGCGCGGCCAAGGCCATCCCCGGCGTGCGCGCCGTGGTGACGGCGGCGGATGCGCCGGACGTGCGCTACGGCCGGTCCTACATCGACCGCTACATCCTCGCCAAGGACAAGGTCCGCTACACTGGCGACCCGGTGGCGGCGGTGGCGGCGGACAGCCAGGCGCTGGTCAAGGAAGCTCTCAAGCGGATCAAGGTCACTTACGAGCCGCTGCCGGCGGTGGTGGATCCGGAAGAGACCATGAAGGAGTCGGCGCCGACGATCCACGAGGACATGCCGCTGCCCAAGAACCTTCCGGAAGGCATGCAGGTCAAGAACGTCTGCGGCTACGCGGCGGTGAACATCGGCGACGCCGAAGCCGCCATGGCGGAAGCCGACGTGGTGGTGGACGAGGTCTACGAGACCAAGATGATCCATCCCCAGTACCTGGAGCCGCGCATCGCCGCGGCCCGTCCCGAGGAGGACGGCCGCATCACCGTGTGGGCCAACGCCCAGGCGCCGTTCCCGGTGCGCACGGAGGTCGCCAGCCTGACCGGGCTGCCGCTCAACAGCGTGCGGGTCATCTCCACCGGCATCGGCGGCGGCTTCGGCGGCAAGGGCAGCGGGGTCACCTCCAGCGCCGGGCTGGAGCCCATCTGCGCGTTGCTGGCGCTGACCGCCAGGCAGCCGGTGATGATCGTCATGGATAAGGCGGAAGAAACCATCTCCACCACCATTCGCTCCGGCTGCAAGATCTGGATCAAGACCGGCGTCAAGAAGGACGGCACCTTGGTGGCGCGCCAGGGCAAGGTGGTGTACGACGCCGGCGGCTACTCCGGCTTCGGGAACCAGGCCGGCGGCCGCTGTACCCAGATGGTGGGCGGCTGGTACCGCCTGCCCAACATCCACATGGACGGCTTCACGGTCTATACCAACAAGCAGGTATGCGGTCCGGTGCGCGGTCCCGGCGGCCCCCAGGCCACCTTTGCCATGGAATCCCACATGGACTCCCTCGCCGCCGAGCTCGGCATGGACCCCATCGAGTTCCGCCTGAAGAACGTGCCCGAGAAGGGCGACGGCATCGTCGGCGTCCCCAAGCTGCGGGACAGCTCGCTGGCGGAGACCTTGAACACCGCCAAGGAGAAAATCGGCTGGGGCAAGGTCCAGCTCGAGAAGAACCAGGGCATCGGCTTCGCCACCGGGGCGTGGATCGAGGGCGCGGGACCCGGCGGCGGCGCGGTGGTCAAGATGAACGAGGACGGCTCCGCCACCGTGCACATCGGCAAGGTGGACTACGGCACCGCCGCCCCGTTCGGCATCCCCATGATCGTGGCCGAGGTGCTGGGCATCCCCACCGACGACGTCACCGTGCTCAACGTGGACACGGACGCCAGCCCCTGGGACGCGGGCACGGTGGGCAGCCGCTCGATGCTGGTGTCCGGCAACGCCGTCAAGCTGGCGGCGGAGGACGCCCGCGCCCAGATCCTGCGCATGGCCGCGGGCCAGCTCGAGGCCAGCCCGGAGGATCTGGAGATCGTGGACAGGCAGATCCAGGTCAAGGGGGCGCCGTCCCGGTCGGTGTCGCTGGCGTCCGTCTGCAACGCGGGGCACAACGAGATCGGCGACGTCATCGGCCGCGGCTACTTCGACTCCAAGGCCTCCCAGGCCGACGAGCGCGAGCGCGGCAGCTCTCAGCCCTTCACGACCCACGCCGCCTTGGTGGAGGTGGATGCCGACACCGGCAACGTCAAGGTGCTGAAGTACGTGGCCGTGCACGACGTGGGTTTCGTGGTGCATCCCAAGGCGGTGGAAGGCCAGATCGAGGGCGCCGCGGCCATGAGCCTGGGCCAGGCGCTGTGCGAGCAGGTGGTCCACGACAGCGATGGGCGGACGCTCAACCCGACCTTCGTCGACTACCTGATGCCGACCATCAACATGCTGCCGCGGATCGAGGCCATCACCGTCCCGGGCTACCCCGGCGCCGGCCCCTACGGCACCAAGGGAGCGGGCGAGATCGGCTCCGTGCCGCCCATGGCCTGCATCGCCAACGCGATCTACAACGCCACCGGCGTGCGCGTCCGCAAGCTCCCGCTGAGCCCCGAGAACGTGCTGCGGGCGCTCCGGGAAGCCGGGAAATAACGCAACTCCGAACGGGCGGCCTGTCGTGCTTGACGATGAACCCAACGTCGAGCGACAGACCGCCCGGCGGGTGAATCCGCTTGCTCTCGATCAAGGGTCTCCGCCGCCGGCTGTCGGACCTCTACTACGGCTGGCGGATGATCGGTCTGACGGCCCTCGTCCGAACCATCGGCGGCGGACTCCACAGCTTCGGTTTCACGGTCTACTTCCTTCCCATCCAGAAAGAGCTTGGCATCAGCCACGCGGCCACTTCACTGGCCTTCTCCCTGGCCCGGGCCGAGGGCGCCATCGAGGGTCCGCTGGCGGGCTACCTCATCGACCGATTCGGCCCCAAGCCCGTGATACTGACCGCGGCGCTGATGTGCGGCGTCGGCTACATTCTCTTTTCCTTCGTTGACAGCTACGCCAGCTTCCTCATCATCTACGTCGGGGTCATCTCGATGACCTTCACGGCGGGTTTCGTGCACGCTCCCGCGGTGTTGGCCGTCAACTGGTTCCGGCGTTACCGGGCGCGGGCGCTGACCTGTCTGAGTGCCGCCATGCCCGTGGGCGGAACCGTCATCACGGTCCTGCTGGCGGTGGCCGTCCACTTCTGGGGCTGGCGAACGGCCGCGTTCACGGCCGGATGCGTGTTCCTGTTCGTGGCCGCGCCGCTGGCCCTGAGGATCCGCCGGTCGCCGGAGAGCATGGGCCTGCAGCTATCGTCGGAAACGGCGTCGTCTTCCGCCCCGCCGCCCGGGGAGCGAGAGGACGGGTCGGAGAATGACGGGGAAGAGACCCGCGGCGAGTCCGACTACGCAGCCGGTCGCGCCATGCGCACCCCGGTCTTCTGGCTCTTCGTCCTGTGGATGACCACCCGGACCGCCGCCTACACCACCGTCATCGTGCATTTCGTACCCCTGATGCAGTGGAAGGGCCTGACGCCGCTCGCCGCGGCGCTCCCTCTGTCGTGGTTCAACGGCATGAACATCGTGGCGCACTTCATCATGGGATGGATTGCCGATCAGACCAACAAGGTACGCCTGGTGGCCTGGTGCATGGTGCTTTCGTTCATCGCGGTCCTGGTCCTGATGTGGAGCACCACGCTCTCGGGGTTGCTGCTGTTCGCCACGCTGTTCAGCGTGCTGGACTCATCGATACCGGTCATATGGGCGGCGGTGGGAGACTATTTCGGGCGGCGCCGCTTCGGCACCATCCGCGGCAGCATGAGCTTCTTCTACATGTGGGGAGGCGTCGTCGGACCGTATGCGGCCGGCGCCCTCGTCGACCACTTCCACAGCCACGCCTATGTGCCGTGGCTGCTTCTCGTCCTGGTGGGGGCCGCCGGAATCACCACGGTTCTGCTGATCGGACCCTGGACCCGGGGGGTCGGCCGTAGCGACTGACGCCGGGGGCCACAACGTCTGGGAGGCGACATGACACTTATCATCGACAATCCGACCGTGGAGAAGGTACTCGACCCGTCGGAGGTGAACGACGCGTTGGAGCTCGCCGCGTTGGAACTGGCAACCGGCGGCGCCATCAATGCACCCCCCTACAGGGTGTTTACACCAAGGGACCCCGATGACTACCGTGATCACTCCCGGTTTCCGGAGGGCGGCGGGGATCCGACACACCACTCCTTCACCTCGCTGAGCGGCGCCATTGCCAAGCTGGATGCGACAACGGACCGCATCGACTCCGACATCATCACGTATTTCGAACAGGACGGCCGAACGCTCCAACGACGCGTGCCGGGCCGCAAGGACGGAAGGTTTTGCGGCCTCATCTACCTCTACAGTTCCCGCACCGGCGAACTCCTGGCCATCATTCACGACGGGTACCTCCAGAAGTTCCGGGTGGCGGGCACCGGCGCGGTGGGCGCAAAATACCTGGCGCGCAAGGATTCGCGCACGGTGGGCCTTGTCGGAACGGGCTGGCAGGCCCAGGGCGCGGTTCATTGTTTCGCCGCCCTCGGCAACCTGAAAACGATCAAGGTGTACAGCCCCACGCCCGGCAAGAAAGAAGCGTTCGCGGAGCAAATGTCCAAGGAAGCGGGAATAGAAATGATACCGGTTGCTTCAGCCCGCGGGGCGGTCCGAGACGCGGACATCGTCTACATGGCGACCAACTCCAAGGACCCGGTGGTGATGGGCGACTGGCTGGAGCCCGGTCAATTCGTCAGCAACGTCTCGGACGTCGAGCTGGAGATCGCCGGCTGGGAACGCTGCGAGGTGCTGACCATGAATCGCCATGGCAGGCGCTGGATGAGGTACGCCATCGGCGGCGCCGAAGCGATTCCCGAACACGGGAAGGATCAGTACACCCGGCCGACGTCCATCGAGTGGGACAAGCTGCCGCTGTTGGGCGACGTCATTGCGGGGAACCACCCCGGCCGCGCGACCGACAGCCAGATCACCGGGCTCGTCCTGCGCGGAGACGGCGTGCAGTTTACCGCGGTCAGCCACCTCATCTATACTCACTGCAAGGAGAAGGGACTGGGGACCGAGATTCCCAGCGAGCTCTTCCTGCAGGACGAGAAATACATACCCTGATCCGGCCGTGGCATGAACAAACAAAAGCGGACCGCCATCTACAGCCGTCTCCGGGCCAGCAACCCCAGCCCCTCCACCGAGCTGGACTGGGTCGACCCGTTCGAGCTGCTGGTCGCCGTGGTGCTGTCGGCCCAGGCCACCGACGTGAGCGTCAACAAGGCCACGGCCAAGTTGTACCCGGTGGCCAATACCCCCGAGAAGATCCTTCGCCTCGGCACCGCCCGGCTCAAGCGCTACATCCGCACCATCGGGCTGTTCAACAGCAAGGCCGAGAACATCATCAAGACCTGCAGGATCCTCATCGAGGAACACGGGAGCCAGGTGCCCACCACCCGGGAGGCCCTGGAGAAGCTACCCGGCGTGGGCCGAAAAACCGCCAACGTCATCCTGAACACTGCCTTCGGCGAGCCCACCATCGCCGTCGACACGCACATCTTCCGCGTGGCCAACCGCACGCGCATGGCAAATGGAAAGAACCCATTGGAGGTGGAGACCCGCCTCACCCGGCTCACGCCCCCGGAGTTCCGCAAGGACGCCCACCACTGGCTCATCCTCCACGGCCGCTACGTCTGCAAGGCGCGCAAGCCCGAGTGCCCGCGCTGCGTCATCGTCGACCTGTGCGAGTTCCCGGACAAGACGCCCGAAGACTGATCCCGAGACCGTGCCGTTGGTGGCGGCTGCGGTGGATGCCCAACAAGGGCGACCGCCGGTCGCCCCTACCTGTGCCTTAACGGATGACGGCGGTGTTGCGCAGATCCGCCAGTTCCGCCTCCGTGAGCCCCAGCAGCCCTCCCAGCACCTCTTCCGTATGCTGCCCGATGGCCGGGGCGTCGTCGCGGATGGACGCGGGCGTTTGGGACATGTGGATCCACGGCGCCAGCAACGTGGTGGGGCCGGCGGTGGGATGGTCGCGCTCGATGAAGGCGTTCCGCTCCTTGATGTGGGGGTCGTCCAGAACCTCGGCCTTGGTCAGCACGGGGGCGCCAAAGTAGCCGAGGTCGCGGACGGCGTCCCACAGCTCCTGCCGGGTGCGGGTTTTCGCCCAGTCCCGGACGAGCCGGTCCAACTCGTCCTTGTGCTCGCGCCGGGCGGCGGCAATCGCGAAGCGCGGGTCCTTGGCCAGCTCGGGCCGCCCCATCCTCTCCGCCAGCCGGCTCCAGCCGCCGTCGTCCATGTGCGGTATCCGCAGCGTGAAGTAGCCGTCGGCCACCTCCATGGGCGTGTTGCCGACCATGTGGCCGGTGAAGTGCTCGTGCATGGAGCTGACCATGAAGCCCAGCACCGCCTCCTGCATGGACACCACGATGCGTTGGCCCACGCCCGTGCGCTCACGGGCGTGGAGCGCCGCCAGGATGCCCACGGTCATGCTGACGCCGGCGGCCTCGTCGCCGATGCCCAGGGACTTGGTGCCTTTCGCGCCGGCGTACTCCCAGGCTGTGTGGCTCCAGCCGGTCATGCTGTTGTTGGTGGCGGCGGTGTTGCCGTAGTCGGCGTAGGGACCCCACTCGCCGTATCCGCGGGAACAGGCGTAGATCAACCGCGGGTTCGCCTCCTTGATGGAGTCGTAGTCGAGCCCGAACCGCTCCATGGTGCCCTTCTGGTAGTTCTCCACCAGCACGTCCGCCCGGGCGATGATCTCCCGCGCAAGCTCGACGCCGCGCTCGCTCTTGAGATTCAGCACCACGCTCTTCTTGTTGACGTTGATCCACAGGAACTCGTAGCCGTCCTTGCCCGCGTCGGAGGCCATCCACGACCTGCGGAAATTGTCTCCCTGCGGCGGCTCGATCTTGATGACTTCGGCTCCCAGATGCCCCAGCAACATGGTACAGAAGGGACCGTTCAGCGCGTGGGTGAAATCCACCACGCGGATGTCGTTCAGGGGGCCGGGCATGGGCTGCTCCTCCTCTGACCGGGAATTTACAACGTATGTAACCCGGCATTTGTAACGACAATGACCCGGCATTTGCAACGTATATAACCCGGCATTTGTAATTGTCCGGCAGGCGTTTTCCTTGCCGCCGCCTCCTCCGCGCCCTTCCCGGAGGATCGCGAGCGCCCGAGCATGCTGCCGGTTTGACAGGACTCCATTTAATCGCCTACCCTTCCCCAAAATCACAGAAAGAGGCGACATCGTGACCATACCTACCGCCCCCCAGGACCCGGAAAAACAGCCCGCGCTCACGCGCGTCGACTCCTACGCCGAGTGGCGCGAACGCGAGGGCGCGCCGCTCGTGGGCGGCGTCTTCATCGAAGACATGAAGGCCGTGGAGGTGGGGCCGTGGCCGCGCAAGGGTGACGGCGTCAAGGGCGCCTTGTGCTACCTCGACGGCGACAACGGCGCCGACGAACACATCGTCGAGCTGCCGCCGGGGGGCTACACCGCGCCGCTACGGCACATGTACACCGAGGCCATCTACGTGGTGTCGGGCCACGGTTCCTGCTCGGTATGGCGCGAGGACGGAGCGAAGCAAACCTTCGAGTGGGGCCCCGGCAGCTATTTCGTGCCGCCCACCAACGCCTGGCACCAATTCTTCAACGCCAGCCTGTCGCAGCCGGCCCGCTGGTTCTCGGTCACCGACCTGCCGCAGCTTTTCAGACAGTGGAACAGCGAGCACTTCATCTTCAACAACACCTACGACTTCGACGACCGCTACCAAGGGGAACCGGACTACTTCACGGCCGAGGCCAAGCTCTACCGCGGCCGGGTGTGGGAGACCAATTTCATCCCCGACATCCGCAAGCTGCCGCTGTACGAGTGGAAGAGCCGCGGCGGCGGCGGCACCAACGCGTTCATGGTCATGGGCTCCGGGCTGATGGAGTCCCACGTGTCCCGCTTCGAGTCCGGCTACTATAAGAAGTCCCACCGCCACGGCCCGGGCGCGCACCTCTACATCATCGAGGGCGAAGGTTACGTCCTCGCCCAGCGCGGCGACGAGGAACGCATCCGTTGCGACTGGAAGGAAGGCAGCCTCTACCTCTCGGGCGCCGGCCAGGGCCAGTGGCTGCACCAGCACTTCAACGTCGGCGAAACCCCCGCCACCTACCTGGTGATGAACCAGGGCCTGTCGCGCAAGTACGCCGTCAACCGCTGGCAGGCCCAGGAGTCCACGGTGCTCCGCACCGGCGAGGTCAGCGGCAAGAAGGGCGGCTACCAGGTGGAGTACGAGGACGAGAATCCGGAGATCCACCGGATATTCGAGGAAGAGCTGGCCAGGCGCGGCATCACCTGCCGCATGAAGAACATGGTGCCATGGTGCACGGGCGTGGGCGGCGCCGAAGCCGTCAAGGTCCTGTTCCCGGACGAGCACGGCAACCTGCCCGGCGAGCAGGGCAACCTCCCGGACGCCGAGGGGAGCTTCATCGACTGACGCCGCGGGCTGATCCGGAGCGACCCCCACTTAGAACGAAGACCTGAAATGCAACAAGATTCCATGTCCCTCTATGGACAGGGCCTCGGCCGGCTGTCCCGTGTGTTACTCCTGACGCTGCTCGCCACGTTCTCGCTGGGCCTCCACGGTTTGGCCCACGCGCAGGGCCAGGAACCGCCGGCGGAAACCACGCCGGACAACGAAACGGCCAGTCGCTGGTGGAGTGCCCTGAGCCAGGACCAGATGGTCGCTGCCCTGTTCGGCGATACCGCCACCTCGGAGCAGGAAGCCGCCGCCAGGAAGATGTACGCCGACCTGGACATGGAGACCAAGAGTCTGGTCAATGACGCCGCGTCGGCGATCTACCGCGACGGCGCCTTTGGCAGCGTCGGCGCCTGGTGGACCTCCCTCGATTGCCGCCTCAGACGGATCGCCACGGGCGACGGCAACACCGAAGACGAGACAAGTTCCTTCTGCGCTCACTACCCGGGCTCCGGCCAATCGCCGCTGCTCGACGACGCGGATCAACGCCGCGTGGACACCGTCGGCATGGCCCTGCTCGACCGCTCCGAACCCGGTGACTTTCCGGCCGACATCGACCCCGCCATGCGTTGGTGGGACACCCTCGACGCGGACCAAAGGGTCGCCGCCCTGTTCGGCGATGCCGACACCTCCGGGCACAATGCCGCCGCCACGTACGCCGATCTGGATCCGGAGACCAAGAGGCTCGTGCATGTCGCTGGCGCCGAGGTCTTCACGTTCGGCGGCTTCAGAAGCGTCGGCGACTGGTGGACAATTCTGGGCTGCCGACTCAAACGTATCGCCACGGGTGACGGCAACACCGACGATCCCGCCAGCCCCTACTGTGCCCATTATCCGGGCTCCGGCGTGACGCCGCTGCTCGGCGACGCGGAGTTGGTCCACGTCGACGCCGTCGGCATGGCCCTGTTCGGCTTCTCCGAACCCGGCGTGTTCCCGGCCGACAGCGCCCCGGCCAGACGCTGGTGGGATGTTCTCAACCCGACCCAAAGGGTCCGCGCCCTGTATGGCGTCACGGCAACACCTGAAGAGACCGCCTCGGCTCGAAACGCCTACGCCGATCTCGACCCGGAGACCAAGAGGCGGGTCAACGGCACCGCCGGCGACATCTACGGCGCAGGCGACTTCGACAGCGTCGGCGCCTGGTGGCAATCTCTCGAATGCCGGCTGAGGCGCGTCGCCACGGGCGAGGACAACACCGACGACGCCTCCAGTCCCTACTGCGCCCACTATCCCGGTTCCGGGCACTCGCCGACGCTCGGAGACATGCAAAGGGAACACGTCAACATGGTCGGCGAGGCATTGCTCGACCGCTCCGACCCCGGCGTGTATCCGCCGACCCGGGACCGCGTGGGCCAAGCGACCCGCGTCTTGCTGCCGGCGGTCACACGCGCGATGCAGTCGAGCGCCGTGGAGGCGGTGAGCAGCCGGGTGAACGCACGCCTGGCGGGGTCGGGCGGGAACGCGGCGCGCCTGAATCTGGCCGGAGCCGCGGACCTGCCCCGCGCTTTGGCGTTCCACGGCAAGGCTGTCGCCGGCGGGGCGGATCTCGCGCGCCTGCTGGCGCGGTCGTCCTTCATCCTGCCACTGAACGGGTCCGGCAACCCCAACGGCCTGACGCTCTGGGGAAGCGGCGACTACAGGGACCTCTCGGGCGCGGGCGACAGCACCGACTGGGAAGGCAACGTCGTGAGCGGCCATGTGGGGTCGGACGTCATGCTGCGGCGCGACCTGCTGGCCGGCCTCTCGGTGTCCTATTCGAAGAGCATCCTCGACTATACCGAGCGCATCGGCCTCGAACCACGTGAAGGCGAATACGAGACCGACCTTGCCACCCTCAATCCCTACGTGGGCTGGATGCTGCGTTCCGGCATCCGGCTATGGGCCATGGCCGGCCACGGGTGGGGGCGGGTCCGCGTCTACCACGATGATTCGAACGGGCATCACTCCAGCGACCTGACCCAGTGGTCCGCGGCGTTGGGCGCCAGCGGCAACCTGTATTCCGTTGCCCACGGCGGCAACGACAGCCGGACGGCCCTGGACATTAAGGGAGAAGGCTCGCTGGCGCGCGCCGAGATTCATGGCTCCGACGACATGGATGATCTCACCTCCACCGTCAGCCGGCTCCGGCTGGCGTTGGCGGGAACGCACACGCGGCATCTCGCGGCCGGTGCCGTGTTGACGCCGTCGCTGGAGTTGGGCGTTCTCGCCGACGGAGGCGCCGGACAGACCGGCGCCGGGTTGGACATCGGCGGCGGCGTGAAGCTCACACAGACCGAACTCGGCCTCACGGTGGAGGGTCGCGGACGAACGCTGCTGGCCCACGGCGGCGATGTCGAGGAATGGAGCGTCAGCGGCGCGCTCCGCATGGACCCCGGCGTTTCCGGACAAGGCTGGTCCGTGAGCGTCGCTCCGTCGTGGGGGTTGCCGCGCAGCGGCCCGGAGAATCTCTGGCAACGCGGTCTCGCGGACGTCGAGCGTCCGGCTGATCCGGCCACGCGCGTGGCCGGAGAACTGGCCTACGGCTTCACGGCTTTCGGGGGACACAGCCTCATGACGCCTTACGCCGGTTTCCTGCTATCCGGGCACGGGGCGCGGGAGTATCGGGCAGGGACGCGCATGCGCGTGGCGTCCTCCGTGGACCTGGCTCTCCAGGGTACCCGGCGCCGGCAACCGGACGCGTCGGTGGAACACGGTCTCACCTTGCGAGCCTCGGTCCACTGGTAGACAAGGCGCACTGGAACGAGTTCACTCCATGCACGACATCGGGGACGAACACGATCACGATGGGGCGCCGGAGCACGAGGAAGACCATCCGCTCTGGAAGCTCGACACCATCACGCTGACCAGCGTCGGCATCGACGTGGGCACGGCCACGTCCCAGATCCTGTTCTCCCGCCTGGTGCTCCGGCGTTTGGGGCGGGAACTGTCGAGCCGCTTCGTGGTCACCGAGCGGAAGACGCTCTACCTCTCGCCCATCCGCTTCACCCCCTACACCGCCAACCGGGAACGCATCGACGACGCGGGTCTGGCGCGGCTCGTGGACGAGGCGTACGACGAAGCGGGGCTCACCCCGGATGACGTGAACACCGGTGCCATCATCCTCACGGGAGAAGCGATCCGTCGGGACAACGCGCGGGCCATCGCCGACCTCTTCGCGGACCAGCGCGGCGACTTCGTCTGCGCCACCGCCGGCCACAACTTCGAGGCCCTGCTGGCGGCCCACGGCTCCGGCGCCGTGGCCTTCTCCGCGGAGCAGCAGTGCCGCGTGCTCAACATCGACATCGGCGGCGGCACCACCAAGCTGGCCCTGGCCGAAGGCGGGCGGGTTCTGGGCACCGCGGCCTTCCATGTGGGCGGACGGCTGCTGGCCACCGACGGCGACGGCGCGATTACGGTGTTGGAGCCCGGGGGCAAGACTCTGGCGAGCCACGTGGGGCTCGATTGGAACGCGGGAGACCGGGTGACCGCCGACGACATCGAACGCCTGGCCGACCACATGGCGGAGGTGGTGTTGACCCTGGCCGGCGGCCGCGCGTTCGGCCCCGAGCTGGCGCCGCTGTGGCTGACGCCGCCCCTGGACGGGAGCCGCGATTGCGACGCCGTGGTCTTCTCCGGCGGAGTCGGCGAATACGTCTACGGCCACGAGCGCGAGTCCTACCGCGACCTCGGAGCACCGCTGGGCCGGGCGCTACGGCGCCGCATCGACGACGGCGAACTGTCCGGCAGCCTGGTGAGCGCGCGCGAATGCATCCGCGCCACGGTCATGGGCGCCGCGCAGCATACCGTGCAGGTATCCGGCAACACCATCTACCGCTCCGGCGACGGGTTGCTGCCGCGCAAGAACCTCCAGGTGCTGCGTCCGCCCGTCGACCTGGACGGAGACATCGACTCGGGCGGCATGGCCCGGACCATCCGAGACCACTTCCAAACGTTCGACCTGGCGGAGGGCGACGCCGAGGTGGCCCTCGTGTTCGCGTGGCAGGGACCGCCCGCGGCCTTCCGCATCGCCGCGTTCTGCCGCGGGCTCCTGGAGGGCCTGCCCCGGACCGTGGCGCGGCAACGGCCCATCTACCTGGTGTTCGACCACGACATGGCCGGCCTTGCGGGCACAATCCTCAAGCAGGACTTCGGCCTCGCGGGGGACGTGCTCGCCCTGGACGGCATCACGCTCCGCGACTTCGACTTCATCGATCTGGGCCGGGTCCTGGAGCCGTCCGGCACGGTGCCCGTCACCATCAAGTCGCTGGTGTTTCAGTTCTAGCGCGGTGTCTGTTGAGGGAGCCAACGTCCCGGACCTGTCATTCCCGCGGAACAGGCTGTGTCAAAACGCCATCTGAAAGAGGCAACAACCCCCTAATCGTCATTCCCGCGAAAGCTTGCCCTCGACCCCGATCGGGGGCGGGAATCCAGGGGTGGTGGTGGTGGGGCACTACAGCGGCGTTTCTTCACCTCCCCACCCCCTGGATTCCCGCTTTCGCGGGAATGACGATTAGGGAATCCCGGGGTTCTGGAGGATACGATGGCAAGAATTCTTCTTGAAAAAACCGGCGGGGTGGCGTCCGTGATCATCGACCGGCCGCCTCTGAACGTGCTCAATCTCGCGTTGCTGCGCGAACTGCGGCAGGCGCTCGACGCATTGGACCGCGACGAGAGCGTGGAACTCGTGGAAATCCGCGGCGCGGGCGAACGCGCCTTCTCGGCCGGCGTGGACGTGAAGGACCACACCCGAACGCAGGTGCCGGAGATGCTCGACCTCGTGCACGGCGTCATCCGCAAACTCATGAGCCTGCGGCAGCCCACCATCGCGGTGGTGGACGGCGTCTGCCTGGGCGGAGGCTGCGAGCTGGCGTCGTCCTGCGACCTGGTGCTCGCGTCCGAGGAGAGTTCGTTCGCCACCCCCGAGATCACGGTGGGCTGCTTTCCGCCGGTGGCCCTGGCGCGCTTTTCCTCGCAGATCGGCTACCACCGGGCCGTCGAGATGATCCTAACCGGCCGGCGGCTTTCGGCCAGCGAAGCCGCGTCCATCGGGCTCGTGAACCGGGTCGTGCCGCGCGACCAACTCGGCAAAGCGCTCGAAACCCTTCGGAGCGAGTTGCTGGACAAGAGCCGCGCGGTGTTGCGTATCACACTCAGGGGCCTGCGGGAGATCGGACTCAAGGAACTTTCCGCCGCCCTCGCCCGCTCCGAGGAAATCTACCTCGAGGAACTGCTGAAGACCGAGGACGTCGAGGAAGGCGTCCAGGCATTCGTGGAGAAGCGCAAGCCGCAGTGGCTGCACCGGTAGTGTGCTTGTCTTGGGGAGATATTGGTGTAATCAGGCGGGTTGGATGTACAAGGTCCGCTGCACGGCTGCCACGATCCGTTCCTTGTCCGGGACGAAGGAGTTTTCCAGCGGCGGCGCGCACGGGACCGGGGCGTTGGGGGCGGCGACCCGCAGGATCGGGCTGTCGAGGTAGTAGAGGGCCTGTTCCTGCACGCGGGCAGCCACTTCCGCGCCCAGCCCGCCCTGCTCCACGGCCTCGTGCACCACGACGAGCCGCGAGGTCTTCCTGACCGACTCCACGAGGGTTCCGATGTCCAGCGGCACGAGGGTACGCAGGTCGATGACCTCGACGGAGACACCCGCGCCGGCCAAGGCTTCCGCCGCCTCCAGCGAAGGCCCCACCATCTTGGAGACCGCGGCCACGGTCACGTCGGTGCCTTCTCGGAGCACCGCCGCCCGGTCCATGGCGAGGCCGCTTCCGCCCTCCGGCACCTCGGCGCGGGTGAAATAGAGGCCCCGGTGCTCCACGAACAGCACCGGGTTGTCGTCGCGGATGGCGTCGCGCATGAGAGTCTCGGCGTCGGCCGGATTCGACGGCATCACCACCTTCATGCCGGGAACGTGCAGGAACCACGACTCCAGGCTCTGGGAGTGATGCGCGCCCATGTTGCCCTGGACCCCGCATTGCACCCGGACCGTGAGCGGCACTTTCAATTGACCCCCAGACATGTAATGCAGCTTGGCCGCGTGGTTCACGAGCTGGTCCATGGCCAGGGTGATGAAGTCGACGAACATGATCTCCACCACCGGACGCAGGCCCGACAATGCCGCGCCGATGGCCACGCCCATGACCGTACCCTCGCTGATGGGCGTGTTCACCACCCGATGCGCGCCCAACTCCTCGGCAACGCCCTGGGTGACCCCGAAGGGTCCGCCCAGCGCCACGTCCTCGCCGAAGACGTAGACCGAGGGGTCGTCCCGCATCTCCGCCAGCAGTCCCGAACGGATGGCTTCCAGATAGCTCAGCTCCGGCATATCCACCTCACGCGCACACTTGCGTCGCGGCTTCCTCGGGCTCGGGCCAGGGAGACGACAGCGCGAACTCCGCGGCCGCCTCCACCAGGGCGCGCGCGTCGCTCTCCGCCTGGGCGAAGTCCTCGTCGGACGCCGCCCGGCGCCGCTTCAACACCCGCGCGAAGCGCGCGATGGGGTCCTTCTTCTTCCAGTCGGCCAACTGCGACAGCTCCCGGTACTTGCCGGGATCGCCCTCGTAGTGGCCGCGGAGGCGGTAGGTCAGGCACTCCACGAATGTCGGACCCTTGCCCGCGCGGGCGTTGTCCACGGCCCGGCCCATGGCCTTGCGCACCGCCAGGATGTCGTTGCCGTCCACGGTGGCGCCCGGGATGCCGTAGGTGCTCGCGTGCCGCGCCAGCCGCTCGACCTTGGTGTGGGCCGAAAGCGGCGTGAACTCGGCGTAGCCGTTGTTCTCGCACACGAAGATCACCGGGAGCTGCCACAGGCTGGCGATGTTCAGGGACTCGTGAAAGGGACCGGTCTGGCCCGCGCCGTCGCCGAAGAACACCACCGCCACGCGGCCGGCGCCCTTCTCCCGGGCGGCGAAGGCCGCGCCCAGCGCCAGGGGCACGGTGCCCCCCACCACGCCGCTGGCGGTGACGAAGCCCGTCTCCGCCGCCACCACGTGCATGGACCCGCCCTTGCCGCGGCAATAGCCGGTGACGCGCCCCGCCAGCTCCGCCATGAGCCGGTTCAGGTCCGCGCCCTTGGCGATGGCGTGCCCGTGGGAACGGTGCCCGCCGTAGACCACGTCATCGGTGTCGAGCAGGCCGCACACCCCCACCGCCACCGCCTCCTGCCCGATGCCGAGATGAAGCAGCCCGACAATCTCCCGCGCCGCGTAGAGCGCCGACACCTTCTCCTCGAAGGCCCGGATCACCCACATGCTCCGGAGCAGCGCCAGCAACTCGCCGTTGTCGTCTTGGCGCGCCGCCGGCTTCGTCGTCCCTTGCTTCGTTGCCTTCATGTGACTTCTCCCCGCCCTCGAAACCGCACGGGTAGCCTCTCCGCCAGACGGCGGAAACGCGGCCGGTCCACCTTGAACGCATTGGCCTCGGTGGCGGGCCACTCGTAGAACGCGTCCGGCACCTTGTAGCGCGGCAGGGTCTGGCGCAGCCACGCCGCCAGCGCCTCGCCGTCGGGGCAGGCCGCGCGCGGCTGCACGAATGCTACGCAGCGCTGGCCGAACTCCTCGTCCGGGATGGGCACCACCACCGCCTGCTGGACGCCATCGTGGTCCGTCAGGACGCGCTCTATCTCCTCGGGATGAATGGTCTCGCCGCCAGAGAAGAACCGGTTGTCGCGCCGCCCGATGACCGTCAGGTACCCGTCCTCGTCCAACCTGCCGAGGTCGCCGGTGGCGAACCAGCCGCCGCCGCAGCTTGCCGCCCTCCACATAGCCCATGAACAGGGTCTCTCCGGCCAACTGGATCTCCCCCTCTTCGCCGATGCGCAGCCTGCGGTGCGGCAGCAGCTTCCCCGACGTCAGCCGCTGTGCCGTGGTGGAACCCGGCCCGGTGGTGGCTACCTGCGACGCCATCTCCGTGCAGCCGTAGCTCGCGAACACCGGCAGCCCGCGGGCGGCGGCGCGCTCCAAAAGCTTCAGCGGCACCGGGCTGCCCCCCAGGATGATGTAGCGCAGCGCAGGGTAGCGCACGGAATCCGGCTGCTGCAACAGCCGGTGCAGTTGTGTCACCACCACCGACAGGTGCGTGACTTCGTAGCGGCTCAACACTGGGTCCAGGGTCTCCCCCCGGTCGGGCATCACCACCGTGGAGCCCGCCAGCAGGGACCGGAACAGGATGCCGAGCCCGCCCACGTGGTACAGCGGCAGGTCCAGCAGCCAGCGGTCGCCGGGCTCCAGCGGAAGGTTCGTGTTGGAGCCGAGGGCGTTGTAGTAGTGGTTGCCGTAGCAGTGGAGCACGGCCTTGGGGGTGCCGGTGCTGCCGGAGGTGAAGACGATGGTCGCCGGACGGTCGAGGGGCATGGCGCAACCCTGGGCCTCCCCGCCCGAAGGCGCTCCGGCGTCGGCCAGCTTACCGCCCTCCAGGACTTTCACGTCAACCGCCAAGTCAGCGAGCCCCTCCTGCTCCTGCGCCACCAACCAGCGGCAGCCCACGCGGCGCAACAAGTCCGTCACCGTGCGGTGCGGGAGCCGCGTGTTCATGGGACAGCACACCGCCCCCAGGCGCAGGACCGCCAGCAACCACACGAGATAGTCCGGGCTGTTGGGGGCGAGAACGGCGATGCGCTCGCCGGGCTTGCATCCCGCCTGCCGGAGCGCGGCGGTTACCCCGGCCACGCGCTCGTGAAACTCCGCATAGGAGACGATCCGCGCGCCGCTGACCACCGCGGGCCGGCCGCCGTGGCGCTCGGCCGCTTCTTCGAGGGGACAGCGAATCTCAGTCATGCCGTATCTCGGTGAGTCTCGATGCATCGATGCGGTGCGTTCGGGCGGTGGCGTCGCTCCACTCAATGGCGTCGGGCCGAAACGGCAGGCGCGGCTCGACCACGTCCGCGCCCAGCCAGCGATAGGTGTCGAGACCCGCCGGCACCGAGTCGCCGGTGGAATCCCAGGCGAACTCCGCCAGCGCCAGCAGTCCGACGCCGCTCTCGAAGCAACTGCTCACCACCGGACGGATGTTCAGCGCCGATGCCCTGGCCGCCCATTCCCGCGCCCTTGCGAGCCCGCCCAGCAGCGTCGGCTTGAGCACCACCGCGCCCACCTCGGGGCGCCCTTCGAGATCCTCCGGCCGAAGCTCCAGCAGGCTCTCGTCCAACGCAACCGGGATGCCGGTGGCATCGAACAGTTCTCGCAGCCGCGCCGGCTCGCGCAATGGTTCCTCCAGGTACTCGACGCCGGCGCCGCCCATCTCGCGTCCGAACGCCACCGCCTGCTCCAAACTCCACATCCGGTTGGCGTCCAGCCGGAGACCCACGCCGTCTCCGAGGACCTCACGGACGGCCCGGGTCAGTTCCACGTCCTCCGCCACCGGGCGGCTTCCTACCTTGAGCTTCACCGCCCGGCAACCCCCGTCCCGGAGCCGCCCCGCATCCGTGAGCACTTGGTCGCGTGAGCCCGCCAGCAGCCCGTTGACGGGAACGGAACCCTCGAAGCACGCCAGCTCGGCCTGCGCCCCGTCCTCCATCCGTCGCGCCAAGCTCCACAGCCCCGTCTCCAGCCCGAAACGCACCGACGGCGACACTGCCGCCGATTCCCACTCCGGCCACGATGGGAGGCCGTCACCACGCGGCTCGAAGCGCGCGCCTCGAAGACGCCCCGCCCAAGCCACGGCCTCCGCCACGGCTTCATCAATGCCCTCGCGGCTGAACCCCGGCAAGGGCGCCGCATCACCCCAACCCCATGCGCCCGAGTCCGATTCCAGGCGGACCAGCAACCCCTCACGCTCGTGAATCACCGCGCCGGCCAGCGGCAACGGCTCCACCAGCGGCAGGCGATAGCGAAAGATCCGGCAGCTTGAGATGGTCACGATGTCCAGATTGTCCGTGGTTCCGGGCTGATATTCCGGGTATTCATGCACCGCCTTGCCTTGTAGTCCCTTTGATATCACTACGCCGCGCGAATTTTGAACTCCCGCCGACCCGGCCCCTGTTTCCTTGCCAGCCACCGGCGGCGTGTTGCGGTGTTCCAGTGCCGAAGGCTGCGGACTTGTCCGTCGTATGGAGAAGAAGAGGCGCCCGCGAGGATGAATCCTTATCGCCTCTGGTTTCGTACCGACGTCGATAGAAGGGTATATTACCAAAAAGCATCATTTATTCTTTTATCCTCACGAAAAGAGCTTTTTTACTTGACACTGGGAGGAAAATCACTAATATTAGAAATTATTTCTGAAAGGAGACAGCACAATGGTCCAGTTCAAGTTCTTGGGGAAGACATTGAAATACGGTTTGTGGGCCTTGGCGGTCCTGATGCTGACCGGAACGGGGTTGCAGCCAGCCCACGCCCAGACCAGCAGCCCGGTCCCGGCTCGCATACAGGTATGCATCGACGCGTGGGACGACGCACCCGCGAACGACATCTGCGGCGACCTGTCGATAACCCGCGTCGGAGCCAGCACCGCTAACGACGCGAACCAATGCAGCGCATCCGGGCACTGCAGCATCACGCTGAACATCGGAGAGCACTCGAGGACACAAGTCATGCGGGTCAGCGTCACAGCGGACCCTGACGACTTCAACACCACCGATATCTGCGTCAAGGCCGACGCGGCGGGAACCAACTACGAATGGACCGCGAGAGCGGCAGGTTGCGAAAGCGGCGAAACCACGGCTTCCACTGCGCAGAGCCAGGGTCTGCCCGCCCTCTAGGTCCAGGACCCGGGGGCGGCGAGGGGTGTGCGAGGACTGGCCGGTCCGCCGACCTGGTCCTCGCCACCGAGCCGGGCTTCGGCGTCAGGGTTGCTCCACTCGCTCGATGTCGATGCCCCACCGATCGAGCGTCGTCCCCAGCGTCAGGTCGAGTGCGGTCAGGGCCTTGCGGTAACCGACCACTGCCTCGACCTCCCTGTCGTGTCTCCGCCAGTCTCAACCGGGCCTGCCGCAAACCGTTCCGCGCCCTCTGCAATGCCCGCCCGATCAGGCCGCACCGGCGTGGCGTCGACCGCCCAGGAGGCGCAAAGGTAGCGCGTTGGTGACCATCGGACGAGCCAACCTGGCGGAAGCATGCTCGGGGCTGCTGGCCGCGAAGCAACGCACCGCTCTCGCACTCATCGGCATCGCCATCGGCGTGGCCTCGGTGAGCAGCATGATCTCCGTCGGCAATATCGTACGGGCCGAAGCGGTCCGGCAGTTTCAGCAGCTCGGCACCGACATCGTGAACGTCAGGCTGCGCTCACGCGACCGCCGCCGGGGACGGGTGTCGGTCAAGCTCTCGGACGCCGAAGGGATCGTCACGTTGCCGGCCATCCGGGAAGCCGCTCCCTACACCATCGCATCGCAACGAGTCGTGCTCGGCGGGGCGACGACACAACTCTCGCGAGTCGTCGGAGCCACGGATGCACTCGTGGATCTCATCCGGCTGGAGGTTGCAGCGGGTCGTTTCGTCTCAAGGCTCGACGGCGCACAGCACTTCTGCACCGTCGGAGACGACATCGCCCAGGCGCTTCGACGTGCCGGCGGGGACGACGTCGTCGGCGCGACCGTGCGCATCGGGGAGACGGTCTTTACCATCGTCGGCGCACTGCGCCGGGCCGCGCTGGGACAGCGCCCCTTCAACGCAAACAAGGCGGTCTTCATTCCCATCGAGACGGCCGCCCGCGTCACCCACAACGAAACGCTACGCGACGTCCTGGCGCGGATGAGTCCCGGCACGCACTACCGGGAGGCGACAAGACAGATCCGTGCCTATTTCAGCAGCCGCACCCCCCAGGCCAGGGTACAGGTGCGCAGCGCCGAGGAACTGATCGAGCAGATGCACGGTCAGATGCGACTCTACACCATGCTGCTCGGGGCCATCGGCGGGATCGCGCTCCTCGTCGGCGGCATCGGGGTCATGAACGTCATGCTCGTCGCGGTGGCCGAGCGCAAAACGGAGATCGGCATTCGGCGAGCTCTGGGAGCAAGGCGCCGGGACATCCAGGCACAATTCCTGGCCGAGGCGATGATCCTGTCCTTGCTGGGAGGTGTGGTCGGCGTCACTCTCGGTGTCGCCGCGACGTACGGCATCTGCCAGTTCACCGGTTGGGCCTTTACGGTTTCCGCGAACGGTACCCTGCTCGGCACCGTCGTCGCGGGTTGCGCCGGCGTATTCTTCGGCTTCTATCCTGCGCGTCAGGCCGCGAAGCTTCATCCCGTGGGCGCGTTGCAAGGGGGATAGTGTCGTGCGTCACAGGTTCCAGCCGATGGAGAACACGGCACTGTACAGCAGGAGCAGCCGGGCCGTGTAGGCGAGAACGGGGTTCAGCAGCGGGCCTTCGACCGCGAAGAGGCGGCGAAAGGCCGGCAGCGCCACCACGACTACGCCGGCGGCGGCGACCGAATGGGGGTGTTGGCCCGTGGCGAGGTAGAGCAGCAGCGGCAGCAGGCAGGCCACGACAACGGCAACGATGTATTCAACGCGCGCGAAGCCCGGGCCGAAGCGCACCGCCAGCGTGCGCTTGCCGGTCCGGCGGTCTTCGTCCGCGTCGCGGAGGTTGTTGACGGCGAGAATGGCGACGGACAGGAGCCCGGGAGCCAGGCCGGCGACAATGACCGTGTCGTTGACGGTCAAGGCCTGGACGTAGTAGGTCCCGGCCACCGCCACCGGACCGAAGAACACCAGCACGAAGAGGTCGCCCAGGCCCAGGTAGCCCAGGGGGCGGGGTCCGCCGGTGTAGAGCATGCCGCACGTCACCGAGAAGACGCCGATGAGGGCCGCGGGCCATCCGCCGCGCCATATGAGGTAGAGGCCTCCGAGCAACGTCAGCGTTAGCACCACGAGGATGCCGCGCTTCATCATGCCGGGGGTCACGAGGCCCGCCTGGGTCACGCGCAGCGGGCCCTGCCGGGCCTCGGTGTCGGCGCCCTTCTCGAAGTCGAAGAGATCGTTGGCGAAGTTGGTGGCGATCTGGATCAATACGGAGCACGCCAGCGCCACCAGGGCGGCGGGCGCGTGAAAGCCGCCGTCGCCGAAGGCCATGGCGGTGCCGATGACCACCGGGGAGATGGAGGCCCAGAGGGTCTTGGGTCTGGCCGCCAGTATCCAGACCGAGACGGCGCCTGGCGGCTCGGGGCGCGTGTCCTGTGCCACGGGAGGCCCTCGTCGTCGGCCGGCTCAGGGACGCTTGGGAAACTTGGAGAAGTCGGGCTGGCGTTTCTCCACGAACGCGTTGCGCCCCTCCTGTCCCTCTTCGGTCATGTAGAACAGCATGGTGGCGTTGCCCGCCAGCTCCTGCAAGCCGGCTTGTCCGTCGGTGTCGGCGTTGAACGCGGCCTTGAGGCAGCGGATGGCGATGGGCGACTTGGCGAGGATCTCGCGGCACCACTGGACCGTCTCCTCCTCCAGCCGCTCGTAGGGCACCACCGTGTTCACCAGCCCCATGTCCAGGGCCTCCTGGGCGTTGTACTGCCGGCACAGGTACCAGATCTCGCGCGCCTTCTTCTGGCCCACGATGCGCGCCAAATAGGTGGCGCCGTAACCGCCGTCGAAGGAACCCACGCGCGGACCGGTCTGCCCGAAGATGGCATTGTCCGCGGCGACGGTGAGGTCGCACATGACGTGCAGCACGTGGCCCCCGCCCACGGCGTAACCCGCCACCATGGCGATGATGGGCATGGGGCAACTGCGCATCTGGCGCTGGAAATCCAGCACGTTCAGCCGGTGCACGCCGGCCCCGTCCTTGTACCCGGAATCGCCGCGCACCTTCTGGTCGCCGCCGGAGCAGAACGCTTCCTTGCCCTCGCCGGTGAGAATCACCACGCCGATGGTCGGGTCGTTGCGCGCCTCATCCAGCGCCCGGATCATCTCCTCCACCGTCAGCGGCCGGAAGGCGTTGCGCACCTCCGGACGGTTGATGGTGATCTTCGCGATGCCGTCGGTCTTGTGGTACTTGATGTCGGTGAATTGCCCCGCCTCGGTCCATTCGATCATGGCTATCCTCTAACTCCCATCCGAGACCCCCGCCGTCCCTGACCAAAGGGACGACCCAGTGGTGAGCGGCAACACCCCGAATGCGTCATTCCCGCGGAAGCGGGAATCCAGGGGTGGTGGGGTGAAGAAACTCCCGCAGGGCGCGGGAGAACGCCTCGGGGTTCTCGAAATGCGTGTTGTGGCCCGCGTCCGGGATGGTCACGAGCTTGCCCTTTTCCGAGAGACTTACCATATCCCTCAGGGTATTTCTGTAGCGCGGGTCCAACTCGCCGGCCACGGCCAGCCATGGGAACCCCATGCCGGCGACCTGGGACCATAGAGAAGGCTGGGAGCCGGTCCCCATAAAGCGCAGGGAGCGGGCGAGGCCGGTCTCTTGGTTGCGCCGCCTCCGTTCCATCAGCGCCGCGAAGCGGGCTTGGTTCCGGCCGATGGAATGAAACAGCGGCTGCCGGTACCAGTCCTCCAGAAACGCGTCCAGACCTTGCCGTTCCAACTCCGACGCCTTGGCCTCGTCCCACTTCCGCCGGTTGTCGCGCTCTTCCGCGGCGTCCAGTCCGGGGGAGCCCGATTCCACCACCAGGGCGCAACACCGATCCGGGTGGGCCAACGCCAGGTAGAGAGCGAGCCGCCCGCCCATGGAATACCCCACCGGGATGCACTGCCCGACCCCCAACTCGTCCAGCACCGCCAACAATGCGAGCGCCACCCGCGCCATGGGGTAGAAGTCGACGGGGCAATCGGCGCTCAACCCGTGGCCCGGGAGATCCACGACGATGCAGCGGTTCTCCGGCAACGCCGCCACCGTCTCCATCCAGTCCCGCCCCGAGCCCATGAAGCCGTGAAGAAAGAGCAGCGCGGGTGCTCGATCACCGCCTTCGCCATCCCGACACTCGTAGTGGAGTCGATACGGTTCCGCCAACTCGGTTTCCTCCGAAACATCCACGTGACGCCCCGACCGTCCATCCCCGGCTCGATCCGGGATCCTGTGCGGGCCTTGTGAATCGCTACGACGTGCGTTCCATCCCAGGCTTGATCCGGTATCCTGGCGCGAAGAGCAGATCGGACCGTATGAACGGGCGCCCGCTCCCTCCCGAATGCCGGATCAAGTCCGGGATAACGGTGAAGTGAGGCCCGCGACCGCCTCCCTACGCAGCCTCGCGTGCAGGTCGACGTTGTCCCCGCGCGCGGTCCGCACCTCGATGATCGTTGCTCCACCTCGGCCCCGGGCTTGCGCGTAGGCGTCCACGAACTCGTCCGCCGTGGACGGCACGGCGTATTCGAGACCGAACAACGCCGCGGCATGCTCGAAGGTCATGCCGTGGGAAGCGCCGAAGTAGGGCTCGAAGACATCCGGGAAACGGGCGATGGAAAGAAACGAGAAGATCCCGCCGCCGTCGTTGTTCAACACGACGATGACGAACGGATGGTCGAGGGAGCGGCACAGCCGGAGGGAGTTCAGGTCGTGCAGGAATGCCTGGTCGCCGATTACGAGAGTGACGCCCTTGTCGAGACCCCGCGCGAATCCCGTGGCCGTGGCGATGGTACCGTCCACGCCGCTGGCGCCGCGGTTGGCGGCCACCACCACCGCGACCGGCCGCGGGCAGCCGAAGGTGTCCATGTCACGGACGGGCATGCTGGACGCGAGATACAAGCCCTCGCCGCCGCCGATGTGGCGCGAGACGAGCCGCGCGACCTTGGGCTCGCTCAGGGTCCGGTCCCGGGTCAACAGTGCATCAATGCGCCCGCCGACATGATCCGACGCCCGCCGCCAGCTCGCGAGCCAGCCGGCGTCCGGGGCGCCGCCGGCTTCCCTGGCCGCGCCACTCGCGGCATCAACCGCCGTTCCGGTATTCCCCACCAGCGCGCTCAAGGCTTCGCAGAACTCCGCCACCGGGAGCTGGAACCGAAGTGTCGCCCGGTGAACCGGGTCCGCGCGGTCCGGCTGCTCGTTCACCACCACGTAGTCCTTGGGCGGCGCCACCTCCAGGTGGTCCGGCAGCCGTCTGGAAGTCCATCGTCCCCCGAGGTGGATCACGGCCTCGACGGGATGATCCCGCATGAACTCCGCCGAGCCGAGCAAGACCTCGTGATAGGGCACCAGCGTCGCGGTCCTGCCGTCCAGGCGCAGCCCCGAGGTCACGTCGGGAAGGAAGGGCCAGCCCAGCGCCTCGGCAAGGTCCGCCACCGCCGCACGTTCCGCCGCGCTCGCCAACCCACCGGCTACCAGGAGGCCACGGGGACGGCGTGCGACCAAGCCCGCGAACTCCGCCGGCAACTCCGATGCGCGGCGGGACGGAACGCTCTCGTAGCGGGTATAGGCATGGCCGCCCTCGTGCCACGCGCGCAGCGGTTCCAGATACACTCCAAAGTCCTCGCCCTGCTCCGTCGGTGCCAGGGGCTCGCGGAACATGCAGTTGATGTGCACCGCGCCGCCCGCTGGGCCGCGGCAGCGGCTCACCGCCTGGTCCACGGTGGTGAGCACCACCGCGGGGTCGACATCGGTGGAAGGGCACGGGAGAGTCGCGGACCACTCGGCGTAGCCGCCGAAGAACTTGACCTGGTCCATGGTCTGGTTGGCGCCGGCGTCCTGAAGCTCCGGCGGACGGTCGCCGCTCAGCACCAGCAACGGCACCCGCTCCAGCGAGGCCTCCACCACCGCCGGCCACGCGTTGGCCAAGGCGCTGCCCGAGGTGGTGACCACGACGGCCGGCATCCCGGTGGCGCGTCCGTACCCCAAGGCATGGAAGGCCGCGCCGCGCTCGTCGTAGTGCACGACGGCCCGAGCGCGGGGGTTGCGCGCCACCGCCACCACCAGCGGCGTGCTGCGGGAGCCGGGAGCGATGCAGAAGGTGCCGATCCCGTTGCGGATCAACTCCTCCACGAGCAGCGTCGCCCAAAGGTGGTTGACGTTGGCAGCCTGGATCATCGGGGAAGGTTCAACGCCTGGGTGAAGTGGCGGATCTTGTAGTCCAGCTCTGCCCACTCGTCTTCGGGCACCGACCCGGCGACGATCCCGGCCCCGGCGAACACCGACAGCGTGGAACCCTCCACGAGCGCGGACCGGATCGCCACGGCGAACTCGGCGCCGTCGTGTCCCACCCAGCCCACCGGACCCGCGTACCAGCCGCGATCGAAGGGTTCCCTTTTTTCGATTTCCCGGAGCGCCCGGCCGGTGGGGTAGCCGCCCACCGCCGGGGTGGGGTGCAGCGCCATGAGCAGATCCGCATCGCCCACGCCGTCGCGCAACACGCCTTCGAAGCGGCTCATGAGATGTTGCCAGTTGCGCAGCTTCATCACGGACGGATCGGCCCCGGCGTTCAACGCGCTGCACAACGGCGCCAGGCTCTCGCGGATGCCCCGGACCACGTAGTCCTGCTCCCGCCGCTCCTTGTCACTGCCCATGAGATCCTGTTCCAGTCGCCGGTCCAGCGACGCGCGATCACCGCGCGTACGCGTGCCCGCGAGAGCATCGCACAGGATGCGTCTCCCCTCGCGGCGGTACAGCCGCTCCGGAGACGCCCCGAGAAACCCCCGCCCGGCCCCGGGCACGAAGCAGAACCGGTAGCAACGCTCCGTCTCCGGCATCAACGCCTGGAGGCAGGCCAGAGGATCCAGGCCATCCGCGAAGCCGAAGGTGGATTTCCGGGCCAGGACGACCTTGTCCAGATCGCCCTTGGAAACGAGTTCGAGAGTCTCGGTCACTGCGGCATCCCACGCCGCTCGACCGGGCAGATCCCGGCGTCCGGTGGCCGTGGGGTGGATGCAGCGGTTCTCCGAAGCCGCGAAGACCAGCGCGCCGAGCTCCGCCATCAGCGCATCGGCCGTGACCTCCGAACGCAGCCACTGGCACGCGAGCACGCTGTCCGACTCCCGGCGGCTCAACTCGAAACGCGGCAACACGAAACCGCAGCCGCCGAACTCCCGCCACGCCGCATCCGCGGGAGTCCTCCCGGAGAAACGAAGACCGCCGAAGTATCTTGCACCGGGCGCCACGCCTTCGAGGCGCCGGCGCACCTGCCCGAACAGGAGGTCGATGCCGTCGGTGCCGGCGTGCGCCGCCAGGTCGGCGGCACCGACCCCGGCCACTTCATGGGCGCCGTCCCGGTCGGCCCAGTACAGCCTGGCGGCGGTGGCATCCTGAGCCCGCAGCCACGCCAACGGGTCGGTGCACGGGATCACGGTCTCCACGCGGGCAATACCGGTCGGTCCCCCCCGGACGCACTCCCGGGCGACCCGCTCCCGCAGTTCCTCCAGTAGACCGCAATCTCTTCGATCCATTCCAGCCTTGCCATCCCGACGCGAACGCCGATGATCCCACGGTATCCTGGATGGACGTTATCAGATCGGACCCGAGGCGGCGAGGGACCTTGTCACGACCCAAACCCGGGTTCCCTTCTCCGTCGACCGCGCGATGGCGTGGATGACGCGCTCGAAGCGCAGGGCCGCCGCGAAGTCTGGATAGGCCGGCACGTCATCCGCGATGGCCAGGAGAAGGGCGTTCGCGCGGTCACCACTTGCGATAGGGCAGGAACTTTCCGCTGTAGGTGACGACCACGCGGTCTCCCTTGGGATCTTCCTTCTTCTGGACGTCGATCTCGAAGTCGATGGCGCTCATGATACCGTCGCCGAACATCTCGTGGATGACGGCCTTCATCGAGGTGCCGTAGACCTGGGTGATCTCGTGGAACCGGTAGATCAGCGGG
>MKWU01001609.1_pt1 | contig 37968 bp, 37 predicted proteins | sample 809101 | NCBI WGS metagenome assembly MKWU01 (sample SAMN05860141, study PRJNA318959) | sponge metagenome | host: Aplysina aerophoba | place: Slovenia: Piran, Adriatic Sea, Gulf of Piran | collected 2013-05-07
CTTCAAAGCCGGGCTATGGTTTCGGCGTAGTCGTCTCGTCATGGGTCCTCCTCATTCACGGCAATCATGCCGCTCGTGAGCAGAAATGTCACTTATCCCCCTTGTTCAAATTTCCCGAGCCACCTCTCCGTCTTTGTCGATACGCAAACTATAATTCTTCTTCTTTGTGATAACGTAAAGAAACAGTGTGTGAAAATAAACAGAGGCAAGAAACTTCTTTTCTGCCAGCAGTATTTGATCTTCGTTCTTTATTTTTGAACGGTGACCCAAAAATGTGCTGCTGTCCAAATTGATATAGATCGCTTCCAGCTTATCTCCTTCTCCTAAAGGGTACATCACAGTCCCGTGATCCATTGAAATACCTTGTTCATCGAGATTATTCCAATCTAGTTTCTGGACGCGCTTGAGTTTCGGAAGACCTAAATTATCATTGTCGTCCTTTTCCTTGGGAGTAGGTTCTATTGACCCTTTTTCCTCAGTTATCTTGACCAAAACGATTTCTTCAAGCACCTCTCCGCTTCCATCTAAAGCCGCTTTGACCTGGAGTTCATCTCCAACCTGAACCTCTTTTGTAGGGTTGATGCTGACTTTAATGGTACCATTGTGCGGACTACTTTTTACAATATTCAGCAATTTTGAAATTTCTTTCTGGTGCCCTGGCCTGTCGCCACCCCCTGTATTGGAATACTTGAACTGCAATAATGCGAGGCTCAAACTCCCCGGGTCTTCAACGCGATCAAAATATTCGTTTTCGACATCGGTATCGAACAACAGAGTCTTTTCCCCGTTCAAAGGAACAGAAACCACGTTTATGCCGTCTTTCTTTCTTCGAAATTTAAACATAGACGGAAAACGGTTGGGGTTAAAAAGTTTTTCTTCTTTTGGTTCATTGGGTTTATTCTTTCCTGGTCCTTTCTTTTTGTCTTTGTGCTCTTCTAATTTGAGAGTCTGCTCCAAAAGCTTAAACAATTCACTGTTCTTAGGGAGATTCTTGGCAAATGATTTGATAAGTTCAGCAGTGTCTTCGCTTTCAAGCCCAATCGACTCTTTACGTCTGCGGTTTATTTCATCCAGATGGCTCCTTTGAAGTTTTTCTCCTAAATATTTTCGCAATTGCGATGCCTCAACGCCTTGCTTAAGGCGTTCTCGGTCTGACATAAACAACTCCTCACGGAAATCGGGCTTCATGCCGGTACAATCCACATGAATCAGCAGAGAATCTTTGAGTAGGTTGAATTTAAGGGTGCGTGTAATGAATTCAGAAGTGAAATGCCCATGAACCTGTCCATTAACAGAAAACATCACAGACATGGAATTTTTGAAAAATCTATCCTGAATTATTTCTTTGGTCTTCTTGGCATCTCTCCCTGACAGCTTTGGCTTAAACACGAAACAGCTAACTTTTGCCTTGCCAAACAGTTCGTCCTCGTATTCTTCAGAAAAAAATGAATCGACGTAGTCATTTTTGTCTTCCTCCAAACGCCGCTTGAGACCAAACAAATCGAGTTCCAAAACCTTGTTGTTTGGATAACGCTCCTTCTTATCGACTGTCAGAATTGGGAGCACCGGCTCAAACAAGAACTCGTTTAAGCTTTGATTCAGATCTTGAGCAAACCCAGCATAGCCCCGAGGAAATTGATAGGAATACATTTTTATAATTGTGCCAGTTCTGAACTTCCGTCGAAATAGTCTTAAATCCATATCACCGCATTCAAACGAGGGAACGCTTCCTCGAATTTTCAAATACTCAAAATAGCTGTGTCTCTTAGCATCTTGCGCATTCCCTATTTTTCTTTGCCGCACGAGGGTAAATCCAAACTTGCCCTAGTTATCAAACCGTTTCGATGCGATGAGTTGATAGCGTTCCTTACCGCAAAATAACAGGGCGCCACTGCCACCCATGTTGTATTTACCTTGCACAAAATGGATGTGAATCTTATTGCCGCGAACGAGGGAAAGAAAAGTCTTCTCAAAATCTTCAGGATGCTGTCCTTCACCGTTGTCATATATAATGACTGAGGTATTTCTCGGTGGGCCGTCAGCGATAATCTGAATTTCTTCGGCCTGCCTTCGCCTCACGGCCTGAAGATCCCATTGTTTGTGATCGACGAAAAATATCTGTCGTGCTTCCTCCATGTTACGCGGAGCCTCAGGAGCCTTGGGGTCTATTCCAGCTTCATGGCATTTTTTCATCAAAAGAGCGTCGATGGAATTCGTCACTTTTTCGACTATAGCCGCTATAGGGTTCGACTGCTGCCCTCTAACGATGCCAAAATAATTTTCGTCACCGCCTAAAGGGTGCCAACATTCATCACGGAAAATCTCTGGATGTTCGTCAATAATCTCCCGAACCTTATCTTCAGTTGGAGCGAAGAAAACTTTTTCAAATAAAGCTTTGCTATCAATAGAGGCCATAAATATCAGTCACTTGTTTTGCAGGAAAGCTGGATTTGAACGGAATCCATTTCATATCATCGCAACCGAAATCTTTTTCAATTCAACTCCTGTCTTCTTCCAAGCGTGCCAGCAATGGAGGAAGTTTTTCTTCCAAGACTTCGCGTTGAATCTCACCTGTCTTCTTGATTTCGAACGTGGAGTGCTCCTCCAAATCTCGAAGTAAGGCGTCGCACAATTTGTTGAGAAAACGCGGAGTTTTTAATGTTGCCGCCTTAATCAATAAGTCGAACGCATCATTGCTGAATGGGAACGTTGGAGAGCATTTCGTGCCCTCAATACGGTTATATTTGAGCAAATCCAGTAGGTAGTCTCTCATTTCATCGGCGCCTGGCTGTTGGAAAATGACATGTTGATTCACCCGCTGCATAATGGCTTGTCCTAGGACATTCTCAATAACGGGGAGTTCTTCTGGCTCACTAAAAGTGAAATTCAGCATAAACGTCAGGTGAGAGTTCGTTCGGTCGATAACCTCTCGAAGAGCCTGCGTAAAGGATAAATAGTACCTGGTCGTAAAGTAAACGAGGTCTTCCATTTCATCGACCCAAAGCAGGATTCGACTAAAGTTTTTGCGCTCTTCCGACCTCCCGTGAATGAGAAGATACAGCACCCCGACAATTGCCAATGCAAATTCGTGGTCGCTTATCAAGCGTTTCGCAACACCGATTTCTCGTAACTCCTTGGCAGTTCCTCCCCCAAGTAAGTATGTCCTTGTGAGAAGGCGATTATCATTATCGATCTTCGAAAGTGCAGCGGCTATATCCTCAGAACCAGTTGCGTCCAAAAGCAGCTTATTGGAGTCCCCAAACCGCCGAAGATTATCAGCCGCTTGGACGATCTGATCAAAAGTGACGGCATTAAAGAGCCTGTTAGAAAAATCGACAAATGCCTTTTGTGGTTGTTTAGGAGACTCAATGATTATGGGGATGAATCGAAAGTAACTTCCTACTTCCTCCAGGTGAGAATATTGTGCAGAGAAATATTGTGCTGCATGGGTCTTTCCTGCACCAAGACGGCCCCGATTCAACACACACAGACGCAAGTACTCAGAACTAGAACGGTCAAGAATGGCTTGGAACTCGCTTTTCAGGTTGTTGAAACCAAACCATGGTATTTTGTCATGATCTCCAGGTGTTACCGGAAATGCACTATCTTTTAGGTGAAATTTTTCAAACATATTCAGTGCCTCCAGTGATCAGTGACCTTCTTGATCAACTTGAGATGGCCCACGCTCTTGGAAGACTTCCTGATAATTTTGTCCTTTTCACTCTCGGTTCTGTCGCTCCATTTCTTTGCCCCCGCTGCGTATACGTTACGAAGGGCTGCTTTAACGTCATCAAAACTAGTTTTACGCTCTTTGAGGAGAACTGCCCCCACGTACAATATAACGTCTGCGGATGTCCATAAGTTTATGCCAGGGAAAGACTGTCTCATAGACTTTAAAAAGGAATTGGAAGCTTTTTCGTCATCAGTTACAAAGACGGCATGGCCGATTGTATTTGTAAGTAGAAGCTCAAGGGCTACTCGCGCATTACCATGTTCGCCTTTATCTCGAACACCAAAGGTTGCAGGCGGAGTACTGTAGAATGGTCCAATAATATCTTGGTCATTGGTGAGAGTCGTTGGCAAATGTGTTCGATTACTCAGAAAACGCTTCCAATATGTAATTTCTCGGCTTGATACAAGATTCGTGTGTTGCTGTAACTCTTTTCGAATTGTTTGACAAACACGGACGTCAAAAAATTGTCGCATGTAATAGAGAATATCCTTTCTTGCCAACTCGATGTCATCAAGGTTAATGATACTACACGTATCAAGGACGCAAGCGGTTTTTGTAAAATGTTTCATGGCTGATTGGTTAAGAGGATTTCTTGCCATGGCGAATGATGAAGGACTGTGTCGGACGTGAAGCAAAATGAATCTGGTAACGGTGATGATGACACTCCACGGTTGTTGCCTGAATCAGCTTTTGCTTGTTTTTTACAAGGCATAGGAGCAACGGAGTGTGAAAACACAATAAAAAAAGGAGAAAGTCACTACATCTGATTTTAGCCAACGTCGGTTCTCGAACGAGCCATTTGAAAGCCTCATCCAGAGCCGAACAAATATTATCCGCAGTCAAAAACATTTCTCTTTTTTGGATTGTCGAGCAGTAGTTTAGCGTAAATGCCAAAAGGTGTGAGTCAGTTGGTGTTGTTGTGTTCGTAAGATCTTCCAGCCAGTCCCTGTGTTCTTTCTTGGCAGCAAGATTGGTGTTGGCAGATGGAACAGACTCCAGAATACCTAAATCAGCCAGCCAATGCAGTTTCGCGGATACCAAATGCTCCGCGTAAGACTCCGGTCTTTTCCAATTCCGAATGGAAATCATCCTGTCCTTGGCCAGACTAGCTAACCGTGTGCTTGTCGAACTTGACGCAGCACCGCCAAGGACATATAGAAGTTCCTTTTGGTACTCGCGTTGTATCGAAATTGGTCGTCTATTTCCATTCAGCAATAAACGAGCTATCGTGGATAGGCCAAAGTAATCGGTCGCTAGAAGAGAATGAAAAAAGAACGTTTTGGAGGGACCAGTCAATGGGTAAGGATGAGCGGCATCCGGGCGAACGGCCTGAAGAAGATATAGGCCTCGCCCCGTAAGATTGAAAACTGACCCCTGGCGAACTAAAAAATGAAGTGCAATGGCTATATCGAGATAGTGTTTAACGCTGGATGCCTTCGACGTGAGTTGACCAGAATCAAACCCATTGCTATTGATGTTCTTTTTTAGTTCGGCAAGTTCTTCAGTTGACGGCGAGAGAAGCAACGACTCGACTTTTCTGCCGCGGGCTACTTGTCCAAGAATGTAAATGATGCAACCGAGACGCCTTGACTGCGTATTGACGGACAAAACGCCACTGTTGTTATCAAACCATATGGGCGACTGGGAGACAAAACCCGTGAAGAGTTCAGTTGCAATTCGAGCAGTGACATTCACGCTGGCAACTCCCGTCTCCAAAGGGAAGTTCTTTTGAGACGTCGAGTCTGTTGTCATAACTGACAAATCAAGCACGCCCTAGGTTCGTCATCATCTTCTTCTATCCCCCCTAAGACTTCGATGAGTTTTTTGTTGCCTCGCTTGCCTTTTTTCCGTTCTTCGGACTCAGCATAACGTGCCTTGATTCTAGCGACATTCTCAGGTTTTCGAAGTTCGCTTAAGGGCATTCCTTGAATCCAGGTGAAGGTCTTACCAGGATCATCCGTAATCTTCTCGTACTTCTGGGCCTCTTCGAATTGGTCAGGATGGGTTTCAAGCAGACGCACCCACTCAATCGGGCGCTGAAAAAAGCAGAAGTAGCATCCTGAATGGGTCCTGCCCCATGTGAGATAGGGCGGCATCCCAATGCCACTATCCCGCAGGATCTTCATAACGCCTGCGTAGTCAATCCCATCTTCTTTGAATGGAAACACAGCTTTTATATTCGGCTTTGTGCTGATATAACCGACGCGGTCTTCGTCGGCGCGAAGGCCGACGTAGCTGATCACAGCATCTTCCCCCACGTATTCCTCAAACGGTTTCAATTTAAGCAACTTCGTACACCATCGCATATTCGGCGATGGAAGATAACCGCCAAAAACCTCAAGCCAGTGGTCGAATCCAGCGCGGGCATTCAGGCGCACAATCTTTTTGCCTAGGAAGGCTTCAACGCGATTCAAGTATTCATACGTCTCGGTCAATTCCTTGTCGGTGTCGCAAAAGATGTATTCCATGTCCTGCACACGATCACGCATATAAAGCGCGAGTGCGGTACTATCTTTGCCTCCCGACATACAGAGGATGTGCCGCGTTCCTTGGCTCATGCCTTTCCTTTTTCTCCTTCTACCAAATTCTTCGAAATTGCCCGAGATGCCGCTACGAGACCAAGACGTTTGTCTTTGGTCAATAAGCCTTCAAATTGCCTTTGCAGATCTTGCAGCTTGTCTTCTTCGTTTGGTGCGTAGTGAACCACTTGCTCATGCTCGACCCCGTCGGCTTGAGTTATCGCCAACCGAACGCCAACGGAATTCTTGGGCAATTCGCCACCGGCGAACGCAACACTCTCCACACGATGAAATCTTGCGGCATATTGGCTAAGCTCGTAGCTGAAGATCTCTTCTTCCACGTCATGCCATTTAGATGGTGGTTTGAGTGCAAGATAGCTCGCGACTGATTCGAGCCAATCTGATTCCGGCAAACTGTCATCCATCAACCTTAGACAGAATGCTCGAAGCTTCGGTTCTGTTATCGTGAGTAGAATTTGTTCAGACCTGGCTGAAAGGGCCATCCGAAACTGTTGAAAAGCGCCCGGCAAGGCAAACGTGGCACGCAATTCTTTCCGCAACCGCTCCTGCAATTCAGGGAAAGCTATCTTTAAGTCGTCCAATGCGTCTTTTAGCGTCTTCACAAAAACTGGAACCGTTTTGCTAGCTGAGGTTACGGCCGGGATCGGTTCAAAGCCACATGCCTTCGGCAGTTCCGTGAACAAGAGCGTCACAGGTTCTCGGGCGTTCAAGATGGCGTCTCTAACAGCCAATGTCGTGCCGGAGAGCTTCTTTGTATTCAACACGTAGTTCGGAAGTTGAGCAACAAAAACGCACAGTTGCTTTACCACGTCTAGGAGTTCGATTTCTTGCTGTGCCGACCCTTTGATGTCCAATACAGTTAGGAGCCGTTGAAAGAGTTCAGCCCGAACACCTTCGATCTTGCAATATTGAATATCAAATCGCTCCGGAGCTTTCGTAAGCACGAGCATCGCTTCTCCATTGAGTTCACGGAGAAAGGTGCCGTCTTTGTAAAAAGCCACGTCTTTTTCATATGCGATGGCAAACACTGTCAGGAAAAGTGGAATGAGTCCATCGCGAACGCCGTAAGGTGGCTTTCTCAGTTCAGCAAACAACAATGCTACGTTGACGCGGCTATCCGGTTCTTCCATCACAATTTCACGAATCCGTGCAAGCGTCGGCAGGACGTTACATTTCTTATCAATCTCGTCGTTGGGCACGCCTATTTGCCAACGGTTCGCTCGCACATCGTGCAGTCCTGTATTCTTGAGCACCGAGAGATACATGCTCATCTCCGGTGGCTTTTTCTCAGGAATCATGCCCAAGAATTCAGTTTCCGCATCCGTGAACATACGTTCGATCAGCCGCATCCGCGCCGCTGCCGCCGCTGAACTCAGATTGCGACGATTGACGAGTTCACTATGAATGCGCGGAGCACAGTTGTACACTTCGTCGAATATTCGAGACAGCATAGACAGGAGGTCGCGGCCCTCTTTGATTTTGAGCTGATGCCCTTTGTGGAACCATTCGAGCATCATCTGGCCGGTAAAATGTTTGAACCCGACGTAGCTTTGAATTCTTTTTTCCAACTGTAGGCGGGCTGCGGCTTTTTGACGTGAGACTTCTTCGCGGGCGAATTTATCCGCATTCAGTTCGGGCGTATTCGTAGAAATCCACTCCCATCGTTGAACCTCTTGAACCAAGTTCGCCAAGTGATTGAGGGGAGAAGGAACCGCTACCAGCCAGTTCGAGCACTGTTTGACTCTTGGGTCTTTTACGAACTCCAATGCAGTCTCACGCTCGATTGGCGTTTCGCACAACGGCACGATGATGAGTCCATCGGCGTCAGCGAGGCGCCGTTCAAACAGACCGGACAATTCGTTCGCTGAGCAATAGTGGACATCAAAGTGACGGAGGTTCCCCGTCTCGATGTAATGTCGCCGAGCGACGATGGGCCGGGACTCCAAAGAATCCTTGATAAAGCTGCCTACGTGCTGCGGGGCATCAACGACTCGGCTTGCATCCTCGTAAGTCTTTTCCAGATCGACAGACGTGTGCGGCCACAGGCAGAGACCCCGAGCCCGACCACGGTCGTAGAGAACCCGCCTGTCCTTGTGGAGTTTCTTGAGGGTGCTTTGAACCTGTTTTCGTTCGGTTGGGTGAAATCTTGCCAAAGCCAACACAACCAATTCCTCGGTGGGTAGGAGATCTCCATCGTTAATCAGGTTGAGGATTCCTACTGTTTTTAGAATCTTAACTTGGAGTTCGTCTTCCGTGGCGAAACTGTCCACTACGGAATCAATGAGGTTCCAGTGGCTGCGGTAGCTCTGGACGGCAAGACGATGACCGAAGTTTGTCCGCACATAATCATAGAAGTCGTGCAAGCGATACAGATCTCCTTCGTGTGGGCTTCGCTCTGAAAATACCTGCAAGCCAAATGGTTCGTTTGACATCAGGAAGCTGAAGAGCGAACGCTCGTTCTGTCCGAAACGCCGGAACGTGCGAATGAGAATCGGTAAGACCGTCGGGTGAAGGGGGTAAAGCCGGGTTGCGACAGTAAGCAAAGAGTTGGTTGAGCTAGAGCCAAACCAACCTCGCGCCATACCTTGTTCCATGGCTTGTCTCAATTCCAGTGACTCCGTTTGTGGTATTCCCCTTGTGCGGACGTTTATGGCTGAAGCGATGACATTGGCGACTTGATCGATAGGCTGATTGAAGACAATTTCTTCAAACCGCCCCGCGACTTTTTCCCATTCGCGTTGGGCTGATTGGCTGAGCAGGTCCGAGTAAGCATTGAATCCTTGATGCAGGAGACACACAACAAACAATGCTTGATCACCGCTCCGTGAAGCCGCTTCGGCCAGACGTTGTAAGAGGAAAATATCCTGCCGTTGTGGATGTAGGGCGGCAAACTCTAAGAATTTTCCGAGTTCATCCAGAATTAAGATCAGCCCCTTACCCTTCGAATCTGCAATGATCCGGGAATTCACTTCGTGAACGAGTTGGAAGATTTGGTCGTCGGTAGGTTCGTGTCCTGCATCGAGCAAGCGTTGAACTGTAAGCACGAGATTTTTCTTGGTCCCACGTCCGTAAATCTGAGTTAGGGTCTGGTGCAGTGAACTTAGGATTGATGTTCCCAAAGCCTGCCGCGAGCAAGTCACCAACACGGGGACGAAATGAGGCCGTCGCGTTACACCGAACTGACGAAAGGCAACGGCTTTGCGTAGCTCCGGTGGAAAAATCTTTTCACGGCCAGCGAACCAGTGTGCGAGTAACAGCGCAAAACTCGACTTTCCGCTGCCATAGTCGCCGGTCATCCGCCATGCTCGTTGCCCGGAACGCGGTTTAAGCCCATTTGCTACGTACCCCAAACAAGAACAGGTGAAATTCGTCGCCACGTACCCGGACAAACAAGTCGGATCGTTAAAATCCCTTTCAAGATGCGTAGAACGAAGGAACCGGCTTTTGACCTGGAACAGATCGCCTATTCTTTTCCTAACCATCATTCACCGCGCCCGAATAGATTTCCTTCAATAACTCCATGCTGTTCCGGTCTCGGGTTTTTTGGACTTGTTGCAAGTTCGCCGATTCCATGTATTTTAAGAATCCGTCTGTCTGCTGCGCCAAAGCCTCAACTCGTATGCGGACATCTTCTTCTGGAAGCTTGAATATCTGACCCGGGCTGCCATGACCATGAGCGATCTCCCGTACTGTCAGGGTCGATTCCACCTCGTGACGTTTTTCCCAGAAGTCATTTAGGCAGTACACAAAGAGTTCCGGACTGATGTCGGGTTTTTCTTCGCGATTGAATCCATAAATCGTTTCATGTTTACCCGACTGGCGATCAAGCTCACGCTCCCCTATTCTAAGGACGAGTTCAAGTTCGACGAGTGGACAATCCAGGTTGTCTTCCTGAACTCCTCCTTTCCGGCCCCGAGTTGGATAGTAGGTGTGCAGAAACGTGTTGAAGTGTTGTTGCAACGTGACCGTCGAGAACTGACTCTCCTGCTTTTCCGCCTCCCTTTCAAGTGCCTTGAGGACAGCACTGGGCACGAGTTCAGGTTCGTGCCAGCGGTTCAGCAAAAAGTCCCACGCCAATAGTGGATTCGCTATATTGGTGGCTAGGTTCCAGTGAAGGAGCCAAAGCGTTCGAATGTCTTCCAGAAACGGATCGACCCCTTTTTCGGCAAGCAGGATTCTTCCGAAATCGGTGACCGAAAGGCTAGGCCTCTTTGTCTCTGCTTCCGCCATGCCCATCACTTGCGACCAAAAGCGAATGGAACGAACCATATTTTTACCGACACCCAACTTGACCATTGCGCCTTCTTCATCTCCAAAAAGTTTCGGATCCTCTTGTAGACCACGCACTGCTTTGGGTAGCCATGCATAGCGGCATGGGAACGACTCGTGGCCTGAAATCCGATAAGTTTTTGCCGGTTCTGTAGAATCTCTATGTTGAGGATATTGAGTAGACATCAAGTAGACCGCAGGCACCGAGGTCGATGCATGGTCCTTAGAGAAGGTGGAGCGCTACGATTGGTCAGGATGTAAACCGAGAAACTGATAGAGATAAGTATAGCGCGATAGAAGATTTTTTTCAAAAGATTACGGTCGGCACAACCAGAAATAGATCTCTAAGTCAAGAATTCTCCATGATTCTCTTAGAGACTTCTTCGCCTAGCAATCAATCCACGGTTGGGCTATAGTAAGGAATACCCATAATGAATTCGCCAACTCTATACAAAGGGGGTGACTGGCTTCGACGGGGATCAGGAGGTCAACGGTGCGTGTCGAGCTTCTCGGAGTCTCGTTAAACCTTCGGGAAACCAATAATTGCCAATCAAGACTTGGCTCTCGCAGCTTAATTGACTGCGACGTCTCCCCATTCTCTGTCTGCGGGCATGGATGAGGCGCTACTTCAGCAGGCTGGTCCAATGTTGGTGCTCAGCAACGGCGGATGAGACTTTTCTGGGCTAGCGAACGCTCTAAGCCGGTCAGTGGGCGTGGGCGGTTGCGAATTCTAAATCATTGGCTACACACGTAGGACCGTTGTGCTGAATATCTTCGGACGCGGGTTCAAATCCCGCCACCTCCACCATAAGGGCCTCTGGACTATTTGATCCAGAGGCCTTTTTTATTCAAAGTTGATGTGTGCACTGATTCGTGGCGGCCTGAGTCGCGCGATGAAAAAGACAAGAAGCAAAGACACTGGATTCCCGATCAGGTTGGGAATGACAGACAAAGAAGGAAGACAGCGTCATGAGATGACGCGGCTACAAATGCCTCTACCTCCCCTCGCCCCTCCTTACAAAGGAGGGGAACACAAAGACACTGGATTCCAGTAAAGCGCCTGGATCCCCGATCCAGTCGGGGACAAGCGTCTGGAATGACAGCAGGAGACCTGGAGAAATACCATGACGGCCACCGAGACCACCCTGCGCAAGGGCATTCGCTACCAGCCTGATGAAAAGCCGCCGGTGCCGCTCGCCTTTGGGCTTGGGCTGCAACTCGTGGTGCTTTGCGTCGCCGGGATCGTTCTGACTCCGGCGATCGTGATCCGGGCGGCCGGCGGGAGCGAAGCCTTCCTGTCATGGGCCGTGTTTGCCGCGATCCTGGTCAGCGGTACAACCACGCTGATCCAGGCCATCCGGTTCGGCCGATTCGGCGCGGGGTACGTCCTCCTGATGGGCACTTCCGGTGCCTTCATCGCGGTCTGCGTCGCGGCGATCGCCCAGGGCGGGCCGGCGATGCTCGCCACCCTGGTGGTCATTTCCGCGCTCTTCCAGTTCGTGTTTTCCACGTGGCTGTCGCTGTTCAGGCGTATTCTGACCCCGGCCGTCGCCGGCACGGTCATCATGCTGGTGGCGGTCACGGTGATGCCGATCATCTTCAACATGCTGAAGTCTGTCCCGGAGGGCGTCTCCCCGTCAGCCGCGCCGGTAAGCGCCCTCGCCACGATGCTCGTGATTATCGTGATCGCGCTGAAGGCGACCGGCACGTTGCGTCTCTGGGCCCCGGTCATCGGCGTGGTCGCGGGTTCGGTGGTGGCGGCGTTTTACGGTCTCTACGACATGAACCGCGTGGCCGAAGCGTCATGGATCGGTCTCCCGGACGGCGCATGGCCGGGCTTTGACCTGGAGTTCGGGCCGGTGTTCTGGGGGCTGCTGCCGGCGTTCGTGTTCGTGACCCTGGTGGGCGCCATCGAAACCGTCGGCGACGCCGTCGCCATCCAGCGCATAGCCTGGCGCCGTCCCCGGGCCGTGGACTTCCGCGCGGTGCAGGGCGCCGTGGCCGCGGACGGCGTAGGCAACTTGCTCTCCGGTCTCGCGGGGACCGTGCCGAACACGACCTATTCCACGAGCGTGTCCGTGGCCGAACTCACCGGCGTCGGCGCCCGCCGCGTGGGCGTGGCCGTGGGGCTCCTGTTCCTCACGATGGCGTTCTTTCCCAAGGTCCTGGCCGTGATCCTGGCGATCCCCGGTCCGGTGGCCTCGGCCTATCTCACCGTGTTGCTCTCGATGCTCTTCGTGGTCGGCATGCGGGTGGTCTTCCAGGATGGGATGGACTATCGCAAGGGACTGGTCTGTGGGGTCTCGTTCTGGATCGGCGTCGGGTTCCAGAACGGCGTGATCTTCCCCGAGTACTTCGCGGAGTTCGCCGGCGGGCTGCTCCAGAACGGCATGACGGCCGGCGGGCTCGTAGCCATCCTGATGACCCTGTTCGTGGAACTGACGGGAGCCCGGCGTAGCCGGATTCAGGTTCCGTTCGATATTTCTGCCCTGCTGCAGATCAGCGAGTTTCTGCGGGCGTTCGCCTCCCGCATGGGGTGGGACGCGGCAATGGCCGACCGCCTCGACGCCGTGGGCGAGGAGGGATTGCTGACGCTGCTCCAGGACAAGAGCGAAGCCGAGCGCGGGCAACGGCGCCTGCTGCTGATCGCGTACGAGGAAGACGGCGGAGCGCACCTGGAATTCATCGCCAACACCGGGGATGACAACATTCAGGACCGCATCGGGCTGCTCGGCGCGCGGACCACGGGGGACTTGATCGAGATCGAGCATGAAGTCTCACTCCGGCTGCTGCGGCACCTCGCGTCCTCGGTCCGCCACCAGCAATACTATGACACGGACATCGTGACCGTCCGCGTGGACAGACCCTCAGACTGAAAATAGCGCGGGCTTCTCCTCAGCAGGGACAACCACGGGGGGTGTCCCTACTATATCGCCAAGGATCTGCTCATGTCCTGAAAGGGGTTGTGACGGTCAGGCCTTCAATCTGCTGGCTATGCGTCAGGTCTTCGCTGTAGAGGGTGTGACAGCCCGCTTCGAGCGCGGCGGCGACGATGAGAGAATCGTAGAAGCTGAATCTGTAGCGGGTTTGCAGGTCGAGGCTACGTTGGTACAGCATCAGGGTCGGGTTGACCCGCCAAAGCGGTATCAACGTGTCGTCCAGTATCTGTCTGGCTTTCTCCGGCGTTGCATTGAGTTTTCGGATTATGACGTTAATCGTCTCCTGAACAACCTGATAACTGATGCAACCGGTTTCGTTCACCAAGGACTCCTGAACCAGACGAACCGCTCTCCCGCGTTTATGGTCATTGGTTTCATCAAACAAATAAACGAAAACATTGGTGTCGAGGAAGTGTTCAACGCTCATTCATTTCGTCCCGAGTAAACTTCCGCCCTCCCGTAAATAGCTGGCCTTGCAACTCACGAATGGTTCGCATGGCCCGGGCCACCTGCTGTTCCCGCCCGACATAGTTCTTGAGCCACAACCGAAATTGCTCATTCAAGGTCGTATGCTCGGCCATGGCACGCCGGCGGGCCGCTTCAATCAGGTTTTCCTCGGCGCTTAAGGTAATGTTTTTCATGGTGGCCTCCTTAACGTTTACTGACAGATCTACACTGCTATAGTGTACACTATTATCGTGTATATGCAACTACCTATGTCAGCTATTTCAGAAGAAAACCCCGGACGGAACTGCTCGGCACACGGATCACACGGGATCTGATCCGGGCAGGAAGAAAGCTGTCGTTGCCAAGGATACGAACGCCTCTAGCCCGCAATTCTCACCGGGCTCCGTCGGCGAGGGCGTCGAGACGCCGCTGTGCCGTGGCGCACGGACTGGAAGACGCTGAAGGCATAGTTGCCACTATGTCGAAGTGGCTTGCGGGAGTACGCCCCGGCACAGCGTGTGGACCGGCGCCCGTAGCAGGAGGCTGGTGAGAAATGCGGGCTAACTCTCCATCATTTCCAGGCGGGCGTCGAATTCGTGGCCGCAGGACACACAACGAATGCAATCCGATTCGACCATGGGTTCGTCGTCGCGAATCCCCATGCCGCCGCAGTCCGGGCATCGCGCCAAGTGCAGGACTTCGTCCTTGAGATTTTCGTACCGCGTGCCCCGTAAGCAATAGACGGGTTCGCCGTCGAGCAGCCAGGGCTCGCAGTCCTTGTTGACCACCGGGAGGACAATGTAATGGTGATCGACGTAGTCCCGAATCGCTTCATGAGTCGTGAGCCCGTCCTTGAGCAACTTCCCGGTCCTGGCATCATAGATGGCTCCATCCTTCACAATGGCTTTGGTCGGTCCCATGTGACACCTCCTTGGAGTAAAGGAACGATCAGGGCTTTATGAGTACGACTTTACCGTCCTTCCACACGCAGATCGGTGTGTTATGCATACGCGCGGTTTTCCGGGCGGCTTTAGCGGCCCGGCGTAAGGCACGGCCGACACTACGCGAAAATTCTCGAGTCTCTTTTTGGGCCTTCTCAGGTTTCATGGACCCTCCTCCAAGAGTCGAGGGATGTCCTCGGAATTGTCATACACCGTCCAAGTATCGGCTAACGAGCGATACACGGCATGAAAATTCTTCCAGCCTCGATCAAAACGCCGTAACACCTCATAACGCGGGACATCATGGCCACCCTGTCGCACACGTGTTGCGATTCGCCGGAGGGCAACCTGCGGTGAAGGAAGCCAAAGAAAAATTATTTCGATGCGATACCCTGCCAATTTCAAATTCTTGAGCCGTTGCACGTATGTCAGCCCACTCAACGTGCTTTCAAAAGCAAAGTCCTTCCGTCCATGCGCGAGACGATCCAGTTCTTCCAGCACGAGTCTGCCCGCCGTTCGTCCGGCCAAGTTGGGATCAAGGGGTGAAAGGCCGCTTGCAATGAGGTCTGCGTTTACAAAGTGAACCACACTTGCTTCCTTAGGGAGAAATTCTCTTGCAAAGGTGGTCTTGCCCGCACCATTGGGTCCCGCGATCACAATGCAGCGTGGAGACTTGGTCGTTTGCTTTCTCACGTCAGCATTGCCAAAACCCGCGGGCTCTGCCTTTCTTCCCTCAAATCTCACCAGATTATCCGTCTTTGAGACTGAAAAAGAAAGCCTCAACTTCCTCACCCTCACCTTAATCCTCTCCCATCAAGGGAGAGGAAACTGGAGGAAGAGCCCATCCCATCGAGGGATAGGAAATCAGGGGCGAGGGTAAGAGCGGCCAAGAGAATCTTTGCAGCCGCCCCATTTGTGCCCTGCTGTTTGGGAGACTATAATTCTTCTTTTATGACACCCTCACCTTAATCCTCTCCCATCAAGGGAGAGGAGAGCAGAGGGTTTTCGCATCGGGTTTACGTGTTTCGCAATCGACATGGGACCATGATGGCTGCGAACAGAAGAATTGGTTGATGGGATCGAGCCATGACAGAAATGGAAGGCGAGTAAGATGTTCAAGCACTTGAGAATACAAAATTTCAAAGGCTGGAAGGATACCGGCAAGATCGAGATGGCTCCTATTTCCCTGTTCTTCGGCGCCAACAGTTCAGGCAAATCCAGTATCGGACAATTCCTGATGATGCTCAAACAGACAGTTGAGTTGCCTGACCGAAAGGCCGTGTTTTATCCGGGCGGGAAATACTCGGCGGTCCAACTCGGCTCTTATCAAGAGATGGTCTTTAACCGCAATGCTTCACACAAGATTGCGTTTGAGTACCGGTGGTCACTACGTGCGCCCCTGGAAATTGAAGATCCTGTTTCCGGGAAACCGTTTTCTGGAGAAGATTTGACGTTTCATGCAGAAGTCGGATTGGAGGACACGGGTCTGGAAAGCAAAGACCTGAACTCGCCAGGGCTGAATCATCTTAAATACGAGTTGATGAAGAATGATGAAGTCACGTTAACCCTTACAATGGGTCGCAAGGCTACAAACAAGTCCGGATACGAAGTTGGTGCCACCGGATACAAGCTGAGGCGCAAACAAGGACGAGCGTGGCCCATTGGTGCTCCGGTTCGCTTTTACGGGTTCCCCGATGAGGTAGTGGCTTACTATCAGAACGCGGACTTTGCTCAAGCATTGAACTTACGGCATGAAAAACTGTTTGGCTCCCTTTCCTATCTTGGTCCACTTCGGACTAGGGCGGAACGTCTGTATTCCTGGTCGGGCAGTGAGCCGGAAAGTGTAGGTTACGAGGGTGAAAACGCGATTGCAGCTATTCTGTCCGCGCGGAACCGTAAAATCAGCTTGGGGCCTAATTTGAAAAATAGGCCTTTACAGGAAATCGTTGCTTCAGCTTTAAAACAAATGGGGTTAATCGAGACATTCAAGGTCAACCCCATCTCCAGAAAACGGCAAGAGTATGAGGTCAAAGTTCGCACGAAAGGCTCAAATGATTCGGTAGACCTTCTGGACGTCGGGTTCGGCATTTCGCAGGTTCTTCCGGTGCTGGTACAGTGTTTCTATGCGCCACCGGGATCGATCATTTTAATGGAGCAGCCGGAAATTCACCTTCATCCCCGTGCTCAATCTGCTTTAGCGGATGTGATGATCGATGTGATCAACTCCAGAGAAAATCATGCCGACAGAAACATCCAGTTGGTCATTGAAACCCATTCGGAACATTTTCTTCGTCGTCTGCAGCGTCGGATTGCCGAGGATCGTCTCCCCAAGGAAAAGGTATCAGTCTATTTCGCCAACGTCACGAACACGCCAGCCACTCTTGTTCCATTGGAAATCGACCTCTACGGGAATATTCAGAACTGGCCGGAAAACTTTTTTGGAGATGAGATGGAAGATGTTGTCGCCCATGGAAAAGCGGCAATGGAAAGACGCAAAGAGCAAGGTGCGCCTCACAAGTGAATCTTCTGAAGAATAAATGTCTGGTGGATACGAATGTACCGAAAACAGCCAACCTTGCCACCCAACATGATCCTAACTCTGATGTTTCCGATGATTGCGTGCTGGCATGTATTGGGGCGGTTGAGCACATTATAAGAAAGCGCGGACTGGTCATTGATGCTGGAGACGAAATCTTCGATGAATACCGGCAACAGCTTTCCATGAAAGGGCAACCTGGCGTTGGTGACCGTTTTATGAAATGGGTTCACGATCATCGCTGGAATGCCGATAAAGTTACCCAAATACCAATTGTCAAGAACGGCAACTCATATGATGAGTTTCCCAACCATGCCAAGTTGCGAAACTTTGATCCTTCTGATCGCAAGTTTGTCGCTGTTGCCAACGCGCACCCTGGAAATCCACCTATTCTGCAGGCCACAGATAGTAAATGGTTGGGATGGGAGAAGGCCTTAGCTAAGGTTGGAATTACCGTCGATTTTCTCTGCCGTGACTATGTCCAAACCAAGTACGCGAAAAAGATAGGCTCGTGAAAAACGACTTTTTCAAATTCCCCTCTACACCTCATCTGACGCTTCCGGATGGCATTCACATCAGAGGTGAGAAACTCTTGTCGGAATCCGAACGGGATGCATTTCTGCGACATGAGCTTGTGGTTGAAGAAAAGGTTGATGGGGCCAATCTCGGCATTTCGTTTGATGTCGATGGGAATATTCGTGCGCAAAACAGGGGCTCTTATCTGCATCTCCCGGAGTCGGGCCAATGGAAAAAACTTGGAGAATGGATGGCTTCCAGAACAAACACTCTATTCGACCATCTCGCGGATCGCTACATCCTTTTTGGGGAATGGTGCTATGCACAACACTCGGTGCCCTACGACTGGTTGCCGGATTGGTTTCTGGGTTTCGACATTTACGACAAACGGGCTTTACGATTTCTGTCCTGCAACAGGCGTGACGAATTCCTGGAGAAAATGTCCATTGCCCAGGTTCCTATTATCGCACGCGGTCACTTTACATTTCGGGATATTCCCAAGCTCTTGTCACAATCAAAATTTGGCTCACAGCCTGCGGAAGGCCTCTATCTCCGGTTTGACCAAGACGAACAACTGGGGCAACGGGCTAAACTGGTTCGCCCTGCCTTTATCCAATCCATCGGACAGCACTGGTCGCAATCGGAAATCAGGCCCAACCAACTGCTGCAGAACATTCATACTTGAGATTGTTTGATCATCAAGAGAACAAAATTGATTTTGGGTCCCTATACGTCGATCCTGAGATAGATGGTAACGGAACAGGAGGAGGATTCTCATGAGTTTGGCTGATAAGCAATGCGTGCCGTGTCGCGGGGGGGTGCCGCCGCTGGAACCGGCCAGGGTGCAGGAGTTGTTGGAGCAGTTGGGCCAGGGATGGGCGTTGAATGCCGAGGGACATATCGAACGCCAGTACGAGTTCAAGGACTTTGCGGAGGCCCTGGCGTTCGTGAACGCGGTCGGCGCCATTGCCGAGACAGAAGGGCATCATCCCGACCTGTTTTTGGCGTGGGGCCGGTGCAAAGTGGAAATCTGGACGCATAAGATCCGCGGGCTCACGGAAAGCGATTTTTATCTGGCGGCCAAGGCCGACCGGGTCTTCACTGGCAATGGCTGATTCCCTCATCACGATTGAGCCGTCCGCTGAAGCCGGTCCCGCGGTCATGGAGGACCCCTGGGGCGATCCGGACGGCATCCCGCAGGTGGCCCTGGTCACCATGCCGTTCGGGTATTCGAAATTCCCGTCCATTCAACTCGGCACGCTCTCCCGGGTGCTGAAGAACCACGGCATCGGATCAAAGAGCTATCACTTCAATCTGCTCTTTGCCCATCGCATCGGCATCCCGCTCTACGAAGTCTTGTGCGAAAAACGCGGCATGATCGGCGAGTGGTTGTTCTCGTCGATTCTCTTCCGGGACAACCCGAAGCACGCCCAATATCCCGACGTGTTCAAGCCGGTGTTCGAGAGCACGGCGCAGGAGGCCGGATGTTCCACGGGGTATCTGGAAGAGATCGCGCATATTATCGCGCCGCAATTTCTCACCGAGTTGCTGACCTCATACGACTGGGAACAGTTCAAGGTCGTGGGGTTCACGTCCACCTTCGACCAGAACGTCGCGAGCCTGACCCTGGCGAAACTGATCAAGGAGCTGTATCCCGAGGTGCGCATTGTCTTCGGCGGAGCCAACTTCGACGGCGAGATGGGCCTGGAACATTTCCGGGCGTTTCCGTGGATCGACTACGTGGTGGTCGGCGAGGGCGAGAAGGTGTTTCCTGCCTTGGCGAAGAACGTGCTGCGTGGCCAGGAAGACGCGCCGCCCTCCGGGGTGGCCTTTCGCAAGGACGGCGAGATTCAGTTCAAGCCCAACACCACGCTGTTTTCCGATTTTACCGGCGTCGGGGCGCCGGACTACGACGACTATTTTCAAATGGTGGGAGAACTGGAAGGACAGGGTTCGACCGGGCTCAACCGCATTTTGCTGTACGAGGGGTCACGCGGGTGCTGGTGGGGCGAAAAACATCATTGTACGTTCTGCGGGTTAAACGCGCAGTCCATGAAATTCCGCGCCAAGTCTTCCGACCAGGTGGCGCGGGAAATGGACGGGCTCTCCAGCCGCTATAACACCACGCGCTTCCGGCTGGTGGACAACATCATCGACCTGAAATACATCGACTCGCTGTTCGGCCGGTTCGCCGCCGGGCACTACGACCTGGACGTGTTCATGGAGACCAAGGCCAACCTGACCAAGCAACAGATTCAGACCCTCGCCCACGGCGGGGTGAAGTGCATGCAGCCGGGCATCGAAAGCCTGAGCGCCGCGCAGCTCAAGGAAATGGATAAAGGCGTCAGCCCGCTCCAGAACGTCCAGTGCCTGAAATGGAGCCGGTATTACAACCTGGACATCAACTGGAACATCCTGCTGGGCTTCCCGCAGGAAACCGACGCCGACTACAAGCGCCAGATCGCGCTGATTCCCTCGATGTTTCACCTCCAACCCCCGGAAAGCACCGGCAGACTGTGGCTGGAACGATTCAGCCCGTATTTCATGCGTCCCGAAGACTATGGCGTGCGCATTACCGGGCCGGGCGCGGCGTATGAATACGTGTACGACGCGAGGAAAGTGGACCTGAGCAAAATTGCGTACGATTTCGAATATGAGATTGATTGGAAGGTGGACCCGGTCCTCTATGAGCAGTTGTGCGCGCTCGTGCAGGAATGGCGGGCCCGGTATTTCTCGCAGGACCGCCCGTTTCTGTTCTACGCCAAGGCCATGAGTTACGTGACCGTCTACGACGGCCGGACCGATCAGCCCACCAGCGAACGGTTCGATTGGCCGCTGGCGTTCGTCATCGAGTATTGCAACGAGGCCCCGAAAACGCTCGAGCAAATCCGGCGGGCGTCAGCGGATGATCCGGCCGCGTTGACCACGGCGGCATCCATCGACGACGCGGTCGCCACGCTCACGGGCAAACGGATCCTGGTGGAAGACAAGGGCCGCTATTTGACCCTGGCCTTGCCGGTCAATCCGCATCTATAGGAAGGGTTGGCGCACGAGCGCCGGGGCTCAGGGACGATCGGCGTGCTTATGCGTTTCCGCCGGTTTCCGTCGGACTTTGGGTCAACATTTCCGAAAACCGTTTTCCCACGATGTCGGTGACTTTCCCCATGATGTCCGTCACCTCTTGCCATTCCTCGGGAGTCAATTCCTCTTTCAATCTCGGATTCAGCCCCCATTTGGCGCTGACTTGTTGGCCTTCACGCTCCACGTGGACCGTCAGGATTTCGGTGTCGAGAGGTTCTTTTGATCTGGAGGACGGTTTCCGCGGTGAGGCTTCGCCTGCCACAATGTGCGCCTTTCTGGGTGAAGTGGATGAATCACGAAACGCCTCTTACTGTGACGGGTTGCTGCGCCGGGTGTCAAATGATCCCGAGGTATCGCGGCCTCTCCGCAGTTGTAGCGGCGGCATCTCATGCCACCAAGTTCCGGCGCCTTCGGGCGTGGCTGTGCCCCTGTCCCGAAACCTCTTTGGGGGCGAGGACTGTCTGAGCGAAGCGAGTTCCGCAGCCCAAGCAATCGGGACTGGGGCAAAGGCACCCCTTGGGCCACGCCCGGGCGCCAATGGTTTTGGGTCCTTTTGCCGAAACAAAAGGACCTCGTCGTGCGGGGGCGACACCCCGCATGAGAAAAACAAAGATGCTTGCTCCCCGCAGGCCCTTGTCTCAAGGCCTGCTCTCCGGTTAGAGTCAAGGCATTGAGCGATTGATCCGGAGGCCGTTCGCATGAGTTTTGACTGGAAAGAAATTTTTAAATCTCTCAAGAACGAAGTCATTCCCAAGCGCTGGGACACGCAGGAGTTCGTGCAGAATTTCTTTGAAGGCCTATTTCTCGTGGTCCCGGTAGCCGTCACCATCTACGTCGTCTTCCTCGTGTTCAATTTCATTGACGGCTGGCTGAATATCCCTATTCCGGGGATCGGGTTCATCCTCACCATCGGCATGCTCGTGCTCGTCGGCCGCCTGGCTTCGAACGTGTTCTTTCGCGGCGCCATGGGTTCTTTGGAAAAAGTCCTGACCCGCACGCCCTTTGTCAAACTGGTTTACACGTCGCTCAAGGATCTCATCGAAGCGTTCATGGGTGAAAAAAAGCGTTTCGATCAACCCGTCCTCGTCACGCTGATGCCGGGTGGAAACGCGGAGGCGATCGGGTTCGTCACGCGCCAGAACCTGGACCTGTTGGGGCTGGAAGACCGGGTCGCCGTGTACTTTCCGCAATCCTACAACTTTGCCGGCAACCTGCTGATCGTGCCGCGCAGTCAGATCCGCCCCCTCCACGCCGACAGCGCCGACATCATGACCTTCATCGTCTCGGGCGGGGTTTCGGGCGGCACCGCCAACGGGAAGACCGGCAAAGCACCTGCCGGCGATGCTTCGGCTCTACCCTCCCCGGGCGAGTCGAAAAACTCTCCCGATTCCTTTCAATAACCGGCGTCGTTGCGTCATCCTGTCGGGTAAGAGTTGCAAAGACCTGACTGCGTGTTCTAATTTTGACACGTGGTTTTCATATAGTAGAATATCCTTATTATTGACTGAGAGATATGATTATCGGCTTCGTTGATCGCTCCCGTTATGATGATCCCGCACCCGTTTCAGCAGTGGTTTCGCAGGGCCTGCCGGCCTCTCTTCGTGATCCTGTGCCTGGTTGCCCTCCCGGCATGTAACGAGCAACAAGCCGCCCCTCCTCCCCCGGCTCCTCCGCCCGCGCCGGTCCGTGTCGCACCGGTTCTTCAACAAGAGGTGAAGCAAACCGCCACGCTGGTCGGGACCGTTGAACCATGGAAACGTAGCGTCGTGGCCAGCGAAGTCGAAGGGTTGGTCCAGGCCTTTCCCGCGGAAGAAGGCATGAAGGTCACACGCGGGCAACTCCTGGCGCGTTTGCGCACGGAGACCTTGCGGATCCGGCTCGATTCAGCCGTGGCCCTTTATCGAGAGTCCGGCGCTCGCTATCAACGAGCCAAACGGGATTTGAACCGGGTCCGCGTCCTCTTTCAAAGAGAACTCGTGACCCAGAAAGACTTCGATGCCGCCGTGGCCGAAGAAGCGGCGCTGAAAGAACACCTGTCTCAATTGGAGGCCGACATCCGGCAGGTCAGAGACTCCCTGAACAAGTCCAAAGTCGTCGCGCCGTTTGATGGATGGATTACGCAGGAATTTACGGAGATCGGGCAGTGGGTGGAAGAAGGCGGCGCGGTTGTCGAGATGGTTGACCTGTCGCGCGTGCAAATCGAAGTTCCTCTTCCGGAACGCTACGTGAGTCATATTCAAATCCATGCCCCCGTCACCGCCACCTTCGACGGCCTGCCGGAGTTTGAGGCCCGGGGTAGCGTGTTCTCGCTGGTCGCCCAGGCCGATCGAGCCGCGAGAACCTTTCCGGTCAAAGTGGCTATCCCGAATCCCGCTTTGGCGATCAAGAGCGGCATGGTATCCCGCGTCACGTTCCGGATCGACCGGCCTCACCAGGGGATCGTGATCCCGAAGGACGCCCTGGTCCTCCGGGGAGGCAAGCAATTCGTGTTTCGGGTGAACGAGGGGATCGTCGAGCAACTCCCGGTGACCGCCGTCCTGCACGTCGATGACCTCGTGGAAATCGAAGGGCCGATCCGGGAAGGCATGACCGTCGTGGTGGAAGGCAACGAACGCCTGTTCCCCGGTCAACCCGTGCGTGTGTTGGACGCTCCTGTCGAGGCTCCCGGCAACGACCCATGAACGTCATTCAATTCGCCATCCGCTACCCCGTCACCACGACCGTGGTCGTGATTCTCGTGTCCCTCTTCGGGCTCGTCTCGCTCATGAAGCTGCCCATCCAGCTCACACCCGACGTCTCCAAACCCGAGATCACGATTGCGACCCGGTGGCAGGGGGCCAGCCCCAAGGAAGTCGAACGCGAAATCGTGGACAAACAGGAAGAGCAACTGAAAGGTGTGGAAGGGCTGGAGAAAATGTTCGGCGAAAGTTCCTACGACTCCGCTGAAATCATCCTTCGGTTTCCGGCCGGAACCAATACCGAGACGGCGCTTCTTCGCGTCTCCAACCGCCTCAATCAGGTCAAGGAATATCCCGACGAAGTCGACGAACCCGTCATCAGTAGCGCCAATACGCGCGGCAGCGCCATGGGATGGTTCATTTTCGAACCGTCGGAAGACAACCCCGTCGAAATCGATACCATGCGGGATTTCGCGGAAGACGTGATCAAGGCGCGGTTCGAACGCATTCCGGGAGTGGCCGCATCGAACGTGTACGGGGGGCGAAAACGGGAGCTGAGAGTCCTCGTGGACCCCTTGAAACTGGCCATCCGTTCCCTGACGGTGCTGGAACTGGCTCAGGCGCTGGACCAGGAAAATCGCGATTACAGCGCGGGGGACTTCGATGAAGGCAAACGCTCGTACGTCGTCAGAACTACCGGCGAATACCAAAGCCCCGAAGACGTGGGGAACGTCATTATTGCCAGGCGGGACGGCGCGCCGGTGTACGTGCGGGACGTGGCGACCGTCAGCGTCGCGTACCAGGAGCCGCAACACGTCGTCCGGGAAATGGGGCGCAATTCCATTGCCGTCAACGCCATCCGCGAGACCGGGGCCAATACCCTGGACACGATGCAGCACCTGCGAGAAGCCGTTGAGGAATTGAACGACGAAATTCTCCAACGACGCGGCTTCACGCTGTTTCAGGTCTACGACGAAACGGACTACATCTACAGTTCCATCAACTTGGTGCAGAAGAACCTGGTCATCGGCGGCATCCTCGCCGTGACGATACTCTTCCTGTTCCTGCGCACCGCGAGCACGACCTTCGTGGTCGGGTTGGCCATTCCCGTCAGTATCATGGGCACCTTCATCGCCTTGTGGGTATTGGACCGGAACGTGAACGTGATCAGTCTCGCCGGCATGACGCTGGCGGGGGGGATGCTGGTCGACAATTCCATCGTCGTCCTGGAAAACATCTATCGTCACCGGGAATCGGGCAAATCGCTGTGGAAGGCCGCCTATGACGGCACCACTGAAGTCTGGGGCGCGGTGCTGGCCAGCACGCTCACGACCATTGCGGTCTTCGTGCCCATCGTGTTCATCGAGGAACAGGCCGGACAACTCTTTCGGGACATTGCCATCGCCATCAGCGCCGGAGTCGGGCTGAGCCTCCTGGTCTCCATTACCGTGATCCCGTGCCTGTCCGCGCGCATTCTGACGACCACGAACCGCGGCCGGCGCCGGAGGGCCGGCCGAAAGAAAAAAATAGCCGACAGGATCGGCGATTTCGTGTACTGGATGTGCGGCAGCGTCGGCGCGCGCATGGTGATCGTCTTGGGACTCACGGTGTTCGCCCTCGGCGTCATCACGCAGTTCCTGCCGAAAGCCGAATACCTGCCCAGCGGCAATCGCAATCTGATCTTCGGCGTGGTCCTGCCCCCGCCCGGCTACAACACGGAGAAGTACGTGCGGTTGGGAGAATCCATCGAGAGCGTCCTCACTCCCCATTGGGACGCCGAACCCGGGTCCCCGGAAGAAGCCGCCCTGGATGGTCCCAGTATCCGCAATTTCTTCTACGTGGCACGTGGACGTGGCGTGTTCATGGGCGGTCGCACAAACGACGATGCGGATATTCGCGACCTGATCCCGGTGTTTCGACGCGCCCTGGCTGATCTTCCCGGGATCATCGGCATCGTGACCCAAAGCAGTCTGTTTCAACGAGGGTTGGGAGAAGGGCGGAACATCGACATTGAAATTACCGGGCCGGACCTCGACAAACTCCTCGCCCTGGGCGGACGGATCTTCGGACAGATTCAGGCAATCCTGCCGGGTTCACAGGTTCGCCCGAAGCCGAGTCTCGACCTGGGCAGTCCCGAAGTGCGAGTCCATCTGAAGCGGGACCGGGCGGCCGACGTGCAAATGACGAATCAGGCGCTCGGCTTTACCATTGACGCCCTGGTGGATGGAGCCAAGGCGAGTGACTATCAATTTGAAGGCGACGAGATCGATCTCACCATCCGGGGCATCGACCGGTACGCCGAACGCACGCAGGACCTGGCGAACCTGCCTATCTTCACCCCGGGCGGCCGCCTCACCACGGTCGGCGACATTGCCGAGGTCACGCTCGTGGCAGGCCCCGAACAAATCAACCATATTGAACGGGAACGGGCCATCACCATCCAGGTCATTCCGCCGAGTCACATTCCGTTAGAGACGGCCATGGACCTGATCCAACAGCAGGTTGTCCGTCCGATCGAAGAAGAGGGGAATCTCGGGCGCCTCTATACTATTCACCTGGCAGGCACGGCGGACGATCTCACGAAAACCTATGACGCCCTGAAATACAACCTTCTCCTGGCGTTGCTCATAACCTATTTGCTCATGGCCGCATTGTTTGAAAGTTTCCTGTATCCTTTGGTGATTATTTTCAGCGTGCCGTTGGCCGCGGCCGGTGGTTTGCTCGGGCTGTCCGTCGTCAACCGCGTGATTGCCCATCAACCCATGGACGTCCTGACCATGTTGGGGTTCATCATCCTGATCGGCGTCGTGGTCAACAATGCCATCCTGGTCGTGCACCAGGCCCTGAACTTTATGGATCCGCAACGGCTCAATCTGTGGGCATCCGAAGAAGACCGGGCGACGGCCGGCATGCCGGCCCGTGAAGCCATCGCCCAATCCGTGCGATCCCGCGTCAGGCCCATCATGATGAGCATGCTGACCACGACATTCGGCCTCCTGCCGCTGGTCCTGGCCTCGGGCGCCGGATCGGAATTGTACCGGGGTATCGGCAGCGTGGTGCTCGGCGGGCTCATGCTCTCGACCATGTTTACGCTGCTCCTCGTCCCGGCGATCTTCAGCCTCATGATGAGCTGGAAACTCAAGGGACGGACCGCGCCGTCAGAAGCAGTCCTGGGCCCGGAAATCCGGGAGACGTGATCGGGAGAGTTATGGACAACATCGTGGCAACAACCAGTTTGAAGAGGCCGTTATGATCGCCATCATCTTCGCCGGCATCGTTTGGTTCTCGGGAATGGCGGGCTTCGCCTGGGCTCAGGACACCCGGGATGAGGCCGCGTTCCGGCAACCCCCGCTCGAACTCCGACTGAGCATGAGTGACGCCATGCGGGCGGCCGTGGATAACAACCCCACGGTGCAGATCTTCAAAGAGCGCGTGACGCAGGCGGAAGAGCAAGCCGTGACCCAGCGCGGAGCCCTGCTGCCTAACCTGTCCGCCCGCGTCAGCGGAGCGAGAAGGCGATTATTCCTGGGCTCCTTCGGCGGAAGGGGGGGCACTATTCCCCGTGACTTTTACGAAGGCCGCATCACGCTGAACCAGAATCTCTTCAGCCTGAGTCTGATCCAGAGATGGCGCGCGGCCCGAACGAATATCGAAGTGGCCGGCCTGGACTCGGAAACCCAGAAAATGGACACCATGGCCCTGGTCGCCCTGGCGTACCTGGAAACCTTGCGGGTCAAAAAATCCGTCAAGGCCCGCTTGGCCGACGTCAAGCTCAATAACGAACTGTTGCGCCTGGCCATGGAACGCAAATCGGTCGGCATGGCCACCCGGCTGGACGTCACCCGCGCGAAAGTGCAACTCGAAAACGAAAAGCAACGCTTGCTCGTCGCCCGCAACGACTTCGGCAGCGCCAAACTCAACCTGAGCCGCGGCATCGGGCTCTCCTTCGACGTGGAGTTGATCCTGACGGACGACCTGAAACTCGTCCCCGTCACCCCGCAGACCGTGGACGGAGCCCTGCAGGTCGCCCGGGAACACCGGGTCGAACTCAAAGCCCAAAAAAAACGGGAACGTTTGGCTGCACTCACCTTAAGTTCCGTGGTCATGGAACGCGTGCCCTCTCTCGCGGGCAGCGGCGACTTGGGATTGATCGGGAACCAGCCCGGTGACGCGCTAACCACCGACAACGTCCAGGTCCTGCTCTCCATTCCCCTGTTCGACGGCGGCCAGCGTGAAGGCCGCATTTCCGAACAGCGCAGTCTGGTTCGCCTGGAATCCATCAGAACGCGTGACGTCGAACGGCAAGTCGGATTGGAAGTCCGGGACGCCCTGTTGACGATGGAATCGACCCAACAACAGGTCGCCGTGGCTAAGGAAGGGCTTCGGTTGGCGTTCCAGGAACTTCGTCTGGCCCGGCGGCGCTTCGCGGTCGGCCTGGCGACCAACATCGAAGTCACGGACGCCCAAACGCGGGTGGCGCAAGCCCGGGACAACCTCATTGAAGCACTGTTCAATTTCAACGCCTCGCGCGTAGATCTCGCCAGAGCCCAGGGCCGGCTCGAAGCACTCTAGCCGATTGTCATCACCCATGGTCACATCAGACCCGCACATTCAAAACGACGTTCGGGCCCAGGCTAAAAAACGCCGGACCTTCGCCATTATCAGTCATCCCGACGCGGGAAAAACCACCGTCACGGAAAAACTGCTGCTCTATTCGGGGATGGTCCGCACGGCCGGCATGGTGGGAAGCCGGAAAAGCGCCAAAACGGCGACCTCCGACTGGATGGAAATGGAACAGGAGCGAGGGATCTCGATCACCGCGTCGGCCATGCAGTTCCAATACAAACAGACCGTCATCAACGTGCTCGATACACCGGGCCACCAGGATTTCTGCGAAGATACGTACCGGACACTCACCGCCGCGGATAGCGCCGTGATGGTCATCGACGCGGCCAAAGGCGTCGAAACCCAAACCCGGAAACTGTTCGAGGTGTGCCGCCTGCGCAAGATCCCCGTGCTGACGCTGATCAACAAAATGGACCTGCCGGGACGCCCGCCGCTCGACCTCATGGCGGAGGTGGAAGATGTCCTGCGGATTCACGCCAATCCGATCGATTGGCCCGTCGGGTCGGGGCAACAATTCGCGGGCGTCGTGGACCGCGCCACGCGCCGGATCTCGCTGTTTAAAAAAATGGCGGCGCACGGGTCCGCTCAAGCCGAACGCACGGAAATTGATTGGGACAGCCCTGAAGCCGAGGCTCTGATCGAGGAAGACATCTTGCGGGAGGTCAACCACGATCTGGAACTGTTGGACGTGGCCGGTAACCCGTATTCTCGGGAGGCCTTTCTCAACGGGGAGGTGACGCCCGTATTTTTTGCCTCCGCGCTCACGAACTTCGGCATCGAAAACTTCTTCGACGCCTTTGTAGACATGGCGCCGGCCGCCATCCCGCGAACCGCGGACCGGCACGACGGCACGCAAATCGTCGTGGACCCGGTGGAGCGGCCGTTCAGCGCCTATATCTTCAAAATCCAGGCGAACATGAATCCCCGCCATCGTGACAGCACGGCGTTCCTGCGAGTCTGCTCCGGCCGCTTCGAGCGCGACATGGTGGTCAAACATCACCGCCTGGGCAATGACGTGCGCCTGTCCCGTCCGCACAGTCTCGTGGCCAAGGGCCGCCACACCGTGGACGTTGCGTGTCCTGTGGGCCTCAGCGGCGTGAGTGAAACCGGAGCAGTTAGGCCGAGGGGCACACAGTCGCGTGGCCAAGGGCCGCCACACCGTGGACGTGGCGTATCCCGGAGACATCATCGGCGTGATCAACCCGGGACAGTTTGCCATCGGCGATACCATCTCACTGAGTGACGGGTTCAACTATCAACCGCTTCCCCAGTTTCAACCGGAGGTCTTCGCCAGGGTGCAGCCCACCGACGTGGGCAAACGCAAAGCCTTTGACAAAGGCATGGAGCAGATGGCCGCCGAAGGCACGGTGCAGATTCTCCGGAGCCTCGATGACCTGGACTTCCTCGCCGCCGCGGTGGGCCGCCTCCAGTTCGACGTTTTGGAATTCCGCCTCCGCAATGAATACCGGGTGGAGACGCGACTGGAGCCGTTGAGCTATGCGTGCAGCGCCTGGTTGGTCGGAGACCTCGACACCTTTCGCGCCCCGAGCGACGCCATGATCGTCAAAGATCACCGGGACCGTCCCATCGTGCTCTTCCGTTCCCCCTGGTCCAAGACCTTCGCCAAAGAACACAACCCCGACCACGATCTCCTGGAGATGGGGTAGCCTTTTTCTCAAGAACCTTTTTCCTTGCGAGAACGCCTGATCCCGGAAAATCTGGTATGATTCCCATAGCAACTGGAGAGTCTTATCTAAACCAAGGAGATGGAGCAATGGCCGTTCAAGTCTATGGATGTAATCACGTCGTCATCGAAGTGGACGACGCGCAGAAAGCCGTGGAATTTTATTCGGACGTGTTCAACCTGGAAATGCTGCGGGGAGGAGAGGGAGCCGCCTGGTGCAAACTCGGGGAGCATCAGTTCCTGGCCATCTTCGAAGTGGAAACCCTGCAACCCGACCGCATGAAACACTTCGGCATCATGGTCCGGGACGACGCGCAAGTCAATGAAGTGCGGGAGAAACTCGTCAACAAATACGGCCTGACGCTGGAACCGCCGTTCCGGTGCGATTTCCGCGACCCCTGGGGCAACCGCATCCAGGTCGTCGACATCCACGATGAGTCGCTCGTGTGGCTGCTCCCGTACCGGGAAGTGCAGGAGACGGGGATCACGTTTTCAGAGTGATTCGGGAACGGCGGGCCGTGGAGGCTTATTCTGCAGATAACGGTTTGGAACCCGGTTACAATTCGAGACGCTTACTTGCCGAATAATTCCTTCAACAACTCCTTGCCCATCTTGCCGATGGATTTGCCGAGTTGCTCCACACCTTGGGGCAGGAGGACACCCGGTTTCATGACGGTCTTGTCAATGGCCTCGTAGATCTTCTCGAAGATGACGGCTGAGGCTTGCGAGAACGTGGTGCCGCCGGAAGGGTTGCCGATGTCACGCAAGTCGAGATCGGGTAGCGGCAACTGCGTGACTTCGTCTTGTCCACCGATGAAGCTCACGTTGATGACCGCGTCCTTGACCGTCACTTTTTTGATGTGAACGGTTTTATCGAATTGTTGTCCTTTTTCATGCTCTTCGCCCTTGCCTCGTCCGTTATCATCGGAACCGAATCGCGTATTGCGTTTGACGTTCTCGTGAATTGCGCCAAGGTTGCTGCCTTCTAACGACCATTCGAAGGTAATGGCCGGTCCGACGATCAGCACCTCTTCGACAATGACGGTGTCCGTCAACAGGGAGTTCCAATCGACGTGCACTCGAATCTGTGGGAGTGTCACGGCCGAAGCCGTCTCATACCCTTCGGGGTTCTTGACGACAAACCGGGTCAAACTGGCCTGCATGCTTGTGCCGGACAACAGCGTCACGTCCATGTCCTCCAGCGTCACCGGCACACCCAATATCCGGGGACCCAAGGTTTCGATCCCGCCTTTGACCAAGGCGTTCAGCGACAAGCCGACCAACACCACCGCGACGATCCCGAGTACCCCTATGAGCACAAGGAATCTCACAAATACTTTCAGATGAGTCTTGCTTTTACGGCTCACGATTTAACCGGCCTTTGCCAAGGTTGTCAGAATTTTCTCTGACATGCTTTTATCGAAGTCGCCTCCGTAAAATCGAAGGAAGAGGCCCCGCCGTAATTTTTCCCGCGTCAGGTGGGGATTCTTTTCCTTCAGGGACGCGATGACGAGGGCTTGCGCCGTCTCATGCATCGAGCAGCCCATTTTCAACCGCTCCTCTCCTGACCGGGCCAGTATCATGCTTCGAAATCGTTCTGCCATCTCGATCGAGGTATCCTTCACGCCATCACTTCCTGATACAGTTCTTTTAACCCAAGGCGCTCAGCCCACCCGGCCATATAATCATGATCCAACTGTGGTACGGCAGCCAATAGATTTCTGACGTCGCCCAACTGTATCTCTGAATGCGAATCTTTAGCCCAATCGAGCTTGGAGAGAATGAGGTCTTCCGGTGCCACAATGTGAAACGCATGACCATCAACCTTCACGGTTCGCCTGCGAGAAAATTCTTCTTTTCGATAGTCACTGTTCTTTCGAACAATCAAGTCAACTTTAATCATATAGGCATTGTGGATGACATTGAACATCAATCGGTCTTTCACGGCCTGTTGCACCATTTCGCGATCAACGTAGAAATCCCCTTGAAACAACCTGACGGTTTCCTCCACGTCCTCCTCCGACAACTCGATCACAATGTCAATATCCCGCGTCATACGCGGGATCGCGTAGTAATTCATTGCAATCGATCCCGTGACCATGTATGGAATGCCGGCTTCCGCCAGTCGCGTTGTAACCATTTGAAGGATTTCCAGTTCCTGACTCATTTTGAATGACAAAGATCCTGAGAGGGAATGACCAAGAACCCTTTTCTTGCTCACGGTGGGATTGGGTTTAATCCCAGTGGTGTCATCCAGAGGATCAATGATCCATTACGCGGACCGTCGCCATCCGGCCGCCTGAATCGTAACCCGCTTCACTTGCCAGTGTAGGTTGCCACGACTACCTTTGGCTAATTCACCGGCTTCTATTCGGCGGTTGACTTCCATCAATCTCGCTTCCGATTAGGGGGTTTTGGCAATTTCGTATGCTTCGTTGAGGGTAAGAATTTGGGAATGTTTCGGGTGTGTCCACCGCCGCTTCTGAGAGTAAGACTGGCTGCCAGTGTTGAGGCCGATTTTGGCGGTTCCCTTGGATCGGCGAGACACCTCACCACTGTTAGCAGGTACGGTGGCCTGTTGGCGTATCTTACGGGTCCACGCCGCCTTGCGTCCCGGGGTCCATGTATCCCAATCCGCCGGGGTCGATGTGGTCGAGGCAGATGGTCGGCTTGGTGGGGTTGAGGAGACAAGAAACTGTCTTAAGAATGCGGTAACTTCATGGGTCTCTGGACGAGTTCCACACTTAGTTTCAACCGCATCCTCAATAAGTTTGCAAAGATTCGTATCCTGAGTCCCCAAGAGCGTTTGCCACACGCCAGGAATAGCCTTCCTAGCCGTTGATTTCTGCAAGTCAGTTTGGAGCAGTCGCTCCGCCTCCATTCTGGCATCTAGGGAAATGACACGATTCTTGTGCAGATACTGCTCAAAGAAGGGAGCACAGTCTGTATCGAGGTCATCGCGCTCCAAATCAAGATGCTTAAACCTGCGCTGTGACGGCTCACCGGGGGCCATACTGAGATAGAAATCCCAAACGTTGCCGTCAGTCAAGATAAGAAACGGTACCCCCCGGTTTACGGCATATCCGAAGAGTTGGCCTTCGGCTCTATAGTCCACGTTCCCAAGTCGTTTGGCTTCGATAAAAACCAAAGGGGTTTGAGTAGAGCCGCCGCACAAAGCATAATCCACCCAACCATCCGGTGGAACCGGATATTCTGTGATGAATTCCGATGGGTCAGTTTCATCCCAATCCAACGCACGCAGTAGCGGTACAATGACCGACTGCTTGACTTGTGCTTCTTGGGTCAAGCGACCGGAGCGTATGTTCTGAACGGCCAGTTGTAAAGACTGCTCAAGATTCATGGCTCTCGGCTCACTCATGCGATGAGACTGAATCCGCCTCTCAAGCTACGTTCGTTTGACGAATCAATTGTCTGCCCCCCGCTACAATTCGCGGCGGCCTTCGATGGATTTGGTCAGCGTGACGTCGTCGGCGTATTCGATATCCATGCCGACGGGAATGCCGTATGCAATCCGCGAGACCTTGACCCCGTAAGGTTTCAGGAGCTTCGTGAGGTAAATCGCCGTGGCCTCGCCTTCGATGGTGGGATTCGTCGCGACGATGACCTCCTGTACTCCCCCGTCCCGGACGCGTTCCTCCAATTCCTCCGCGCGGATGTCGGATGGCCCCACCCCGTCCAGCGGCGAGATTGAGCCCATCAGGACATGATACAGGCCTTTGTACCCGCGACTTTGATCGATCGCATGTAAGGTGCTCGGTTCTTCCACGACCAGGATTCTGGTCCGGTCCCGTGCCGGGTCCTGGCAGATGTCGCACAATTCGCTTTCCGCAATATTGCGGCATCGCTCGCAAAACACCACGTGTTCTTTGACGTCCCGAATGGCATCGGCCAGGCGCAGGGCATCGTCCTTGTCGACCTTCATCAGATGAAAGGCGAGTCGTTGCGCGGTCTTTTGCCCAATACCGGGCAACCGCACAAATTCCTTGGCCAGCTTGGCCAACAATCCCTGCCGCTGTTGCACGCCCATAATTGCATTTTTGATTGTGGATTTTTGATTGCAGATTTTTAATCCTCAATCCACAATCCTCAATCCACAATGCCCTACATTCCCGGGATGCCGAGCCCTCCGGTCAACCCCTTCACTTCTTCAGACATCAAGTCTTTGGCCTTGCGCAAGGCTTCATTCGTGGCCGCGACGAGGAGATCCTGCAACATGTCGGGATCCTCCGACTTCAGCACTTCAGGCTCGATCTCCACTTTGGTAATTTGCATCCCTCCGTTGGCCGTGACCGTGACCATCCCGCCCCCGGCCGATGCCTGGACGGTTTTCGCGGCTGCTTCTTCCTGGATTTTCCCGAGTTTCTCCTGCATGGCTTGGGCTTGTTTCAACAGATTTCCCATATTGCCAAACGGATTCTTGGACATACTTAGGCCTCCTTCTCTCCTTTTGCCCGACTTGCCTTCACCACTTCTCCGCCAAACAGTTCCATGGCGTGTTTCACCATGGGATTCGCTCGTGCCTGCTCCAATAAGGCCTCGTCATCCTGCTCCTGCCGTTTGGCCCGCACCTGCCTGATCGTGGGCCCGTCGCCGGCTTCTCCGGTCAATTCAACCACGCGAAGGTGAATCGTGACGCCCGCGACTTCCTGGCAGGCCCTGACGATCCGTGCACGATTATCTTCTTTCTGGATTCTTGAACAGGCCACTGACGCGGTTTTGGGAAACCCGACGATGACCTGGTTGCCTTCGATTTTCACCAACCTTCCCATCTCCAAAAAACTTCCGATGTTGGGGGAATGCTGAATCACGGATTCGACGACCCGCTGCCAGTCTTCCTGCCGAAGAGCCGGCGGACTCCCTGGGGCTGCCGGCCTCGGCTGCGGGGCAGCAACCTGTTTCGTTTTGACCTCAGGCCGGGCGGAACGAGGCGTATTCGCCACGTTTTTCGGCGGGAGAGATTCTCTTGGCGCGGAAGGAGACGAGTCGCCCCCCTGAACAGAACCCGCGTGTCGCGCGGAAGTTCCAGTGACCGGTGATCGTCCCGGTGACGGCGGCACCCCGGACGCTTGCCCGCTTGTTTCAGCCGGCGTTCGTGAAACGCCTGTCCTGCTTGTCCTGAGCGGAGCCGAAGGAAGCGGAGCCGAAGGAGGTGGTTGTGGACCCCTTGCCGTTTCGGCTGGCAGCGGAACCTGCGCACCGGGTTCCAGCAACCGCGCCGCGCGAACGGCGGCCACTTCAAAGACAAAACGGGGATGCGCCGTCGACCGCAGGCGGTCTTCGGCTTGGGCAAAGAGATGAAAGACCTCTTGCAACTGCTCCACCGAAAACGATTTGGCTTCCGCCAACAAGTGTTTCACGTCTTCATCGGGCAAATCCATCAAGCCTTGCGCCTGCTCAAACCCGGGCACCACTGCCGCAATCATCAGGTGTCGCATGCGCTCCACCACCGCCCCGCAATAGGCCCGCAAATCGTACCCGTGATCAACCACCTCGCCGACCAGGGCAACGGCCGCGGCCGGATCCCGGGTCACGACCGTCTGCACCATTCGACCGACCAGTTCGTCGGGCACGGCCCCGAGCATTTCGTCCACGTCCTGCTCGGTAATCGTGTTGCCCCCGAACGCCACGGCCTGATCCAGCAAACTGAGGGCGTCGCGCATACTGCCTTCACTGGCCCTGGCCATCGCTCCCAGGCTTCGTTCGCCGATCTCCACGTCAACGTGTTTCACGACTTCCTGCAGACGGGCGATGATCTCTCGCCGGGGAATCCGTCGAAAGTTGAAGTGTTGACAGCGCGATGTGATGGTGGGCGGGATCTTATGGACTTCAGTCGTCGCAAAGATGAACACCGCATGCGACGGAGGCTCTTCCAACGTCTTCAACAGCGCGTTGAACGCCGAATTGGAAAGCATGTGTACTTCGTCGATGATATAGATCCGGTAGGTCCCCCGGAAGGGCGTAAATTTGACGTTTTCGCGAAGCTCCCGGACGTCGTCCACCCCGGTGTTCGAGGCGCCGTCGATTTCAATGACGTCAACCGAGTTGCCACGCGTAATTTCGAGACAACTCTCGCACTGCCCGCAGGGTTCCGGGGTCGGGCTCCTTCGACTCCGCTCAGGCCCTTCGACTTTGCTCAGGGCTTCGCTCCGCCCGCAGTTCAGCGCCTTGGCCAGAATCCGTGCGGCCGTGGTCTTTCCCACCCCACGCATTCCGGAAAAGAGATAGGCATGGGCCACCTGTTGCCGATCAATGGCGTTCCGCAGCGTTTGGACGACGTGCGGCTGCCCGATCAACTCTTCAAACGTGCCCGGGCGAAATTTTCTGGCGGAAACCTGATATTCCATCACTTTTTCCTTCGGCTCCACCCAGCGTCATCCCTTGCTTCACAGCCACGTGCTGGGGCGGACACCCGTTCGCTTCGCTCAGGGCAGGCTCCGGTCCGCCCCTACGCATGAGGATCGTCAAAACCGGGGCCGGGTGATCCTGTAGCACACAGACTCGCCTGCTTACCGTTGCTTCCTTCCGGACCTGGCGGGGTTCACAAGATTCTGCTGCACAGGGCCCAGCCCCTTTCCGTTGTCAGTGATGAGGGCAAGCGAAGACGACGAACGCGCGGCGGCTTGCCCTGCCCTTTCATGCGCTTGAAGATGGGGGGTCAGCATGAGCCCTGCTCGTTCATTTCCATCATCTGAGAAACGCGTATGGTTCCGCCATTTTCCAAAAACGGATCCGATTTCGCGATGTCCACGGCGGCCGCCATGCTGTCTGCCTGAACAACGGCAAATCCCTTCATCGCATCCGGAGCATTGTCATCTTCAACGCTCCTCGACGTGACAATTTTGGAAACGGATAACGGTGTTCCCGGATTCACGATTGTTTCACCAAGCCCTTTGACCCACGCCTTCCATTTTTCCATCTGAGCCATTCCCTCTTCTTGAGAAGTCGGCTCCTTCCCTCCGTGATAAGCAATCATAAATTTGGGCATGTTCTCTCCCGGTTCGAATCCCACCCGCTCGTGGTGGCGGAGAGGGTGTTCTTTCAATGATGAGCAAAACCCCTATCAACAGGAGCGTTTCGCCGATCACGTCATGTGTGTGCCCAAGTTTGTTCCCACAGACGGAAGCGCTGCTCCCGCAGGACGGGACTCCGTGCGACGGGGCTCCTGTCATGCTATATCTGACAGACTTGGATTTCACTTCGGAGGACGGGACATTATGTCCTCAGCAAGTCCGCGAAATCAACTGGACGGCACGCACCGGATACGCTGGCACCTTCTTGGAACACCAGGGATTTATCCTGAGTAAAACAGCGAAATAATCAGGACGACATCCCCCGCCTAGTTTGGCACCCTCCGCGCATCACAAAGGAGGCGACGCCAATGTTGACCGATCAAGACGTGCTGCTGACCCGCCGTGAAGTCGAACGACGCACGGGGCTCAGCCGCAGCACCCTGTACAGAAAAATGCGCGAGGGCACCTTTCCGGTGCCGGTGAAAGTCTCGGAGCGGGCCGTGCGATGGCGCGCAAGTGACATTCGTGCCTACGTCGATTCGCGTCCCCGCTCGTATGGCGAGACGACAAAATGACAAGACGAAAAGGCCCGATGAGGTGGCTGTTTCATGGCGGCCTGTGCGCAGGCCGCCGGTCTCGCCGACACCGGAAAAGGAGGTCGTCCCATGCGCATTGAACGCCGTGATCCCACGCTCACATACCCCCGGGCCGTCCGGGAAGAAAAGCTCAGACTGGTCCTCGACTGGCTCCTGGAATTTCAATTCTCCTCGGTCGATCTGCTCGCCCCACGCCTCGGCCTGACGTCCCAAAGTTCCTATAGATTCTTTCGCTCGCTCCTCGACGACCAGATCATCCAATACTTTAAAAGTGTCTATACCCACCAGGTCCGGTATCTCATGATCACCAAGGCTAGGGTCGACGTGTTGCAGGTCGCTGGCCGGGACGTG
>MKWU01001611.1_pt1 | contig 37944 bp, 28 predicted proteins | sample 809101 | NCBI WGS metagenome assembly MKWU01 (sample SAMN05860141, study PRJNA318959) | sponge metagenome | host: Aplysina aerophoba | place: Slovenia: Piran, Adriatic Sea, Gulf of Piran | collected 2013-05-07
ACGGTCAAGACGCGTGGCTTTGACATTGAGCGGGTAACGATCGAGGAAGCGCCCTTTGCGGTGCTGTGTGCGATGACGCTGGTTGCCGGCGTCTCCTGCATGCAGCTTGTGCAGGAGCGCGACGGCGGCGCTGGAGGGGAAGACTGAGAAGCGGAAGAATCCGCACGTGAAAGGGTCGCTGGCCTTTGCTACATGGGTCTGTGCGCGACTCGGTGGCTGGACACTGGCTACAATGGCAAGCCCGGTCCTGTGGTGATGTTGCGGGGTCTGTACCAGTTCAGGGCCATCCAGACCGGCTATGACATGGCTGGATTTGGGTGAATCTAATTGCTTGGGGAGGAGGGGTTCGATGATACTCCGCACCGCAACGGTCAAGTCGGACTGCATGCAGCCATTGACGGGCCTGCAATCGCTCCGAAAGCTGAATGTCTGACCCTTGAGCCCGAACCCAAGATTTGCCAGGAACGACTTGCTTGATTGATCTCCCAATTGATTGTTGGGCGAAATGCGATCTGGTCAGAGCGTACGACAGGCCAGTTGGGACGCGGTCGCGTGGCATTGCGAGACAATGGAGAACCCAAAACCACATCCAGTCATTCCAGTTCCCTTGCCGAACCAGCAACTTGGTAAGGCAACACAATCGGGTTCGCATTCGGATTGCGCTCCGAATTGTCGAGCTCTCTCGCTGTAGTCTTTCGGCAAACATTTTGCCAAATGTGACCTGCCCTGGATTCAAGCTGCGAGCATGTGTCGAAGGATGTTGACTTGGGCCTTCCAGCGATCACGGAACTTGCGTTTTTCGTCGCCCTTGGTCTGCCACGCGTGAAGGCAGCCAAGCCTGACGCAAGGGTAGTTCGCGCTGCAACAACCATTCAGCTCGAGGCAATGCAACCACAACTTGTGCCGCAAGTGAAATGTCTTGACGCAATGCGATTGAACGGACCAGCAACAGGCAGCCTGCCTGATTGTGTGGCTCCGGTTGGGAGAGCGGAATTCCCGATCTAGGGAGGACAATTCCAGCAATTCTCCCGAGGGACCGCACTTGGCAAAACATGCAGGACCTTCTCGCCAATCAGGGCGCAATCGTTGCCATGACGAAGCATGCAGAAGTCGAAGAACTGCGAATTGCACCAAAGGGAGATTCCGTGGTCAGGATCGCACTTCGCTGGCATTTGCCCTCAAGCCGAATCCACCCTGTCGCACCTGGCGCTAGTTGGGAAGCGCGCCTATCACATCGTCGGTGGCCACCACCGTGGCAACGTTTTGCATGGCGAAATCCACCGATGCACGATGCCAGTCCCGATTCATCGTTGAACAGGCGTTTTCGGGCACGATGACGCGGAATCCCTTGTCCGCGGCGGTGCGGGCCGTATGCTCCACGCTCATGTTCGTCCACGCGCCCGTGTTGATGATCGTGTCGATGCCCGCGCCTCTGAGATAGCCTTCGAGACGGCTGGTCTCCCATGCGCTCATTGACATCTTTTCCACGACGAGGTCACCGGAACGCGGTTGGAGCTCGTCCACGGGCGCCACTCCCCAGCTTCCCCGCACCAGTGCGTTGGCGCTCTTTACTCCCTGAAACAACGGCGCATTGTCCGTCAGGGCAGGGTGGTTGGGTTCGCAGACAAACCATACGTGGATGACCATGATGCCGGCATTCCGGCATGCTTCGGCCAACCGGCGGCTGTTTTCGACAACATTCTGCTGCTTGGCATGCTCCGGCGACCCGGATTCCGCAAATGCCCCTCCTTCGGAAATCACGTCCCGCTGCATGTCCTGGATGATCAGCGCGGTCTTTGATGGCTCAATCCGCAATCCGGCGAACTCCGAATGGCTGGAAACGGGCGGGCTGGCTGCGGTTGCGTTCATGAACGGTTCAATTCGTCCACGCACTTTCGTCCTGACCGAAAACAGGGCCGTCGTGGCACAGATGAACAGCGTGTCCCAGCTGGAGGTTCCCCAATGCAGATTGGCGGCCATCAGCGGCACGTCGACCTTTCCCAGCAACTTGCCTTCAAAGGAATACACCCACAGGCCCCCAGGAGCCGTAACCCATACATTGCCCTCGACATCCGCCTTCATGCCATCGGGCAGGCCGGGCCGGGTGTTGTCCCGAATCCCGGAGGCAAAAATCCTTGAATTGGCCAGTCTTCCGTCTGCCTGTACATCATAGAAGCGGATATTGGCCTGATCGGTGTCGTTGACCCACATGTAGCGTTCGCACGGGCTGAGACACAGCCCGTTGGGCTGGGTGAATGTATAGCGGTCAACGACAAGGACCGGTTCGTCGCCCGGGCGGTGTCCGGGGGGCAACATGTAGACTCCCTGAAAACCCAACTGTGTGGGTCGAGGCACGCCATAGTGCTCCATGCGGCCATAGGTTGGATCGGTGAAGTAGATTGCACCGTCGGACTTGACGCAGATGTCGTTCGGTGAGTTCAACTCCCGGCCCTCGAAGTGTGAAGCCATGACCTGTCGGGCGCCATTCGGCAGAAACCGCGCCACGGAACTTGTGGCATGTTCACAGACCAACAGATTCAGGTCTGCGTCATAGGTCATTCCGTTGCCCTTGTTTGAGGGCTTCGACACTTCGGTAACCTTTCCATCCGGCGTCCAGCGACGACGCACGTCAGCGGGCATGTCCGAAAACAGCAGATGGTTTTCGACCGGATGCCAGAGCGGTCCTTCGGTGAAGGTAAACCCGGAACCCAACTGGATGACCGGCGAATTGACGTCGATCAGTTCATTGAAACGTGGATCAAGTGCCGTATGTGCCATTGACGCCTTCCCTCAAGTTCTTGTCCATGCTTCCTTGCCCATTCTCAGAGCGCCTGCAAGTCCCGAACCCCGTCATTGGCATGAGCTGTCGCCTCGGAACGAACTGCCGCGGACTTCCGATCAGCAAGAAGCTGTCCTGTTGCCAAAGGCACAGAGTTACGAGCTCGCATGGAACAACAGCGTTCAGAGAAAGATGAGGAACCGCAATTTGTCAACAATCCTCCTGCGCAAAGCCTCGTTTGGCCTCCAAACTGCACATGGGCTTTGTTTGTTGGTTCAATTCAAAATGTCCGTTCCATAGGCGGATGATTGATCCGTCTCATGATCGATCCATGAAACAAAGACTTCCCAGCCCGATTGACAATTTCCAGAATGTTCCATAAATGGAGCGCAATCTTTACTTAAGATCCATTTATGGAGCACATATAGCAATGGCAAGGCCCGCACAAAGAAGCTATTCCCGCTATGCCCGCGAAGCTGCAGAGCTTCTCGGGCTGATGATCCGCATCGAGCGAATCGAGCGCAGAATGACCGTTGCCGAAATCGCAGAGCGTGCAGGGATTTCGCGCGGCCTCGTGCACCGCATCGAAAGGGGCGAAATGGGCACCTCCATCGGTCCGGTCTTCGAGTTGGCCGCCATTGTCGGACTGCGCTTGTTCGAAGCCAAGCCTACAACGCTGACGCGCCATGTGTCCAGGGAGCGCGACAAGCTCACTCTGCTGCCCCAATCAGTTCGCACGGGAACGAAGAGTGTGAAAGATGACTTCTGACCGCCCCGAAACGAAGGCGTCGCAGGAAGCCTACGTCTGGATTTGGCTGCCCGGCGCAACCGAACCAGTTGTCGCCGGTCGCATCGCGCGGGACGGCAAACGGTTGGTCTTCAACTACGGCCAGAGCTATCTGGGGCGGAATCATCGCATTCCGATCTACGAGCCGGAACTGCCATTGCGCGGTGGAACGATTGTGCCCAGTGGCGGGCTAGGCATGGCAGGATGCCTGCGCGACGCCTCTCCCGACGCATGGGGTCGTCGAGTCATCCTGAACTGGAAACTCGGACCCAAGGGCAAGGATGCCGACACCGCTGAGCTTGACGAGCTTGCCTATCTGCTGGAATCCGGCTCCGACCGAATTGGCGCTCTGGACTTCCAAACCTCTCCCTCCGAGTACGTGCCGCGCACCTTTCAGGCCGCGACACTTGAAGAACTGTTGAGTGCAGCCGATAGAGTCGAGAACGGTATGCCGCTGACGCCTGGTCTGGATCAGGCGCTGCTTCACGGCACGTCGATAGGCGGTGCGCGCCCAAAGTCGATGATCCGGGACGGCAACGCAAAGATGATCGCCAAGTTCGCGACTTCGAACGACACTTACAATGTAGTGAAGGCGGAATATGTCGCCATGCGCCTTGCCGCCAAGGCAGGGCTTGACGTCGCTCCCGTACGCCTTGCACAGGTCGCCGGCAAGGATTTTCTGTTGGTCCAGCGCTTCGATCGCGTAAGGACGATTGACGGCTGGACGCGCAAGGCGATGGTCTCCGCACTGACGATCTTCGAACTTGATGAGATGATGGCAAGATACGCCAGCTATGAAGACCTGGCGGAAGTCATTCGGCATCGATTCAGCTCGCCGAGATCGACGTTGCACGAGCTGTTTGGTCGGCTCGTGTTCAATGTCTTGTGCGGCAATACCGATGATCACGCCCGCAATCATGCGGGCTTTTGGGACGGCGAACACCTGACCCTGACGCCTGCCTATGACATTTGCCCGCAAAACCGTTCCGGCAACATTGCCAGCCAGGCAATGCTGATCGCTGGAAACAACAGGATGAGCACACTTGCGACCTGCCTTGAGGCTGCACTTGCTTTCCAGCTCAGCGAGAAGGCGGCGAAGGAAATCATCGTCCGGCAAATCGGCGCCATCCGGGATGAATGGGACGACGTCTGTGAGGAGGCCGAATTGACCGAGGTTGAGCGCAACCACTTCGGTCAGCGCATGTTTCTCAATGAGTTTGTCTTCGAAGGTGCGCCAAGCGGCCTGCAGTGACGAAAACACAGTCTTGGCAGTGGCCAAAGCGAAGTCGAGAGAGATCAATCGCCCCAAATGGACCGAATGTCGCAAGCAGGACGGTCTCGGTCCGCTCGACGTGCAGAACAGCTGCATCAATCCCCATCAGCTGTTGCTGCCCGAAATTCTTGCAAGTGTGCTCCACATGCAGCAATTCGGTTCCATGCATGGATGTACAGGACCTTCAATGCACTGGATGATCTTGACCGACTGGCCCAACAATGTCGATCCGCTCGGGCCCAATGGCTTGCCTGCGCCTGAAACGCCAATCATCGAGCCGATCATCCGGAAGGCGTGTGCTCTGACACTGTTCGTGCGAATGGCAAACAACGCTGCAGCCATGGAAATCAAGGCCCCACCGTCAGCAGGCGAGTCCAGCTGAACCACCCTGCGTTGAGTTCACGTATCCGGAAAGACGAAACCGTGACGCACAACATTGGGCCCAACCATGTCCATCCGAAGACTCCGGGGCGGAAATTTCCACACTTGACGCAATTGGCAAGCCTGTCCAAGGACGTTCAGGCTGGAAACCACTGCCGGGCCGGGAGAGTCTCCACAACAGGCCCAGGCGTCACGTTTCCCAGCCTGCCAACCACGCTGCCATGCTCGATTAGCGCGCCACGATCGTGAATGGGCAACAAGTACCGGTACTTGTGAAGAAGCTTCTTCATGGCGCCCTTCTCGCTTCGCTTTGAACCCGCATGATTTCCGGTCGTGCGCGGCTCCATGAAATTGTTGGTCATGACATGGTTAATGATCTGGTCGTTGAAGTCGTAAATCACGTCGCCACAGATGCACGCAAGCCCGTCCGCCGTTTCCACCACCACGTTCATCGAACCCTCCGTGTGGGCATAGGCAGGTTCGCACCATACGCCGGGAATGATCTCCTCGGCGCCGGTGATTTCCAGATCGAGAAAGCGCATGGCCTCCGGTTCGTAGATGCGTTCGACCAAATGAAGGATGTCGGGCTTTGGATACTGCGGGTACATGATGCCGGACACCGAGAACTCCATCTCACGCCGATTGAGAACGACCGTCGTGTTCATTGGGAAACGATCGTCCTTGCCTGCATGGTCGATGTGAAGATGCGTATGCAGGATGTACCGAATGTCGCCCAGCCTCAGACTGTGCCTGGCCAGCTGATTCTCGATCATCGTTTCATATGACTGCAGGCCCCGCATTCCGAGGCTCTCCATGATGGCATTGTCCCTGTATCCAGTGTCGACCAGAACCGGATAGGCGCCGCCAAGTATCAGGAAACCGTAGACGGGAACCCGCCGGACCCGGCCACATTGATGGCCCAGCACCAGAAAGCTCGTCTCGAGTTCGATGTCCCCATAGTCAAGAGTGTGAATTTCAAGAGCCATCAATCGCTCCTCTCGTTGCACGAAATTGGTATCAAGTGTCCGGCCTGTAGACCCGCTCCGCCGTTTCCCGGAATATCATGCTCCTTTCGGCGGCGGACAGGAAGGCGCACTGTTGCCGAAATGCCGAAAACATCTCTCCGAAGGTGGTCCACAGCTTCTCAATCGGGAAATTCGAACCGAACATGCAGCGGCCAGCGCCAAACAATTCCACTGTGTCACGGATCATGCGGCCAATGAAGTGTGGATCGTTGCGGTGAATGAATGTCCCGTAGGCCGACAGCTTCACGAAAACGTTCGGCAATGCCGACAGCCTCTCCATTCCCGATCGCCACTGCCTCACTCCATCAGCTGAAAGATCCTCAAGCATTCCCGAGTGCTGCAAAACCATCGCAACCTGCGGACAAGCTTCGGCGAGACCTGCTGCATGTTCCATCTGGCTGGCAAACACCTGCAAGTCAAAGCTCCAGCCGTAGTCGGCAAGCCGTGCCACATTCTTCGTCAAGATGGGGTCGGCGGGAATGTCCTCGCGGTCCGCAAATCGGTAGGCGGGATTGGCGTGCCAGTGCAGCTGCTGTCTGATCCCGCGCATGAGCGGGTAACGCGCAAGCCGCTGCAACTGCTCCTCGGCATTGTCGGAGCACATGTCGCAGAATCCAACGATGGCGTTTGGCCAGCCATGCGAATCGGCAATGGCCTGCACCCAGGCCACCTCATCCTCATGGCGGCTCTTGTCCCAGTTGGCCTGAACATACACGGAAGCTTCGATCCCGGTGCCGGCAACGTCTGCGAGATACTCTTCGATCAGGTAGTCGCGCCGCAACGGCGCATAGGGTCCAAATATTCTTGGTTGCTCCGGCCCCTGCAGCCACGGCAGATCCTTCACTCTCCAAACATGATGGTGGGAATCGATCATCCTGCCTTCCCCGCATTCAGGACATGACTTGCAACTTCCTCCAAGCGATCGCTCCTGCCCATGGAGTCCAGGTGCTGACTCGCCGCCATGAGGGCCTGCGTCTGCGGGCGGAATTCATCCCCCGTTGCCAGGGGCGAAAGCCAGCTGATGCGCCATGCCAGCGCTGCAAGCTGCCTTGTCGCATCCACCATGCGTTCGTGGCCGCCACGCTCCAGCCCGTCGGAGAGAACGATCACGAATGCGCCCCGGGCAAATCCCAGGTAGCGCGGAACCGACAACAGCGCCTGCAGCGCCTCGCCAATTCTCGTGCCGCCATCGATGTCGGCCACCCCAAGACTTACCGCCCTGAGAGCCTGTTGGCGACTTCGTATGCGCAGGGCATCGGAAATGCGCGTGAGCCGGGTTCCCAGGGCAAACACCTCAACCTGGCGACCAGCCATCGTCAGCGCATGGGCAAAGCGCATGTACTGTTCGGTATGTTCCTTCATGGATCCCGAAACGTCGATCAGCAGCAGTATGCGGCGATGCCGCAACACCCGTCGCTGCCTGATCAGCGCGACGACCTCGCCGCCACTGCGAACAAGCAGCCTGAGCGTCCTGCGCAGGTCAATTCCCTGGCCGCGTCTGGCCGCCGCCTTTCGGTAGGATTTCCTGCTTGGAAGCTGTCGAGGAGCAACGCGTTCGAATGCAGCCAGCGCTCTGTCGTCATCCTCCTCGGCAAGACTCCTCTGTGTCAAGCGCTCGGCGCTGGCGGCCCGCTCTCCTGCCGGCCTTTCGTCTTCGGTCTCCAGCGCCTCCGCTTGCATGCCCGTGGGTTCATGGGCCTCGACGCTTTCATCCTCCCGCTGATCGGTCTCCGGCAAGGCCAGGCCGAAACCGAGGAAGTATGCATCGAACAGAGCGTTGAATTCGTCCTCTCGCTCGCGGGAGACGACCAGCACGGCGACAGCTGCGCGACGAATGTCCTCGATGGAGTTGGGCCCGAGAAGGGCAATGGCACGCAGAAAGTCGATCAGCTGACCGGTTGCAACGGCAAATCCATGCCGCCGCAGATGAGGCCCAAAGCCAATCAACTGCCGTGCTATGGGAGACAACGTCACAGGACCTCCGAAGGAAGGAGGCTGTCAATGCGATCCTCGACATGCAGCAAGTCGTCCTGACTCTTGAGGGCGACTCCGATCGAACGGCGGAACGCTTCCGGCCAGGGACCGCCCTGCTGGTGCAGCAGGGTCGCAGCTTCCGCCCATTCCACGGTTTCCGCAACCCCAGGTGGCTTGACCAGCGGCTCGGCACGCAGACGCTCGACCGACTTGGCAACCGCCCGAGCCGTCTCCATGGCAACCGAGCTGGCGCGGGCGGCTACAATCCTGGCCTCCTGTTCGGGAGCCGGATAGTCGATCCAGTTGTAGACACACCGCCGCCGAAGCGCCTCGTGCAGTTCCCGGGTTCGGTTTGAAGTCAGCACCACCACCGGATGAACATGGGCACGCACCGTCCCGGTCTCGGGGATCGAAATCGTGAAGTCCGACAGAAACTCAAGCAGGAACGCCTCGAATTCGTGATCCGACCGGTCGATTTCGTCGATCAGCAGCAGCGTGCCGGCAGGGTTGCGCAACGACTCCAGCAGGGGCCGCGCCAACAGGAACCTCTCCGAGTACAGGTCGAACTGGTCGTCCCCGGCCTGGCGAATCGCCAGCATTTGTCGCGGATAGTTCCATTCATAGAGCGCTGCCGCCGCGTCGATGCCCTCGTAGCACTGCAACCTTATCATGCGGCGTGCAAGCACGGAGGCCAGGGCCTTGGCTGCCTCGGTCTTGCCAACTCCCGGAAACCCCTCGAGCAGCAGCGGCTTGCCAAGCGCCAGAGCAAGGTATCCGGCCGTGGCCAGCGCCTCGTCCGCCAAGTACTGCGCTCCCGACAGCGCCGCTTGAAGCTGCTGCGGACTGCCAATCCCGTCAACTCTCCTGCGCACGGCCACTATTGGGCGCCCTTCACGTTGCGATCGCAGCTTTCGATGCAGCTCGCGAATTCGACGGACTGTGCACCGAGACCTGTCACGATCCGTTGGCGCGCAGCCCGCGCAGAATCTTTTCGGGAGTGATGGGCAAATCGTCGCAACGGACGCCAACTGCATCGAACACGGCATTGGCCACGGCCGGCAAAACGGGATTGGCGCACATTTCGCCCGGTCCCTTGCCACCGAACGGCGCATCTTCCGCCGGACGTTCCAGAACGGCAATGTTGTGAGGCGCCACGTCTCCCGGGCCGGGCATCAGATAGGTGTTGAAGTCGACCGGCAGATGATCCCTGTCCGGATAATAGGGTTCGGTTGTTTCATAGAGCGCATGCGACAACCCCATCCAGGCGCCGCCCACCAGCTGCTGTTCGACAAGCTTCGGATTGAGCGCACGGCCAACTTCGTAGGCGGAATTGATTTCGATCACGCGGACCATGCCCGTCTCGTCGTCGACTTCGACCTCGACGGCCATGGCGGCATGCGCAAAGCACGTGACGGGCGACATCTCGCCGGTTTCCGGATCGACCTCCGAGGGAGGCACGAGGAATATTCCTCGCCCGGACAGCGTTCGGCCCTGCTTGAACTGTGCTGCGACGGCGACGTCCGCCACCGAAATCGTGCGTTGCGGCGCGCCGCGAACCCGGATGCCGCCCTCGCCGTCGGTCTCCAAATCGGCTGCATCGACCTCAAGCTCCTCCGCCGCCGCTTGCAGCATTTGGGTTCTGGCTTCCGTGGCGGCGCGAATCACGGCGTTGCCGACCCGATGTGTGCCCCGCGATGCGAAACTGCCCATGCAGTGCGGCCCGGTGTCGCTGTCGGCGGTGTCAACATAGACATCCGACACGGGCACGCCGAGCGTCTCGGCTGCAATCTGACGGGTAACCGACTTCATTCCCTGCCCGAGATCGATGGATGAAAGGGTCACCATGAATTTGCCGTCGGGCGTGGAGTGCACCAGCGCCTGCGACGGGTCGCCTCCCAGATTCATGCCGATCGGATAGTTCACGCAGGCAAAGCCGCGGCCTCGATGCAACGCCACCCTATCTCCTCCTGAAACCGGAAACGTGCCGCGACACTGAAGTCCGCCGACGCAGAGGTCGGCGAGTGGAGGGCCGCGCTGGGGCCGCCGGAATGGCCGGTCGTTCCCTCGCTTGCGGGCGGCGAGGCCGCGGCCTGTCAACCTGCACCTCTGCAGGCGGCCCGAACCTCGGTCTGGCCAAGGTCCGCCCATTCTCCGGACTTGCCGCTGGGTCCGATGCCGGAGCGTCGCCAAGCATGTCGGGATTTTGCGGAGGTGCCGCCACGACGTCCTCTCCGCGCAACGATCCTTCCGGCAGGCGCCGCTTCCGCCCACCAGCGGAATGCGGCGCCGTTGGCACGTCGGACCTGCGGCGATCGCCGATCCGTCCCTCTTCGTCAATGACGGTTGCAGGGACGTGGGCCTTCTCGCCGCCGCCCCCACGCAGGCTGGACTGTGTCCTTGACTGCGAACCGATGATCCATCTCGCCTTGTCCGCAACCACCTGGCAACACTCGATCAGGGCAGTGTTCTTGGCCAGCCGTCGATGCGCCTTCATGTCGCCATCGCGATAGGCATTGAGTATGCGGAAGTCGATCGGGTTCATGTTGGTGGCCCGCGCACCGCGATCCATCTGGCACTCGATGGCAAAATCGACGCCCGTTATTCCAAATCCTCGCATGGCGGTTGCCGGCGTGCGGTTGGTGAAGACGCAGAAGACGTTGGACGCCACGTTTGGAATGCTGTACGGGCCCGGCAGATGGCCCGTGGCCTTGACGACAGCGTAGGACGACAGACGGGTATAGGCGCCCGAGTCGAAATATCCGGTGAATGACCTGGCGACTATGCGGCCGCGACTGTCAATGCCATCCTTGATCTTCCACAGTTCGGCGCCCCTCGGAGCGCCAACCTGCATTTCCTCCTCGCGGTCCCACATGAACTTGACCGGCGCGCCCGTCAGCAAGGCGCCGAGCACCGACATCGGTTCCACAATGCTGTCGACCTTGCCCCCGAAACCACCGCCTACCGTGCCGCCGACGAAGTGCAGGCGAGCTGACGACATGTCCAGCAGCTTGGCAGTTGTTGCCAGCGAGAAGAACAGCGCCTGCGTCGAAGTGTAGCAGGCAATGCGGTCATTGGTCTCGGGGACGGCAATGGCGCCGCAGGTCTCCATCGGCGCCTGCTCGATCGGCGACATGCGGTAACTTCCTTCAACGATCTGGTCTGCTTTGGCGAAGCCCTGTTCCACGTCCCCAAAGCGAAGCTTTTGGTGATCGTACTTGTCGTAGTATTCGAACGTGTTGCCGGGATAGGTGGCATTCACCACCGGCGCGTTGGGCTTCAGCGCCTCCTCGACGTCAAGCACATGTGGAAGTTCCTCCCATTCGACACGCACCGCCTGCACCGCCGCACGTGCCTGCCGCTCGCTTTCGGCAACTATCGCCAGAATCGGCTCGCCCCGGTAGGCTACCTTCGAGGGCGTCAACAGTGGTTCGTCCTCCTTGCCAAAGCCGATCAGCGACAGCAGCGTGTTGAGGTTCTTGGGAACATCGTCCGGCCCGACGACACGGCGCACCCCTTCCATTCTGGCCGCCTCGCTGAAGTCCACGGAAACGATGCGGGCATGGTGATGCGGCGACCGCACACAGCGCATGTGCAGCAGTCCGTCAAACAGATGATCGTCGTAATAGGGGGAGCGGCCGGTTACATGGCCAAGAATGTCCTGACGAATGGTTGGCTTGCCGATTTCGTTGAGTTGCCCTTGCCGTTCGTCGGCAAAGAACTCGCGACGGAATTCGAATGACGTCATGGTCGACCTCGCGTGCGCATGAATGCGGCTGCCTTCAGAATGGCATCAATTATGGGTTCATACCCGGTGCATCGGCACAAATTGCCTGAAATCGCTTCGACGACATCCTGTCGCTGCGGACTGGGATTCCGGTCCAGCAGCGCCTTGGCTGCCATCAGCATGCCGGGCGTGCAGTACCCGCACTGGGCGGCAAAGTTGTCCATGAAACTCCTCTGCAGCGGATGGAGTTCGCTGCCATCCGCCAGTCCGGCGGTGGTCGTGACTTTGCTCCCCGCCACCGCCTCGGCAAGCGTGATGCAGGCCAGCTGCAGCTTCCCGTCGACAAGCACCGAACATGTTCCGCAGGTCCCCTGTGCGCAGCCATACTTGGGCGAAAGATCCCCAACTCCACGCCGCAGGGCATCCAGCAGATTCTGCCCCGGATCCACAAACATCGACCGCTCCATGCCGTTGAGCGAGAAGGCAATTGGTGTTTTCGCCATGCTGGCCCCCTCAATCGCAATCGCTGCCGGCAGCGCTGGCGGCCGCCAGGGCAGCGTTCGGGGTTGCAGCGAACATCGGCCTCTCAGTAGGCATGGCTTCGCTCCAGCAGCATGCGGCGCAGGTACACAGGCGCCACGGTCCGACGATACCATGACGTTGCCAGTTCGTCGTCGGCAGGACTGAGACCCTGCAGCGCCGCGTCCAATGCGGGCGCTATCCCGTTTCGATCAAGCGGACGGCCTTCCAGCGCGGCTTCGGATCCCGTTGCACGCAGTGGCGTTGCCCCCATTCCGTTGAAGGCTATCCGGGCGCCGCGAATGCGGCCTCCGCTCTGCGGAAGCAAGGCGCAGATTGACAGCACGGAAACTCCCTTTGGCTTGACCCTGCTTACCTTGCGGAACCTGAAACCGCCTCTTGGTGGCGGCAGGAATTCGATTTCCGTCACAATCCGGCGGAAGGTCCTGCGGCTGGCCAGCAGCGCCTCGATTCCGAGCTCTTCGCCGCCGGCAGTTCTGACCCTGGCGTCAAGCGCCAGCATGGCCGTCGCGAAGTCCCCAAATGGCGGGGGAGCGAACAGGTTGCCTCCCACCGTCGCCATGTTGCGAACGGCGGGTCCGCCGACACCCATCGCCGGCGCTGCCAGGAACGCAAGATCACGGTTTTCGGCACACTCCGCCATCGTTAGCCCGGCGCCGATCACGATGCGGCCACGGTCACGGCGAACAGAGTTCAACCTCGGATCGGTACAGCGCACCAGTCGCTCGAAGCCGTATGACCCGTAGTTCAGGTCGCGCATTACAAGCGTGCCTCCGCCCATGTAGCGGCTTTGCCCATCCATGCTCGCTTCCGCCTCTGCGACCGCTCTGTATGTGTCGACCTTGATCATGAAGCGCCGCTTCTTTGAAGATGCTGCCGGATGGCGGCAAAGCCCGCCATGTAAATGTCCTCGCCAACCATGCTTGCCAGTCTGCCGCCTTGCCCGGCTGGCGTGTCAAAGCTGCTTTCCCACTGCCAGAACGTCTGGTCGCCATCGGTTACGGGAAACAGTCTCACATGCGCCACATAGTTGAACAGGGGAATCGGCGTGTGGAGAAGACAGTAGCTGAATGACATTTCAAGGTCGGAAAGCGTGAGCAGCCGCTCCCGGAGCTGCGAACCGTCGCGCAGCCTGAAGTTCCTGACGCACCCGACGCGATCGGACGGGCTGCCGCTTTCGATGCGGCTTTCGCCGACGGCCGGGTGCCATCGGTCATGGCCGTTGAAGTCTCGCAGAACATCCCACACTTCCTCGATGGGAAAATCCAGCACCGTGCTGCGCATGACCTTGACCATTTCGTGTCGCCATTCACCTGGCAAAGTGACGCTTGAGGGCGTCGAAACCGGTCTGGAACACGTCGTTGGCAATTCCTGACACCAGATCGGCCTCGACATCGACGTCGCAGTCGAACTCGGCAGTCCATTCAATGAAGCAGCGGTCGCCGTCGGTCACCGGCGTCAGGCGAAGCGTTGCTATGTAGTTTTCCAGCTGCATGGGGCTGTCAAGTATCGAGTATGTGCAAAACAGGTCGTAGTCGGACAGGCCCAGCAGCCGCTCGCGTATCTGGTCGCCGTTTTGCAGGCGAAAGCTCCGAATGCAGCCCACCTGGTCCGGCGGCAAGGCATCCTCGATCCGGCTGTCGGCGATGCGTGGATGCCACCGCGGCAATCCGTTGAAGTCGCGCACGCGCTGCCACACATCGTTTGCAGGCGCTTCAATCACCGACGAAACGTACACTCTCGCCATTTACTTCTCCTCGCCTTCTGGTGCAGAACCGTCCGGCGAAGCGGCTTGTCGCTCGCGCAGCTCGAGTTCACGGGCGCGTCGGCGCTCGGTCATGATCCGATTGATGTCGGAAGCCTCTCGCATGAGGCCTGGCTGGCGCGTGATGTTGCCTCCTTCGATGCCAATGTCCGCCAGAAGATTGTCAACCATGGGCGCCTGTACCCTGTACCGCAAGGCGGAATTGATGACTTCGTCCGTTGGGCTGGTTTCCCGTTCGCCTCCGCCTGCGCCATCGTTGCCGAGCTGAACGATCTTGATGTCGTTGATTCTCTCGAGCGGCTTGACCGAGGCGGCCACGATTCCCTCGACATGTTCAAGCAGCTTGCGCCTGAACAGCGAGAAGCGCGCTTCGTCGGTGAGAATGTTTTCGGCCTCGTTCATCAAGCGCTGCGCCTCCGCTTCCACGGCGGCGCGAACCTCCGCGGCACGAGCGGCCAGACGAACCTCCTCGGCCTCCTTTCTTGCCCTTTCGAGATCGACAACCGTTTCCCGCGACGCCAGTTCCCGCTGGCGTGCAGTTGCGACCTTCTCCTCGGCCGTGGCGGCTTCCGCCCGTGCGGCCTCCGCTTCGATGGCGGCGGCGCTCTGCTCCAGGGACTTGCGGTAGACGGCAATTGCCTTTTCCATCGCCGCTTCCTCGACCTCGCGCTCGCGGCCAATTTCCAGCTTGCGCAGTTTCGCCTGATGGGCAATGCGCAGATCGTCAAGACCCTGCTCGGAGGCGATGCGAGCCCTTTCGATGTCTTCCTTGCTGGCGATTTCGGCGGCCCGCACGGTCCTCACACGCACAATTTCCAGCTCCTCAAGCGCCTTCCGCCGTTCAAGGCGCGCAGCCTCGACGGCGCGTTCGGCCTTGACCTTCTCGACATCAACCTGTCTGTCCTTGGCAACTCGCGCCTGGTCGACTTCCGTGTCGGCGGCAAGCTGCGCCCTGTCGATTTCCTGATTTCGGGCAATTTCCTGCGAACGGATTGTTCGATCGCGTGCGATGCGTTCGCTGGCCGTCTTGGCCTCCGTTTCGATGCGTTGCCTCTCGACCGATCTCCTCGAGTCGATCTCGGTGCTTTCAATTGATTGGTTGCGTTCGATCTCGCGCAGCCGCAGCGCCTTCTCCTTGGCAATCTCGGCGCCGCGCACCTTCTCCTCCTCGGCGATCCTGGCTTCGCTCAGAGCTTCCTCGACTTCGATGTTTCTCAGTTCCAGCACGCGTTGACGCTCGAGTTCCAGTTCCCTTGTTTCCCGTTCGGCCGCTATCCGTTCGGCGTTGAGCATCTTTTCACGGGCGATGCGGGCAATTTCCACGGCCCGCTGCAACTCGATCTCAGCCTCGTCGAGCACCGACTGTCGCTGAATCTCCAACGTGCGGGTTTCCTGTTCCGAACGGATGCGCTCGGTGGCTACCAGAGTTTCCTGCTCGATCCGCATCTTCTCCGCGGCTTCCCTCGAGGCGATTTCCGCCCGCTCGACATCCAGGTCGCGCGCCACTTCAAGTGTTCGTGTTTCCCTGTCCAGGGTTATGCGAGCCTCGGAAAGCACCTTCTCCTGGGCGATGCGCGCCTGTTCCAGCCTTTCCCTTGTGGCGATCTCCGCCTCTTCCACCGCGCGTTGGTTTTCGATTTCCCGCTGGCGGGTATCGCTCTCGGAAGCGCTGCGTGCCTGCGCAATCTTCCGCTCGTTGTCGATGCGCGCGGTTTCGACCTCCTCCCGGGAAAGCAACACGGCCTGTTCGGCCTCCTTCTCGCGGGAAGCCTGTTCGCTGGCCACCTCGGCACGCTGATGGGCCCTTCGGAACTCGATCTCGCGCTGCTGTTCGAGGCGAGCCTGTTCCGAGTGCATTTCGATGTCGAGTGACGCCTTCTCCGCTTCGAGATTGCGCTGCCGGATGCGGATCATCGTATCCTGCTCGATCTCGTTGCGGATTCGGCGGCGTTCCTCGATTGCGCGGATGACGGTTGTCAGGCCCTCGGCGTCAAACCGGTTGGAGGGGTTGAAATAGTCGATCTCGGTCTGGTCGATGTCGGTTACGGAGACGCTTTCGAGCTCGAGACCATTCTTGTCCAGGCCCGACTGGGCCGCCTGCAACACCTTGTCGACATAGACGTCGCGGTTCTCGTGCACTTCCTCCATGGTCATGGTCGATGCGACCGTGCGCAGCGCCGACACGAACTTGCCTTCAAGCAGCGCGTGCAGCCGTTGCGGCTCCAGCGTGCGCCGGCCAAGCGTCGACGCCGCGAGGCTTAGCGCTGCCCTGTCCTGGCGAACGCGGACATAGAACTCGGCTTCGACGTCAATGCGCATCCGGTCCTTCGTGATCAGGGCCTGATTTCGCTGGCGCGACACCGGGAGCTGCATCGAGTTGAGATTGACCGGCGTCACGTCATGGATGATCGGCCAAACGAAAGCGCCGCCGTCGATGACAACCTTCTCGCCCAGGAATCCGGTCCGCACGAATGCAACCTCCTTGGTCGATCGGCGATAGAGCCAGTGCATCACCCAGTACAGAATGAAAACGACAATGACTGCGAAGATCAGCCACAGGATCAGCTGTCCGATGAGTTCCCCGGTCATCTGGATTCTCCTTCAAGGCCGTTGCGGCCAATGCTCGCAAACTGGCGCGTTCTCTCCGTCATGGCGATTTCCGTCGGCAGGCGTTCCATTGACGAAGCGCCATAGAAGCCATGGCAGCTCGGGCTGTTGCGCAAAACGTAGGCGGCGTCCTCCGGCATTGCCACCGGTCCGCCATGCACCAGCACAATGACTTCGTCGTTGACCTCCCTCGCGGCCGCTGCCCATTCCTCAACCAGATCCGGACAATCCTTCAGCGACAGGGCCGTTTCCGCCCCTATGCTGCCGCCGGTCGTCAAGCCAAGATGGCAAACCACGACGTCGGCGCCGGCCTCCGCCATGCGCTGCGCATCCTCGGTCGAAAACACGTAGGGCGTGGTCAGCAGATCGCGCTGGCTGGCCAATGCAATCATCTCGACCTCGGCCGCGAAGGACATGCCGGTCTCTTCGAGGTTCCGGCGAAACACGCCATCGATCAGGCCGACCGTCGGAAAGTTCTGGACGCCGCTGAAACCGGCAGCCTTGACCTCGTCCAGGAACCTGCCCATGATCCTGAACGGGTCGGTCCCGCACACGCCGGCAAGGACCGGCGTGTCGCTGACTACGGGCAACACCTCGGCGGCCATCTCCATGACAATGCCGTTGGCGTCGCCGTAGGGCATCAAGCCGGCCAGACTTCCGCGTCCGGCCATGCGATACCGCCCCGAATTGTAGATCACGATCAGATCAATTCCACCCTGTTCCTCGCACTTGGCCGACAGGCCGGTTCCGGCGCCGCCTCCGACAATTGGCAGTCCGTCGGCGACTTTCGCGTGCAGCCGCGCCAGGATGTCCGCTCTCTTGATCATCGCCTATCTCGCACCCCTTGCCGCGCTGCCTGCCGGGTTCTGCATCTCCAGAAACCCGGAGGCGACCAGCGCCGCGAATTCATCGTCGTTGATGTGGCATGGGGTTCGAACGAGCTTCCTGTCCGGCCCCTGCGTCACGCTTTGCTCAAGCGCCGCGAACAGCGCTCGCCTTGCCGCCGGATCCCAGAAGGGCGCTCCGGCGCGATCCAGTTCCGAAACCCCGCCTTCAGGCAGGTAGAAACGGAAGGGTCCCTGCATGCGGTTGAGTTTCCCTCCTATCCATCGACCCATTTCCTCGTTCTCTTCGGGAGTGGTCCGCATGAGAGTGACCTGCGGATTGTGCTCATAGAGAATTCGGTTCAGGAATCTTTCGGGCACCGTGTCGCGCGGTCCGAAGTTCACCATGTCGAGCGCGCCGCAAGATCCCGTATAGGGAAGGCCGGCACGGATCGAGGCTTCGAAGCGCTGATCGTCAGCCGGGAAGATGCCGCCCACCAACATGTCGCAAACTTCCGTTGTGGTGACATCGATCACTGCCGCGAGCCGCTGCGTCTCCAGAAGCTTTTCCATCGATCTGCCGCCAGTGCCGGTGGCATGAAAAACCAGACAGTCATGGGTGTCCTCAAGCGCATGCATGATCTTGTTCACGCACGAAGTCGTAACCCCGAACATCGTGATCCCGACCGCCGGATTGGACGGTGGCGCCTCCGGCCGTGTCTTTCTGGCATTGACCATGCCGGCGAACGCCGCAGCCGCATTGAAGAGCACGTCCCGCGTGATTGAGTTGATGCCCTGTATGTCGGCAACCGAGTACATCATCGAGATGTCGCACGGACCCACGTACCTGGAGACGTCGCCGCTTGCAACGGTTGACAGGATCAGCTTCGGGATGCCGATCGGCAAGCTTCGCATGGCGGGCGCCACCATTGCCGTTGCGCCGGAACCTCCCGCGGCGATCACTCCGGCGATGCCTTGCTGCTGGGCCATCCAACGTTCGAACGCGAGCGTCATGGCGGCCACGGCCGACCCACGATCTCCGGTAAACACCGCAGCCGCCCCACGCGGATGAAAGCCGGCAATGGCATGCGGCGGCATCTCGGCTCCGGATGGCCGGCCACTGGTTGAGAGATCCACCATTCGCGCCCGAATGCCGCTGGAACGCAGGACATCCCTTATGAAGCGCAGTTCGGCGCCCTTGGTGTCCATGGTGCCGGCAACCAGGACTTCCGACAATCGGCGCCGAGCCGAGGAGGCCGGCGCTGCAGCGCTGCGCAGCGGCGAGTCGACCGTGGTTTGCGTCTGCGCCGAACGCTCGACCACACTGACCGGCGCCGGCTTCGACCAGCGCGTCGGAATCGATGGATTCGACAGGTAGACAAGATTGAGCTGCGCGGTCCCGACTGGCGAGGGCGTGTCCAGCGTCTCGCCTTCGTCGGCTTCGTGTTCGTGGCGGCCCACGCCGAGCAATGCATGTTGGAGTTGGCGATCGCTTGCCAGCCGCGCAGACTCGACGATGCGATCGATGCGGCCGTTGACCATTATGGCGACGCGCTCCGAAGTCGCGCAGGCAACGCCGATGTTCTGCTCGATGAGCAAAATGTTCACGCTGGCTTCCGAACTGATTCGAACTAGCATCTCCTCAACCTGACGCACAATGCGCGGCGCCAGACCCTCCGTCGGCTCGTCCATCACCAAGAGGCGGGGATTTTGCAGGAGGCCGCGGGAAATTGCCAGCATCTGCTGTTCGCCGCCCGACAACTGGCCTCCTCCGCTGGAACGGCGTTCCGCAAGTCGCGGAAACGTGGAATAGATGCGGTCGATCGACCATGGGCCTCGGCGGCCGCTGACCACGCGAAGATGTTCGTCCACGGTCAGCGACGGCCAGATGCGCCGACCCTGCGGCACATAGGCGATGCCGCGGCGCGCTATGTCGGCTGGCTGTTCGCCGACAATCGACGCTCCGAACAGGTTGATCGTGCCGGACGTCACAGGCACCAGCCCCATGATGGCTCCGCACAGCGTGGTCTTTCCCATGCCGTTGCGGCCAACCACCGACACGACGCCGGATTCAAGCGCAAGGTTCACGCCCTGCAGCGCATGGCTGTGCCCGTAGAAGACATTCAGCTGGCGAATGTCGAGAGCCGTTCCCGATCGCTCAGCCATCGACCTCTCCAAGATAGAGCGCCTGAACCTCGGCGTCGCTTTCGAGCTCTCTGGGCTTGCCCTCCTTGAACACCCGTCCGTTGTGCATCATCGTAACGAATTCGGACACCTGAAGCGCAACGTCCATGTCGTGTTCAATGATGACGAAGCCAATGTGATCAGGCAGGTTCTTCAGTATGTCTACCAGCGCCTGACGTTCGGTCGGCGACAGTCCAGCCGCCGGTTCGTCGAGCAGCAGCAGTCGCGGCGCCCCGGCCAGCGCCATGGCAATTTCCAGCTGGCGTTGCTGACCGTAGGACAGCTCCGACACCGGCACGCCGCCGACTTCGTCCAGCCCGGCCAGTTCCACCAGTTCAACCGCACTCAGAAACGCCGGTTCGCTGCGGCTTGGCCGCAACATCGAAAATCGCCGCCTCAAGACCCCGCGGCAGGCGAGATAGACGTTGTCGAGGACGCTCAGTCCGGTGAACAGCAACGAAATCTGGTAGGTGCGCCGCAAGCCTCTCCGAATGCGCTCCTGTGGCGGAAAGGCCGTGATGTCTTCGCCGTAGAGGCGGATCTCTCCTGCCGTCGGAGGAAAGTCGCCGGAAATGCAGTTGAACAGCGTTGTCTTGCCGGCGCCGTTGGAACCCAGCACGGCCCTGCGCTCTCCCGGTCGAAGGGTCAACGACACGTCGTCCAGCGCAAGCAGAGCGCCAAACCGCTTGGACACGCCGCGCAGTTCCAGAGCGTTGGAAGAGCCGGTCGCCGACCGCCGGCCAACGTGCCGATCGCTGAGCCTCACAGCCTTCTCACCAGCCGGCCGATGAGCGGATCGCGCCGATTCAGGTCACGAAGCTTGGCCCAAAGTCCGAGCAGCCCATCCGGCGACCAGAAGACTATCGCAAGAAATCCGAGGCCAATCAAGAGCTGAAAGCGCTCTCCGGCCATGCCCAACGCAACCAGAATGTCGATCGAAAACGACTTGAGAATCACATAGACGAACGCTCCGACAAATGGCCCGATCGGGTGCCGCAGGCCACCGAACACCGCAATGACCAGTATGTCGATGACCGGCCCGATGCCTGCCGTTCCAGGCGAAATCTGAGCCGACTGCCAAGTCAGGAGTATGCCCCCGATTGCGGCGGGAAACGCTGCGAAGGTGTATGCCGCCACGCGGTGCAGGGTTACGTCAAATCCCAGCGCCGCCATGCGTCTTGGATTGTCTCTTATGCCCTGCAGCGCCAAGCCCATCGGCGAGCGCGACACGTAGAGAACCGCAAGATACCAGAACACGGCCCAGAAAAGGGCCAGGTAGTAGAAGGCGATGGGATTGCGCCAGTCGACACCAAACAGTTGAGGCGGAAAGATGCCGTTGAATCCCGAAAACCCGTTGAAAAGGACGTAGTTCTGGCGCGTGAAGTAGAAGAACGCCGACGCCACGGCCAGCGTTATCATTATCGTGTAGATGCCCTCGGTTCGCACCGCCAGCCAACCCACAATCGTTGCGAAAATGGCGGCGATCAGCAGAGCGGCAGGTATGTTGATGTACCATGGCCAGTTCTGACTGATGTCGGTGATGGCGCTCGTTCCGCAAATCGCGACCACGTATCCGGCCAGGCCGGCCACCGTCATCTGGGCCAGACTGAACATCCCGCCGTATCCCGCCAGGAACATCAGGCTTAGGGAAATCATGCCCAGTATGAACGACCAGCCGAAAATCTGGTACATGACAAAGTTGCTGGCAAAGCTGGGCACCACAAGCAGAAAGGCGCCTGCAAGCCAGTAGCCCGCAGGCACGCGCCCAATCCGGGAACCGCCCGAATCGGTGTTGCCGTTCGCTGCCGGGTCCGCCATGCCTCAGTTCCTGCCCAGCAATCCTCTGGGTCTGAACGCCAGAACCAGAACCATGATCAGGAAGGTGACAACGACGGCATAGGTGGGAAAGTATACCGAGCCGAACTGTTCCGCGATGCCGATGATGACGGCTCCGAGAGCGGCTCCGGGAATCGACCCCATGCCGCCCACTATGACAACGACAAGCGACGCCAGGAGGAACCTGATGTCCTCGCCAGGCGCAATTGACTGAAATGTCCCGCCCACCACGCCGGCCATGCCTGCCAGACCTGCGCCAAAGGCGAACACTGCCACAAACACGAGCTGGATGCGAATGCCGCTTGCCGACAGAATGTCGCGATCGTCGACGCCCGCCCGTATCAGCATGCCGATGCGCGTGCGGTTGAGAGCCAGCCACATGCCGACGCCGATCACGATCGAGGCAATCAGGATGGCGATTCGCACCAGTGGGTACTTCAGGTAGATCAGTTCGCCGGACGACCGCTTGACGCCGGTCACGAAGAAGGTGTCCATTGGGCCGGACAGCCAGCTTGGCGGACTGATGTTGTAGAAGTCGCCACCGAACATCCAAAGCATGATGTCGGCAAGCACGATCGAGATGCCGAGCGTTACCAGTGTCTGTCGAATGTCCTCGCCTTCCATGCGGCGAAAGACAAAATACTGCAGCAGGATGCCGAAAAGGCCGACGGCCACGAAGGCTGCGGGAAAGGCGAGCAGCCAGTATCCGGTCAGGTCTCCAACCAGATAGCCTATGTATCCACCCAACATGTACAGCGAACCGTGCGCCAGATTGACGTTGCGCATCAAGCCGAAGATCAGCGTGAAGCCGCTGGCAATCAAGAAGTAGAGGCTGCCGAGCGTAATCCCGTTGAACAGTGAATTCAGAAACAGCTTCTTCTTGCCCAACAACGCAATCAGCCAGGGTGGCCAGATCGCGAAAATCAGGTAAAGCAGGACGAGCGTGGCAACGGCGATCCAGATCGACCACCAAGGATGTGCCCGCGCAAATCTTCTAACCATCTGAATCCAAAACCAATGACAACTGCCTCGGCCTGCTGCACTCGCCACACTTTGCGTGGCCATGCGGGTTCAAAGGCAGGCGCTGGCCTCAGTCGGGGTACGGGTCAAAAACTGGACAGCCGACCACAAGGTGGCCGGCTGCCGCCTGATTTGATGTGTGTCCTACATGCTGCGACTAGTAGGAGGACTTGCACTCGGGAACGTCGCGTCCCGGAACGCCGAAGCCAGCGAAGGTTTCAGGGTCGATCCCGAGCGTCTGATTGACGTTCGGAACGATCTTGACCAGCTGCGTCGCCAGTGTTCCGTCTTCGAGCTCCACCACTTCCGAGATGAAGTTTGTTCCGATGGCCTGACGGTTTCCATCGAGCTTGATTTCGCCATTTGGCGCGTCGAGCACGAGGTTCGACAGGCAGGAGCGGAAAGCCGCCTGTCCGTCGGAAAGATCGCCGCCGACTTCGTTCAGGCAGGAAACTGCCGCCGTTGTGGCGTTGTAGTATCCGGTGGCCATCAATGATGGCGACGGGAAACGCTGGTCTGGCGGAAACTCGTCCTGATAGGCCTTCACAAAGGCCTGCCAATTCGGGTCGTCCCAAGTGTCAGCCTGCGGGCCGGACGAGGGAACGCCGATCAACGCGTTCTTGGCATCGCCTTTCGAGCTCAGAACAGTGCCGTCAACCATGATCGTTCCACCGACCAACTGTGCGTCGCCGCCCGCCTGCTGGTACTGGTTCAGGAAATTGACAGCGTCGCCTCCTCCCAGTCCGAGGTAGAGAGCGTCGACGTCGTCAGGCAACGCTGCAATGATCGAGGCGAAGTCCTTGGTCCCGAGGGGCACCCAGATGCGCTCGGTGATTTCGCCGCCGGCTGCGCAATAGCCAAGCGCCAGTCCCAACACCTGGGTGTAGGTGAAGGAATAGTCCTCGGCAATCGTGGCGATGGTTTCATAGCCCTTGACGTTGTAGATGTACTCGCCGAGACCGGCGGACCACTGCGCGCCATCCATGTTGAAGCGGAAGAAGTTCTCGGAAGGATCGACGAAGGTGGTTTCCTGGGCGCCTGAAATGCCGTTGATGAAGGTGACGTGCGGCTGGGTCTTGGAATAGTCGCGGAGGGCGATGCCTTCCGAACCGGACAGTGGGCCGATCAACAGCTCGACGCCATCCTGCTCAACCACCTTTCGGGCGGCGCGCACAGCGCTGTCCGGGCTGGCGTCCGTGCCTGCGACAATGATTTCAATCTCCCGGCCCCCGGCCATGTTGTTCGCTTGGGAAAGCGCCAGCCTGAGCCCGCGCATGCCATCCTCTCCAAGGGCGGTGTAGGTGCCTTCGAGGGTTGCCAGCGCGCCAACCTTTAGTGTCTGGGCATGGGCCGTGGCCGTCAGGAACGTTGCGGCCAATACTGCTAGCAGAGTTCGTGTTTTCACATCCTATCTCCTGTGACTGAAACTGATTGAATCTTTCAACTGCCTGTATTTCCCGGCCTGATCGGCAGCGCCGGCCACCGAATCGGCCATACCGGCGAGCGGTCACCGCCACCTTCGCTGGCGGTTGAACTCATTCGTTGCAATAGCGCAATTCCTGCCGCTATGAAACACGATTCTTTTCTGCTTTCCGCAAGCGCCGGGTCGGCGTGGGCAGGCTGGCCGGCCACCACTCAGGCGCCACCCGACCGGGAGCAAGGCGCTTGGCGATTCCCGCGCCCGCCAAGGTCGGGCGAGAATGTTGCGTTGCGGCTCTCGCCAGCGCTCGCATCTGTACACCGCCTGTCGCACGGCGCGGTTTGTTGGTCAGGGAAGGTTTCATTCCCTGCAGCGCTCCGAAGGCGATTCGATCTGCAGTGTCTCCGAGGCTTGCGCAACGAGACGTGCACGTGCGCGGCTGGACGTTGTCATGGCAGGCGCCGGCAATTCGCATGAAGCAGCGTCGCCCGAGCGATGTCCGGCTTCAAGTCTGCCAGCATTTCCATCCGCGCAATGATTGCACTTGAGACGTCACCGGGTCGAAGCTCGTTCGTTGCGCCGCTGACCAGATCTTGAATGGCAGGCTTTGTTGAAGTGGAAGTTTCACAGTTTCTTCCTGCCCTGTGGCGAATCCCATTCACCATTCGCCGGAAGTTCCTGCAGCCCGACATGACTGCGTTTGTCCACGAGTGGAGTCGATGTTTCGACCGTCAGAGATTGACATCGGGGATGGACTTCGACGCCGCCGGCCATGAACGCGCTTTCCGGCTCTCGCCGCAACCGGGCCGCAACCAAGGTGGCGTGTTTCGCCCGGCCATGGCGGAAGGACCCTGGCCGAGCGTTTCAATGGGATTCAGTGCTTGATCATGACGTGCCGCACGACCGAATAGTCGTCCAACCCGTGCACGGACAAGTCCTTTCCATATCCCGACATCTTCAGTCCGCCATGCGGCATTTCGTTGACCAGCATGAAATGGCAATTGACCCACGTGCACCCGAAGCGCAGTCCTGCAGCCATCTTCATGGCGCGGCGAATGTCCCTTGTCCACACCGAAGACGCCAAGCCATAGTCGCTGTCGTTGGCCCATGCCAGCGCCTGCTCGACATCGTCGAAGGGAGTCACGGATACAACCGGCCCGAAGACTTCCCGTTGAACAATCTCGTCTTCCTGCCGGGGACCGGCGATCACGGTGGGACTGTAGTAGTAGCCCGCGCCTCCGGCTGCGCTTCCGCCAGCTGTTATCTCAGCATGCTCCAGCTCGCTCGCGCGATTGACAAAACCGGCCACTCTGGCCAATTGCTCCGCTGAAATCAATGGTGGAATCTCGTTCTCGGAATCGTCTTCAAGGCCGTAGGTGATCTTGCCAACTTCTGTCGTCAGGTCGGCAACCAGCCGCTCGTAGATGCCGCTCGAGGCATAGATGCGGCACGCTGCGGTGCAGTCCTGACCGGCATTGTAGTAGCCGAACGCCCGCAGACCCTCGACCACTTCGGCAAGGTCGGCATCGTCAAAGACGACGACCGGCGCCTTTCCTCCCAGTTCAAGATGCGTTCGCTTGATGCCTGCCGACGCAGCCTGCAACACCTTTCGGCCGGTTGCAACATCCCCGGTCAGCGAAATCATGTCGACTTCCGGATGGTTGATCAGATGGCTGCCGATCGATTCGCCAACGCCGGTGACGATGTTCAAGACTCCCGCGGAAAGCACGTCGGCAAGCATGTCGGCCATCTTGAGCGCGGTTAGCGGCGTTTGCTCGGAGGGCTTGAACACAACCGTGTTTCCGGCTGCCAGCGCCGGGACTATCTTCCAGACCATCATCATTAGCGGATAGTTCCAAGGAGCCACCTGGGCGACGACCCCAACCGGATCGCGGCGGATCATGGAGGTGTGTCCTTCAATGTATTCGCCTGCCGCGGCGCCGGACGCAGCCCGGCAGATGCCGGCAAAATATCGGAAAGTGTCGGCCACCGCGGGAATTTCGTCCTCGACAACGCAATTTATGGGCTTGCCGCAATTCAGCGCCTCCAGTTCGGCGAACGCCTGCCCCTCCGCGTCCACGCGGTCCGCAAGTTCAAGCAGCAGCGCCGAGCGGTTGGCCGGCGGTGTCAGGGACCAGCTTCCAAATGCTGCCCTGGCGGCCGACACGGCGGCGTCGACCTGCTTTCGGGACGCTTGGCCAAAGGTGACGATTTCTCCTCCGGTGCGCGGGTTGATCACCGTTTCGCTTTCGCCCTCGCCAACTTGAAAGTCCCCGTTGATCAGTTGTTCGATTTTCACGTCTTGATCCTTTGCCTCTTGTCGTGGGTTCGGTTGAATGTCCTCAATCGTGTGGCAGTCATCGACCGGCAACACTTTTCGAAGTCAGGTGGCAGGACCCCAATGTTGGCAGGAATGTCACGGCCACGACTGCCATGGCAACTGCATTGGTCACCGGTCGCCGTCGTGGACGCATCGTTGCCAGGAGAATGCAGCGCTCCCGATCAAGCGCCTGTGGCCCGAATGCCCGTTGCCGCGGCTGGGCTTGTCGAAGGCAATTGGATCCCATGAATCATTGGGGCGGCGGCATGTCGCCGCTTCGATGGAAGCCAGTTGCCAAGGCTGGCGCGGATGGCCCGGTGCAGGTCTAGGCAGCCTGCTGAGCAACAACTTCGGGAAGCGCTATCCCGGTTCCCGCGAGCGCACAATAGCCACCTGGATTCTTGGCGAGATACTGCTGGTGATATTCCTCGGCAAAGTAATATGTGGGCGCCGGGCGGATTTCCGTGGTGATGCTGCCCAGTCCGGCTTTAGAAATGTGCTTTCCGTACTCGCTGCGACTGATCCGAGCCAGTTTCTCCTGCTTCTGACCGTAGGTGTAGATTCCCGAGCGGTACTGGGTTCCGAAGTCGTTGCCCTGGCGCATTCCCTGTGTCGGATCATGGCTTTCCCAAAACAGCTTCAGAAGTTGCCTGTAGTCAATGTACTTCGGATCGAAGGTAATCCGCACAACTTCATTGTGCCCGGTCATCCCGGAACATACTTCCGAGTAGGTGGGATTTTGCGTGGAGCCTCCGGCATATCCCACGGAAGTGACCCATACACCGGTCTGCTGCCAGAAAAGCCGCTCGACTCCCCAGAAACATCCCATGCCGAACAGCGCGTGCTGGAACCCGTGCGGGAACTGCGCATCGAGAGGTCGACCGCTCACGAAGTGTTTGCCTGGCACAACAATTGGGTCGGGACGTCCCGGCAGCGCTTCATTGCCGCTGGGCATCGCGCCTTTCCTGCGAAAAAGTTGAAACATGTGTGGTTCGCCCATGCTTGGAGGAAATGTCAACTGGCAGTCTACGCAAATTGAACCAGGACTTCCACCAATCTCGGTTCTCGGTCGACAGCGCAGAATCCGGCCACGGTGCAGTCCGAGTGACCTCCTGCTGACGGCGCTGTGTCGTCTGCGCATCAATGGGCAGGCCTTGTCGGCGTTCCGATCGTTTCCCGGCCAAATGTGCGCCGTCCGGCTGTTTCCCGACCATTGCCGGAACTTTTCGCAGGCCGGTGGGGAACCGTCAGGCGCTGCACGGTGGCTGCCGCTTTCCGGATGCCGCTTGAATGGCGGTTCGCCTCCTGCGCATTGCAGCGACTGCACGGATTGCCGACGGAACAGCATGACTTCATGCCGTTGGGTCGGGCCGTGCAGACCTACGAGTCATTGCAAACCATGGCGCTCCTGGGACATGGAAACAGGCGCCCACATCCTTGCCGAAGCGCGTTGAAGTCTCCAAGTGTACGGATTTCCGCCGGCAAGTCCGCATTTGCGGCTGCTCCTGCCTGAGTTTCGGTCGCGCTCGGAAAATCCTTTGCGCCAAGTCGACATCCGGCCTGCGGGTGGCCTCGTGGTCGGATGGACCGGCTTGGCCCGAATTCGACGCGGCTGGAATGCAGGCTGCCCGGCATCCCTCGTGGTGCATTGTGCTGACGGTCTCTACTGTCGCCGGCTAAAGATCGTTTCGCGTCCCGGTTGTGGATTTCGAGGTATGAACAACGCCATGGCAAGCGACAAAACCGCCATTGAAGCCGCCGAGATGAACACTGCGGCCGGAGACACCACCCAAAGATACCCCAGCAGCGCAGGCAGGAACACCGCGGCGATATGGTTGATGGTAACTGACACCGCCGATGTCGGGGCGATGTCCGCGGGGTCGCAAATCTTCTGAAGATAGGTCTTCAGGGCAAACGCCAAGGCAAAGAACAGATGGTCGACAACGTACAGAATGGCTGCAACTAGGGCGCCCCAACCGAAGTAGTAGATGCCTCCATAGGCCAGAAACACCAGCGTGAGACCTGCATATTCAAATGCAAGCGCCATTCTTTCCCCAAATATCTTGACTGCATGCCCCATCAGCGGGGCGAACACCATGTTGGCCACGAAGTTGATCACGAACAGCGCCGTGACTTCGTGCACCTCGAAACCGAACCTCTCGACCATCATGAAAGCAGCAAACACGACGAAAATCTGTCTGCGGGCGCCGGACAGGAACTGCAGCACGTAGTACAGCCAGTAACGCTTTCGCAGCACCATGCGCGCACGTTGCTTCGATTCTCCTTCGAACTGCGGGAATGCCAGAATGCAGTAGCCTATCAGAACCATGGAGACCAAGCCCGCCGACATGTAGATCGCGTTGTAGGACAGCCCAAGCAACCTCCATGCCCCAATCACGGCCAGATAGGCCACGAGGGAAGAACCAGAGCCGATGGCAACTATCCATCCCAAGGTTCTTGGAGCCTTGTCCTTTTCGATCCACTGCAGTTGCAGGGACTGGTTGATGGCTTCGTAGTAGTGAAAGCCGATCGAGCTGATCATCGTGGTGATCAGGATGCCTTGGAAGCTCGGAAACCAGGCAACCACCGTTGTGGCTGCCGCAAGCATGATCAGCGAAAGCAGGGCAAGCCGCTGTTCACGCAGAACAATCAGGAGCAGAACGACGCTGACCGCCAGCAGGCCGGGGATCTCGCGCACCGTGTGCAACCAGCCCAGTTTGATGCCGTCGAAAGCAGCTGCGTCCACAACAAAGTTGTTCAGCAGGGCAAACCAGGTCGCAAATGAGAGAGGCAGCGCCGCTGACATTAGAAACAGCAGGAACACTGGTTGGCGCCAGAATGGGTGGTTGCGAGCTTCCTTGACCGAAACCTCTTTGTGGCGCAGGGATAGCTTCATTGGGTCCCGGTAACGTTACATGTAGCCAAGGCGGGGCATGGCCGCGAGGCGGCCGCATCCCAATGTCAACTGCCTGCGAATTGCCGGACCCTTGGGCAAGCGTGCCCATGCGTTCGTGCCATTCCATTGACCAACCGTGGACAGCCGGCACGCGGGCAACTGCGGCCGTCAGGAGAATTGCACGCGGTAAAGCCGACTCTCCTTCGACGTTGTCGATGGCCGATTGCGAAGCTCAGTTCTTGGCGTAGTACTCAACCACCAGATTTGGTTCCATGATTGCTCCATACGGAACCTCATCAAGATGCGCCGCTCTCAAGTAGCGGGATTTCAAGGCATCGGCATCCACTTCAAGATAGGCAGGCGCGTCGCGCTCCTGACTGTCCTGTGCATACAGCACGAGAGGTATCGAGCGGGACTTCTCGCGGATCTCAACAACATCGTCGTCCTTGACGCGAAATGATGGAATGTTGACACGGCGGCCGTTGACCAGGATGTGGCCGTGGTTCACGAACTGCCTGGCGGAAAAGATGGTGGGTGTAAACTTGGAATGAAACACGACAGCGTCGAGCCGGCGCTCCAGCAGCCCGATCAGATTGTCTCCCGTGTCGCCATGCATGCGCTCTGCCTCCCGGAACGTTCGCCGGAACTGCTTTTCCGTCAGGTCGCCATAGTATCCCTTGAGTTTCTGCTTGGCCCTCAGTTGCAACCCGTAGTCGGACAGTTTGCCGCGACGGCGTTGGCCGTGCTGGCCTGGACCGTAACTGCGCGTGTTGACCGAGGATTTTGGCCGGCCCCACAGATTCTCGCCCATGCGCCTATCGATCTTGTACTTGGCAGACGTGCGTTTCGTCACGGCTGATCTCCTTTCATGTTCATGAAGGGCGTTGTCCTTTCCGTTGCCACGTTCGGCAACGGCGACAGGGAATCTCTTGCGAGAGCCGCCAACACCAAGAATCCCGGCGGCTTTCCGCCGGGAACCATGTGCACGTAATGGCGTCAACCCCCAAAGTCAACCAAACAGAGACAAAGCGCACTTCGGGTGCGAAGGTCCGTTGGAAGGGCAGGATCCCGCCATGCCTTGGTTGGATGCGGCGGCAAGGCTGCTGCCACCAAGCGCTCGCCGCTCCTGACCTGCGTCGCTTGTTGGCTGGCGGGGCCGCGGACAGCAGTTGAACTTTTCCGATTGAATTGGTGAAAATGATGCCTAGATGACACTCGGCGCCTGTGTCCAGTCTAGATGGAAATCTGCGGCAGGACCAAGCATCGGGAATCGCATCCGAAGCGCCGCTTTCCCGGCTGCCGTGGGAATTGCCTACCGCCCACAGTTTTCACGCTCGACCTCATGAATGCACAGTTCCTCGATTGAACTGATCCGGCCGGGCATGTTTCGTTGGCGAATTCGGCGCACACCCAACAACCAAACCAATCTTCTGAACATTGATTGCCAATCACATGAACAGTCTCAAGGGCACGCTGTTTGCTCTGCTTGGGTATGGAGCCTATTCGGTTCACGACGTCTTCGTCAAGCTTTTGGGCGAAAGCTACAGCTCGCTGCAGATAATGTTCTTCGGCGTGCTGTTCACCTTTCCGCTCTTTTCCTTCCTTCTGATCGGCGTGCCCACCGCAGGCTCGCTGCGACCACACCATTGGTGGTGGACGGTGACAAGGACCTCCTCGATAATCCTCGGTTCGCTTTGCATTTTCTACGCCTTTTCCGTTCTCCCCCTGACGCAGACCTACGCAATTCTCTTTTCGATGCCCTTGGTCATCACCATGCTGGCGGTTCCCATTCTCGGTGAACGGGTCGGCATCCATCGCGCCGCGGCAGTGTTGGTCGGCTTGATCGGCGTGATGATCGTCGTTCAGCCTGGCGCGTCGGAGCTTTCCTGGGGGCATGCCGCCGCTCTGGCGGGAGTCGCATTTTCCTCGCTTGGCGCCGTCATTGTTCGCCGAATCGGCAGGGACGAAAGCAACTTGGTGCTTCTGCTCATGCCGCTGCTTGCCAGTTTCGTGGTCCTGGGCCTTCTGTTGCCTCTGACTTACCAACCCATGCCGTTGAAGGACTTGATTGGCGTGGCGGTTCTGTCGCTTTTCGGCTTCATCGGGCTGAACTGCCTTCTGGTGGCCTACAAGGCTTCCGCTGCAACGGCAATCGCACCCATGCAATACTCCCAGATAATCTGGGCTACCCTGTTTGGGATTGCAATCTTCAACGAAACGGTTGAACTGCACACCTTTGTTGGAACTTCGTTCATTATCTTGAGCGGCATCGTCATCATCATTCGCGAGAGCTTGGAAGGCAATTCCAGCAGCAAGCCCGTTCAGCGCACTCGTGGCAGGGTGGCCGGCACGGTCCTGCGAATTGGCCCCTTGCTCAAGGCACGACGACGCAAAGGAAAGGGGAAGACCGATTGACTTGTCCGATTTCCGTTTTCATTGGAGCGCAACGCGGCTGCGGAACGCACGGACCATTTGCAGACGATGCACGGGCATGCTGAATCAACCGACCTCCGCAGTTTCTTGACCTTGCCCTGCGCCACTATGGAATCGGCATTTGAACCGCTTCGCTTCCCGGTGCGAAACGCGTTTTCGAGAATCGAATTGTACCGGGATGTCCCATGCAGGCTCCGGACCATTGGGCGGGCCAACCCCAGCGTGCAGGATGGCAGGAATGAAGGAATGGCTTGGCGATGGACTACGAACGAATACTCCTGACAGGAGCGGCGGGGCGGCTCGGCAGCGTGCTTCGCAAGTCGCTGGCGCCGCTTGCCCGCAATCTGAGATTGGCGGACGCAAGCCCCATGTCCACCCAGTTCGGCCAGGAGGAGATTGTCACGTTCGATCTCGCCGACATGAAGGCAACTCTCGCAGCCTGCGAGGGCTGCGATGCCATTGTCCATTTTGGAGCCGTGGCCATGGAGAGTTCGTGGCAGACGATCTTGGACAGCAACATTCGAGGGACGTATCACATATTCGAGGGGGCAAGGATGCATGGCGCACGCAGGGTGATCTACGCCTCGTCAGTCCACGCAGTCGGATACTACAAGATCGAAGATCAGATCGGTCTGGATGCGCCAGTTCGCCCCGACTCGCTCTATGGCGTGTCCAAGACATTCGGCGAAAGTCTCAGTCGGCTCTACTGGGACAAGTTCGGACTGGAATCAGTGTGCCTGCGAATGTTCTCGTCATTCTCCAAACCCAGGAACAGACGCATGCTGTGGTCATACCTGTCCTTTGAAGACTGCGCGCGATTGACCGAGGCCGCCCTGACAGCGCCCCGGGTCGGCCACACGATCAGCTACGGACTCTCGGACAACAAGACAAAGGTGGTCGACAACTCGGGCGCAAATCATCTTGGATACACGGCGAGAGACACCGCCGAACCATGGCGAGAGGAATTGGAAGCCAACACACCGGTTCCTGACCCGCGGGCACCGGCCGACAAGCATCTCGGCGGCTGGTTTTGCGACATTGGGCATCCCGACGATCCGGATTGATCGTGAAGGAACGCTACGACGTTGTCATAATTGGCGGTGCGGTCATGGGCAGCGCCACCGCCTACTTTCTGGTTTCCAATCCCGCCTTCGACGGTTCGGTTCTGGTCGTCGAGCGCGATCCGAGCTACTCGAAATCCTCGACCGCGCTTAGTTCCGGCTCAATTCGCAACCAGTTTTCGAGTCCTGTCAATGTGCGGATTGGGCAGTTCGGAGTCGCGTTCATCCGTGCATTCGCCGAAACGATGGAAGTCGACGGCAGTCGTCCGGAACTGCACTTTCACGAGAGCGGCTATCTGTTTCTCGCAGCCACAAACGAACAGGCAGCGGCGCTTCGGGAGAACCACGATGTGCAGCGCGCCCTTGGGGTCGACGTTGAACTGCTGTTGCCGAGCGACCTTCAGGCGGCATTTCCACATCTTCGGGTCAACGACTTGAAGCTGGCCAGCTATGGCAGATCCGGAGAGGGATGGTTTTCCGCCACCGCATTGATGGACGGCTTTCGCAAAAAGGCCCGTCAGCTGGGAGCTGACCTTCTGGTCGATGAAGTTGTGGGCATCGGACGCAGAGGAAACCGCGTCACGGAAGTGTCGCTGAAAAGCGGGTCACGAATCCCCTGCGGGTTCATTGTGAATGCAACCGGTCCGCGGGCAGCCCGCACATCGGAAATGGCCGGACTGATTGTTCCGGTCGAAGCGCGCAAGCGAACTACCTTCCTGTTTGACTGCGCAAACTCTCCCGAAGGCAGCGCAAACGTGAACAACGGCCGGTTGCCCCTCATGATCGACCCCTCCGGCACCTACTGCCGTCCGGATGGCCGGCTCTTCATGGCAGGCACGAATCCAGCAAGCGATCCTCCGGTCGATTTTGACGACTTTGAACCGAGACACGAGGAGTTCGACAGGATCTGGACCCACCTTGCGAAGCGCTCACGAGGCTTCGAGGCGATCAAGATGGCAGGCATGTGGGCCGGGCACTACGATTTCAATGCGCTGGATCAAAACGCAATCGTCGGTCCGCACAGTGTTGTGAGCAACTTCATCTTCGCCAACGGGTTCTCAGGGCATGGACTCCAGCAATCTCCAGCCGTGGGCAGGGGAATAAGCGAATTGATCGCCTACGGCCGGTACCGCACTCTTGATCTCGGTGCACTCGGCCACGAGAGATTCGCAATGGGCGAACCCTTGCCGGAGAAAGCCGTGATTTGACCTGCTGTCCGGTGCGACGGCCGGACGCGGACATCGGGATGCAACGCAAATTCCGGCCATGCCCGCTGCCAGAAACCGCCGATTTTCCAATCCGACAATTCTCTCGTGCTCCGATATCATTCGCTTCGGCGAATTTCGTTCGTGGAAATCAGCGCTCGATCCCTTCAAGGGCATTCCTGCGCAGCAACCGGGTCGAACACCGGCATGCCGATCGACGATGCTGGCAGTCGTCCCAGTTCAGTTCTCTTTCGGGTTTGGCGGCGTTGTCAATCCGCGGCGAGATGCCGCATCGCCCGCACCGAAGCATTCGAACAACAGGTAGCGGTAAAGCCTCAACGTCAGCTCCCTTTCGTTTGCCTCAAGCCACTTTCGGGCGGTTGAGGTCAACTCCATTGTCCGGCAGGTCTCGTCGGCAACCACCTTGGCTGCCTGTGCACTGAATGCAGCCGGTGGCCAAACCACGTCGCCGGGACTGAACTGAAGCAGCCGCGTGCCTTTGCCGTCGAATGCGGACGCCTGTCCCGAAAGCAACAGAACCGTTGAATCAGGCTGCATGACGGTCTCCGCCAAGACTTCGTGCCTGGCAAATGTGCGCGGCGCAAGCCATTCGTCAAGTTCATCCATCAGGCCCTCAAACTCGATCTGGCGATCCAGAAATTGCTCGAGATCGGGTGCAACGTGCTCAAACAACTCCGCGCGCCGCCCGTCGGCATCGTGGGCTTCCTTCCACCATGCTGCAATGACAGCCTTCTCGGCATGGGCAAGAGCATCTTCAAAGTCCGGCGCAAGCGCAAGCTCAACGGATGCCTGCGGCGGAAGATTGCGTTCCAGGCCCTGTCTCAACTGGTCCGACACCGAACTCATGACGACGTCCACACCGGACTTTTTCGCTGCCTGCAGAAATCGCGACAGCACGCTGACCACGGAAAAGTCGACGCCCTGGACATCGGTGAAATCCAGAATCAGGCAAATGGGGGCGGGGTCGCTCTGCAAGCTCAACCGAAGTCGATCATTCAGGCGGCTGGCGCTGCCAAAGAATATGTAGCCTCGCAGTCGGTACCCCACCGCGCGATCGCCACTCTTGGTCAGAATTGCGCGATCCGGTATCGAGCGGTCCTTGTTGCTGCGGCATGTGCGCACGGTGACGCGGGATTCGATCGGGTTGACCCGACTCAGGCGCACGACGAAGAATGCGAGTGTGGCCAGCATTCCAGTGGCAACGCCCTCGATCAAGCCCATGAAGACAATGACCAGGAAGATGCACACGACAATGCCGAATTCCGTTCCCGGAATGCGGTCCTTGTTGCGAACAAGGCTTTCGTTCACCATGGCCAAGCCGGCAAACATCAGCACGCCTCCTGTGACGAACGTCGGAACGTGTTTCACAATTCCGTCGCCGAACAACAACGCCAACCCGATGACGGCGGCAGCAATCAAGCCAGTCAGCCTGGATGTGGCGCCGAAGTACTTGCTTCGCAGCGTGGCAGGCACGATCATTCCCGTCGCAGTGCCGCCGCCCAGACCGGATACCAGGCTGGCGATCCCGGTGGCCTTGAATTCTCGATTCCAGTCAAGCTCCACATTTGCCGCCATTTCGACACCCGCCACGCCCAGGATGACGGCAATGAAGGCTGTCAACACCAACGCAAGCATGTTGGGTATCTGACCGAGAAGGGCCGACCACTCCAAGCGCTTCAGATCGGCGGGCAGGAGCGCCGGCCACAGGCCGCCTTCCGTTGTGCTCTCGTGCAGAATGCCCATTGTTCTCGCCTCGTCGTGGGAGATGTCGAAGACAACGAGCGCAAGCTGGAAAGCGACAATCGAAACCGCTACGCCAATCGGCAGGACAAGACCCTTGCCCGTACGCTTCATGGCGACGAACAGCCCCAGCGCCAGAACGCTGCCCGGCAGCCACATCGACAGCACGACTGGCTCCAGATAGGTGGCCAGCGCCCACGAGTCCGTATCCACTCCCATGAAAGACAGCGCCGCCAAACATACGGCGCCGCCGATTCCGGCCACGACACCTGCGGCGACCGGAAACGGAATGAAACGAACCATGTGTGTCAGGCGATACCGGCCTATCAGGAGACAGCACAAGCCCACGATCATGGCGCTGGCCATGAACGCAACGCATACGGTGACAAACAGGTTGATGCCGCTCGCTTCGCCTGTGTGCGCGATGACGGCCATGCCCAGCACGAGCGCCTGTGGCAGCCCTGCAATCGCGCCACGAAAGCCGCCCATCAGCGCCACGAGCAGGCAGGAGGCAAAATTGCCGAACAGAATCAGGCCAATGCCCTGGGTGGAATATGGCGCCAGCTCCCCGGAGAATATGAAGCTGCCGATTGCAATTTGAGCAACAAGCAAGGCCACGCCCGACGTGAACCCAACGGACAAGGCCGTGGTCGCACGGCCAGACGCGAAATCGGCACGAATCTCCGATCCGAAGCGCCAAGCCGGCTCAAGTCTCGTGAAAGCCATGCGAACGATGCACACCATGCCTGATCTGAACATCCGGGAGTGTCCCGGCGCCCACCGGAATACACTCAAATCTCACATTTCCGCAAATGACATCAAAGCGGCCAGAATGTGGCGGGTGGCTTGCCGGAAGGCTGAAGCTTCCACAATGTGAGGCGCTCCAACGACCTGTTTCAATCCAAGCCAAAGCGGCAAGTGCGCGCGGCGAACTTGCATGAGAATCATTCAGCCCAAGGTGAAGTCGGACTTTCCGGGCATCGGATCAACCAGAGGGAAATGCATCCTGGAAACAGCGAATGGACGCCAAGGGCGGTGTCTGCAGTTTTGCCCCTCGATGTGGACGATTGACAGAACGGCTCAATCAACCGGCTGTCGGGAACTAGACATTATGAATTGACCTGTCATTGCGCGGCAGCTGGTTTTGCAGTCACGCTCACCAGGACGCCGCCCGCAGTTGGCCTCCGGCAAAGCGACGTCAGGCATGGCCCAGCTCTAAACCGCCACCGCTCCACTGCTCGCCGAGACCAATCATGTACCTGCGGAAACTAGGAATCGGACAGTGCACGCTACCGTCGGGCAGTTGCTGAAGGGCCCCTCGGTGCACCAGATGCTTGAAGAAGCCGTTTGCTTTCATTCCGTCGGGCAACTCCCAGCCAAGCGCATCCCTAGACCCTGCCAGCTTTCCTATCCGATACTTGATGCTGGCGGTATCTTCGCCAGGCAAAAGATCGCGCATTGCCGCCGCCAGCAGAGATTTCGAATCGTGCATTTCCGGGCTCATGCGGCTGTGATAGTAGCTGATCTGCAGCTCTCCGCTGCGCCTGCGCACGGCTGCGAAATCCACATCCTCGACGCCTCCGCACGCCACCACCTGTTCGGCGAAGGCGGTCAGTGCATTTTGCACATGCACCGGCCAGTGGTCTGTCTCGGCGGCAAGCGACCGCATCTCGTCCTGCCAGACGCCTTCCGGCAGCCCGAAGTGACGGCCCCAGCCGACAATGAGCTCAGAACTCTCGTCAGGCGTGAAACAGCCGAGCGAATGGCTGGCATTGCGGGCCAGCCGCGATATGCCGAGTTGGGCCGCCCGGTCCACGGTGTCGCCAAGGCCGGCCAGAACGAGCAGGATCGGCGCGTTGTATCTCTGCCCATGCAGGCCCTGCAGCATCTTCGCATGCGCGTCGTTCCGCTCCCCCGACATGTTCTGGAACTCGTCGATGGCCACCACCAAGGGACGCTTCCACTTCTTCGCCGGCAAATGTTGCAGCGCCGCCTGGATTGGATCCGCAGGAGGACTGCTCCGCGACCTTGTCGCTCGCCCAATGCCAATCTTGTGAAGGCCGAACTTGAAGGAACGCTCGGTCGCCTTTTGCCTGCGCACCTTCTTGCCGAGGCCCGGCTTCAGCGTC
>MKWU01001612.1_pt1 | contig 37941 bp, 29 predicted proteins | sample 809101 | NCBI WGS metagenome assembly MKWU01 (sample SAMN05860141, study PRJNA318959) | sponge metagenome | host: Aplysina aerophoba | place: Slovenia: Piran, Adriatic Sea, Gulf of Piran | collected 2013-05-07
CCGGCCATAACCTGATCGCCGACCGGGGCGTGGCGGCATTCAACCCGCTCGGCGTACCTGGCCGGCTGGAGAGCAATCTGCGCGCCGAGTTGGAGGCGCAAGGCTCGGCGTGGTTGAAGGATGAACTCTAAAACTCAATTCCAGCTGCCGATAAAGTCCTCAAGCGTGAAATCGGCCGGCATCTCATTGAAGAAGTAACGCATCGGCCGCGCTTGGAAACCGGGCGCGAAATGCTCGTCCTCCGCCTGGAGCTTGTCGTCCAGGACTGCAAAGCGCCTGTGGAGAGCGGCGGCCTCGTCCACTGTGAAGCGCTCCGCGAACTGCGGCCCCCAGTTGATCGAGATCGAATGTGAAGAGCGCGCACGCTGGCGATAGTCCTCGGTTATCCCCTCCAGGGGATCGGAGTCTGTTTCAGTGTCTGCGTTCTCATGCTTCACAACCTGGAGATGTAGAGCCGCCTTGCACAGGTAGATCGACAGGACCATCTTGCCATCATCACCGGCGCCCGGCTGCAGCGCCTCAAGCGCGGCAAAGTAGGCGCCGGCATCGCCCTTCAGTACCGCCCGCAACGCGGCCTCGGTCGTGTCCTGCAGCGCCGCGCTGTTCCTGTCCCACTGCGTGAATGTCTCCTGCGCTTCAGGCGAAAGGAACTCGGTGAAGGAGATGTCGGGGTAGTAGGGGAAGATCGAGTGCCCCCCGTGGATGGTGCGGCGCGTCGTAGGACTGTAGTTGCTACCCCAGTGCAACATGTAGTTGATATACACGACCGCGTCGCCGGCAGGCAACTCCACGGGGATGCCGCCGGGTACGGTGCGCCGCGGGTCGGCCGACAGCGACCGGTTTTCGGCCTCGGTGTTGAGCCGCAGATGGCTGCCCGGTACCACCCAGAGCACGTCGTCGTCATAGAGCGGGATGTTCCACTGCACATATTTTGGGCCGTTCTCCCGCAAATCCTTCTGCAGGCCGGCCAGAGGCGCCATGTCGATCGGGTGGATGTCGCGATGCCACGCGGCCGGGCCATGATCGCGCACCGGGCTGCACATCAACATCATGCCGGCCACCCCCGCCGCCTCCGGCACGCTCAACAGCTGGCGGCTAACCCCTAACGTACTTTCCTGCAGCCAGACCTCGACCGTGCTCGCCGTTGCTTCGTCGATCAGCCTGTCATAAGAAACAAGCCGCGGCTGCGGCTGCGTTTCCCAAACGCCGCCGGGCGGGTCGTTCGGCCCCCGCTCCTGCGCCCAGATCCGCCTCTGCCTTCCGACCAGCGTTTCAAAATCGGCCCGCAGCTGTTCCAGCCTGTCCGGCGATATCACCTCCCGCAGCACGAGATACCCCTGCTCCATGAACTGTTCGCGGCTGACCTGCATCGTTCGCCCCTCCTGTTTATCCCTGTCAGTGCGGCCACTGAACAAGAAGCCCCGGCAGTCTATTCTACCGGGGCCTTCACACTTTTGCAGCGCCTTCGTCAAACGATCATTCTTGTGCCTTGCGCGTCCTTCTGTCCAGGGTGTTTACCCCGGACCTGCAAAGGTCAGACAGTGCCTCAAAGGCGAAAAGGCAGAATGACAAAACCAAAACGGCAATCCCTGTCACGGGGCTCGCCAGGAACTCTATCAACACGGATCCGGCAACCTCACTGATCGCGCCCAACCATCCAAGCGACCTTCGCCTATCGGAATCGACGCATCTGCTTATCGGCGGCACGTAGCTCGTCATCGTCTGACGCCGCGCCGTCCTGTAAACCATCTCCGGCTCTTGATACATCACCGCGTCTCCAGGTCGAACCATACACGGCCACCGTCACTGCTGGCAATATATCATACGTCCGGTACGCTGTTAAGTTGCCCAGAACGCCCCCCTACACATCCTCCGCCTGCAACCTCTCCAGCAACTCACTATACGCCTCCCGGTCCAGCGGCAGGTCCACAGCCTCACCGGTAGCGCCGCTGTAGATCATCGCATTGGCCAGCTCCAGCGACTTCAACCCCTCTTCGCCGTTGCAGCGCGGTTCGCCGCCTTCACGAATCGCGCGGTGGAAGTCCTTGTAAACCCTCGCATGTCCGTGTTCCTCCGGCTCGTCTTCGACACCGGCGTCGGCATCAGCTGGTGCCGTGCGCACAAAGGGCTCGGCGCTGTCGGTGATCAACTGCCGCAGGTCGGTGTCGTAGCGTTCGTACTCGATGCGGTCCTGGTGCAGCACGATTTTCCCGCCGGTGCCGGACACCTCAACCGAGCGGGGACCGCTTTCGGTCGTGCTGAAATAGATGGTGCCCTGCGCGTCCTCCGGCCACTCCAACAACGCCGTGGCCGTATCCTCGGTCTGGATCGCGTGCAGCCGGGTGGCAGTGGCGGCGTAGACCCGTTTCGGGGAACCGACCAAATGACAGACCAGGTCCAGGTCATGCGGCGCCTGATTCATCAGCACGCCGCCGCCCTCGCCTCGCCACGTGCCCCGCCAGCCGCCGCGCAGATAGTAGGCCGCGGTGCGCATCCACGGAAAGACCCCCGTCACGCGCTGGATGCGGCCCAGCTGTCCACTGTCGATCAACCGCTTCATCGCCCGCACGTGCGGCAGTTGGCGGTACTGATAGTTCACCGCCAGCACGCGGTTGTTGGCCCGCGCCGCCGCGATCATCGCGTCCGCATCCTTGACCTGGATGGCGATCGGCTTCTCCACCAGCACATGGCTGCCGGCGTTGAGCGCGTCGATCGCGATCGGCGCGTGAAAAGGATGGGGCGTGATGATCACCGTCACATCCGGCTTGGTTTCGGCCAGCATCTGCCGGTGGTCGGGATAGAAGGGGCAGCCCCACTCCTCGGCCCGCTCCTGGCCCGGCTCCGGCGCTACGTCCGAGCCGCCCACCACCTCTACCTCATCGAGGCCAAGCCCCATTGAATGCGACCGGAAAATCCCGGCGCCCATGCCAACCACCGCGTGGCGCAGCTTAGATCCTTTTGAAGTGGAAGAGTTCGACACGTTTTCGTCCTTTGCTGATTAGCCTGTGGTCTGTATCAAAAGTGGGAACACCTGCATCGCGGCCAGAGGCCGGCGACACGGCAATATCGAATTGGCGCAGTGAGAATAGCGCGCCACAACGGTTCAAAAATGCAGCATCGCCTTCACAACCTGGTTTTCCGGTTGCAGCCAGCTGGGGAATTCGCCGGTCAATGTTTCCGGCGGCGCGCTGTGCGTAAGCCAGGGGGCCAGATCGATCGCCCCGGTCTCCAGCGTCTGGACGACGCGGGCGAAATCGGCGCTGGTGGCGTTGCGACTGCTGATCAGCGTCGTCTCGCGGCGGTGAAACTCCGGGTCGGGGAAGGTGATGTCGTCCTGCACCAGGCTGATGAAGACAACACTTCCACCCTGTTCGATCAGGCCCAATGCGTTCATCATCGAGCGTGCGTTGCCGGTGGCGTCGAAAACGGTCAGGGGCAGGTCGCCGCCGAACACCGCCCGCAGCTGGGCCTCAGCATCCCCGCGTCCGTCGATGAGATGCTCCACCCCCAGGTTTTCCTGCACAAACCGCATCCGGTTCTCGTCTATCTCCATCACCGCGACGTCGGCGCCGGCCAGGCGCGCAAAGGCCACCGCCGTCAAACCGATCGGGCCCGCGCCGATCACCAGTGTCGACTGTTCCGGCGCCAGGTCGGCCCGGTCCACCGCGTGCGCGCCGATGCACAACGTCTCGACCAGGGCCAGATGTTCCAGCGGCAAAGTCTCGGAACGGTGCAGCTTTTCGATCGGGACGGTGATCAGCTCGCGCATGCCGCCATCCGTATGTACGCCCAGCACCTGCAGAAGCGAGCAGCAGTTCATGCGCCCGCGGCGGCACGCGCTGCAAGCGCCGCAGTTCAGGTACGGCTCGACCGCGCAATAATCGCCTGCCCGCAGGCTGCTCTCGGTATGCGGGTCAACAGACACGACTTCCACGCCCAACTCATGGCCGAGGATGCGAGGGTAGCTGAAAAAGGGCTGCCGCCCGCGATAGGCGTGCAGGTCGGTGCCGCATATGCCGACCCGGTGCACGCGCACAAGCGCTTCGCCCGGCCCCGGTTCCGTCGACGGCGCGGTTTCCGTCAGATGCAGGCTGCCGGGTTTCTCCAATATGACAGTTTTCATCGGACCTTCTCGATGTGGGACGGCTGACAAAGGGGGGCAGGGAACGGAGTCGGTGCGCCGGCGCTAGCCACTTGCCACAGGGTCGACGGCGTCAACGGCCGCCGGGATGGCCGCAGTAGTCGGGGCGTGACCGTTTTCCAGCCCCTCTATGTCGACCAGTCCGTCTTTCAAATACAGAACATAGTCCACATAGTCGTCCACAAGGCTATCGTGGGTCACGATCAGGAAGGTAACATTCTGCTCACGCACGATTGTCTGGAAGAGGGTGAGGATTTCCCGCGCCGTCGTACTGTCCAACTCGCCCGTCGGTTCATCGGCCAGGATCAGTTTCGGGTCGTTGGCCAGCGCCCGCGCAATGGCCACGCGTTGCTGCTGCCCACCCGACAACTCAAAAGGACGGTGATCCATCCAGCGGGTCAGGCCGACCAGGTCCAGGCAATTGATCGTCTTTTCATGGCGTTCGCGGCCCTTGACGCCGGACATGCGCAGGATCAACTCTACATTTTCAAACGCGGACAGGCTCGGCAGCAGGCCGAAAGACTGAAAGATAAAGCCAACCTGCTCGCGACGCCAGCGCGTGAGTTGGCGTTCGTTCCAGGAATGAATCTCCTCGCCGAAGATGCGAATCTTTCCTTCAGTCGGCGAGTCCAGGCCACCGATGCAGTTGAGGAGAGTGGTCTTGCCGCTGCCGGAGCGTCCCTTCAGCGCGGCAAAGGTTCCCTGCGCAATCTGCAGGTTGACGCCCTTCAGCGCTGCAACTTCCAGGCTGCCCGTCTTATAGACGCGCCAGACATCTTCGGTTTCGATCGCCGTGTTGGGGTATGCGTTGTTTTCCATCTGCGTTCCAGTTTCCGATTATCAATGACTGCATTCAGGTGATCAGCGCAGTTTCCTGGCCGCTATTCACTGTCATTGCGGCTTTTGCGGCGGAAGCGACTGAAGAAGCCGCCGATAGCACCGGCCTGTTGGATACGTCTGGCCGCCGCTTCTTCCTGGGCGACAAGCTCCGGCGCCTCGGCGTTCTCGTTCTCCACCGGCCGGATCAGTATGCCCTCATCGGTGACGTCGAGAAGCGCCCGACCGTGGATCGAGAACTGCTGCAGTACATCTTTCGGGATCTGCAGGCGCCCGGCGCTGTCCAGCACCACCAACTCCTCGAAATGCTCTTCCTGTTCCTCGACGATGCCGTCGCCGCCGCTGTTGAGCGACGCTTCATCGAAGCGTTCAACCGTGCGCATCTGGCGCCGCGTCTCGCTGGCGAGCATCCCATCGCGGATCGCGACCACGCGGTCCACGTGGCGGGCGATGGTCGGGTCGTGGCTCACAATAATCGTTGTCAGGCCCAACTCTTCGTTGAGCGTGCGCAGCGTCGCGTAAATCGTCAGCGCCGTAGCCGTGTCCACTTCACCGGTCGGCTCGTCCGCCAGCAGAAGCGTTGGGTTGTTGGCCAGCGAGACCGCGATGGCAACGCGCTGCTGCTCACCACCTGACAGTTCTCGCATGTGGTGTTTCATGCGCTCGCCCAGACCGACCCTTTCCAACAGATCCTCGGCCCGGTTGCGTTTTTCGCTGCCCGCGAATCCCGCTAGCGTCATCGGCAACTCGACATTCTCGACCGCATTCAGATAGGGCACCAGGTTGCGCGCGCTCTGTTGCCACACAAAACCAACCTGTTCCCGCCGGTAGCGGTTGATCGCCCCTTCCGACATCTTCAACAGATTGAAATCACCAACCCGCACCTGCCCCGCCGTCGGTCTGTCCAACCCGCCTAAAATGTTCATCAGCGTGGACTTGCCGCTGCCGCTGACGCCAACAATCGCCATCAGTTCGCCAGGTCGCACCGACAGATTCAAGCCCTGCAAAGCAACGACTTCCAGGTCGGCGATCTGATAGATTTTGACGAGACCGTCGCAGTGAATAAATGGGTCAGCCATGATAATCCGTTAGTTTCCAACTACTAGGAATACTACTCTTTCGCGTCGAACGCAGTTACCAAAAACTAAGAACCGACGACTAAAAACTGCAGTTCAAACCGTTTCGCCCAATTTGATCGCCTGGAATATCTTCATCCGCAACAGCAGTGTGATCAGAACACCCAGCGCGGCGACAAACAGAACGCCGAACAGCGCATACACACGCGTGATCGCCGGCCACGCGATCCCCACCAGATACGGCGGTGTCAGGTCCGCGGCCGTGTTCCCCACCTGCAAGTAGGGGATGAACTGGTTGCTCACCGATGTGCCCAACAGTGTTCCCGCTCCAATCCCTACCAGGATCAGAAAGGCCAACTCCCACGCCAGGAACATCGTCATCTGCCCCGAGGACAGGCCGATCGAACGCAGCGTTCCCAGTTCAATAAAGCGGCGTCGGAATGAGAACAGCGTGTACAGCAGGAATCCCAGCACGGTCAACAGTGCCGCCGCCAGAAAGCCGACCGAAAGAACGCCGAACAGCCCCTGTCGCTGCGGCTCTTTCTGTTCATCCGCAATCCGCTGCCGCGCCGAATAGTGGTTGATCACGTTAATGTCGTACTGCCGCAACTCGCGGGCAAGGCCATCGTAGTCGGTGCCCGGGTCGGTGCGCACCAGCACATCGTAGGGGAACTGTCCACCCATCCGCTCAAACAGATGGTCAAGGTTGCCGACTACCAGCGGCCCGTCAGCCTCCGGGTACCAGGTCGGGAAGTAGCGGAAATCACCTACGATTTGCATCTGCATCTCTGCCCGCAACCCGTAGCGCGCCGCGCCCACCAGACTCGTATCACCGACGATCATATTGTGATCGAGCATGAACTCCCGATGCAGCAGTCCCCCCTCCGGGGCCAGGGCCAGCGAGTTCATCAGCGAGCCCAGCGACGCCGCCGCGAAATCCCGCCGCCAGTAGGCCGCCTTGGGGAAGTCGAGCCGGTCAATGCCGAAAACATGGGCATCCCGCCAGCGTCCATCCAGATGCACCCGCGCCTCAAAGCGCGCGAAACGCGTGGCGGCCTTTATGTTGGGCACCCGCATATGCTCCGAAACCGGCACAAATGTCCAGGAGGCCGTCTCTGTCCCACCGCCCGATGTGGAGGACGACTCGCCGCCGCTGCCCGGGAAAGCCCCCGAATCGTTCGAAATCGGCGTGTCGCCCAGCTCCGCCAGCCGCCCATCGGCCCCCACCCTGTAGTAGGCGCGGTCGAACAGGTGCCCGTCCAACGTCTGTGCCAGCGATGTGGTGAATGCCGACAGGCTCAACGTCAGCACCAACAAAACCATCGGCGCCGTATACATCCCCCGGTTACGCGCCAGATGGCGGCTGGCCAGCAGCACTCCCACCCCGCCGCCCTTGGATGCAAACCAGGCGATTATGTTCATAAAGAACGGCAACACCCGCAGCGTCACAAGCGTCAGCGCGAAAATCGCCAGCGCCGGTACCAGAAACAGCAGCGGATTCTGAAAAATCGTGTCATCCGTGACCGCGCCCGGCATACTTATGCTGCCCTGTTCGCGCAGCAGATAAATGCCGTATGCGGACGGAATCAGCAACAGTAAGTCCAGATAGGCGCGCTGCCACCACGGCGGGCGCAAAGTGCGCGCCATCTCCATCTTATAGGTCACAATTGTATGACGCGCCGCACTGAAAGAGGGCAACGTCTGTGCCAGAAAAGCGATCAATACCGCGCCGATACCGAACTGGAGCGTGGACTGCGTCAAAACCAACCGCAGATCCGATTTAATCGTGAAATCAAGGAAGCTGCGCGTCGAGCCGATCAGCTCGGCTACCGAGAAGCTGAGCGGCAGGCTGACCGCCAGCGCAAGGATGCCGAGACAGATGGCCTCCAGCCCGGAAATGCCCGCCACCTGCCCCACAGTCGCGCCGCGACTGCGCAGAATCGCAACCTCGTTGCGTTGCCGGGCCACCGCCAGACCGACCACCAGGCCGATAAATGCCAGCAACAGACCGATAATCGGCACGCTGAATGCATAAAGAAGGGTCGTCAGCAGACCGCTGGCACGCTGATATCGCCGCAGCGCATCCAGAGGAGAAATGCTCAACTGGCTGTTGGCCATCAGCGACGTAATCTTCTGCTCCGCCCTGCGCCCGCGCACCAGCAGACGGCCTACATCGCTCGAGGTGACATCGGAGCCGTCCATCACCAGGTACCACAAGCCCAGATTCACGTCCTGCGGGTAGATCGGCGCGACTCGATTGTGATAACTCTGCTCTGGGATGACAAAAAGCGTTTCCAGCGTTGAAGGGTTGTAGAACCAGACATCGCTGTCCAGGTCCATAGGCTCCCACACACCCGAAATCCGCACCGGCGTCTGGTAGCGCTGGCTGTCGCCATTTTCAGCGCGGATGCGGCGAAACAGCATATACTCTTCGCCCACCTGCAACCCAATCTCGTCCGCCAACTCCCGGTTCACGAGTACCTCGATCGCCTCCTCCGAATCGGACGACGAGACCGCAGGGAAGGTGCCTTCGATGATATTGATCGCTTCTTCGAAACCGGAAATAAAGCCCAGATTCACCCACTCCAGCGGGTCGGTCGTGTCCGCATACGCAACCTGTTCCGTTGGAAAGAGGCGGAAATTGTCCGTCTTGAAATAGCGGATCGTCTTCTTATGGGGAATACCTAGTTCGCCCGCCGCCTGCTTGCTGAGATATGTGTCCAGCGGCTCGATATCTTCCCACTCCTGCGCGCCGTATGTAGAGCCCAAATAGCGGAACATATAGGCGAACGGGGGGCGCGAATAGGTATCACTGATGCCCGTTTCCGTCAACTCCTCCTGCAGTAGCCGGTAGTAAACCGCATCCGCATAGAGAGGAATGCTCATCACGAGCACGATCGAGGAAACCAGCCCCAGGACCAGGGCAAGAGCCAACCATTGCTGGGCGAAAATACGTTTTATGGCGACAACAATAATCGCCGAGGTCCGCAAAAGAAATTTCATAACTGCAGTGGATAATGGCTAGCAGTCAGTAGTGGACCGCCTTCCACCCTCCACGCTTAACTCTCCGCTTCTATTGTCCGACTACCACCTGGCCCTCTTCCAGTCCCTCTTCAATCTCTATCCGATCAGGAGTCTGGATGCCCACTTTCACATCGACCCGCCGCTGGATATCGCCGTCCTGAACGACGACAAACCGCCGGCCGTCAAAAACCCGGATCGCCTGTGGCGGCAACCAGAGGACAGAGTCCTTCTGTTCCAGCTGGACCCGCACCTGGACCAGGTCGCCCAGCTCAAAGCCGACCTCTTCCGCATCCTGCTCGATCGTGATGCGGGTGGATTTGTCGGGGTCGATCACTTCGCCGCTGCCGCCGCTGCCGAACGGGTAGGGCAGGCGCCGCACGATTCCGGTCAGTATCTCACCGGGCCGGCCGACCAGAGAAACCTCTACCGGCATCTCTTCGGCCAACTCATTCATCTGATCGCTGATCAGATCGGCCTTGACCTCCAGGTCATGAATATCAGCGATCGAGACAACCGAGTCAAAGGCGTTCACCGGACGGCCCGCCGTCAGCGAGACGGAGAGCAACTTGCCGTCAAAGGGGGCCGTAATCGTGGCGTCGGCAATTGCGCTCTGCAACTTCTCAACCTGAAGATGCGCCCTCGCGACGTCATTCACCAGCAGCGGATCTACGCCTTCGCTTAGCTGCTCCAGCGCGATTTCGGCCAGTTCGACCTGCTTGCTCTGGATCGATATTGCGATATTATCATCCGGCTGTTCGGTTCGCAGATTCCTCAAATGCAGCATGGAAATGTCCAGGCTGATCTGCGCTCTGCGGATCTGAAACTCGAGGTTCCGCTCCGCCTGGTACAGCCGGGACTGGGCCCGCTCCAGAGTCAACTGGGTCGAGGTCAACTCCCGCTCCAGGTCGTCGATCTCCAGGTCGGCAATGATCTGGCCGGTCGTGACCAGGTCGTTGCGCTTGGCGTAGACGTTACGGATGCGGCCGCCTGAGCGGAAGAATAACGCCTCCTCCACCACCGGCGCCACCCGACCGCTGAAGGTCCGCTCGCGCATAATCTCGCCCACCTTTACCGAATATGTCGGCTTGACCGGCACCACCGAGGTCGGGATGGGAGTCGGCGTAGGTTCATTGGCTGAAATCTCGGCGCTGCGGCCCGCCGGCAAAAGGGCGCATCCCGTCAACACAAAACTGAGCGCAACTGGCAGGAACGCGCGTCCAAACAGCGGATTTGCCCGTTGTATGTGCGTCCGGCTCGCAGTGCCCATACCTCCAATGCCCCTGCGTGGGGCCAGCGCCGTCCACATCCTGCGATTCAGACGCTTGGCATAAGGCAAACGGGCAGCGTATTCGACTGCCCGCACGTACAAAAGCCGGAATTCCATTCGAAGGGAAGGCAGACAGTTCATAAGATCATTGTTTCTCTTCTGATACACTGAATATGTTCCAATCGCAGAAATGGGGATATGGATGGCGCAGAGGGACTCATGTGCCTGGCAGCAGACATGCCCTCCCGTCCCACAACTGTTTCTGGAATGACGACGGCAGCGGGAACGAAAATCAGATCAATGTGCGATTTTATGATATATGACACAAATACGACAATTCCCCGAGAATTATAAACGTTGAACCCCAAACTACCAAACTAAGTACGTTGATGGGCGTAACACTTCCTCCCGGCAACCAGCGGCTATGCTGCCCGCTGGCCGCCGGCCCAACTACCCGAAACAACAACATTGAACGATAGCTTTCCCCGGTGTGATGGGTTAGAATTCCTATCCACACGGTGCCCGACCATGCAGCGCCCCAGCCAATTCAATCCACCCGCTGAACGACCTGATTTCCGTGCCCCCGCTTACAGGGGCATATCGAACACCGCCTTTGCCAGACTCCGGAGGAAGCAAACCATGCCCCGCTCATCATCGCCCGCACATAACGAAGCGGCCGCGCAAGCAACATCCGAAAAACCCAATGTAATCGTCTTCTTCACCGACCAGCAGCGCTGGGACTCAACCGGCGTCCACGGCAACCCGCTCGATCTGACGCCCAATTTCGACCGCATGGCCCGTCAGGGCACCCATCTGCACACCACCGTCACCTGCCAGCCCGTCTGCGGGCCGGCCCGCTCCTGTCTGCAGACCGGCATGTACGCCACCTCCACCGGCTGCTTTCGCAACGCCATCCCCCTGCCGCAGGACGCGCGCACACTCGCCCATTTCTTCGGCGAAGCGGGCTACGATACCGGCTATATCGGCAAGTGGCATCTGGCCGACAGAGGAGTCGCCGGACCTGTGCCGGAAGCGAGTCGGGGCGGCTACCAGAGCTGGCTGGCATCCAATGCGCTCGAGTTTACCTCGGACGCCTACGATACTGTCATGTATGACAACGACTGTGAGGCCGTCAGGCTGCCCGGCTACCGCGTCGACGCGCTGACCGACGCAGCCATCCGCTACATCGACGGCCACCAGCAGGATCCGTTCTTTCTCTTCCTTTCCTATATCGAGCCGCATCATCAGAACCATATTGACGACTATCCCCCGCCCGACGGCTACCGCGAACGCTACGCCGGCCGCTGGACGCCGCCCGACCTGCTCGCCCTCGGCGGCTCCTCCCAGCAGCATCTGGGCGGCTATTGGGGCATGATCAAGAGGCTGGACGAGGCCTTGGGCCGCCTGTTCGACGCCCTCAAAAGCCTGGGGCTGGACGAGAACACAGTCGTCCTCTACACCACCGACCACGGCTGCCATTTCAAGACGCGCAACGACGAATACAAACGCTCCTGCCACGAAGCGTCGGTGCGACTGCCCACCGCAGTGACCGGCCCCGGCTTCTTCGGCGGCGGCGAAGTGCGCGAGATCGTCAGCCTGGTCGACCTGCCGCCAACACTGCTGGACGCAGCCGGCCTCGACGTGCCGGAGCAGATGCAGGGCCGTTCAGTGGTTCCGCTTGTCAGCCGCCAGTCGTCGGACTGGCCGCAGGATGCCTTGATTCAGATCAGCGAATCCCAGGTGGGGCGGGCCGTGCGCACACACCGCTGGAAATATTGCGTCACCGCGCCTGACAAGGATGGTAGGCAGCATGCCAGCTCTGACCGCTACGTGGAGCAGTATCTGTACGACCTGCAAGCGGATCCATACGAACTGACCAATCTCATCGGCCTGGAGTCCCATCGTCAGACTGCCGACGTGATGCGTGATCGGCTGCTCCGCCTTATGGGCGAAGCGGGGGAAGCGCCGGCCGTAATCGAACCGGCCCAGCCCGTGCCAAGCAGGCAAAGGATCGTGACGGAAGAGGAGGCCTATTCCTAGAGGGAGTCAGCAGCCGCGAGCCGCTGACCGGTGAGGTGTCAATCGATATCAACCCGGCCGCGCTGGCTGCCCGGTTCTTCTTTCTGCCGCGCCGCATCCGCCTCGCAGCGCGCCAGCGCGGCGTCGACCAGCGCCCGGCAAGCCAGCAGACCCTCCCGCCGCGCCGCGTAGGCGTGCGTCCAGAAGTCCGGCGGCAGACCGAGATCGCTGTGCCGTAACTCTTCGCATAGGCCAACCATCCCTTCCAGCAGCCACGAGGAAAAGGCAAAAGCGTCCGCGCGCTCCGCACGCGGCTGGCGGGGCGGCGGCCCCGTTTGCGGATCGGCCGCCTCGGAATCCGCCCCGTTCTGGTCACTGCCGTCGCTGACTGGAATCGATCCGTTTTCGGCCATGGTTGCATCCTTGCCTCAGCGCGCCCCGTCGAACCGAAGCCGCCGCACAGACCTTCTTCGCCGCCGGCGCTGGTACGGCTTGTTACGCCGGCTCATTCATGATCAGCGTGCGCATGACCTTGTAGTCATGGCCGCCGAAGCGGTACTTGTACTCCTCATCGCCCTGCAGGAAGTCGAATACCTCGATGCCGCGCGCGATCGCATGTTGGATGACATAGCCCAGCAGCACCCAGCCGGGGCTGTACCCGGCCCATTTCTCGGTATCATAGCCGGAATTGTAGAGCAACAACTCCTTCTTGTATTCAAACGCCAGCAGCGCGGCCGCCTTTTCACCGTTCAGGGTGAGAAAACTGAGATGAAGATAACCGGCTTCGAGCATGCGGCCGGCCATAACGCGGAAAAACCGTTCCATGTGCGGCGTCATGAACGTCTCTTTGTCCGGGCGGCTCATGCGCTGTAAGCGCAGGAACTCATCCATCGACTCCTGCAACTCGTCCATCGACTGGATTAACGTAAAGTCGACATCCAGCTCCCGTTCCACCCGGCGCTGTTTGCGGCGAATCTCGTGGCGCTGCTTCTTGTCGATCTGCATGAGGTAGTTCTCATAGCGGGCCGGGAGATGCACATGCGGCGCAACATCCTCCTGGTCGACCTCCACCCGCAAACCCGCGTTCCGGAAAATCGAAGGCAGCACCTTGTAACTCAGACTGTCCTCCGGCAAATTGCACAGGTCCAGAAAGTCCCATGCCGGCGCATCCTCCCCCTGCAGCCAGTCCAGCAGACAGTAATAGACCTGCTCCTCCCAGCCTGCCGCAATCACTACGTCCAGAAAGTCGCTCACCTCCACACAGCCGACCAGCTTCAGGCTGCGCTTCCCAGCCCATGAGCCCCGTTCATGTTCACTCAAATAGAACGGCGCAATTCCCACCAACTCGGAAGACCCTGGCGTGGCGCTTGGAGGGCCAGCCTGTTCTCCTCCTTCTTCTCCCTGCTCTTCGCATTCTCCTCGGTAAAAGGCCAGGATCCACAGCTCGCCTGCCCCCAGCTGCTGCCACCAGACCGACTGCCATTCATGCGTCAGGAAAAAGGTATCATAGCGGCTGCGGGCCAGCAGATCGTTCCACTCCGACGCCAGCGCGCTGAAGCCATTGGGATAAGCGGTTGGACCATATATGGTGACGTCAAGTGTACAGGGAGGGACTGCATCTCGGACCGCTTCCTGCGCAGACGCCTCGCCCCCCGGGGCAACGCCGACTGTGTGGTGGCCTTCGCGCCGCAACCGGCGCGCTATTGCAGGCCCGTCGGGCGCCGGGGAAATAGTGGTAAGCATAAGCTCCTCTATCAGCTTGTCTGAACCTTGATTTCTAGCATTTAGGCACTGCTATTACGCGTGCATTCCACTACAAATAACGTAGTGAACACAGCTATTCTAGTCCAATTGGCAGGGATTCGACAAACCTCAGTGACCGGCGAAGTGACCGGAAACGGACCGCCAGCCTTTACGGCGGCGTGCGTACGTTCCCGCGAAAACGCAGATAACCGACCGCGACGAGGACAATCAGGAGAAGGAAGAGAAAGGTCTGCCCCTGGGCGGTTTGGGAGATGCGGATGAAGCGCTGCCACACAGTCACGTCCGCGACCTGTGATGGAGCGGCCGATGGGCTGGACTTCTTGATGATGGATGAAGGTGTCGACACGCCGACAGCGATCATCGTGCCGCGCGCAGCCGGCGTTGACGGCGCGTCTGCAACCGCGGTGCCGTCTGCCGCTGGCGTCTGTGCACCGGTGTCAGGCTGCGCAACCGCGCTCTCGTCATGCGGCGAAGACGTTGCCGCAGGCAGCGGGGTGGCTGGCTGTTGAGCATTGGCCGCGCCCCCGCCCGCGTTCGGCGCAGCCGTATTCCCGGAGCACACGTGCACCTGCACGTCGTCCAGCGACATCCACGTGCGTTGGCCGTTGCCGTCGTTGTAAACATTGAAGTAGAGATAGTACGACCCGCCCAGGTAAGGAGTAAGATCGACCGTCTCCGTCGCCCAGGTCGCGCTTTCCGCACGGTTGCGATAGAGAATCGCCTCGGTCGCCAGAGACGATGTCAACAGAATCAGCTCCTGCCGGTCCGACGCCAACGACGGGCTGGTCGTCGCCGCTTCCTGACTGCGCGAGAGATGGCTCCAACGCAACGACGCGCTCCCCGCGCCGGCCGGCAACTGGATCAACTGGCGCACCGAGGAATAGGAGAGGATATTCTGCGTCCCGCTTCCCGGCGGGTTGCCCAGTCGTAGTGACCACGAGCCCCCCGACGATTGGTTGGAAAGCACCGGTGGGACCGCCGATTCGCCTGTCGACCAGTTCAGCTGGCCGTCCAGCGCGTATTCAAAGCCGCCGTTACTCAGCGTATCGCTCACCACACAGCCGTCCGGCGCAGGCGTCGCCACAGGTTGCGGCGTTGCACTGGGCGCCGCCGCAGTCGCCGACGGCGTCACAAACGGCGTCGCGTCCGGTTCACATGCCAGCAAACTGACATCGTCCAGATAGAGTGCGGTACGGCCGCCGCTGCCATCGTTCTGCACGCCGAACTCGATGCGCAGCGTACGCCCCCGAAAGTGGGTCAAATCGATCTGCGCGAACTGCCACGACTGCTCGTTGGAGAGCCGCGACCAGGGCTGCGCCAGGCGTACCCCGGTTGTGGCTTCGTAAATGTTCAGGATCTGCATGTCGCTGCCGGGCGCAGCCTCGTGGCTGGCCCAGTAGTGGAAGCTGAGCGTGAAATGCTGGGCCGAGTCAGGCAGTGCAATGTCCTGGTAAAGGTTGTCGCTGGCGTTGAGATTGGCGCTGTCCACGATCCCCAGCCGCAAGGAGCGCTCACCCGCATACGCCCTCGCCGTCGAATAGCTCGGCGGCACCGTCGTGCCCGCCAGACCCCAATGCAGGTCGGTCACCTCGAAACCGCCGTTAATGACCAGTTCGCTGCAGCCGTCGGGAGAGAGATGGGCCGCGCTCGCTTCATCATCACCGGGAGCGGGGGGCGGCCCCTGCGCCCTCGTCGTCCCCGTTCCCTGCCACAGCAGCAGCGCAACCGCCAGCAGCACGCAGAGAGAGAGAATCATCTTTGTTCCCCGCTCTATGTTCAATACGCCTCGCATTCTGTCCACCTGGAAACCGTCCTGCCGCGGCACGTAGGCCTTTCCTGTTGCCGAAAGGATCCCAATTGTAGCATGTGCCGCAGATCATGGACAACGGCAGCGCGGCGGCGGGTGCATCCCAAATTATCGTGTGGTTCTGTTGCGCCCTTTCAGCCACCCATACGTACCCCCAGCCTCTCACCCACAGGTAATTCGCGACCCTGCCTCAGACGAGCGACTTGGTCTCTCAATCCTTCCCTTAGTATATGGGCGGTCGGGCGCAAGCGCCCTCCCTTGTGCAGGGGCTGCGCCCCCGCAACGCCCCCCTACAAAAACATGCCTCACCGACCTTGTGTCCTCATTCCAGCCGTGCGGCTCCAGCAACCTGGCTGCCGCCAACCGAATACGCAATCAGATAGCCTGAATGGCGGCAGGGATAAAGGGCTGGTCAAGACAGGCACTGCATATGGCTGAGTAGTTCACTAAGAACTAAAAACTGACTACTAAAAACTGCAGTTCCGCGCCCAGCGCCCACCCCCGCCTTCCCCCTCACCGCTCCTGTAGGGGCAGGCCTTGTGCCTGCCCTGTGCCCCCCCAATCAACGGACCCCCCAGCAGAAGCCAGGCCTTGTGCCTGCCCTACGTCTCTCCAAGTCCTGTCGACAATTCCAGCCAACGCCAGCATGTTCCCCCGCCAGACTGTTCCCACTCCAAAATAGGGGATGCCCCCAACCTGACGACCCAAATGCAATACAGGACTTGCTTGAAGTCCGGTAATTAAGTGACCGGCACCCAAAAACCGGTCCAGGTAATATGTCAGTATGGGGCCGTGGAAACGAGGAAGGATGGCCAAGAGGAGACATACGCCGGAGCAGGTGATCAACAAGCGCAGAGAGGCTGAGGTAGCGATAGCCGAGGGCAGCACAACTCCCTGCTGCCGGCCGCCGGCGCCTGAGGCCCTCTTGCCTGCCGACCCTGTCCCCGTGCTTGTCGGAACGCACATAACGGGTGGTACAAGCATCAGGGGCAGGTCAGTTTTCGAACCATGTTCCTTATGTCGCTGTCTTTTTCCCCTGTGCGGCTTACTGGCGTCTGCGCGTCCATTCCGTTCTGGCGGTCTTCTGCCTCACGGCAGCGGGGAGGGTATCCTCGACGATACAGGCTTCCAACTGTGTGCGGATCGCCTCACCATCCAGCCCACCATGCGAGGCGATCATCACAATCTGCGTGCGGGGCGGCGCATCGCCCCATGCATCGGCCAGCGTCAGGCTGGCGCGTTTGCCCACCATTTGCAGAATCATCCTGTTGTCCGGCATATCATGGAGCTGAATCACACCTTTAGCGCGGTAGACGGTTTTGGGCAGTTCCTCGAACATCCCGCGTAGTGCTTTCAGCGACAGCGGTTTATCCGTCGTCCAACTCCAGGTGCTGAATACCAGCGTATGGTCGGTATGTTCATGGAGGTGATTTTCGGCCTCATCGTGGTCATGGTGATGCCCGTCATCATGATCGTGATCGTGTTCCTCATCCACGCCATGCACATGCACATCGCGCTCGGCCCGCCCATGCAGGCGTTCCGGTGCATACGTGCCCACACCCAGCACCAGTTCCAGCGGCACCTGTCCGTAAGTCGCTTCCAGAATGCGCGCTGCCGGCACAGTGCGCCGAATCAGATCGGTCTTGATGTCCACTACGTTGAGAAACACCTTTCTCATCTTCATTCTCGGCACAACGCGTCGCATCAGGTCGGTTTTGATGTCTTCCAGTTCCTCTCCCGTGACCAGATCGACTTTGTTCAGTACCACGATGTCCGCGACCGCGATCTGATCCAGCGCCAGCTCCAGGTTTTCTTCGTCCAGTGTCAGGATATGATCGGCATCCACGACGACCAGAATGCTGTCGAGCTGCACCAACGGTTTGATTTCAGGCACCAGGAAGGCATTGGCGACAGCGATAGGATCGGAAACACCGCTGGTCTCGATGATGACGTATTCCGGGGGTTCCTCCCGCCGCAGCAGTTTAAGGGTTTCCTTCAGCAAGTCGCCGCGAATCGTGCAGCAAATGCAGCCGTTCGACAGATTGACCGTGTCGCCTTCGACACCCGCGACCAACTGGGCGTCAATGTTAATCGCGCCAAAGTCGTTCACCAGCACCCCGATCCTCAGACCGTGATCGCCGTGCAGGATGTGGTTAAGCAGGGTGGTTTTGCCTGCGCCGAGAAAGCCGCTGAGAACAGTTACTGGCACCGGGAAATGATGGTTCTCCATAGCAGGAGTTCCTTCTTAATCGTGATCTATATCGTAATCGTAACTACTCAGCCGCAACTGATTCGCAACCCTGAGCGAGGCGAGCAAAGGTGTCCTTTCTCCCCTCATTGTTGTATTTTGGGCGGTCGGCCGCAAGCGGCCTCCCTTGTGCAGGGGCTGCGCCCCCGCAACGCCCCCTACAAAAACATGCCTCACCGACCGTGTGCCTTCTTCGCAACCTGTCGGCTGGCGAGCCTGGCGGCGGCTGTACACCAGTTGCGTCACCAGGAGCCTGAATGGTTCCAAGGATGACTGGCTGGTCAGGTACTGTGGCTTAGTAGTTACTCGTAATCTATGATGTGCCGGGCAGCCGCTGGCGCAGCCATTCAATGACGCTGCGCGAGATATATTCCCGTTCTGATTTCGGAGCCTTGACTGCCACAGAGGTTTCCATGCGCCGGATGTAATCCCGCACCGATTGAAGCTGTACCGCATTCACCGGATCGACTTTATTTAAGATGACGATATCCGCCATGCCAATCTGCTATCGCATTACTCTTGCCTGCCAAGGCCCAGCCGCAGGCCAGTGCAGGTCGAAAGTTTCGTTAGTTTGATGTCATAGCATTCCTGAGTCCAGTATGGCTCTGAGGCTGCGCGAGGGCAACTCCTCAAGCGTGCGCCTCAGAGCCGCCGTGGTCACCTTCCCGTCCTGCAGCGCCTCCCGCAGCGCCTCCAACGCCGCCTCTCTCCCGATCAGGCGCTGGAACCGGAAACAGTCGACGACGGTGCGGGCCGGTGACGTGATGCGAGCCGGCACGCCTTCAAATTTTATCTCCTGGACGCCACAGGTCCAGGCCGCGCCGCTGAAGCGGATCAGACGAACCCCCAAATCAGTCAGCACAGGCGGCTTTGCCTTGTATGGAATGGCAATCCAGACCTGGTGCGGAAGCTGTGTGCCGATGTCGTGCACCTGTAGCGCCGAAAGAAGGCAGACGATGGCGTTGGGAACGCGGGCACAAACGAAGGCCATCGAGTAACTTTCGGTAAGCTCTGCGGCGGCAAGACGGTAGAGGCCCCAGCCGACGCGCTCGACAGCTTCGTCCCTCTCTAATTTTCGCAGCCTGTGGTAGGGGATTCCCAGCGGCTCCAGCTGGCTGGGGCGGAAGAAATTGCCGATGCCGGCGTCATGAAGGATCTCTTCACTGAGTTCAACGGTCACTGCGCGCCACCCCTTTCGGCCCCCCTGTCATGGCAAGAGTCGCTATTGTACAGGACCGCAATATCGTTGTCAATTTAGGTCGGTATAGTAATACAACATACCGACCTTTTTCAATTGAGTGATGCAGGAATCACTGTGCAGATGCCGGGGCCGTCACTTCACCCAGCATCCGGACGATTTCCTCTTCAATCTCCCTGATGTCGCGATCGATCTCCTCCAGCGCACGCGGCGGGTCATAGCGGTTGAAATTGATCTCGTAGCCAACGACGCCCACCTGCCCATCCCCGGCGTCGCGTCCGGTTCACAGGCCACCAGGCTGACTTCGTCCAGATAGAGCGCGGTGCGGCCGCCACCGTCGTTATGCACGCCGAACTTGATGCGCAGCGTGCGCCCGCGGAAATGGGTCAGATCGATCTGTTCGAACTGCCACGACTGCTCGTTGGAGAGCCGCGCCCACGGCTGCGCCAGGCGTACGCCGGTTTTCGCTTAATTGATGTTAAGCAGCTGCATGTTGCTGCCGGGCGTATCTTCATGGCTCGCCCAGTAGTGGAAGCTGAGCGTGAAATGCTGGGCCGAGTCGGGCAGCGCAATGTCCTGGTAGAGTGTGTCGCTGGCCTCCAGGTTGGCGCTGTCTACGAACCCCAGCCGCTGCGAGCGCTGGCCCGCCTGCACCCTCGCAGTGGAGTAGCTCGGCGGCACGGCAGTGCCCGCCAGGCCCCATTGCAGGTCGGTCTCTTCGAAACCTCCGTAGATGATCAGGTCGCTGCAACCGTCAGGCGAGAGATGGGCCTCGCTTGCTTCATCATCACCGGGAGCGAGGGGCGGCCCCTGCTCCCTCGTCGTCGCCGTTCCCTGCCACAGGACCATCGCAACCGCCAGCAGCGTGCAGAGAGAAACAAATCCCCGCGATTCCCGCACTTTTTTCATCACGCCTTGCATTCTGTCCACCTGAATATCGCACTGCCGCGGCACGAAGGTACTTCCTGTCTATGACAGGATCCCAATTGTAGTACGGGCCTCAGATCAAAGACAATGGCTTCACCGCCGGGGCGCAACCCAGATTTAGGGGCGTCCAAACCAGCTGATCCAGAAGTACAGAGAAGATGTCCAACAGCAGTCGAAGATTTCCCCCATTTTGGACTGCACCCCTCCCTTAAGGGTGAGTTGATATCAAGACGCACAGGGAATAGAATAGGTTGGCTGGAAAATTCCGTGAAAAAGTAGATTGCCCCCCGGCAATCGGGTCGGCAGATAACATCAGATAGAGGAGATATACAATGAACACGACTGAACGAGTGAATGTGGAGGCGATGCAGCGAGGGCTTGAGCTGTATCATGATGTATCGTTGCGCGGCCGCCTTCGAGCTATTTCTCATCCCGACACTCAGTTCGGAGCGGAGTTTCAGGGCTGCCGGCGTTGTGAGCAGAAGAGGACGGATCCTGCCCCTGACTATGATCCCGAACGGCAAAAGTATCCTGTTCCCAATCCTGAACTATGGGAAGACGATTCCGATCCTTGGAAAGACGATCCCGAACTGGCGCGTTTGCGAGCGGCGATAGATGCCCGCTACGCGGCTTTGTTCGTGAAGCCCGATGGCTCGCTCTTGCCGGTGGACGAATGCTACCCGCAGGACGATAATTGGGCGGAGGGTTCATACGGTTTTTGCGATGCGTGTCGGTCTGAATGGGACGAGATGGAGCGGTACTGGGCCGATCCTGGTGTGCTGGCCAGCCTGTGGTTGGAGGCGACTCGGCGTCTGGAGTATTTACTCGGTATCAGCGACTATGAGGTATGGGGAGACGACCGGGTTCGTAAGGAGCAGCGCGAATGGCGGGAGCGGTTGATTGCGCGCGCCCACAGCGGCGAAACGCTGGCGGAATCGTGGAGGCGTGAGAAACGGGAGAGCGCTAGGGAACAAAGGCAGCGGAACTGAGCCGACGCCGGCGCGCGGCCGGCCCATATCCTCGCAGGCTACGACGATCAGCCGGAATACCCTCCTGCTAGCTCAAAAAGGCCGACATGCCGCTCGACCAGCATGTCGACAGGACTTCCCTATCCAATTACAGAACGCAGATGCGCTGTCGCTAAAGACTGACGCTGGGCGGTATCCCCGCAGAAGCGTTCAACTATCGGCCGGCGTTGGAGTGGGCGGTTGACCAGAACCTTGTGAAGACAGACGAAGCGGGAATGTGAGTGAATCGAATAGGCAGGACGATGCTCAGTATACGTTGCGGTCGACTGGGAAGGCGAACCGTGTGCGTTTGGAGACGGTGGAGATTGTGGAGGAGTTGCCGGAGGTGGGGGCGGATGAAGCGATTGGAGGTTGATCGGCTGGTGTATAATCCGTACATACTGAACGGCTAAGAAGTGAGGTTCATCGAGAATTATGGCAGATGAGTTGTTACTGCAACCGACAGGAAATGCGTCTTCAACGCCAGTGAGTTTGACTCCGGAACAGGAGGAGCTTTGCAGGCGCATGGACGAACTTTTTGTTCTGGATGGACTAAAGGCGCGCCCCTCTGATATGTTTAGGGGGGCGCTGTTGGTTATCGGAGATGGGAGCAACCCTGACAGGATTGCTCAAGCCGCCCACTCGTTGCGAGAAATCATTTTTCCTTTTCTAAGCAATCGGGTCAGAACATCACAAAGACACCGTTCTGCGATCACGGATGTGGGACTTGGGAGAATGTATGGCGACTTAAGTCATATTGCACATCATGGCGCCATAGCGTCCAAGCGTCTGAAATACCCGAATCTAACGAGAGCAGACTTCGATAGGTTAAGGCAAGACTTTGAGCAATTAATGCGGAGAGCACTGATTCGGCCAACTGATCTGGACAGACAGATTGAACTGCATAGACAGATTGATGAGTTTCTGAGCGGGGTTCTTCCTAAGTAAACTAAATGGACCGACTAGGCAACAATGACTGAACAGGCTCTAACGCCAAGTGCTCTACCAAAGTTGAACAAAGAGCGACTCCAGGAACTCTTAGACGTAAATCTGGATGCACGGCGCTATTTCTACCACAAGGCCGATGAACGCTGGCTGGACTGGATTTGGCGAAACGGGTTTCTGAATGTCCTCAAAGAAGGAGATCCCTCTCTCGACGGGTTCAGAACACCTGAGCTTGGCTACCTATTGCGCATGGCGGAAAAGTCTCCGGCGCAGGTTGTGGATATTATGCTGGCGATTCCGATATCCATGGGTATGCGGAGTCAGGAGGTTGCTTACGGTTTCATGCGGATTTGCGGCGCGCTGCCGGCGGATCAGTTGGCGCGTGTGGTTGACAAGGTCAGGGCTGAGCGGTGGGTACCGCTGCTTGATTCAATATACAAGCAATCGGGCTTCGAGTATGAGGAGATGCTTAAGACCCTCGCCGACGCCAACGACTCTGAGAGCTTCCTGATCCTTGCCGAGACCGTGCTGACTGTGCGTACAAGGGAAGAACTGGATGGGGCGGCCCGGTTTAACGATACTCCCTTTTACTTTGAATATCTTTCGCATACCAAAGTTTTCGCGCTTCTGACCGATGCGAAGGCTGAGTACGGGGAGCGCGCGTTGGGCCTAATGACAAGTAAATTGGCCGAGATTATGGCCGTTACCGATCAATTTCTACTCTTAGATGTAGATTTTTTCACTTTGGAACCGGGCCAGACTGACGGGTGGCAGGAAGATGTACGCGAACTGGCAGCTGCAGCCAAGACGCTGGCGGTTCGTCTGATCGGGGAACGGTGCGCCGAATCAGGAGACGTTAGAAGGATTTACAAGGAACATCTGGGCTCTTTGCCGGAAAGCAGTGTGATACGGCGGTTGCGTATGTTCGTTCTGAGCCTGTGCCCGCAACCGTTCAGGGAGGAACTCGAACAAGCTTTTTTCTCCCTGTTCGCGAAGGAGAATTATCACGACGAGATGGCCGGGTATTACTTCGTGATGTCCGGCGCCGAGTACCTGAAGGCACTGCGAGAAGGGTTTTCCGTAATGTCCGCAAGGGACAAGCTGGAATATGTGCAGCGGACTATAGAAACTTTCAAACACCCTTCCAGATTCAGAAACAGCGGATCCCGTCTACTTTCGATGATTCTGCCCTACCTCAACGAGAAACCTGCGTTGAAAAGAAAAGCCAAGGAAGCGGGCTTCCAGCTTGATCCGGATTATGAGCCTCGCCCAAGCATCAGTGGGGGGGGTGTCGAACTTGACACGATTACACCACAATCTCCCATCTCGCAGGGAGAGTTCGAGCAGTTGCCTATCGCCGAGATTGCCGCGAAACTCAGCCGTGCGTGGGCACCCGCGGAACTAAACTCGCAAAACAGTGAGGCTGATTTTTACAACCGAGTGAATGCAGAAGGCGTTGGCGATCACCTGAAAAACGATATCCCTGGGCGGCTGCGCGAGTACGTCGAGAACGCCGGCCTGTTCTTTGCGCGCGGGGCGCTTGATCAACATTACACCTACGCATTCTTGATGGGCGTTCGGGAATCGATAAAGGATGATAGAGCGGCCGCTTCAGAGGTCGATTGGGGTGGCGTGATCGATCTTTTTCTTGACATCAAGGACTCTGGCGCGAAAGAGCCGTTTGAAGGAGGGCGAAGAGAGCCTGGCTGGTACGATTTCTGGCTTGCCAACTGGGATGCGGTTCACTCGGCTATGGCCGATGTTCTGCGTGAGTTGCTCACTGATCGGGATGGCTTTACGCCGATTGACTTTGGCAGATATCGCGCTCAGATACTGGAGATAACAGACTATCTGCTGTCATGTCCCGATCCATTTCCGGCAGGCGAACAGGATGAAACGTCATCTACCAGCGATAGAGACTACAGTGTCAGGCAGCTTCATCAACTGGCCATAAACTCGATGCGCGGCAGGGCCTTTGAAGCATTTGTGCAGTTCTTCTTTCAGGATAGAAAAAAGTTCAGACCTGACGACGGAATCCAGATTTCTGATGATGTCAAGAGGTTGTACGAACGCGTGTTGCAGAAAGAAGACAGCCGCGCGCTCATGTTTCTGTACGGACACTACCTGCCTTTCTTCTACTTCAGCGACAGGGACTGGATTCGAAAGTTACTACCGCGGATCTTTCCCCAGGAGCCGGCCCGGATGCATCTCTACACCGCGGCATGGGGAGGATTTCTGGCGCGAGGACTCTACGAAGAGATGTTCTTCGACCCTGCAATCCAAGCTCTCTATAAGCGCGGCATTGAACTGCCAGACGCCTCTGACTCGCCGGAAAGGCAAAACTACAGCGAACCTGGCGCGCGCCTCGCACAGCACCTTGCGCTTGCCTTCATGCACTACGAAGAGTTCGGCGTAAACCATCCACTGTTGGAGGCTTTCTGGATAAATGACAGTCCGACACAACACGCGCACTTTGTCAACTTTATTGGGCACCACTTTGTATTCGGAGAGAGTTCAGACCAGTTTTTTTCGGACCATCCTGAAAGCAAGAAGCGGTTGAAAGATTTCTGGGACCGGCTGCTCAATAGGGACGAGCAGCCGGGGGTGTACATGGAATTCGGCCCTTGGATTAATCTCAACAAAGGACTCTTCGAACCTACCTGGCTTGCCCGGCGGGTAAAGCAGACCCTCAAAAAGACCGACGGAATTCTGAACTGGGATGTTGAACTCGTCAAGGTAAGCCCGAGGCTGGCGCAAGCGGCACCAGAGGATATGCTGAAGATTGCCCGGCTCTATCTGCTTGTAGGTGGCGTTCAAGGCAAGAATCAGCAAGTATTGTGGCTTTTGGATTCGGACAATAAGTGGTTTGAAGTATTCGAAATCCTTTATCACAATCCAAGTACGAAGGTCGAAACGGAGGGTCTGATCAACAGGCTGGTTGGCGAAGGCGGGAGAGCGTTCTGGCCGTTGAAGCGGCTATTGGTTGAGAGTCAATAGCATTCCAAGTTGGCGGTAGACAGCGGCTTCACACACGCCAAGCGTTCAGATTCATGCACGTTTATGCTTCCACCATTTTTTCTTGGACTGTCCCCACTGGTTGGTCGTTCCGCCGTTCGTCCGGGGTCAACTCCTGCAAAAACTACCGGTTTGTAACCATCAGCGATTTCCAAACGGAGACAAGCCAGTTGAAATAACCTAGGTCTCCGTCATCCGCGGCGGCGCCCTTCTGCGACGACACGCTCCGCTTCGGCCGCCTTCCTCACTCCTCACGCCTCGCTCCTCACGCCTCGCTCCACAGGGTGCAGTCCATGTTTGGGGCAGGTATGGACAGGTGAGGAATTCATGCAAACTGTGGATGAGGCTGTTTGCCGTCCATCTATCAGGAGGTACTGGGCAGGCACAAGGCCAGTACATACAGTGGCATCCGTCAGTCGGGGGCTGCGTGATGGGCAGCGGGAAGCAACAGATGCATTGAACACACGTTCGGCGCGGGAGGTGAGTGAAGGGGGGCGTCGCGGGGGGAATCCCCCGCACATGGGAGGGCCGAAGGCCCGACCGCCCAAGAAATCCAGGAGAGAATAGCCACTTTCTTTGCCTGAGATTGGGTCGCGGATTGGTCATGGCTTAGTCGTTACCAGAGGTATTTGAAGGTTCACCCCCATTTTGGACTGCACGCCGCTCCTCAACCCGCATTTACACAGCGCCGGATCACGGTTACAATACAAATATTACTGACTTACACAAGCGGAAATTCATCCCCTTGGAGAGAGAGACCGGTTTGATCGAGGAAAAAAATAAAACAGCAGAGGAGCCGGACGCAGCCGAAAACGAAGCCGAAAGCCAGGCCGATGACGAGAACGAAGACAAAACCCCCCAGCGCCCTACCTATCTCTTCCTGATTCGCCACGGCGAAAACGAATGGACAGAACGGGGCGCACTGGCCGGACGCACACCCTCCGTTCCTCTGAACGAGAAGGGAAAGGAGCAGGCCAATCAGGTTGCCGAGCGTCTCAAAGTTCAGCCAATTACCGCCGTCTATTCCAGCCCGCTCCTGCGCTGCCTGGAGTCGGCCCAACCACTGGCCGCGGCGCTGAACCTGTCCATCACCGTCGAGCCCGGCGTCCTGGAAGTCGACTACGGCGACTGGCGCGGCGGCGAGTTGAAGGAGCTGAGCAAACGACCGGAGTGGAAACTGGTGCAGATCTTCCCGGGCGGCTTTCGATTTCCAGGCGGAGAAACGTTGCGAGAGGTGCAAAACCGCGTCATTACAACCCTGGAGCGCATCCGCACAGAGCACGCAGGTGAAGTCGTTGCCGTCTATGCCCACGGCGATGTCCTGCGCACCAGCCTGGCGTACTATCTGGGCACGCCGCTCGATCTCTTCCAGCGCATCCAGATCAGCACCGCATCGATCAGCGTCGTCGCCTTCCATCGCTTCGGACCAAGCATCCTGGCCATGAATGACAGCGGCGGTTTCCCTGTGATAAAGTTAGAATGAGGAATCCGAACGCAATCTGATGCCAACACGGCTCCCCGGCTCCACATTGGGACCACAGGCATCCCGCTCGCGCATACCATATACGCCAGCAACCGCACCAGTCACGGATAGCCAGCCACCGGCACATGGAATCACAGTTTACATTCGACTTCAATCCAGTTAGCGCAATCGTCGCCGACGCTGTCGGACGCCCCGGTAAGCGTACATTCTTTTTGCAGGCCCGCCATGGCGCCGACATGGCCACTCTGATCATGGAAAAAGAACAGGTGGCCGCTCTCGCGACTTCGATTCTGCAACTCTTGGAGGAGTTGGAAAAGGAACGCGCCGACCTGCCCGCCGTCGAGGAAGACCCCGCCGCTCCCAGTCTGCGCGAACCGCTGGAACCGGCCTTTCGCGTCGGACAGCTCGGGCTGGGCTATGATGAACGACAGGACCTCATGGTCCTGATCGCACAGGCCGTGCCGGATGTCGGCGAAGAAGAGCAGGACCTGCCCGCAGATCCTGTCAGCTCCGAAACGGTCGAAGACGAGGATAACGACCCAAAGGCCCGTTTCTATGCAACGCGCGCGCAGATGCGCTCCCTGAGTGAACATGCCCTGCAGGTTGTCGCTGCCGGCCGGCCGGACTGCCCCCTGTGCGGCCGCGTTATCGAGCCGGAAGGCCACTTCTGCCCGCGCACGAACGGCCACGCATTTCCGCTGTCATTGTAGCTTTGCCGCACGCCGCGGCGCGCCCCACGCGGCGCGACACGGCGAACCGTACTTCCAGAAACCACCGGCCTGAAGCTATGACGGACGATGACAAGACGATCGAACAACAGGAGCACAGCCTGGACGACAGCCGTGTCGTGGACCAAAGCACGCGCCGCGAGCAACCGGCCGCGCCTGCCGACGGCGAGATATTGAACGCACTGGCACAAGGCCAAATCGAAGAGAAAGGACTGCTGCCTTACAGCTCCAACTACACCTTCCTCACAACCGTTCATCACCACCAGCACGAGATTCCGGCAGTCTACAAACCGCGCCGCGGCGAGAATCCACTCTGGGATTTCACACCCGGCACCCTTTGCCAGCGCGAAACCGCCGCCTTTGTCGTCAGCGAAGCCCTCGGCTGGAGCCTTGTGCCCCCCACCGTCCTGCGCGACGGGCCGCGCGGGCCGGGCAGCATCCAGTTCTTCATCGAGTGTGACCCGGACATACACTACTTCAATATGCGCGAGGATGCCCGCTACGCCCCTGCCTTGCGCCGTCTGACCCTGTTCGACTATCTCATCAACAACGCCGACCGCAAGGCCGGCCACTGTCTTTACGGAAATCTTCGTCGATTTTCCATTGACGGCGGGTGGGGGGAAACCGCGCGTGCCCATATGTGGGCCATCGACCACGGCATCTGCTTCCACCATCAATACAAGCTGCGTACCGTCATCTGGGAATTCGCCGGCGAACCCATCGAGCAGCGGCTCATCGCCGACCTGGAGTCACTGCAGCATCTCGTTGACACCGACCCGGTCCGCAGCACCCTGGAGCTGCTTCTCAGCGCTCCCGAACTGGATGCCCTGCGCCGTCGCATCCGCGAACTGCTCACCGCGTGCGAATATCCCCTCCCGCCCGCCCACCAGCGCAACTATCCCTGGCCGCCCATATAACCGTCGCGGCCGGTTACCCGTCACCAGTGGCCAGCGAAGACCACTAGCCACTGACCACTGGTCATTGGACACAAATTATGAAAGCCGTAGTCATGGCCGGCGGAGAAGGCTCCCGCCTGCGCCCCCTGACAATTGGGCGTCCCAAGCCGATGGTCCCCCTGGTCGACAAACCGGTCCTCGGCCATATTCTTGAGCTGCTCAAATATCACGGCATCACCGAGATCGTCATTACCCTCCAGTACATGCCCTCCGTGATCCAGGACTTCTACGGCGATGGCAGTGGTCTCGGCCTCAATATCACCTATGTCGTCGAAGAGATGCCGCTCGGCACCGCCGGCGGTGTCAAGAACGCCGCCTCCCACCTCGACGACACCTTCCTCGTCATCAGCGGCGACGCCCTGACCGACTTCGACCTCCAGGCCGCCGTCCAACACCACACCACCGTCGGCGCGCTCGCCACACTCGCCGTCTATCCCGTTACCAACCCCCTCGAATATGGCGCAGTCGTCAGCGACGAAAACGGCCGCATCACCCAGTTCCTCGAAAAACCGGATTGGAGCGCCGTCCGCTCCGACAGGGTGAATACAGGCATCTACGTGCTCGAACCGGCGGTACTGGACCATATCCCCGACGATGTCGCCTACGACTTTTCCACCGAGCTCTTCCCCGACCTCCTGCATCGAGGCGAGCGCCTGCAAGCCTTCGTGGCCGAGGGTTACTGGTGTGATGTCGGCACAATCGGCGAGTACATGCGCGCCAACGCCGACCTCATCAGCGGCAAAGTCTGGCTGCCTCGACCGCTCGGCCATACCGCGCCTGTGGAGGCCGCCGAACTCGCCAAAGCCGCGACCGACGACGGGCGCGACGCGCCCCTGCTCGCCGGAGCGCGCCAACGCGGCGAGCTAATCCTGGGCGCCGATGTGGAAATCGCCGCCAGCGCGCGTATTGACGGGCCGGTCTATCTCGGCAACGGCGTCAAAGTCAAAGAGGGCGTGACGATCCAGGGGCCCTGCATAGTCCGCGACTACACCATCGTCGACCGCTATAGCCGCCTGGAGCACTGTGTCGTCTGGCGCAACACCTACATCGGCGAGACCTGCGAGCTATTGGGGGCGATCGTCTGCCGCCAATGCAGTCTCAAAAGCGGCACCATCGCCTATGAGGACGTCGTCATCGGCGACAACTGCGTGCTGGACGAGAACTGTGTCGTCCATCCCGACGTGAAACTGTGGCCGAATAAGCGCATCGAGCCCGGCGCAGTCGTGCGTGAAAGCATCATCTGGGGCAGTCGCGGCCGCCGCTCTCTTTTCGGCTCGGCCGGCGTCAGCGGCGTTGTCAACGTCGATTTTACGCCCGAATTCGCCGCCAAGCTCGGCAGCAGCCTCGGCGCAAACCTCCCGCGCGGCAGTTACGTCGCCATCAACCGCGACTCCCACCGCAGTTCCCGTATGCTGATACGCGCCCTCATGAGCGGCCTGTCCAGCGCCGGCGTCGACGTCTGGGACCTCGGCGAAGTGCCCGTGCCCGTTGCCCGCCATTTCGTGCGGACGCACGCCGCCGCCGCCGCCGGCGTCCACATCCAACTCAGCCCCCTCGACCAGCGCGTCGTCGATATCCGTTTCATGAATAGCCGCGGCCTCGACCAGAGCCGGGCCACCGAACGCTCCGTCGAACGCAGCTTCTCTCGCGAAGACTTCCGCCGCGCCTTCCTCGACGAAGTCGGACAGATCGAATATCCCGCCGACCCCACCGAAAGCTATATCGAGAGCTTTCTCGCCTGCGTTGACAGTGACCGCATCCGCGCAACCTTCACCCAGACCCATCCCCAAATCGTTGTCGACACCTCCCACGGCCTCGGCGGCGATACCCTGTCGACCATTCTCAATAACCTCGATGTCGACTATCTGCCTCTGAATGGACCAAAACTGGGCGCCCTGCGCGACCAGTTCCGCCATCAACTTCAGCATATGGCCAAAATCATGGGCGTCCTCGATGCCGGTGTCGGCGTCAAACTCGACGTCGGCGGCGAGAGGGTCTTTCTGATTGATGAGAGTGGCGAAGTGTTGGACGATCTGACAGCGGCGCTGCTGCTGTTGGAGCTGGCCATGTACGCCAATCCCGGCGCCAAGGTCGCGCTGCCGGCGGTTCTGCCGCGGGCCTTCGAAACCGTCGTCAACCGCTACGGCGGACAGATTGTTTACACCCAGAACGATCTGCGGAATCTGATGCGGGCGGCGGCTGAGGACGTGCTGTTTGCCACCGATGGAGCAGGCCATTTCATCTTCCCCGATCTGCAGCCGGTTTCCGACGGACTGCTGGCGACCGTGCGGCTGCTCGAATATCTTGGCCTGCGTCAGGCAGCGGTCAGTGAAATCGTCGCCGACCTGCCGCCGTTCTTTATGGCGCACCATCGGGTCGATTGCCCCTGGGAAACAAAGGGTACGGTCATGCGCCTGTTGAATCAGAGCTACCAGGGCGATGGCGTCGTCACCATTGATGGCCTGAAGATTCACCTCGGTACCGAGGAGTGGGTCCACATCGGCCCCAACCCCGAGCGCCCCCTATTCGAAATTCGGGCCGAAGCCGGCGATCCGGGACGGGCCACCGCCCTCGTCAAAGAACACGGTGATCAGCTTGTACAGTGGATTGTGGCCAATGACCGGTGAAGCGCCGGTGCGAAATGGGTGACAGTCGCAGTCGTTACGGGAAGGCACGCGCCCTAATCGTTCTTCAGCCCCGGTACATACACCTCATATAAAAGGTCTTGAAGGTCTTGGCTCACAGTGCTGCCGCCGCTGCTGTCGCTCGCGCTGCTACCGCTGGTGCCGTTACTGTTGCTGTCACTACTGCCCCCGTCACTACCATCCCCGTCACCACTATCGCTGCTGCTGCGGATCCAGACCCGCAGCCGGTGGCTGCTTGAGTAGTTGCCGGCGTTGTCCTTCGCCCAGTAGCGAATATTGTGAACGCCGTCCTCCGAGATAGTGAACGGCTCACTGTACAGTACGACCGAACCGTCATTAATGACATAGGCCATACCCCAGACGCCGCTGGTGGCGTCATCGGCCTCGATGGTGACCTCGACCGGCCCGCTAAACAACCCGCCCGCAGTGGGAGTAGTAGTAGGCGTAGGTGTAGGCGTAGGTGTTGGTGTAGGCGTAGGCGTAGAGTTCTGTTGCTCGTCAGTAGTATCGGCGCTGGAGGTATCGGGTGTCAGCTGGACGGCCCGGGCCTGAATAGTCGGCGCGGTCCGGTCAACGCGCAGTTCGCCGGATGCGCTTTCCCCCTGCAATCCTGACCGGTCTTTGGCCTGAAAGCGCACAGTGTACGTGCCGTCAGCCACGTCGGTCAGAGCCGCCGAGAGCTTCTGAGCGGCCAGGTAATCGTTGGGCAAGCTGAAATTGGCCGTCTTCTCCTCGTCGTTCAGCAGCAGCTTGCCGCTGTTCGTGTCCAGCCCGCTGTTAAAGTCCTGCACAGGGACTGAAATCAGGATAGGCTGTCTCGTCCACCAGCCCTGCACGTGCTCCAAATCGCCGAACACCGGCGGCTGCTCACTGCCAAATTCGATCTGCTTGGTGACGACCGGGCTGGCATTTCTGGCGGTATCGAACGCGATCGCGGATACCGTTGATGTGCCGCTGTTGGGAAGCGCCCAATCGATCGTCGTTCTTGTTGATATGTTTTGTAGCTGCCACACCTGTACCCGATCCAGAGCCAGATCGACCTCTCCGTGCCATTTCACGCGGAATTCAACCCCCTGCGCCGGATCAAACAAATGGAAGTCGACGGGGATCTCGACGTATTCCCCCGCACCGGTGAAATCACTCGGCCAGATGTCGCGCAAACCCAATCCCAAAGTCCCGCCCTTGTCGGTCACATCCAATTGGGCAATGGGCTGATCCGGCAGCACATCGTCGTCTCCGTCATCGACAGGTTCACCCCTGCGCAGCCGGAAAAGGGCGCGGTAGGTCGCATTGTGGGGGAGGTCGGTAGTGTATGGGCCATACCACCAACCCGTCTCATGATCATCGGCTCTCGCTTCAATCGTTTGATTGCCATCGGCGGCCGCTTCATCGACTTTTTCTCCGGTGGTGCTGTGGAGATTCTCCCCCTGCCAGGTCCAATTATTGCTGAGGTAGATACTGGCGCCCTGTTCCGGTACGGCGAGCGTAAGGTTGGCCCTCTGCACCTCTACCACCGATGGCGCCTCGAAAGTCGGCGCAGCAGGCGCGTCCCAGTCGATCTCCAATGATTTCTGCTCCTGCAACGCATTGCTGAGCGTCAGCGAAATCGTGATCGCACTTCCGCTCGTGAGATCAGCGCTGCGCAACCAGACCGCGCCGATGGGCAGCGCGTCCGGGCCCGGGTCGAGGTCGACGGTGCCGGATAGAGGCTCCGAGGGCACCAGCGCGCCCCAGCGCAGACCGCCGGCCGGGAAAAACCCATTCAAAGACAGGCCGGTAATGCCGCCGATCGCCTGCGTCGGTTGGCGGGCATTCTGTAGTGTGACGTCTGTATAGTAGTGGCCGAGAATCTGGCGATAGGTCTGGCCGGCCTTGGCCCGCCGCACCGCGCCCCACTGGCTGAGGCCGTAGCCGTGGCCCCAGCGCACCTCACCCAGGCCGGTCTCGTCCGGCACCGACTGCAGATAGGCAACCGCCGGATTGGTGAGCGTCGGATGGCTGTTCTTGGCGCTGTACATGGCAATTATCGGCGCGTCCGTGCTGTCGCCCGTATGTGCCAGGTATTGGCCTGCTGTTTTGCTGACCGCCGCATCGGTGGAAGTGAAGCGATTGTTGCACATCATCTGGAAATTGGCCCAGTCGGTCACGTCATAGTGGCGCCGGTTACGTAAGATCTGGTACCAGGCATAGGTGCGGGTGGCGACGGCCTGGGCGGCCAACGCTTCCGCTGGCCAGGAGATGGGAACTTCCGCGGGGACGGAGCGGGCAACATATTCTTCGAAGGGGATGACGTCCACCTGCCAGTCAGGAACGTTGCGGCAGTTGTTTTCCGGATGGTGGGCCACGCGAATCGTCTCCGGATAGGTCGCCGTCGCAATCTCTAACTCTGCCGTCTCCAACTCAGCAGGATTGTCGTCCGGCAGCAGGTTCTCATCGCGTATAATCGATCTGTCGGTTGCGTCGTAAGTGGCGGGGCGTATGCTGTTGGCATCGAGTTGATCGAAGCGCAGCCGGTTGCTGCGTCCCGTCTGCCAGCGCGGGTTGTGGCCGGGAATACGCTCGCGCACCCGGCCGGTCGCCCGTTCGATCACATAAATTTCCGCCAGACCGATCGTCTCCGTTCCCGTCGGCACAACCGTTATCGCCATCAGCGTGCCGTCCGGGCTGATACGAGGTCTGCCGAAATGGGATCCGGCCCGTTCCAACACCGTCTCCCCGTCTATGGTCAACGTCTGGGATGTGAGGGGACCCGAAATCCGGATATCGACCGGCAGCGCGTCGCCATCGTCCAGCGCCCCGACCATCAGCGACGGTATGACCTGCTCGACGATCGTATACATGGAAGCGCCGAATAATGCGATGAGGAGGCCGACGAGAAGGAGGCGGCGTAAGGAAAATCCTGACTTCATGACTACCGTTGTTGGTGATTGATCGTTAGTGTCCGAAACTGCACTCGTGAAACGAGCCACTAATATCTATTGTAACAGGAACGCGACAATTTCTGCATTTGGCTTTGCAGCAAGGTGAGGGGTACAATCGCGAACGTGATGGTGTCTATCCCGATGCGTCCCTCCACCGCGGGCCGCCGGACATCCCAGACCCGTGCCGGGCGGCGGACTTGTCAGAGATCAATTGGGTGAACGAACAACTCCGCATCCCGATCCTATCCTCCTCCCCATTGGAAACCCAAAGACTCGGCGAACTGCTGGGGCGGACCATCTGTACTCCACTGCTGCCTGGCCTCGGCGACCGGCCGCGAACCACCGGCGCTGTAATCGGCCTCGTAGGCGAGCTGGGCGCCGGCAAAACCACTTTTGCCCAGGGCCTGGCCAGAGGTCTGGGTGTGCAGGCGCACATCACCAGCCCTACTTTCACCCTGATCAATGAATACACGTCCCCTACCGAAAACGTGCATCTGTTCCATTTCGACAGCTACCGGCTGGCGGCCGACGAAGATTCCCTTGCCAACGAGATTTACGACTTGGGAATGGATGAAATTTTCGATGCCGTCGAGGAGGAGTCCCTCGACAACGGGGGGCTGCCGCCCGAACCCGCTGCCCAGCGTCACGTCGTAGTAATTGAGTGGGCCGATCGCCTTGGCAACCTGCTGCCGGCCGACCGCCTGATGCTCCGTTTTGACAGCACCACAGGCGCCGGCGACCGCACCCGTGCGCACCTTCAAAAGCCCGAGACTGACCAGACGCGGCCGGCCTTTGAAGCAACTGGCGGCTGCCCGCAAGCCGCAGACTACGACGGCTCCGAGCGGATGTTGTGCTTCTGCGCCACCGGCCCGCGCAGCAGAGCCTTGCTATCGGCCCTGCAGTCGGAACTGCCGACGGCAATGGCCGGCCTCCCAGAGACGAGGGACCAGGTGTTGACCACGAACGACAGGGATCGAGAAGCCGATGGCGTCCGATAGCAACCAGGTAAAGCACTGGATGACGCCCAATCCGTATACCTGTCGGATAGAGGATTCCCTGGCCGATGCCCGCGACCTTATGGCAGAATATCGCTGCCGCCGTCTGCCGGTCCTGGATGAAAGCGGCCACCTGATCGGCATCGTCAGCTTTGGTGATCTGCGCCAGGCCGCCCCGTCCAGCGTAACCACGCTGAGCCTGTTCGAGATCAACTATTTTTGGGCGAAGCTGCCTGTCAGCGACGCCATGACCACCGACCCGGTTACGGTTGCGCCCGACAGTTCGATTCATGTCGCCTGCCGTCTGATGCTGGACAACAGAATCGGCGGGCTGCCCGTGATTGTAGAACGTAAAGTCGTCGGCATCTTCACCACGACCGACGTTTTGCGCTATGCCGTCGAGCACTCTTCCTAGATTGGCCTCTGTCTCGTGGCCGATTCTGCCCTCACTCTGGGGCGGGCGACTGGTCACCGTACTATGGAGTCATCAATGCACCTCAGATTGGTAAGAGAAATCATGAGCACGCCGGTAATCACGATTGATCCGGACGCGCTGGCTGTTGATGCCGCCGAGTTGATGGAGGATAACAATGTGCGCCGCGTCATTGTCATTGACCCCGACGGCTACATGTGCGGGATCGTGACAGACGCCGACGTTTTGGAGGCGGAAACCGCCGAAAGCGTAGCCAGCCGCTACGATCCGGGCCTTGACGAGGTGTGGCTGACGGTGCGGGATGTGATGACCTCCGACGTAATTGCCGTCGGTCCGGAAGCATCAATCGGCCAGTTGGTGGAAAAGTTGATGGAGACCAAGATCGGCGGCGTCCCCGTCGTTCAAACTGCCGACGGCAGCGGCGGAAGACTCCTGCCCATCGGCATCGTTACCGAGACCGATATCTTTCGCCTGATCAGCGAAGCCTGGCGCGCCGACAAAGCGTCGAACACCAGCGATTCGTAAGGCCCTGCCTCTACCCCCTTTAATAAGCCGTTCTCCACGCCCCTCCGTGGAACAAAGCATTCAAGGTATCACCGTGATTCTGCGCGCCCCTTCGGGAATCAAAAACCTACGCAGCAACCAAACCAGAGCCCTCAATCCCCCTGGGCGTGAAGCCCACTAACCACTGCAGTTACTGACCACTAACCATAAAGCATCACCATAATAAAGTGTTGTGAATGTTTGCACGATACAAATATGACGGATATAGTGGTTTTAACAAAATGTTTCACTAATTGAATTAGTTTCCAAATTGGATTAGTTGAAAGCAAGAAATTTAATTCAGAGGATGGCTTGCAAGATGACGGAAAGGCCTGCAGCCCAGACGGTTAGAGCACTGCGCTGATAACGCAGGGGGCCGTGGTTCGAGTCCCCGCAGGCCCACCAAAGTGTCCCCCGTACCAAAAACTCCGCCCTTCAGGTCAACCTCGGCAATCGGAAGGTTGAGTAGACAAAGGAGTCTAGCATTGTCAAGTGTCACAAATAACCAAGTGGAGATTATAACGGCCGTCCGTCCCCGTACGCGGAAAACAGCGGAACACGCCAAGAGAGCGGAGGAAGCGGGCTGGCATGGCATCGGGATTCTTGATAATCAGAACCTGTGCGGGGACATTTACGTTTCTCTGGCGTTGGCTGCCAGTAATACGGAGCGGATCCAGCTGAGCACGGATGTGACGAACCCGGTGACCCGCCACCCGGCGGTGACCGCGGGGGCGATTGCGAGCATTCAAGAGGCGTCGGAGGGGCGGGCCGTGCTGGGAATCGGGCGGGGGGACTCGGCGCTGGCGTTCGTCGGACACGCTCCCGCCTACGTGAAAGTACTGGACAGCTACCTGGAAGCCCTGCAGGCCTACCTGAAGGGAAGTAGCGTGGCCTTCGACGACCTGACATACTGCCGCAGCATGGCCCCTTCCGCTGATACGCTGAAGCTGGCGGACACCCCCGCCGACAGCAGGCTCAGATGGCTCGACTCCCGCGACAAGAAGGTGCCCGTGGCCGTTGCCGCGAGCGGGCCGAGGGTAATCGGAACCGCGGCGAGACACGCCGACATTGTCATGCTCGCGTTGGGGGCAGACCTCAGGCGGCTGCGGTGGGGATTGGAGCAGGCCCGAACCGCGCGTCGTGAGGCAGGGCTGGAGCCGGACGGAATCCGCTACGGCGCCTACCTGAACATCGTGTGCCATCCACAGTTGGAGGCGGCCCGCGAGATGGTCCAATTCCTGGACACATTCGTGCGGTTTTCGGTGATGCACGGGAAGACGCACGGGCCGGTAACGCAGGAGCAGAAGGAAGTCCTGACGAATCTGCACAAGGAGTACAACATGCGGGACCGCACCGTTTCATCTGTTCCACCCGGGGAGTTCGTCGACCAATTTGCGATTGTCGGTCCACCGGAAACGTGCATCACACGGATCCAGGAGGTCATCGACCTGGGGATTGACAGGATAGTGTTGCTGGGCCCGACCGTGGATGCAACCGAGGATGAGGAGAAGCGGTGCGCGGAACTGTTGGTGCAGGAAGTGCTGCCGGCATTTTCAGGGTGAGGTCCCAGCCCGCCAGGCGCGTGGTCGGACGCTTGGCGTGGGAGATCCGACCGCGCTCAATCTTCCCCAGCATCGTGTCTGGCGAACAGTGTCTCCTCCCCCACTTGCCGCCTCAACCCATCGACCACCGACCTCCAACCGCAGAAGTTACTGATCACTGACCACTGACCACTGCAGTTGTGCGGTCGGGCCTTCGGCCCTCCCTTGTGCAAAGCCTGCGCCCCCGCAACGCCCCGCCCAGTCTCGCCGCCTTGCTCATCCTTTCCCATCAACATTCTACCCAAAAGTGTTCCCCCCGACCATCCCCGTAGGGGCAGGCCTTGTGCCTGCCCTCGTCCCTACGCCAATCTGGGAATACATACCTTAGCGCCCTTCCGCGGCCCTCTGTGGTTAAAGACGT